>Ga0182005_1000229_pt1 | contig 36313 bp, 35 predicted proteins | sample Sormic07211103_1_FD_123021 | JGI IMG/M metagenome (GOLD analysis project Ga0182005, IMG submission 123021) | Rhizosphere microbial communities from Sorghum bicolor, Mead, Nebraska, USA - 072115-103_1 MetaG | ecosystem: Host-associated > Plants > Roots > Rhizosphere | place: USA: Nebraska...
AAAGAACACCCTAAAATTAATAAAATAAGGAACAGACTTTTTTTCTCCATTAGACTATTACAAATTTTTCTTCATCATGATATCGGTCTGCTCATCGTCTCCGAGTTTAAAGATATGTTTATCAAACTCAAGGAACCCATTTTTTTTATAAAAACCAATCGCACGCAGGTTCTTTTCCCATACACCCAACCAGATGTAAGGCGCTTTAATCTGTTGAGCAACGTCCAGTGCCTGTTCGTACAATGCCTGACCGACCTTCAGCCCGTGGAAATCTTTCAGCACATAGATGCGCTCTATTTCCAATGCTTTTCCATCCTGTGGTGCTGTCTGGAATTCACCGGTATTGAGCTTGAGGTAGCCAATGATCTGCGCTTCATGCACAGCGAAATAGAATAACGACTGTTGAAGTTCCGTACTTATTTTATCAGCAGTTAACTGGGTCGACAGGTATTGCTGCATGTTCTCTTCGGTATTGAACGCGGAAAATGTTTCGAAGAAGGTTTGCCTGCTGATGTGTTGCAAGGCCGCTACTTCTTCCGGGGTGACCTTTCTGATATCCATCTTTTTTTAAGGTAAAATTATGTACAGATTGGGATATCTTTGTAGTCCAATTTGTATAATATGGGTAGTCCAATTCACTTGCAGCCCGACTATTCAATTGACAGGGCCATTTATCTCCAACTGGCAGATGCCATCCTTCTTATGATCAAGAACGGGCAGTTAGCTTCCGGTCAGAAGCTCCCGTCTACACGGAATCTGGCGACTATTGCCGGTGTGAACCGCATCACCATCACCAAAGCAATAGAGGAATTACAGTTGCAGGGATGGCTGGAGAGTCATGTAGGCCGGGGTACCTTTGTCTCTGCCCATATTCCCAGATTAGAAGCAGGGCGCCTGCATACGGCCGCTTTGGAGAAAGCCCGGATCAAAGCAGGATTTGCCCTGGGTAGTAAACCTAAGTTGGCATACATACCTCCTGTCACGAGTACCGGTCTCCACCTGGATGATGGATTTACCGACCCAAGACTGGCTCCTATCAAAGAACTCTACAGGGCCTACCGGAATCAGCTCACCAAAGGCGGGGTATACCATAAATTCGGAAGTTATCACTATGATTACAATGCGACCCTGTCGCAATACCTGAATGAAACGCGTGGCCTAAAAACCACTCCAAAAAACATCTTATCTGTAAGAGGTCGTTTGAACCTTGTATCGAATGCCTTACTTAAACCGGGAGATATAGTAGTGAGTGGCATACCTGGTTGGAAAAAAGCCGTATTGAACTTTCATCACGTACAGGCGAAGCATATCGGCATTCCGGTAGACGAACACGGGATAGTGACAGATGCATTACGAAAACTATGTAAGAAGCAAAAAGTGAGGATGGTATATGTAGTGCCCCACCAGCATTATCCTACTACTGTTCCCTTGCGCCTCGACAGGAGACTGGAGCTGTTAAGTCTGGCAAATGAATACGGGTTTATCATATTCGAAGATGACTATGAGTTCGATTTTCATTATAAACGCCGGCCGTTAATGCCTTTGGCAAGTGCAGATGAAAATGGGATGGTCATTTACTGTGGTTCATTCAGCAAGTACTTTTCACCGGCTTTCAGAATGGGGTACCTGGTGGCGTCGGAAAATGTAATAGAGCACCTGGGTTACTACCGGTCATTGCTGGACAGGCAGGGCGATCATTTCATGGACAGCGCCATTGCGGCACTATTAAATGATGGTACCATTCCGCGGTATCTCAGAAAAGCGCTGCCTGTGTATGAAGGTCGTCGTGATTTATTGTGCTCGTTATTGAGCAGCGAATTGGGAGAGGTTGTGAACTTTACCATACCAGAAGGTGGAAGTGCCGTATGGACGGAATTTAACAGGTCTGTCGATCTGGAGAAACTGTCCCAAAAAGCGTTCAAAAAAGGATTGTCTATTTCAGATGGTAAGATTCATCAGTACCCCAACTATGATGCGAATGCGATCCGTTTGGGTTTTGCTTCCTCTACAGAGAAGGAGATTATAAAGAGTGTGGAGATTTTAAAGATGAGTATATAGTCTGTTTTTACCGCTGTTGATCTTTTTTATTGGCAGCTTTTCTTCGCCAGAAAAATTCAGGCGGCCCGTGTTACAATTTAATCGTCATGTCATGCCATACTTCTCCACCATGCACGGAGGCCGATATCCCACGATCCGTAAAGCCGAATTTCTCATAATAAGGAACAAGATATTCCTTACATGTCAGCGTGACACCGGTTCTTTTATCTGCTCTCGCTTTTTCTATGAAATGATGAATTAATTTCCCTGCATAGCCATGTTTTCTAAATGCCGGATCAACCGCCAGCCCAAATATACTCTGCCATTTCCCCTCATCATTATGCAGGTTAGCCTGGGCAAACATCTCATCTATGATGGTTTCATTGTTCGTCACCATACCATTGATAAATCCTATTAACTGCCCTTCAATTTCCAACACCCAAAAGTGATCGGGGAAGGACTGCAGGCGTTTGATAAAGGAGTTCCGGGTAGCGGCTTCATTTGGCGGGAAACAGGTATTCTCAAGTGCAGTAATAGCATCAAGATCGGTAAGGGTTGCGATTCTAAGTTTCATTGTTTATGGTCAGGGCTTTATGTAATTAAAGGTATCATATTTATTTGGAATACCTGCCCCCTCCAGCTATCTTTGTCCCGATGAAATGGCTCGTTTACCTGTTCGCACTCTACATCCTGATCCTGTCTGGCATCCCCTGCGATGCTGACGATGAATGTTGTAGCCACCCAATGGAACAACGCGATCACAAGCCCGTTTCTCCCTGTTCCCCCTTCTTTGCCTGTGGTGCCTGCCATGCAGTAGAAGTGCCGGAACCATGTTCTGTAAAGCCATTGATCATTCCGGCAGTGGCCAACCTACATGCCGGATACATCCCACCACCACTCAGCGATTTCTTCCCTTCCATCTGGCAGCCTCCCAAACAGGTTTAAGCACAACACATTATTTAATTGCTTAAACCTTATTTTAAAATGAAATTAGTATTGACTTCAATACTGCTCTTTGCAGTCACGTACTGCATGGGGCAGCGTACCCTGACCGCATTGGTCAAAAACGCGGTCACGAACGAACCTTTGCCCGGCGCCACGGTTGTACTACCTGCTTTACAAAAAAGCACTGCCACCAATACGACTGGTATTGCTATCATAAAAGATATGCCCGCCGGCCCGCAACAGTTGACAGTGACCTTCCTCGGCTACGAATCCTATTCGAACATAATCACCACCAGCAGTGACACCCTCCTCATTCTGTTACAACCGGAAGGTGAAGATATAGAAGAAGTCGTGATCAGCTCCACCCGCAGTACCCGCACTATTCAGAACATTCCTACCCGCGTCGAATTCATTGGTGGCGAAGAACTGGAAGAAAAGGGAAACATGAAGCCAGGCGACATCCGCATGATGCTCAACGAAAGTACCGGTATTCAAACCCAACAGGTATCCGCCACTTCCGCCAATTCCAGCATTCGCATCCAGGGGCTGGACGGCCGGTATACACAATTACTAAAGGACGGGTTCCCCCTCTATGCCGGCTTTTCCGGTGGCTTAGGACTACTGCAGACACCCCCGCTCGATCTCAAACAGGTAGAAGTGATCAAAGGCGCGTCGTCTACACTTTACGGTGGCGGTGCCATCGCGGGCCTGGTGAACCTGATCTCCAAAGCACCATCTGCCGAAAGAGAACTACGTTTCCTCGTAAATGGCACCTCCGCCGGAGGCCTCGACCTCAGTGGTTTCTATGGACAAAAATTCGACAAAACAGGTCTGACGATCTTCGCATCCCGAAATAGTAGCCGGCCATACGACCCATCTACCACCGGTTTCACGGCCATTCCCAAGACGGAACGTTACGTTTTCAATCCTACACTCTTTGTCTATTTCACACCAAAAACGAAGATGACGCTGGGCGTAAACACCACCTTCGAAGACCGTACAGGTGGGGACATCGCTTATATCAAAGGGCATGGAGACGACATCCACAACTACTTCGAAAAGAACAAAAGCAGCCGTTTCTCTACCCAGTTCTCACTGGAACATGGGGGGTGGACCATCAAAAACTCCGTCAATAACTTTAACCGGACCATCACCATCCCCGACTACGTATTCGATGGCAGACAATGGTCTACCTATTCAGAAGCCAGCTATCATGAAAAAGACTGGGTAGCAGGAATTAACTATTACACCGACCAGTTTTTTGAATACCCTGATAACAATACCACCAAAAGAAACTATGCGCAAAAAACAGCCGGGGCCTTTATGCAGAACATCTGGAAAACAACTGACTGGCTGCAATTGGAAACCGGCCTCCGTGGTGATTATGTAATAGATTACGGCTTTGCCTTCCTGCCACGCATCTCTGCCTTATTCAGGTTCTCGGAAAAATTTACCTCCCGGTTAGGCGGTGGGCTGGGCTATAAGACACCCACCATCTTTACAGAAGAGACAGAACGAATCCAGTTTCGCAACATCCAACCTATCAATAGCGACGATAACAAACTGGAACGATCCTATGGTGGGAACCTTGACTTCAATTACAAAACCTTGTTTTTTGACAGGCTCAGTTGCAGCATCAACCAGCTTTTCTTCTACACCCGGATCAATGACCCGCTATTATTAGAAAACACTACCCTCATCAATGTAAACGGGTATATCGATACCAAAGGCTGGGAAACCAACCTGAAACTGGGTTACGAAGATTTCAAACTTTTCATCGGGTACACTTACACTGATGCCCTCCTGCATGAAGGAACCCGCAAAAGAGAAAACCCGCTCACTGCCAGACACCGCCTGAACAATGTACTCATGTACGAAGTAGAAGATAAATGGAAGATCGGGCTGGAGGCGTACTACTACAGCAAACAGGCACTGAACGATGGCACTACCGGCAAGGCATACTGGACCTGCGGCTTCATGGCGGAAAAGCTATGGGAACGCTTTTCTCTCTTTGTCAACTTTGAAAACTTTACCGATACGCGGCAAACGAGGTTTGATAGTATTTATACAGGCACCATCACCCATCCTGTATTCCGGGACATCTACGCCCCATTGGATGGATTTGTTGTCAATGGCGGGTTGAAAATCAAATTGTAACTTTAGTCACATAACGTGCATTTTTTGATTTGTAATATTAAAGCTATGGAAGAGCATTATTCACTCACACAGTTATTTCCTGAACTGGAACAGGACCTGGTCACAGAAATGGAGCAACACGGAGAAGTCCGTGAAATTCCTGCCGGCACCGTGATCCTGAAAAAAGGTCAGACCATCCGGTATACTATGCTCATCTTACAGGGTATTGTAAAGCTCTATCAGGAAGACAATAACGGGAATGAGTTCTTCATGTACGATATAGCACCCGGTGAAGCTTGCGCCGTTTCTATGGTCTGCACATTCAGACAGGAGAATAGTCAGCTGGCGGCAAAAGCCATGACAGATGTAACCGTCCTTATCATCCCCCTGGAGTACATGGACGAATGGCTGGGTAAATATAAAAGCTGGCACTATTTTGTGATCCGGACATGGCGCGCCAGGTACGAAGATTTACTGCAAACCATCAACGCCATCGCGTTTAAGAAAATGGATGAGCGACTGGAGCATTACATCCAGGAACGTGTCAGCACCATGGGTCCCCACATCAGACTTACCCATCAGGAAATAGCTGCTGACCTGAACTCTTCCAGGGAAGTGATCAGCCGGCTCATGAAAAAGATGGAGAAAGACGGCTGGATCATCATTCACCGGAATTCGTTTGAATGGATAAAGCCGCAACCATAATTATTTACCAGGTATTCAATAAAAGGAGTCTGTATTTGTTACGGATGCAGGCTCCTTTTATAGCAATGGTGTATCTATTTTAATTGCACCTCCTTTGCCGCTTCATTCCCCGGCAGGTCTACCGCTATCGATATTAAAGTGTACTTATGGATGTATAGAAGGGATTTAGATTAACTCTCTTTTGAGCAGATTTTCCAGGTTCTGAAACCCCCAGACATATTCCATACCCGGCTGAACCCATTTTGTAATAAGATCCGCTGGGCTAAATAGCCCCTTAACCCGGCCTCGCAATAAATATAGAGGTCCTTGTCCCGTGGAATTTCGGACAGTCTGCCCCGTAAATCATCCAGCGGAATATTTACCGCCCCTTTTACATGATCCATCCCAAATTCATCCGGTGTCCGCACATCGATCAAGGCATCTTCATAGAAATCCAGGTTTTCCAGGTCATCCCAGTAGATCACCTGCAGGCGTTTCAGCAGGATATTTTCGGCCACCATGCCTGCGATATTGATCGGGTCTTTTGCAGAAGAATAGGGTGGTGCATAAGCCTGCTCAAATTCAATCAGGTCGTAAATAGTCTTGCCTTGTTGTATAAGGGAGGAAAAGATATCCAGTCGTTTGTCTACCCCGTCATAACCTGCTATCTGCGCTCCTAACAACTGTCCGTTTCCAGGTCTGAAAGCAATCTGGATCGTCATTTGCCTGGAACCGGGATAATATCCTGCATGAGAAACCCCATGTGTCGTGCTGACAATATGATCTATGTTTCCGGCTTTCAGGTGTTTGGATGCAATGCCCGCAGTGCCTACCGTCATGTCGAATACCTTCAGGATAGCGGTGTTGATAGAGCCGTTGTATTTTTGGGTATTTCCATACACCAGGTTGTTCGCCAACAAACGTCCCTGTTTATTCGCAGGCCCTGCGAGGGTGGTAACAGTTGAAATTCCTGTCACCGGATTATTGAATTCGATCACATCGCCCACTGCATATACATTAGGATCTGAGGTTTGTAAAAACTCATTTACAACGATTCCTCTGCGGGTTTCCAATCCTGCGGCTGTAGCGAGTTGCAGATCGGGCTTTACACCAATGGAGAGTATCACCATATCTGTTTCGATCACATCCCGGTTATTCAACACTACTTCATTTTTACTGAAGGAAGTCACCGCTGCATTCAGGTGCAGGGTAATCCCTTTCTTGCGGACGTGTTGCTGTATGATGGCCGCTATCGGGAAATCGACAGGTGCCAGGATCTGCGGCCCCATTTCCACAATCTCTACTTCAATACCTAATCCATGTATATTCTCCGCCATCTCCAGACCAATAAAACCGGCACCTACGATTACCACTTTTTTGATATTTGCCTGTGTGATGTGCTGCTTGATTTTATCCGTATCTACGACATTTCTGAGTGTGAAAATACCTTCCCCATCGATCCCGGGCAGGGGAGGACGAATTGGTTCCGCGCCTACGGCGATCACCAGTTTGTCGTATGATTCCTCGTAAGTTTCTCCCGATGGCTCGTGAAAGACCTCCACCGTCTGTGCTTCCGTATCAATATCCGTCACCATGGAATTGACCCGTACGTCGATATTAAAACGCTTTGAAAAAGAAGCGGCGGTCTGCACAAAGAGTTTGTGCCTGTCCTTGATCACATCGCCGATATAGTAGGGCAGGCCACAGTTCGCATAAGAGATGTAAGACCCTTTTTCAAAAAGAATAATTTCAGCATGCTCATCCAATCTTCTTAAACGGGCCACAGTTGATGCGCCTCCTGCCACTGCGCCAATAATCAGATATTTCATAAATTAAAATGGTGGTTTATAATTGAATAGTTTTCATCTGGAGACAAAACTATCCTCCGGCGAAGATGCTGAAAGTAACTTTTGTTACACATAGCTATAATCCTGTTTAAGGATGACTTTTATCATTATGTGATATTAGTCACTGAACGAAATCAGTGTGGCTGATTAGTTTGCCGCAAAAAAAGCATGATACACACTTTACCATGGTATATAGCCGGGCCGTTAATGGGGCTGGTGGTACCGGCACTGTTATTATTGGGGAATAAACAATTTGGGATCTCGGCTAACCTCCGTCACATATGTGCGGCTTGTTTTCCGGCGGGGATCTCTTTTTTTCAATACGACTGGAAAAAAGAGCGGTGGAATCTGCTTTTTGTTGCTGGGATACTGCTTGGGGCGGCCTTGGTGTCTCAACATGAACCCATCCTGCCGGCGGCGTTTTCTACTCCACGTGGTATAGCGCTGTTAGGATTGGGTGGTTTTCTGGTAGGGTTTGGAACCCGGTATGCAGGCGGTTGCACGTCCGGTCATTCCATTATGGGCCTCAGTACCCTGCAATGGCCTTCATTGGTAGCCACTATTATGTTTATGGTGGGAGGGGTGTTGATGGTTAATTTCTTACTTCCGTTAATGATGTAATGATGAAATATTTAGTAACAGGTATGTTTTTCGGGATCATCCTTGTCAAGGCCCAGGTAGTCAGCTGGTTCCAGATCCAGGAGATGTTTAAATTCCAGCGTTTTCACATGTACGGGATCATCGGATCGGCGGTAGCAGTGGGCATGATCTCCGTAGCACTGATCAAAAGGTTCAATATTAAAACAGTACAGGGGGAAAATGTCATTATTACACCCAAAAAGTTCCATAAAGGGCAGATTTTCGGTGGGCTGATCTTTGGTTTAGGCTGGGGATTGACAGGAGCTTGCCCCGGGCCGATCTTTGCCCAGATAGGTAGCGGTGAATATATTGTACTGGTCGTGCTGGCTGGCGCAATAGCGGGTACCTGGACCTATGGTTATTTCAGGGATAAATTGCCGCACTAACCCTCGTTCAGTTTGTACTCGTCCAGTTTTCTGTATAGTGTGGTGATGCCGATATTCAGCAGCTTGGCGGCTTGTGATTTATTTCCCTTGGCATATTGCAACACCCGTTGAATATGCAGGCATTCCACACTTGCCAGATCAAAGGCGCTCGCGTGTTTCGTACCCAGCGAATCGTATTGCATTTCCACCGGTAAATTCTCTACGTTCAGCAAACTGCTGCGACATACGATCAGCGACCTTTCAATGACGTTCTTAAGTTCCCTGATATTCCCCTGCCAGTCGTTCTTTTGCAATCGTTCCACGAAGGCAGGAGTGGCCCCTTTTACCTGCTGGTAGGTGCTTTCGGTCAACTTTTTAATGAAGTAGTCCGTCAGCAGGGGAATATCTTCCTGCCTTTCACGCAATGGGGGGAGTTTGATGGTGACGAGGTTCAACCGGTAATAAAGATCGCTCCGGAAACGGCCTTCTTTGATCTCCTGTTGCAGGTTCCGGTTGGTGGCTGCAATAATCCGGATATTCACTTTTACCTGTTTGGTATCGCCAACTTTGATAAAGGTACCTGTTTCGAGTACCCTGAGCAGTTTCGCTTGCAGGTCCAGTGGCATCTCTCCAATCTCATCGAGAAAGAGTGTGCCATCGTTGGCTTCTTCTATCAACCCCTTCTTCTCTTTAACGGCGCCTGTAAATGCACCTGCTTTGTGGCCAAACAATTCGTTCTCCAGCAGGTCTTTGCTAAAGGCGCTACAGTTCAACCCAAGGAAAGTTTTGGTATTGCGCCTGCTGGCGGTGTGAATGGCTTGTGCAAATACTTCCTTGCCTGTACCTGTTTCGCCCAGGAGTAAAACGGGTGCATTTGTAGGTGCTGCCATTTCTGCCAGTGCCCTGGCTTCTATGATCAGATTGGATTGTCCGATGACGGTATCGAAATTTGCATAACGACTGATGGCTTGTTGTTCTAATGCAGCAACCTTCTTTTCCAGTTTTACTTTTTCGAGGGCTCTGTATAATAGCGGTAGAATCCTGTTGTTGTCATTGGCTTTTGTGATATAATCAAAAGCACCGTTTTTAATGGCCTGCACACTATCCGGAATATTCGCATAGGCAGTAAGTATAATGATTTCGAGATAAGGATATAACTTCTTCGCCTGGCTGATAAAATCCACGCCATTGCCGTCAGGCAACTTTACATCGCAGAGGGCAACGGCTATATCCTGTTTCCCTAATAGTTGCAGGGCGCTTTTACAATCTGCTGCTTCATGAATAGTAAACCCCTCCAGTGTCAGCATGCGTTTTAACAACTGCCGTACATCTGTTTCGTCCTCTATAATCATTACATTTGCCATGGTCATACTGTATAAAAATTGAATCCAAAGGTAGCACCTTCCCCGAAGTTGCTGCGTACCCATATTTTTCCTCCCTGTGCTTCAATAAATTCTTTTGAAATAGAAAGTCCGAGGCCAGTACCGGTGGTGTCTGCAGAACCGGGTACTTTAAAATATTTATCAAAGACCTGGTGGAGGAATTTTTCTTCTATGCCAATCCCTTTGTCTTTCACGGAAAACGTTATCATGCCATCATGGTTTGTAATGCGCACTTCCACTGAGCTGTCTGCAGGGGAATATTTGATGGCATTACTGAGTAAGTTGATCAGTACCCACGTCGTTTTGTCTTCATCAATGAGCAGGGGTGGAAGTTGCGCAGGAATGATTGTATGATAGGAAATATTGTTTTTAGCGGCATATTGTTCTACTGCCTGAATAGCTTTTTGAACAATGATTGCTGGCAGGGTATTTTCTTTTTTCAGCTGTATCTGTCCTGTTTCCAGTTGTGAATGGTTCAGTAGCTCGCCTGTAATAGATAACAATCGTTCTGTATTATTTTTAAGGCTCTGGAGTATTTCCCGCTGGTCGTTGTTCAACTGGCCGATGCGGTCATCTTCCAATAACTGTGCGCCCATTTTTACAGAGAAGAGAGGTGTTTTCAATTCATGAGAAATGGTGGCAATGAAGTTTGTCTTTGCAGCATCCAGTTCCCTGAAGAGGGTCACGTTTTTCAGGATGATCACCTGTCCGCCCACACCGGTATCTGTCTGTACACGAATGGATTCCTGGTCGAAATAACTTTCTTTGTTATTGATGAAGATTTTTAACGACTGGTTGTTCTCATTTAACAGCACGGTTTTGAACAGGTCGTTGATCCTGGCGATGTCAGTGGCTGCTTTACCTATTATTTCGTTTTCTTTCAGATTGAATAGCCGTTCTGCTTCCGAATTGAAAAACAGGATGCGTTGCTGTTCATCCAGGCCGATGATACCATTATTCATTTTATTGATAATGGCCTCAATCCGGCTCTTTTCCATTTTTATTTCGGCAAGGTTACTATGTTCGTATTCATCCAGTTTTTCGGCCATGGCATTAAAGGTTTCTGCCAGTATGCCAAATTCGTCTTTCTGGTCGAGGTGTATTCTTTTGCTATAGTTTTTATTCGCAATTTCCGTAATCCCTTCTGCCAATATTCTGATAGGCCGGGAGATGATAGCGGGGAAGTTGAGGACAAAGGTAAAGGCTACAAGACTCAGTAAGGTGACAATGATGGTGAGCCACAGGGTCGCTTTAGCCGCTGTATCTGCGGCTACCAGGTTCTTGTGTATAATAGCCGCCTGGTTGATGTCTTCTACCCGAAATATGGCTTTACGGAGTTGTTTGTAATCCGTAAAAGTAGCCGGTGATTGTTTCAATGTATTGAACAAAGCCCGTAACTCCATCGTTGCTTTTTGCTCCCCGGGTTCGGTGATGTTGCGCTCCTGTAATACAAGGTTATGTTCAAAACCGGCCAGCTGCGAAGTATCTTCCGGAAGGCCATCCAGTGCTTTTAGCATGTGGCTGCAAAATTCCACGCTGATATGGTTATCTTTCAGGATCATGCCGGCATCGTTGCTTAGGCGCTTTACTGACAGGATCCCCAGTGAACCGAAACAGATTATTACGATAAACAGGAAAACCAGTCCGAAGATCAGTTTTGTTTTGATTGTGCTACCCATTATAATATGATCACTAAATCTACTTTTATTTTACCTGCGGCCTTCAGAGCTGATGGAATGTAGCTTTCTGAAGGATTACGTCTATCAGTGATAAACAGGCTTCCCGATACCGACTGTGATGACTTGTTTCTCCACAGCTGTTTTACCTGTTGCAATATTATCATTTTTTATCCGGATCACTTCGGCGCCCATCTGCGCGGCCAGTATCAGGTTATTGATCAGCTTTCGCTGCGTAGCCGGTTCTATTCTGTTGCTATCTTCCATAGGGTATAGCCCTCCTGTAAGTCTTGCCTACACCTGCACGCATCCCTATGGGGATGTTTGTTCAGGTCCGGAAAGTGCTGCACATAATTCATGCATATTTTATTAAAACCCGACAGCGATGGCTGTTGTGAATACAAGGCTGTTCTTTCCCAAATCGGTGTTATGTTTCGGGAATATGGCATCCTTACCGGACAGGTTTCTCACTTCAAAACGCCACATGGCATTGTCGTTGACCTTGTAGTCGATATTGGCAGAATATCCCCATAGTTCAGCTCCTACGATTATCCCTTTTTTATCATTATAATATTCACCCCGTGCGCTCAGGCTGAACTTGCCGGGGGCATAGCGTAGAATGACAGCAGGTGTATACCAGTTATTCATAGCGCTGCTTCCTTTTGCCCGCTGCTCCCACCCGATATCGAAGCCGGCAACGAGCGACCATTTATCCGTGACATTGACAGTACCATAGAGGTCATGGAAGTAACGCATCTGTCGCACAGAGTCTGGTTTATCATTCCCGATAAAGGTGCTGCTGTTCAGGGTAATTGCTGCTGTTGGTTTGAATGTGATTTGTGTTCCGAAGGCTGGCGTGGTATTGCCATCTACCCGTTGTATGCGTTGCCAGCCGTTGAGAATTAACGCACTCAGGTACCATTTCCCATTAGCGGAGGTATAACCTGCTTTTACACCTGTTTCGAAGTAAGGACTGTTGTCAGCGGCCAGGCTCCTGCTGAGAGTAGGGTTATCTTTGCCAATGGCACATTCCCAGCCAATGTGGGAGGGAAGAACGCCGGCGTCCAGCCAAAGGTTGTGTTTGCGGGACAATTTTACGCCCACATTCGCCTCGTAAATGTTTTTCAACACGCCCTGTTCTGCTACATAGTTGGCATTTATGTAAGTGCCTGTAGCTATTGCGAGATTGGTTCGGACCCAGTCATTGGTATAATTCACTTTGATGTAACCCAGGTTGATGTTCACTTCATTATTGCGTGTGTAAGTGTAGAGGAACGGTGCCTTTGTATTATTCAACGGTTTATTTACATCGTAAGAATAGTATGCTTCTACATATCCGCTTACTGTTTGTGCAAATGTGTTCATTGAAACAGCCAGTGCCGCGGTTAAGAATAAATATTTCATGAAATGCGATTATTTAATTTATCTGGAGTGTGAACGATTTTTGCTTTCCCATGCATATTGATTGATAGGGGCGGAAAGGCAATAGGGATGCCGGGAATAAATTTAATTGAAAATCAACTGTTTGCGTATTTTTACGCGGAGATAAAATCCACCCAGAATGATAGATATACCCTTTTTTGGTAAGTTCAGATCGGAAAACAACTGAAAGTAGTACGGAAACAACCAAGAGTTGTGTGAGATTTACTGCCAGTTGTATTTCTCCCACATACCTTAGCCGTATCAAAAAAAACTACCTTATGATTGGTGACAAAATTGCACAGGCCCGTAGAAACATGAATATGACCCAGGCCCAGTTAGCTAAACAATTATTTATTACCCCACAGGCGGTTGGTAAGTGGGAGCGGGATGAGTCGATTCCGGATATTTCGACCATGAACCGGTTGGCCGAGATCCTCGGTGTAGACCTGAATTATTTTTCTGAAAATGTACCGGCATATGAGCCCAAAGAAAAGGAAAAGGCGAAGCCATCCTGGGATATGTCCCTCGGCGATTGGGTAAATGCCGACTTTTCAGGAATTAAGAACATACATGAAAAGTTCAGCACCTCCAATATGCTGCGGTCTAAGTTTATCTGTGCCGAGCTGGCTGGGATCCATCTGAAAGGAAATAGTATTGACAGGTGTGATTTGAGAGGGGCCACCTTTGACGACGGACTGTGGGAGAAGTGTTACGTGATCAATGATGTATTTAACGATTGTAGTCTTCGGGGAACTGAGCTGGTAGGTTGTTACATCAAAGACTGTGATTTTTCCGGCGCAGATTTTACAGGAACGGTGTTTACTTCCTGCTATTTACAAAAGATCCCGGTAGCCGGTGCCGTGTTCAGTGGTACTTCGTTTAAAGGAACAGACCTGAATGACATTGTCTTTGAAGGCATGGTGGAAGATTGTGTGTTTGACAATGGTAGCTTTTCTAAAGTGACTTTTCAAAATGTGACCCTGGTGAATACTTTTTTCAAGTCCAAGAGTTTAAGGAAGATCAAATTCATCGACTGTAAGGCTGATAGAATGACATATGAATTTTTGAAAAACGGGCAGGTGGATCTGAGCGGGATCACCTTGCTGGAGACTATTTAAAATCCCTGGAGTCTGGGATGACGGTCATGTTTCGGAGTAACTTCGAAAAGTTATGACACTTTTTTACTATTACATGCACCACCTGATCTTCCCGTTGCAAGGTACCTTCTACCATCAATAATTTTGACTGTGTAATATCACTTTTGAACTGGGTGAAAGTATGCTGGAAAACCACCAGATTACTACACCCGGTTTCATCTTCTATTGTAATAAAGCATACGCCAGAGGCGGTGCCGGGGCGTTGTCTTACGAGAACAAGACCGGCTACTTTTACAGGTGTACCATTGACAGCATTATTGACGTCTTGTGTGGTAGAAATGTGTAAGGCAGACAGTTGTTCCCTCACAAAGCTCACCGGATGTGCTTTGAGCGATAAGGAAGTAGTGGCATAATCCTGTACCACATGTTCCGGCATACTCATGAAGGGTAGTTCTATCTGTGTTTCATAAGCCGTTTCGGAGGGTTGACCTGCAAACAATGCGATTGGGTGGTCATGTAATGCGGATACTTCCCAGAGGGCTTTTCGCCTGTCAAAACCGATAGACCGGAAGGCATCTGCATTGGCCAGTTTTTCTAAGGTGGCGGGTTTGATGCCTGCATCGTAGAGCTGATTGATGGAGGTGTAACCGTTTGCCCGGTGCTGTACGAGTAAGGAAATATCGTCTTCCCGTAAGCCGGTAACCTGTCTGAAACCCAGTCGCATGGCACAGTAAGCCCCGGATTTTTCTTCCAGGGTATTATCCCACATAGAGTGATTGATGTCTACCGGCCTTACTTCCACCCCATGCTTGCGTGCATCAGATACGATCTGTGCGGGTTGGTAAAATCCCATAGGCATACTGTTTAAGATAGCGCTTGCAAATACATCCGGGTAAAAACATTTTAGCCAGGATGAGACGTAGACCAGCAGCGCGAAACTGGCAGCATGCGATTCCGGGAAACCATATGCGCCGAAGCCTTCCAGCTGGCGGAATACGCGCTGTGCAAATTCCTGTTTGTAGCCCCTGGACACCATGCCGTCTATGAGCTTTCTTTCGAACTGGGTGACTTGTCCCTGTGCTTTGAAGGTGGCCATGCTGCGTCGTAACAGGTCGGCTTCTGCAGGAGTAAATCCGGCGGCCACGATGGCGATCTTCATCGCTTGTTCCTGGAAGAGCGGTACGCCGAGTGTCTTGCCGAGTATCTCTTCCAGTTCTTTGGAAGGATAATCCACCGCTTCTTCCCCATTGCGTCTTCTTAAATAGGGATGCACCATGTCTCCCTGAATAGGACCAGGGCGTACGATGGCGACTTCAATCACGAGGTCATAGAACGTTTTTGGGCGTAAGCGGGGAAGCATGGATTGCTGTGCTCTGCTTTCGATCTGGAAGACGCCGATGGTATCTGCATTGCTGATCATTTCATATACGCGGGGATCATCCTGCGGAATGTTGGCGAGGGTGAGCTGTAAACCGTAATGCTCCTTTGCCAGCACAAAAGCTTTGCGGATACAGGTGAGCATACCGAGCGCGAGGATGTCGATTTTCAGGAATCCCAGTCCATCGATATCGTCCTTGTTCCATTCGATATTTGTTCTGTCTTCCATGCGTGCATTCAGAATGGGACAGAGGTCGGTAAGTTGATCCTGTGTGATGATAAAGCCACCGGTATGCTGACCGAGTTGCCGGGGGAAACCGATCATCTCATTCGTAAGTGCAACCACCTTACGAAGGTTCGGATCATCCGGGTTCAAACCCTGTTCTATCAATAGTTTGGCATCGAAGGTATCGGTGTGTCTGTTGATGGCTTTAGAGAGTTGTTGAAGTGTATCGACGGAGAGCCCCATGGCTTTGCCTACATCACGGAGCGCGCCTTTTAAATGTTGTTGTGTTACGGTGGCCACAATGGCGGCTCTGTTCCGCCCATATTTATTATACACGTATTGAATCACTTCTTCCCGGCGTTCGTGTTCGAAGTCGACATCGATGTCGGGTGGTTCATTGCGTGCGGAGGAAATGAAACGTTCGAACAGGAGGTCAAATTTAGTAGGATTAACCGCGGTGATGCCGAGGCAGTAGCAGATGGTGGAGTTGGCCGCAGAGCCCCTTCCCTGGCAAAGGATCCCTTGTGAGCGAGCGAATTTTACAATGTCGTACACCGTGAGGAAGTACGATGCGTAGTTCATTTCTTCGATAAAGGTAAGCTCGTGGTTAATGGCATTGGCGATGGAATCGGGGATGTTATCGCCGAAGTGTTCTCTGGCGCCTTGCCAGGAAAGGTCCTTCAATTGCTGGAGGGGTGTTTTATTTTTATCCAGGATCTCTTCAGGGTAAATGTATTCGAGGGTGTCGAGGGAGAACTGGCAGGCGTTGGCAATTTCGATGGTCCTGTCGATGGCATCGGGGTATTGCCTGAAAAGTCGGATCATTTCTTCCGGTGCTTTCATATATCGTTCTGCATTGGAGTGCAGTTTGAAGCCGGCCTGTGTGATGGTACATTTTTCACGGGTACAGGTAAGCACGTCCTGCAGCTGACGGCGGGAGTGTTCGTGATAGTGTACGTCGTTGGTAGCAACCAGCGGGATGTTGTATAGTTGTGAGAGTGCGTGTAATCTGAAAAAGCGTTTCTGATCCAGGCCCTGGTAGGTACGCACGGCGGCCAGGGAAAGGGAGGATCCAAATTCTTCTTTGTAGGCTTTGACAGCTTGTTTAAAGGTGATATCGAAGTCAAATTTTTCATTCAGTTCATGTGGCGGAACGATGATAAACTGAATGCCTTCTTTGTAGGTAAAGACATCTTTTGTATAGAGTTCGCATTTGCCTTTTTCAGTTCTGAGATTGCCTGTGGTGAGAAGTTTGGAAAGCCGGCCATAAGCGGCTTTGTCCGTAGGAAGTGCTATGAGAGAGGGGCCATCCTGCAATTCCAGTGTAGCCCCAGGTATGATGCGCATGCCTTTGGCTTTAGCGGCCACATGAGCGCGTACTACACCAGCGAGGGTATTGTGATCTGTGATAGCGATCACGGGATAGCCATAAAGAGCGGCTTGCTCCACAAGCTCCTCGGGATGAGAGGCGCCGCGGAGAAAACTAAAATTGCTGGTTATTTGTAGTTCGATATATTTCATTAAGCAAAAAATCCGTGAATGAACCATTGTGCCTGGTTGACAGCATAGTGACCCAGGCGGAAGATCCAGTAGCGTCTGCCGGCGGCATCTTCTACTACGTAATAGTCTCTGTGTTCACCATCGTCCAGCCACCATTCTCTTTCAATGCGTTCCGGTCCATCTGCTTTTTTGATTTCATGGAGCTGACCCAGGAAACGGAAAAGCATGGGAGGATAGTCGGGAATGGGTGCAGTTACTTCGATCGGCAGTGGTGTTGGAAGTAGTTTTTCTGGTCTGGGGGCATTTACCTGCTGGTGATCATTTGGCGAGGTAAATGGCTGAATAGAAAGTTCAGGCCAGTAGTGTGCTACGGGCTGGTAGCGTTTGATGCTACCGGTGCCGATCTTGCTTTCGATGCGATCGAGGAGTTTGGTGATATTGTTATCGGCAGAGCCGGTGGATGACCAGATCTTTTCCTGTTCGGAGAGGACGTCTTCTACCAGCGAAGCCTGCAGAATAAAGAGGTCGATACCGGGACCGGGTGCGAGCGATGGTATTTTGAGTTCGAATAATTTTAGTAAGTGAGGGGTATTGTTAGACGCGCCATTGGTACCGATGGTGATCTGAACCACCTGGTCATCTATGCGGTAGCAGATGAGGGTGGCGGTGCGAATACCTTTTCCTTCCTGTTGTAATTTGAGACAGATTACGTCGAGGAGGTTGGTGAGTGCGATGGTTATAGCTTTGGCAGTTTTGATAGGCTCCATACTGGAGAGTCGTTCTTCATATACCGGAGGGATGCCGAGGGGTAGAAGGTCTTCCCGTTCGGCGCCTAAGGCTTGTTTGAGGCGGAGGATGAAGGATGGCCCGAACCTGCGTTTGAGTGCATTGAGGGGTAAATGAATGAAGTCTTCGATCTTATGAAAACCGAGTTGCTGTAGTTTGGTTAACAAGGTGTCTTCCAACCTTAGTGCGGCGGGTGGCAGGGGGCGCAGGGCTTTCCGTTCGTGGCCGCCGGGTATGATCATAGTATCGCTGTCATAGCGGGATACGGCCCAGGCGGTACCGATGGTATCGGCCATGGCGGTGCGAACATCGTAGCCATAGGCTTTGAGTTTGAGGGTGATTTCGGCAAGGTAAGTTTGTTCGCCACCCCAGAGGTGTGCGCAGCCGGAGGCGTCGATAAGAAGGCCGTCTGGCGGGTCGATGGCGACGACGGGGGAGTAGCGAATGCACCACTGGCCGAGGGCGGTCAGGAGGTGGAGTTCCTGTTCGGGGGTATAGGGGGTGATGATGAGATTGGGATAGATAGCCTTGGCATCGGCTACGGCCATACCGCAGTAAATGCCTGCATTTTCGGCTGTACGGGAGGTGGCGTGTATGAGTTGCCGGCCACGTTGTTGCGTAGAGAATACGAGGGGGAAATCGCCGGCATCGGGATGCTTGCGGAGGTACCAGTCGGTGAGGAGGTGGCGGAACCATATGGAGATGTAGCGTTTGGTCATGGCTAGCCGACTTGAGAGGTACTTTCAGGAAATCCTTGTAGGATGACAGGGTTTTGGAGGGCCGGCATTGCTGTTTTGTCCGGCCATGCAGCACCTGATCCGATCTCTGGCTGGATCAATTCATTGCCCTGCATGGCCATTACCTTAAATCCGTCCGGCATCCACGCTACTTTCCAGCTTCCTGGTTTCCCATTCCTCACTTTCAGCAATTCCACCTGCCATTGGGAGAATCCTACTCCCGGAATACCATCGGGGCTCAGACTCGGTACCGGGGCAATATGCCATTTCGCAATACTCGCCAGCATATTCTGCGTTTTTACGGCACGCAGTAAAAACCCTGTTACTTTACTTTTCTCAACGGCCAATTGCAACCTCCTGGACTGGGAAAACGACACTCGTGGTATCTCTCCAATCACAGCGGCCATTCCATCACATTTTAACGCTTCTTCCATCACCCACAAACTTTCTGCATCGGTAGCTGTCTCAATAAATATCAATTTTGCCGGCTCGATATTGAATTTCTTTAAAGCCAGCGGGAAAAGGCTGCGGCTGGGGCAAACCCAGATACAGGGCCGGCTGTCCGTCATTAATTTGGATAGGATGGCACTGACAAACCCAAAGGTGGCAGCAGTTTCTTCGCTGCCCTGGCTCACAAATTCATGGATCGCTCCGGTGGCGAAGATGCCATTGGGAAATGCCGCTTCTACCGGCCCTAGGCCCAGTAAATTCTCTTCACTATTTTTTGATTTAAATCCCTGAAGATGCAAAATGTCCTGCTGCAGGCGTTTGATCACCTCCGCTTTGTTGGTAAGCATAGACATGGATTTTAAGTTAATGCTAAAAATATTAGCAATAATACTACATTTTTTAGCTAAAACGATTTTTTTCTTTCAGGGGTATGTATTAAAAAGGCCGCCTTGTGAGAGGCGGCCTTTTTGATATTATTGTTTGCGCAATTGTAACAATTCTCCGTAGGCGACAGCTGCTTTATGCACCTGTACCAGCCAGTCTTCTGCCGCATTATCATCTGCACCATCAGAAATGTATTTCAGGCACAGGAAAGGAATGTTTTCTTTCATGGCGATCAGGGCGATCGCATATGCTTCCATGTCGACCACATTATAGGCTGTAGAGGAATGGCCCATTTCGAAGTTATCGCCGGTACCACAGGTCGCTACATTTACACCGTCCATTGTCAGGCCGTATTCTAGTAATGGTGGCACGCCGGATAAAGGTGTTTCGTATTGTGCATAGCCCAGGCCTCTTACATCCATGTCGCGCTGAATGAATTTTGTACAGCAAACCACTTCCCCTTTCTTAAAGAAATTGCTGCCTGCAGATCCCAGGTTCACAATCAGTGCCGGTCTTTTGATTTGTATAGCCTTTGTAAGTTCGTATGCTGCATTCACCTTGCCAATCCCTGTGATGAGTGTATGATGGCTTTCGAATACTTCAGCTGCTTCGGCAGGGAGAGCGAAAGAGAATAATACATTATCAAGAGAGAAAATATTTTCCTGGTTAATCTTAATCATTCGATGTTTCTGATTTGGGCGCAAAGGTATTATTTAATTTGTCAATTTGGGGAGGGAAGTGGGCCGGGGAAAGGCGAATTCAGGAGTATGAACGTGCAGGAAACGTTACGGGTTTTTCAGGAGCGGATCGAGCGGATGAATGTGAAACACAAGTTGGCAATTGAAAATATCCACGAGCTGTTAATTTGGGGAAGTATTTAGTATTGGCAGTTGGACGCTGCGTAACTGAATAATATAATGAAAATATCCCTGCAGGAAATCATTAGTATATCTCCCTGCAGGGATGTCAATATAGCCTCATTGAGGCCATGCTGTCTAATTAACGCTGCAAATACGTCCCACCAAGGATTGCGCCGGGAGCAAAGGTGGTATTGAGTGTCTGCATTTCATCAGCAGTAAATGAAACTTCCATCGCTTTGAGATTTTCAGGCAGGCGGGACCTTCTGCTCATACTTACCAACGGCATAATATGATCACCCTGTGCATTGACCCATGCAATAGCCAGTTGAGTCGGTGTGAATCCTTTATCTTTCGCCATGTTCTTCAGTACTTCTACCTTCTCCAGGTTTTTTGTCAGGTTATCGCCCTGGAAGCGGGAGAAGTGGTTCTGATAACTATTAGCCGGCAATGGTGCTTTCATATCCCCTGTGAGCAAACCTTCCGCAGTATTTGCAAAGGCCACCACACTGATACCTAATTCTTTGGCCGTTGGCAGCAGTTCCTTTTCTATCTGTCGGTCGGCAAGCGAGTAACCTATTTCCAATGCAGCAATAGGATGTACACTGTTGGCTTTACGCAATTGCTCCGGCGTAATTTCAGAAACACCAATGTGACGCACTTTACCTTCTGTGATCAGGTCGGCAATAGTACCAATTACATCTTCGATAGGCACACTATTGTCAAGTCTGCACGGTTGGTACAAATCAATAGTGTCGATACCTAAACGAACGAGCGAATAGTTAATAAAGTTCCTGATCGCCATCGGGCGAAGGTCTAATCCCAACATGTGCCCCTTGTCGAAGATGGCGCCGAACTTCACGCTGATGAAGGCATCGTCTCGTCTGCCTTTGATGGCTTGGCCAACCAGTAATTCATTATGACCGGCACCGTAGAAATCACCTGTATTGAGGAAGTTGATACCGCTATCCAACGCCTGCCGGATGGTAGCAATGCTTTCAGTCTCATCATTGGTAGGACTACCCCATACCGATGACATGCGCATACAACCTAAACCGATCTTTGATACTGCCGGACCGTTATTGCCTAATTTTATTGTTTTCATGTTGCTTGTATTATTGATTAGTAAAACAAAGGTGAGATATAAATTGTTATGGATCATATCCTGTAAAGCTCAATTTACTATCTCACACGGCTCACGTATGACAACAATCATGAATTTAGTCAACCTCACTCTTTCCTCAATCGATAATATTTAATAATTTCGCTGCAACTATTATACAACCTTTGAGAAAAGTCGCGGTAATATTGAGCCCACTATTGTTTTTTATATTCCTGATGGGGAGTATGAAAACCTCAATATTATATGCTATTTACGAGTACGATACCCAGTTGTTTGTAACGGCATTTTGTGAGAATAAGAACAAGCCGGAACTGCATTGTAATGGTAAGTGTCAGTTAGCAAAGATGCAGCAGGAGCAGAGAGATAATAGTACAGAGAAATTGTTAAAGGACCTACAGTCAGAAGCGCTGGCCTGCCCGGTTCCACCTTGTATAGACTTCTCCAGGGAAGCATTTACAGAAATGGAGGGGGCAATGTATCCAGTGTTTACCAACCCACAATATTCCTATCTTTTTACAGATCCACGTAAGAAACCTCCACAGGCGTAAGCTTTTCCTTTCCAATGATGTAATGTTTGAATTTTTGGATGCTACATGCATTCCGGATGATTGTGTCTGCTTTATAAAATAAAGTGAACACATAAGGGCTCACCTATGCCTGTTATTTTTTAAAAAAATGCAACAATGAACTTACTTAAATCAGTTTTAGTATTAATCACCTTTTCTGTATTTGTATCCTGTAGTAAAAAAGAGGATGTAGTAGTTTCAAATGAACTGGACGGATTGACTTTGGTGACGACGCTGACGAATGATACGCATAAGATAGGGTTATATACGGCCAGTGGTAAATTCCAGACAGGATATAATGAAGTGTATGTGCAAATTAAGAATGCACAGGGAACAGTGGAGAGTAATGCGAGTGTGAAATGGACACCATTGATGCATATGATGGGGATGGAACATTCCTGCCCGGCATCTACGGTTAGTTATAAAACGAATGGTATTTACAAGGGGTACATTGTATTCCAGATGGCAGGGAGTGAAGAAGAATACTGGGATCTGACAGTGAATTATACCATTGGTAATACAGCTTATACGGTGACAGATACAATCGCCGTGTCAGCAGCGGCAAAGCGTGTGGTAGAAACTTTCCTGGGCAGTGATAATAACCGGTATGTACTGGCATTGGTGAATCCTGCTAAGCCTGCGGTGGCAGTGAATGATATTTCTGCAGTGCTGTATAAGATGGAGTCCATGACAAGTTTTGTAGTAGCAGATGATTACACCATTAAAATAGATCCCCGGATGACGGGTATGGGAAATCATACCTCCCCGAATAATGTCAACCTGACACAGGGTACGGATGGTCTGTATTATGGTAAGCTGAGCCTGACTATGACAGGGTATTGGAAGATCAATTTGCAATTGCAGAATGCAAGTCAGACAATCTTAAAAGGAGAGGCTGTAACGGATACAAATGAAGGAAGCAGTATTTACTTTGAACTGGAATTCTAAACTTGTTTGTATGCTTCGGTTGACAATTGCATTTTTGCTTTTCGCGGTATCGGTGTATTCGCAGGATACGATCAGGACGGATCTGTTGAAGGAGGTGGAGATTATTCATAAGCGTTCCTTGTCTGATAAAACAGATAAACCACTGGCGACATTAGATAAATACCTGGAGAAATCAAATATGGTGAATATGGTAAGGAAGGGTGCGTATGCATGGGAGCCTTACCTGAATGGGATGGCGTCAGAGCGTAGTGTGGTGACGATAGATGGGATGAGGATCTATGCAGCATGTACGGATAAGATGGATCCGGTGACGTCTTATGTGGATATAACAAACCTGGCAAAGGTGAATGTGCATAGTGGACAGTCGGGGGTTGGGGCTTCGATTGCGGGAAGTATAGACCTGGTGAGGAAGAAGGGGGCATTTGGAGAGAGGAAATTATCCGGGATGGCATTTACGGGGTATGAGACGAATAGTGCGCAGAAAGTGGTGGGTGGAGCGTTGTCTTTTTCAAAGCCCAGGTTATTTACGGATATAGATTTTACTTATCGGCATGCAGGAAATTATAAGGCAGGAGGTGGTGAGGAAGTGTTGTATTCTCAGTATACAAAGTATAATGTGAGTGCGAATGTAGGGTATAAGGTAAATGAACATTCGCAGGTGGAGGCATCGGTGATTTATGATCGGGCGGTGAATGTGGGCTATCCTGCCCTGACGATGGATGTAGGATTGGCGAGAGGGGTGATTGCTTCATTGGCATATATCAGGCATGGCTGGGAGACGAAGGTATATTATAACACGATCAGGCATGTCATGGATGATACGAAACGACCGGTGGTGGCCATCAGGATGGATATGCCGGGTTGGAGTAAGACGGCGGGGTTTTATTCTTCATTGAAAGGTAGTGCGGGCAGGCATATGTGGAAGGGGAATGTAAGTGGGCATTATAATAAATCACTGGCAGAGATGACGATGTATTCGAATACGGCGGGAGAGAAGGATATGTTTATGTTGACGTGGCCGGGTGTACTGACTTATTATGGGGATGTATTTGGGGAGGATAATTATGCAATAACGGATCGCTGGCGGACGACGGTGAGTGCGGGCCTGGGTGTACAGAATAATGTGGTGGATGATGTGCAGGGGTTGGAGAGTTTGCGGATCTTTTATCCGGAAATGGAGCGAAGTAAGGTGAGGGTGTTAAAACGGTTATCTGCGGCGGTGAATTATGCGGGGGATAGATGGCAGTATACGGTTGGTGTGGGGTATGGAGAGCGGCCGCCGGGGGTATCGGAAGGGTATGGGTATTATTTGTTTAATAGTTTTGACCGGTATGACTACATTGGCAATCCGGAGATGAAGAATGAGCAATCTGTGAGTATGAATGGGGCAGTGGGTTATCGTGTGGGCAGGTTTTCGGGGAAGGTAAGCGGGTCTTATTTTCATTTGATGGATTATATTATTGGTAGGCCGCGGGCGGGGTTGAGTGTGATGACAATTGGTGCGGTGGGAGTAAAGGTGTATGAGCAGTTGGGGTATGCGGATGTGATTAATTTGGGCGTGGAAGAAGATTGGCAGATTGGTGAGTATGTGACGTGGACGAATAGGATGAGTTATAGGAGGGGTTCTGGAAAAGGCGTAAAGAATTTGCCGTTGATACAGCCGTTTACCTATAGTTCAGGAGTGGGTTTTTTGAGGAAGTCGTTTTCGGCAGATGTGGTGGTGAATGGGGCAGTAAAGCAGGCGAGGTATAATGAGGAGTTTGGAGAGGAAGGAGTAGCGGGGTATGCGGTGATGAATGTCTCAGCAGGGTATAAGTTTGTGTGGGGCAGGAATGGGCTGATGTTGAAGGCAGGGGTGGAGAATGTGATGGATAGGAGATATAGGACGTTTGCGGATTGGAATAAGGTACCGAGGATGGGGAGGAATGTGTTTATGAATCTGGTGTGGAGTTTTTAAAAGAGTGAATATTAAAGTGGCTGCATCAAAAGTAATTTTTATCCTGGTAGCTGAGGGCGGGAATTTTCGTTTACGCAATGCTCAGCTCCTTCAGATTACTTTTGATACAGCCCTTTTTTTACCATTTTCTTAGTCCCAGTAGTTTCTCTCCCAATTCTGTCAATGTTGCCACCGGTTGTTGTTTCTCCCTATTCAACGGGTCGCCGGGAAAGGCATATCCATCCGGCGCTACTTTCTCTTTCCACGATCTGATCCGCCATTGCCTCATTTCTTCATTGCGCTCGTTAGCGGGCATCATGGAAATGTATTGTGCAATGCGGACTTTATCTTTGCTGTTATTGGCCCTTATACCGTGCGGCTGGGCGCTGTGGAAGATGAGCAGGTCTCCTGCCTCCATTTTGACTTTAGTAGGCGTAAAACCGGTTATATCGGGCTTAAAATGATCTCTGTCAGCAGGTTGGGTAAGTTTCCAGGTATCGTAGGTACGGAATAGTTCAGGAATGCATTGGAATCCCCCCATATTTTCGTCGGTTTGATCGGCGAGTGCGAGTACGCCCTGTACGTTCTGTGGTTTGGTTTCGGGGTCGTAATCCCAGTGGATGAAGCCTTTGTATTCATGACCGGGGCGGATGGGGAAGTTCAGGTTGGCGCGGTCGATGGTTACCCATAGTTCTTCCATCCCCCAGATATCGGCAAAGGCCTGATGGATACGGGGGTATTGGCGGTTGTCCCATTGGTATTGGTGTTGGTAGATTTCAACCATGCCGGTGTTGGTGAGTTCTGCCATTTTCATATGTTGAGTGGGCGTGTACCAGGTGTTGGGGTCATACGGATCTTTGTTTTCAAACTCCCAGAGGTAGTTGGCGAGGCGGGTGGCTTGTTCGCGGGGAACGGCCTGTTTGATGATGATATAGCCGTTTTCGATCCAGAATTTCCAGTCTTCTTTGGAGAGGACGCGGAGGTTTTCGCTGGATTTGCTCAATTGGATGGTGCTGGTGGTGGCAACGGACGGGTTGCCCGGGATGGCTTTGTGCGCGGTGTTGAGTACATTTTCCATAAAACGTGATTTATGGTAAAGGTGAGAATAAGGGAGGCGTAAAATTCTCCCTGGAATGACAGGAATTTGCTCTCTATTGACTAATTTAATAGGAAGGAACGGTGAGAAAGGGAAATGAGGGGTGTATTCACGAATTGAACAGGTATGAAAATCAGGAAAGAGCGAATAGATATACAACCAGATCATTCTTTTAAGATGTTTTCGCCTAGTATGCGAAAGCATTTCTACTGGCATTTTCACCCGGAAATTGAATTGGTATATGTGGAAGCGGTGAGTGGAATCCGGCATGTGGGCAGGCATATTTCCAGTTATATAGGAAGTGACCTGGTATTGATCGGGCCAAATATCCCGCACCTCAATTTTGACTATGGGTTAGAAACAGAGTATAAGCAGATTGTGGTACAATTGAGACCGGATTTTTTGCAAACATTGATCGCACCAACAGCGGAGTTTGCGGGCATCCGGGCATTATTTGAGCAGGCGTATAAGGGGTTGTCTTTTTATGGGGAGACAAGGGAGAAGGTAGTGGGACTTTTGAGGGAAGTAAATATGGATCAGCCTTTCCATGCGTTGGTGCAATTGCTGGAAGTCTTTCATATTTTGAGCGGATCGGCAGAGGTGGAGGTGTTGAATGAGGAGGATACCAGTTCGAAATGGTTGTTGAATGACAAGGTGAGGATGGGCACCATTTACGATTATGTACATGAGAATTATGACAGCGAGCCGGATGTGAATGTGATAGCAGGGAAGGTGCATTTAAGTACGGCTGCATTTTGCCGTTATTTTAAGCGGCAGACGAATATGACCTTTACAGATTTTGTGAATCAGTACCGGGTGAGTTATGCAAAGAATCTGTTGTTGCAGGGGAAAAGTGCGAACGAGGTGTGTTGGGAAGTGGGGTTTGAGAGTGTATCGTATTTTAACAGGTTGTTTAAGCGGGTGGTAGGGGAGACGCCGGCGGCGTTCAGAAAGGCGTATGGAGGATGACTGGCAGGTGGCTGTTGATTGAAATTGGAGTGTTTTTTGGGGGGAGCGATTCCTTCTTTGTTTCGAATCCTTTAAGCTGTAATTTTGTTTAAATTCAAAACTATGCAGGATACAAAGGGAATGTTGGACAAAATCAGGCACCATGATAAATTGTTGCTGGCATTGAATCAGAACTGTGAGATTCCCTTGCCGGAAGATGTGCTGGAAATCTTAGCCCAACCGCATAGGTTGTCTTTTTATTACTTTCAGTTTATCGTGAAGGGCTCGGCTACTTTTGTAACTGACCTGCATGAGTTCAATATTGCAAATGGTGGGCTGGCTTTTGGCTTGCCAAATCAGGTGTTTACGAAATTGCCGTATGATAAGAATAATATGCAGTATGCGTTGTCATTTGATGAAAGTACGCTGATGTTGTTGCCAGGCACGTATCCTTTTTTGGTGAATCCTTATAATGTAAATGCGATTGCATTTGATCCGGCGTCCCAGTTGAGGGTAAAGAATCTGTTATCGGGGTTGTTCCAGTTGCTGCATGCTTCAGGAAAGCAAAAGAAAGCGGAAGTGATACTGGCACATTTGCATACAGTGCTGACGGAGTTCAATACAGCTTATTTTGAGCAGTATGGAGAGCAGGATGTGAATACAGGGGCAAAGTTGTCGAAGTATATTGCATTTAAGATGGCAGTAGAAACGAATTTGAGTGAGCAACATGATGTGCAGGGAATAGCGGAGCAGTTGGCGCTGACGTCGGGTACTTTGTATGGGATTGTGAAGGAGTTTGCGGGGGTATCGCCGAAAGAGTGGATTACGAACAGGTTGATGTTGGAGGCGCAGCGGAAGTTGCAGTATTCGAAAGTATCAGTGAAGGAGTTGGCGTATGAGTTGGGATTTAGTGATCCAAGGTATTTTTCGAGGGTGTTTAAGAAGAGCACGGGGAAGAGTGTGAGTGCGTATCTGGCGGAGTTACAGGAGTTGGGGCATAATTAGCGTGGATGGGTGTTGAAAGATGAGTTGTTAATGTATGATAATTGGAGTGCCCCAGGTGTTTTTATAAATTGATGGCCTGTTCAGGATTTGTCCCACAATAAAAACGATTTGTCCCCATTGTCGTTTTTCCCGCTACCTACCTTCGTTTCATAAATTGATATTATGAAATCAGCATTAGTAACAGGCGCCAATAAAGGCATTGGCTTTGAGGTAGCAAAAATACTCGCACAAAAAGGTTTCTTTGTTTATGTAGGTAGTCGTCGGCTTGAAAACGGAGTAGCCGCAGTGGAGAAACTGCGCGCGGAGGGGTTGCAAAATGTATCAGCTGTTCAATTGGATGTGACCAGCCAGGAATCAGTGGATGCGGCAAGAAGGTCCATCAGTTCATTAAATGTATTAGTGAATAACGCTGGTATTGCCGGCGGATTCGAACAGTCTGCACTGAGTACGCCGGCAAATCAATACCTGGCAGTGTACGAGACGAATGTGTTTGGGGTAGTGAGAGTGACACAGGCATTTATTGATTTGTTGCGTAAGTCGGATGAGCCAAGGATTGTGAATGTAAGTACGGCGATGGCGTCGATTTCCCTCGCGGCGGATTTGGAGAATGAGAATTATCCTAAGCGGTATGTGGCGTATCAGTCTTCTAAGGCGGCGTTGAACATGTATACAGTGCACCTGGCGTATGAGTTGAAAGGGACGGCGTTTAAGGTGAATGCAGTATGTCCGGGGTATACAAAGACGGATTTTACGGGGCATCAGGGTACCAGTACGGCGGAAGAAGCCGGGCAGCGGATTGCGAAGTATGCATTAATTGGGCAGGATGGTCCCACAGGAAAGTATTTTAGCGAAGAGTATTATCCGGCGCCGGCAGTTTGTCCGTGGTGATGAGCTTATTTACCGTTCTTAATTGTATTACAAAGGTGAGTAGCATTTATTTGCTACTCACCTTTTTTTATAATCCTGAGAGATCTATCACAAACCTATATTTTACATCCCCCTTCAACAATCTTTCAAAAGCGGTATTAATATAATCCGGTTGAATCACCTCCACATCCGCTGTAATATTATGTGTAGCGCAGTAATCAAGCATCTCCTGCGTCTCTTTAATACCACCTATAAATGAACCTGTCACCTTCCTTCTGCGGGAGACAAGCATTCCCGGATGAATAGGGGCTACCTCCGGCGGTACCCCCAACAGGATCAGCGTGCCATCTTTACGAAGGAGATTTAGATAATAGTTGTAATCATGTTTCGCAGATACCGTGTCGATGATATAATCAAAATTGCCCTTATGTGGGGTAGCGTCGCCTGTGTAAATGAATTGATGCGCACCCAGTGCCAGCGCACTTTCCTTCTTGGATGGAGAATTACTGAGTACAGTAACATCTGCACCAAAGGACCTGGCGAACTTTACCGCCATATGTCCCAGGCCTCCCAGCCCCAGGATCGCCACCTGGTGGCCTGCCTCGATCTGGTTGTGCTTCAATGCCGAATAAGTAGTGATGCCTGCACAGAGGAGCGGCGCAACTGCCGCAGCAGGGAGCGTTTCTGATACGGAGAGAACGTAGTTTTCATTGACCACTATGCAGTTTGAATATCCTCCTTTGGTCGTTTCACCATCCGGAAGTTTACCATTTTGCGTAGGCGTGATCCCTTTCTCACAGAATTGTTCTTCGTGATTTGCGCAGGGATTGCATTGCCCGCAGGAGTGAATGAAATAGCCAACACCTACCAGGTCTCCCTGCTTATATTTGGTCACTCCCGGGCCAGTTGCATGGATGCGGCCAATTATCTCGTGCCCAGGTACAAATGGATATAGTGTATTGCCATATTCGTTCTTTGATTGATGCACATCTGCATGGCAAATGCCGCAGTAGAGGATATCGATTAAAACTTCATGGTGCTCCGGTGGTTTTCTTTCAAAAGAGAAAGGTATTAACGGGGCAGTAGGGTGATGTGCAGCATATCCTTTAGATGGTATCATTTTTTTCGTCAAAGATCATTGATGCTGGAATACCTGGAAATGGGCATATGGGAAAATAAATGGTAGATTTTGGCGACAGTGGGTGCCAGATTGAATTACTTGACATATAATAATTAATGTCATAACTTCGTCACACAAAGGGAGATACTATATTTGATAAAAGTAAGCAGGGCGCAGTGGAATTATCTCCCTTCCCAACCTGCCTGAATCATGAAAATTGCCGACAATAAAGATGGAGAGTGCTATATGCACCAACAGCAAATGACGAATAAACTCATCAATATGAAGATAAAAATTGCAGTTCACACACTCTTCCTGTTGACCTGCTTTACCTTTGGAACATCAGCAAACAGTTTCCCTTCCATTATACTTTCAGATACGACCTTCAGACCTGACTTCTCCATGATAGACGCCAATGGAAACACGAACTCCATCAGCGCGCTCAGGGGGAAAATCGTGTTTATCAACTTCTGGGCTACCTGGTGCCAGCCTTGTGTGCAGGAAATGCCTTCCATCTATGCGTTAAGACAATCATTTAAAGACAATGATTCCATTGTATTCATCACGATCGATGTGGATGCAGCGCTGCCCAAATCGAAGGCATATATGGACAATAAAGGCTTTAACCTGCCTGTCTACGCTGCTACTACTGCCGTACCAAGAGAACTGTATTACCATTCTATTCCTACCTCCACTATCCTTGGTAAGAACGGAGAAATCATCTGGCATTATGAAGGCGGCAATGACTACACTTCTCCGGAGATCCGGAAAATATTAACTGACCTCCTTGAAATAAAATAATACGATGAAAGGACTTATCAGAAAGAATCTCCAGACTATCATTGGGGTGATCCTGATTGTTGTATTATTTACCAATACAGGCGCCAAAGCCTGGGTACTCAGGCGGCTAATGGACCTGGGGATCTTCAATGCACATATACAGGAAAAGCCGGTGTGGGATGTTGCCGCATTCAATTATCAGGATGCAGCGACGGGAACGGTTTTCAATATCTCCTCTCTAAAGGGAAAGGTAGTGTTCATCAGTTTCTGGGCGTCGTGGTGTCCGCCATGCCGGGCTGAATTTTCATCTGTTATGTCATTGTATAACAGGTTTAAAGATAACCCGCATGTGGCGTTCATATTGATCAATGAAGATGATGATCCCGCAAAGGCGCGGGCGTTTTTGGAGAAAGAGGATGCTGCGCTACCCATTTATAAGACAGCGGATATGGTGCCTGTGTCGGTGTACAATGGGACGTTACCGACGACGGTTATTCTCGATAAGGAGGGGAAAATAAGATATCATCATGAAGGATTGGCGGATTATGGGAAGGAGGATTTCGCTAATCAGATGATTGAAATTGTCAATCACTAGATGATTGACATTATCAGCTAAAAGGAGGCCGTAAGCGAAAAGGACGATCTCCGCCGTTGCTATTTATCAATTAAAAGATTCGCGGAAGGCAAGTGGAGACATACCGGTTTTTGCTTTGAAGATTCTGCTAAAAGATTGTGGATGTTCGAAACCAAGTTCATAGGCGATCTCGCTGACAGAGAGGGTGGTTGTAGAGATCCGTTCTTTGGCTACAGCGATCAGTTTATCCTGGATATGTTGTTGGGTATTACGACCTGTTGCAATGGTAAGGAGGGCGCTGAGATAGTTCCTGGAGAGATGCAGTTTGTCTGCGATCTGCTGTACAGTTGGCAGACCTGTATGGATCAGGTGAGGGCCGGAGAATGCTTCATTTAGCAGGTCATCTAATTTTTCGAGTACCTGGTGGTTGGCGATTTTGCGGGTCAGGAATTGCCTGTTATAAAAGCGATCGGCGTAGTTGAGAAGGGCTTCTATATGATTGATAATGATATGCTGGCTGAATTTATCCATGTTGCCCTGGTATTCCTGTTGAATGTTTTGCAGAATACCAACAATGATAGCTTCTTCTTTGTCCGATAAAAAGAGCGCCTCGTTGACTGAATAGTCAAAGTATTTATATTTCCTGATTCCTTTTGCCAGTGGGGTGTTCCAGAGAAAATCGGGATGAATGAGGAGCATCCAGCCTTTTACTTCGTTGCCATCGCCTGCCGCATCCTGACCCATACCGAATACCTGTCCGGGAGACATGAAATAGAGTACGCCTTCGTCGAAATCATAGCGGTGTTGTCCATATTTCAGGTTGAGATTGAAATTTCTTTTCAGTGCAATGACGTAGAAGTCGAAGATCATGGAGCTGGAGACTTCGAGGAATTCATCATTGACTGCGGTTAATTCCAGTACGCTGATCGACGGGTGCATAGGCGGCGGAAATTTCCTGAGCCGGTGGAGTTCGCTGATGGAGTGGATGCGGAAAGGTGACGCGTTCTTCATGTTATAAAGTTACGAAGATTAATGGCCTTTGAGTGAGCCGAGGGTGGTGGCCATGTTGCTTTGTACCCAGTGTTCGGCGTATTTACCGTTTTCGAGGCGGATGATTTCGATTGCTTCGAAGCTAAGTGGTTTATTGGTAGGAGGGATGCCGAACAGGTGGCCGGTGTGGGTGCCGCTGATGGATTTGTGGGTGACGACGAGGTCGTTTTCGGCAATCTGTCTCAAAATGGTTACTTTAATGTCGGAGAGACCGGTGTGGAGGGCGGTTAGGAAGTGATGAAAGCTGTCTTTGCCGTTAGGCGCACCGGGTTGGGCAGCGTGGTTGATGACATGGTCGGAGACGAGGGCATCCAGGGCTGTGGGGTTGTATTGTTCGATGACAGTTTTATCGAATTCGGCGATGATGGATTTGTTTTTTGTTAAGTTCATGCGTTTGATTTTTTGTATAAGACAAAAGTCGGATGGAGCGGAGAGTGGAAGATAACAGGATGTAAGGATTTTGTAACCGGATGTATGATAGTTTCGTTTATTTATATCCCGAACTTTGTAAAGCCACTCATTAAAGAGGCCCCTGAAGTACAATTGCTTCTGCAAATTCAAATTTAATTACCATGTAAGAACTGAGTTCTTTGTTCATTAAACTGGATATTAAGGAAGAAAACCTGGATCGTTTTTAGCCGCACCATTGACTAAGCCGGGGCAAGACGCTGCTGCCTGGTTGTTATTGAAAAGAGATACAGTTTTGTCGCTTTGATCACAATAGTATATTTTACGAATTGAAATCAGTCTACGATTACATGAAGACAATTGCTGAACTTGAAGATATGCTGGCAGTAGAACTCTCCCCTTTTATAACAGAAGGACGTTCTATTCCGCAGGTTTCAAAATATTACAATGAGCCGTTGGGAGATGTTTCTTTCATTCTGGGAGGTATCTTAAAGGCGCATTTAAAAGAAAAACATACACAGTGGTTTGTAAATGGAAAATGGATAGATGATACTTTAATTGAGACGTTCAATTATAACTACCCGATTGTCGAAATGTCAGGAGTAGTGATCTGGGGGATAAGCGGGGATACGGAGCAGTGGACGGATCCTTTCAGGATTGTTATCGAGTTGGCGAAGGAGGGAATGGCAAAGTATACCATTTTATTTGGTGATGTACTGAGAACCTCTCTGAAATTTTCTGATTTTAAATATAACAGAGATTACTGGAAAGGAAGTGAGCCTGATTGGGATTATATCATTCTAAAGAAAGTCAGATAATTTCGAATAAGGACAAGATATGTATCGGGAATTAGCACCACCTGGCGAATTGACGCCGTTGATTAAGTGTTTTTGGATGGCCTCTAATAAGACGGCGTCTGCGCTTAATTTCACCACCTTGCCGGATGGTTGCCTGGAACTGGTGGTGTTTTTTCAGCAGGGTGTACTGAAAGATGTATTGTTGTTTGGTATTCAGTCTGCGCCTTATGATATAGAGATGCCGGGTAGTGAATTGAAAATTGGGATACGATTGAAACCGTTGGGTAAGGAGTACTACCTGGATCAATGCGAAACTCTGGAGCGGTTCAGCGCTTTTGCGAAAATAGCAGGCGATGATCGTCTGCAAAATTTTGCAGCACAGGTGAGCGCAGATATAAGGGAGACGGTGCAGGTGGAACAGATTGACAGGCGGAAGCGATTGCTATTTGATCAACTGGAACAGACCGCAGGAAATATTGATGTAGAGACACTATCAGCACAGGCATTTTGGAGTGCCAGGCAGATCAATCGTTATCTTAATAAGTTATTAGGTATCCCTTTTAAAAGTTACAGTAGTATTTTGAAATGCTATGCTGCGTATAAGGAGATAAAAGCCGGCGATCTCAACCCTGATCTGGGTTTTTATGATCAGTCACATTTCATCCGGGAAATTAAGAAGTATACCGGTACGACCCCCAGGGTGTTATTAAAAAATGAAGCCCAGAGATACCTGCAGTTAAATGACCCCACTCAATAAGTAAACGTCCGATTTATCCTATTTCGCCACTGGCAGGTGGATTAATTTTGTGACATTACTTAACTACAATGCAAATGAGATTGAATCACATTAATCTGGTGGTGACAGATGTCGCAAAGGCTATTCGTTTGTTTGAGCAGCACCTGGGTTTCACTTGTCTGGAGAACAGGAAAGACGCGGTTGGCGTTATGAAGAATGAAGAGAATTTTATATTGATCTTTTGGTCTTCGAAGTTAAATAAGACAACAACAGTAAGTTATCCGGAGAACTTCCACATTGGTTTTTATCAGCAGGATAAAGAGGCGGTAGTGAAGATCTATGAGGGGCTTAAAAACGAGGACGTTACTTTTGACAGTGAACCACGGAAGCTGCGGGATACTTTCGGATTTTATTTCCATTTTGATAAAATCATGATTGAAATTAGTGTGTTGCCGGCTTAAGGCAGCACTGACACCGTAGGGGGTGCACTCCAGGTTTTGATCACATTTGTGGTCAGGATATTGAATGGCTGGGCAGTACCCCCTAATTCTCCGCAGTAACTGCTGAATATGACGTGGACGATTTTGTAATGCCTGATTACATAAGAACAAAGTATGCAGGGCTCTACATTGGAATAGAGTGTAGCGCCCTCGCAGGAACCATGTTTATGAACCGCATCGAGGACAGCGACGACTTCTGCATGGCGGGTGACGTCTTTTAACCGGCGGCTTTGTTCAATGCCTTCACCTATGACCACGCCGTCTTTTACAATGACACAGCCAACGGGGCTTTCCCCGGCCTGTGCTGCTTGTTGTGCAAGTTCGAAGCAACGATTCAGGTAAATGAGATGATCCTGCATAAAAAATTATAGGTGTTTTTGCCTTGATTCAAGAATATCTTTACTGTGCATGCAAGCCCAGTCTACTAAGGTTTTGACAGGTGGTACAAGTCCGGTGCCTAGTTCGGTGAGGGTATATTCCACTTTCGGCGGTACTACGGGGTACACTTTCCTGTTAATCAGCCCATCAGTTTCCAGCGTCTTCAGTGTATTGGAAAGTACTTTTTGTGAAATCCCATCAATCATGTTGTCAAACTCATGGAACCGCACGGTACCATGTTCAGCTAGTAAAAGCAAGACGAGCATAGACCATTTATCACCTATTCTTTCAAGCACAATCCGGATAGATCGCTCCGATTTATGGTAGCACTTTGCAATTTCTGTAATGGTGCATGATTTTTCTGTGTCCATAAGTCCTTTATTTTCAGCGTCACTAACCTTGGGGTAAGTGACTGGTTCTCAGTTCAGTTCTTGTTGTGAAGGTGTCGCGTGACTACTTTTGTGAAAAGTAAATGTATGAAAATTGGAATCATTGGATCCGGGAACATCGGAGGTACCCTTGCCAGAAAGTTGCGTGCGCTCCACTACACAGTGTTTTTAACAAATTCAAGGGGTCCGGCGTCATTACAACAATTTGCTGACGAGACTGGGATCATTCCTCTTCATCTGGCTGAATTGGTAAAGGAGAGTGATCTGATCATTGTAACCATACCTCAAAAAAGCATCCCTTTACTGCCTGCGGGACTCTTTAGCGGCTTAAAAGGGAAAATTGTGTTAGATACCTGCAATTACTATCCTGATCTCAGGGACGGGCATTTAAATGGCTTTTCTGCATTCACCATAGATAGTGAATGGGTAACCGGACAATTAGGGCACCCGGTGATCAAGGTATTCAATAGCATTTTGACGCAAAGTTTACAGGATAAGGGGCTGCCAAAGGGGAGCAGCGGACGGATTGGATTGCCCGTAGCAGG
>Ga0182005_1000230_pt1 | contig 36244 bp, 34 predicted proteins | sample Sormic07211103_1_FD_123021 | JGI IMG/M metagenome (GOLD analysis project Ga0182005, IMG submission 123021) | Rhizosphere microbial communities from Sorghum bicolor, Mead, Nebraska, USA - 072115-103_1 MetaG | ecosystem: Host-associated > Plants > Roots > Rhizosphere | place: USA: Nebraska...
ACTACATCGAAAGGTTTTACAATCCACGCCGGCGTCATTCCACTATCGGCTACATCAGCCCGATACAATTTGAAAATTTAAAATGCGCCTAACGGGAGTGTCCGTGACGATGGGGGAAGGCCAGAATTCGCTCAAAGCTTGTTTGCCGATCCTTCTGAGGCCCCGGGGTTGAAGTGCTTCTGTTTCTGTGTCGGCAAAATCTGGTTAGGAGCGCCTGCGCTAGGTTTCTTTCTCGGGCGTCGCAAACATGACCACAGTGATTCTCCCGCAATCATACGCATGATCGTTCGTCGCGCATCGGCGGAAATCGTCCGTCTGTACGTCTTAAGGGGGTGCATCGACAAAAGGACTACACATGACGCCTCGGATTACTTGGCCGGCTTGGGCCGCCACCTGCCTTGCCACACTCTTCATGGCCCAGTTTGCCCACGCCAGCAGTCCCACCGATCCGTGGGGCCGCGGCGTCGAGCAGCAACGCAAGGCTGATCTGGGCAATGGCACTTACCTCAACCCCGTACTGGCCGGGGATCGTCCTGACCCCACGATTCTCAAAGACGGCGATGACTACTACATGACGCACTCGTCATTTGTCACCTATCCCGGCCTGCTAATCTGGCACTCGCGCGACCTGGTCAACTGGGAACCGCTGGCGCCGGCGCTACACAGGAACGTGGGCTCGGTATGGGCTCCGGACTTAGTCAAGCATAATGGCCGCTACTACATTTATTTCCCTGGAGTGAAGGACGGGCGCATGACTAACTACGTGGTCCACGCTAACAATATTCGGGGACCTTGGAGCGCCCCAATTGATCTGCGCATCGGCGACATCGACCCCGGCCATGTGGTTGATGCGGACGGCAAGCGCTTCCTATTCATGAGCGGCGGCGGCATGGTGGGGTTGGCCGACGACGGGCTGTCCGTCACCAGTCCGGTGCGCAAGGTGTACACAGGATGGCAGTACCCGCAGGATTGGGTGGTGACCGCCTTTGCACTGGAAGGCCCCAAGCTCGTCCAGCATGGCGGCTACTACCACATGCTAGTGGCCGAAGGCGGCACGGCGGGGCCGCCCACCAGCCATATGATAGTCTCCGCGCGGGCCAAGTCGCTAACCGGGCCATGGGAAAACTCGCCGTACAATCCGTTGGTGCGCACCGCGAGCCGAGACGAACCATGGTGGTCGAAGGGGCATGGCAGCTTGGTTGAAGGTCCCAACGGCCAGTGGTATGTGATCTACCACGGCTACGAAAACGGTTACTGGACGCTCGGCCGGCAAACCCTACTTGAACCCGTAGAGTGGACTACGGATGGCTGGCTCAAGACCGCCGGTGCCGACTTGTCTAAACCGCTCAAGATACCGGTCAGCGATGCTGTGTCGCATGGCATGCAATTATCAGATGATTTTTCTACCAACAAGATCGGCACCCTCTGGGGCTTTTATAAAGGCAACGATGCTGACGCCAAACGCTATCGTTACGAAGATGGCACCCTGGTGCTGCAAGGAACGGGAAGTTCACCGCAAGACAGTGCACCGCTGACGCTGGTCGCAGGCGACCAGGCCTACCAAGTTGAAGTGGAAGCGGAAATTAGCGGCAACGCGAAAGCCGGCCTAATCGTGTTCTACAACGAAAAACTTTACGCAGGTTTAGGCTTCGACAAGACCGGTTATATCACTCACAGGTATGGCATGAACCGGTCGCAGAGGTCGGTACTCCCGCGCAAAGTGCACCTGCGCTTGGTTAATGACCGCCATGTCGTCACATTGTGGACCAGTCCGGACGGCAAACAGTGGACGCGTCATCCCCCCGCGATTGAGGTGTCCGGCTATCACCATAACGTGGCGGACGGTTTCCTCAGCTTGCGTCCAGCGCTGTATGCCGCGGGCGAGGGCGACGTGCGGTTCCGGAAGTTCCGTTACCAAGCGCTGCCTTGATGTGCCCGCGGTGTCGACGGCCAGGCCTTGAGTGCGCCCGTCGGCCCTAAAACGCTGGCTCGTTGACACCGCTACTGTCCGTTGCGGCGTTTTATGGAATCCCGTCTGCTGTAATCGCCGTGTTAAAGAAGGGCTCAGCCGTCTACGGCCTCGTCGCGTAGACGCCAGCAGGAAAGCGAAGACCGTTCCCTAGCGGCAAGAGCTAACTCACGTACCGTGCCAAGTATGGGAAATCGCTCTAGCCCACTACCTCGTCCATCATAACCGAAGTTTTCAGTAGCTCAGCGGATAAGTAACGTAACTACGCCTGCAAACCAGGGCACACTCAAAAAAAGCCTCCCTATTGACGGTGAGGATAGTGGATTGTCTTGCGTGCTCGCTCTGCACTTCACGCGGTTGGCACATAGCCCTTATTCATCCATCTCCGAAATGCCTCGATAAGACTTACTCGACCCTCCACGCCGTCGTAAAAAAGAGACTTTTAAAAAAAAATTCACCACGGGCAAAACTGACGGAAAACGTCAATTTACCTACTATGCTGACATGAAACTATGTTCATTTGACGAATTCACCGAAATTTGCCGAAAATTTCTTGCAATTCGTCAAGCCAGTGATTATTTGCCAAATTTTTTAGGAAACATTGATTTTTGCACAGTAAAAATTGAATTTGCCAAATATTGGTAATAATAATAAATTGAAGTCACCGTAGCCTTTGTTACGTTCATTCGGAGTAAAGCATGACCAATGTCGATTCACAAACGCCGGTTATCACCGCGACGCGTGTGGTGCCCGTTGCAGGGCACGACAGCATGCTGTTAAACCTCGCAGGTGCCCACGGGCCGCATTTCATCCGCATTTTAGTTCTACTGACATCCAGCGAAGGCAGAGTTGGTGCAGGTGAAATACCGGGATGTGAGGCAACGCTACGAGGATTGGTTGAGTCTACTCAGTTAGTTCTTGGGACCGCACTTGGTGACTTCCAAAATACCTTGAACACCATTCGTAGACTGGTTTGCGGCCAAACAATTTCTCAATACCGACCTTATACGTCTATCGAGACCGATCCGCTCCAGCCGCATTGGGCCAGCTTGCGACTGGAAAACGTGATCACTGCGGTGGAAGCAGCATTGCTGGATTTGCTGGGACAACACATGGGGGTGCCCCTCTGCCAGCTACTAGGCAATGGACAGCAGCGCACTACGGTACCGATAAATGCTTGCCTGTTTTACATCGGCGACAGTACCTGGACCACGTTGTCGTACGCTCGTCACGCCGCCCGTGACGACTGGTACGGGGCCCGCCAGCGCGTCACTTTGACACCGACCGCGCTAGCCGACCAGGCAGATGCTGCTGCCAATCGCTATGGTTTCAAACACTTCAAACTGAACGGTGGCGTGATGAGCCCTGAGCAGGAAATGGCGGCGCTGGCGGTGATCGGACGCCGCCATCCCTCTGCCAGCCTCGCCGTCGATCCGAACGGCGCATGGTCGTGTGTCGCAGCAATTGAACTGTGCAACGAATACGGCACCCTGCTTTCCTATGTAGAAGATCCATGCGGTGCGGAGCAGGGCTATTCCGGGCGTGAGATTATGGCTGAATTCCGACGCGCAACTGGCGTGCGGACCGCCACTCACTTGATGTCGACCGACTGGCGCCAGATGGCCAACGCTCACCGATCGGGCGCGGTCGATATTCCGCTAACCGACCCGCATTTCTGGACCCTAACCGGGTCTGTGAGGTTGGCGCAATGGTGCAACGACATCGGTGCGACTTGGGGTTCGCACTCCAACAGCCATTTTGACATTTCACTGGCCATGTTTACGCACGTGGCAGCGGCAGCCCCCGGCGCGATCAACGCCATAGACACTCATTGGATCTGGCAGGAATGCAGCGAACGGCTCACGCGTGCACCGCTGCAGATTAAAAACGGGGAGATATCCGTCCCAGACCGGCCAGGCCTTGGAGTCGAATTGGACATGGAGCAGATTGAGCGCGCCCATCAGCTTTATAAGCAAGTCGGCCTGCGCACGCGTGACGATGCTATAGCCATGAAGTATCTGGTTCCGAAGTGGAAGTACGACGCCAAGCGTCCGAGCATGTCGCGATAACGGTTATACCGTTGTATAGAAAACAAACAGAAAGATAAAAATGAATACTTTTAAAATTGGTACCCGCCTGAGCTTCGCCTTCGGCTTGATTGTCGCTTTGCTGTTAGCGCTGGCAGCGGCGTCGTTCTACACCTTATCAACAAGCAAACTCGGCTTTGACACGGTGGTCAACAAAAACAACGTGAAGATGGAACTGTCCAATCAGATGTTGCTGGACCTGAACGTAGCGGCGCGGTCGTCGCGCAACTACATCCTGTTCACCGATGAGGCTATGCGGCGTGAATTGAAACGGCGCATGACTACCGCAAGCGAGCACTTTGCCGCCAACTTGGGAAAAATCGAAGGCTTACTGGTCACCTCGCAGGCAGTAAACATCCTGAAGGAAATCAAAGTCTCGGGACCGGAAACCATGCGGCTTCAGCAGCAGGTCGTCAACATGGTCGACGCCGGAGAAGTGCAGCAAGCCACCGATTTCCTGATTAGCTCAGTCCAAAAGCAGCAGGACGATTCCTTTCTGAAGATTAACGAAATGATCGCACTGCAAGACAAGCAAAACGGAGAACAGGTGCAGGGCTTCGAAGCTACGTATGCACAGTCAGTGACGTGGCTGTCCGGTTTGACGCTGTTCGCGGTACTTAGTGCCAGCATTCTGGCGGTGACCATCCAGCGCTCGATCACGCGGCCCCTGCGCGCGGCGGTAGAGTTCACCCAACTGGTTGCCGCCGGCGATCTCTCGCGCGAGATTGAAGCCCAAGGGAAAGACGAGGTGAGCGAACTGCTGATCGCGCTCAAGACAATGGTGGCCAACCTGGCGTCCATCGTGGACAAAGTGCGATCTGGCACCGAGACCATCAGCACCGGATCACAGCAAATCTCGGCCGGCAATCAAGACCTCTCCGCCCGCACCGAAGAGCAGGCCAGCTCACTCGAAGAGACAGCGTCATCAATGGAGGAATTGACCTCGACCGTGAAGCAGAATGCGGACAATGCCCGACAGGCCAGCACGCTGGCGGTGTCGGCATCCTGCATTGCCGCGCGCGGCGGCGAAGTGGTGGCGGACGTTGTCACGACCATGGGTGCGATTAACGACTCGTCGCAGAAAATCGTCAGCATCATCGGTGTTATCGACAGCATTGCTTTCCAGACCAATATCTTGGCCCTGAACGCGGCGGTGGAAGCGGCGCGCGCCGGCGAGCAGGGCCGCGGCTTCGCTGTGGTTGCCTCGGAAGTGAGAAACCTGGCGCAACGCTCGGCCGCTGCGGCCAAAGAAATCAAGGACCTGATCAGTGCCTCTGTTGATAAGGTTAGCCAAGGTACCAAACTGGTCCACCAAGCCGGCGACACGATGGTGGAAGTGGTGGAAAGCATCAGGCGGGTATCCGATCTAGTGGCGGATATCTCGTCCGCGAGCCAAGAGCAGAATGCCGGCATCGCACAAATTAACGATGCGATCACGCAGATGGACCAGGTCACCCAGCAGAACGCGGCCCTGGTGGAAGAGGCCGCGTCGGCAGCGGAGGCGATGCATGACCAAGCCAAGCTGCTTGCTGCTCAGGTAAGCGTATTCAAGATCCCGGAGCCTGTGGTTCGAACAGCCGGAAGTTTTGGAAGAAGCACCGCTGGCCCCAGCCGGCCGCTGCTGAGCTATCACGCCGGTTGAAGAACGCTGTAAATTATCCGTATACACCTAGGGAGCAGGAAATGGTTGAACGTGCTGATTACTTTGGGACGCCGCGCGAAAACATGCAGGCGGCATTGAAATGGACCGATAAACACAAGGCGAAACATCAATTTCATACCAGAGTACCCACCAGAAAAGAGGTCGCCACCCTACCGGTTGTCGAGTTGACTTCGTTGATGATCGGCTGGATGGAGCACAGTCCCGTAGAGATAATTCCGAGCAGGATGCAGATCATTCTTGCGTGCGAAATTTTGCAAGGGCGATCGGATCGTCTGGCGCTCCAATCGTTGATTAGGAAATGCAGCCATTATGTCAATGGGCAGTGATCAAAGGTGCCGCGTTAATATGCGGGATTGTCTGCGAGCACGTGCGTTGTTAGGTTGCCGCTGGATGTTTGACACGTCGAATAATATCGTTGTGTTTAGCGGTGAAGTCAGGGAAAACATTGTGACTGTCTGTGGCTTGCGTTAAATTGGGGAAATGAACAGGCTTAGCTTGATACCCGTGGTTTCACTGACTTTGTTGTCCGGCGTTGTGATGGCTGCGCCGGCTGACAGTGTCGATACCGGACGGCGCATTCAAGTCAACGTCGTGGCCGGACACGCCACTACGACCATACCGGAACTAGCACGTCAGGTAGGGATGCGTTTGCTGGCCAATGGCGATGATTTGGCGGGCGTTTCAACAGTAGCCCTGCGCGGCAGCTACCTCCCTAGCCAGGCGTTGGAAGCGCTGAAGGCGCTATTGACCGGCACCGGTCTGGTGGCACGCAGCCAAACCGGCACCTTGCTGATCGAGCGTGCCACGCCATCGTTAGCGTCTCATGAACAGCTGCCGACGGTGGTGGAAGTGGCCGGCGTGCGCGGCGCCCAGCAAACCTCAATCGACCGTAAGAAGCACGCCGACACCGCGCTCGATGCGGTGGTGGCCGAAGATGTTGGAACTTTCCCCGATCGCAACGCAGCTGAAGCCATCTCGCGCATTGCCGGCGTTACGCTCGAACGCGGCGATTACGGTGAAGGCACTACCGTCAACGTGCGCGGCAACCAGGCCGGCTATACCCGCGTGGAGATCGACGGCGTCGGAGTGCAATCTGCTCTGGGTTCCGACCTCAACGGCGGGGGCGGCGGACGCGGCGTGGATTTGCGCGAGCTCTCCACCGACATGATCAAGAGCATCGACATGGTCAAAGGAGCTACAGCTGACATGACCGAAGGGTCGTTGGGCGGGATTATCATCATCCGCACCCGGACCGGCCTCGATTTCGAACGCCGTCACCTGTCGTTGCGGGTAGCCGGCCAGCAAAACTCGATCAACCGCAGGACCACGCCTAATTTCAACCTCATCTTCGCGGATAAATTCCTCGACCAACGTTTGGGCGTGATCGTGAACCTGGGCGGCAGCCGCGCCCGCAACGAAAACCACACTATGGCGGTGTCGAACCGGGAACTGGGCATGGCCCGGCTAATCGACTTCGACCAATCGCCCGAAAAGACCTTCAACTTCCAACCCACCACTGTCCCCCGTACCGACCCTGCGGCCAGCGCGCCGATGCAGCAATGGGCGCGCGCGGGCGGCGGTACGTTAGACTCTCTCAGTCCGTTTGAGATCGTCACTCGGTCGGCAGCGGCCGCTAGCAAAGAAGCTTGCCGCCAGGCGTTTCCGGCCTACACCGATGCCGAGCTCACTACGCTGTCCAGCAGCACCGCACGTCTTGGCGCGCAAAACCAGCGCGGTAACGAGCTTCTCGGCTGCTTGAACCAGTGGAATGATTACACGCCGCAAAACCTGCGTTACCAGGTGCGGCGCCAGCACGAGCAGCGCTGGGCGGGCGACATCCGCCTCGACTTCAAGGTAAGCCCCACATTGTCACTGTACGCCAAAGTCAGCCGCTCCGTCCGTGCGATCGACGACGATCAGTTGTTCTTCACAGCCGGCGGGATTACCTTCAACGGCGCTGGCCGTTATGTGGATACGCTTGCCGGCGGCAGCGTCACTCGCTCGCCTGCGCCCGGCAGCGATGTCTACTGGTATAACACGCCGGTCAATGCGGGCGTGCTCAATGGGCGCTGGCAGGGTCAGACCGACGGGTCAGTAGTCAACATCGTTCCAGGTTCGGTCACGGTGGATGCCAATCACCACGTCACCGCCTACAGGCTGAGCAGTCCTAACATCAATAGCGACCAGCTCTATGATCGCATCGAAAGCCGTACCCACTACACCGAGGCCGGCGCTGCCTGGCGTACCGGTCGGTTCCATGCCGATTTCCTGGCTGGCGTGATTAAGGCCGACGCCACGCGCCTGCAGTGGCGCTCTAACTTCGGTTACGCCGGTGGCCCCACGCAGGTAGCGCTGAACGCGGATGGCTGGTGGCTGGCGGCGCTGCCGGCCAATGTCGCCGCCATGCAGCTCGATCCCGCACGTTACGGCACTTTGCAGGTACCAGCGCCAGGCTTGCCGGCCGTCTCGGCCGCCACCCAGCTCACCCAGGCCAATCCGCGCGTGTCGGAACGGCGCGAGGCCACGGCCAAGCTTGACATGCGATACGCAGCCGGCGCTTGGGCGGCCTGGCTGCCATGGCTGAAATTCGGTGGCAGCGAGCGCGATTATCGCACGTCGACATGGACCGGGCAGGGCTATACGGTCCGTGCAACGGAAGGTGGCAAGCCGGCTGTGGTGGTTCCGCGCGCCACGCTATCGAGCAATTTCAGGGCGTGCGAGGACACTCAGGATTCGCTGGCGCCTGGCGGCACGGCTTGCCGCTATGGCGCCACGTTCAGCGCGACGCCGGGCAACGCGCTTAGCAGCGTGATTGTGATGTCGCAGGCCGACTACCGCGACATCGTGGGCCAGTCGCTCGTCCCCAATCGAGTGCGGTTCTTTAACAGCCTGCCCAACCGGCCTGCCGCGCTGTTGTCCGGCTGGAGCGAGGTCGACGTGCGCCGAGTGATCGCTGCTACGGGCGTACAGAATTTCAACCTCGACTGCGTGCGTATCTGTCGCGGAAACGACGGCAGCCTTTATGAGCAGCCGCGCACCGGTGTGCGTGAGCGGATCAGTGCCGGTTATGTCAGCGCTGACTTTGCTTTCGAAGATCTTCCGTGGGGCGGTACGCTCGACGGCAACCTGGGCTGGCGTTTGGTACGCACCAGGGTGGCAGCCTCAGGGCTGCTGACCTTGCGTTCGGTGGGCGCGGGCAGTGCGGTCTCAGTCACGCGCAATACCACCCTGCACGGTAGCGGCACCGACGTCATGCCCATGCTGAATCTGGCCTGGTGGCTGGCTCCGGAGCGCCTGGTGCTGCGCTACAACCACGCCAAAGCCATCGCCCGGCCTCTGGTGGAATACCTGTTCAGCAGCGGCATGGCGTGTGCCTTCGATACCCGCACCGCAGCTGGCGCGGACATGCGCTGTGATGGCACCATGGGCAACCCCGGACTGCGGCCGATGGCCAGCCGTAATCACAACTTGGCCGTAGAGTGGTATCCGGATCGCGACACTGTGCTGTCGCTGGCGGCGTTTCGCCAGCGCGGCTTGGTGGGCGCGCCGATGCGGGTGGCTGTCGCCGGCGTGCGTCCGTTTGCAGGCGCAGGCACGCAAGACCCGGCCTCAGGCGCCTACCTCGATGATGTGAGGTATGCGTTTTCGACCTATGTGAACGGTCCTGCTGTTACGCGGCACGGTGCGGAAGTGGGCGTAAAAACTGCCTTTACCAGACTGCCATGGCTGTTGCGCCATAGCGGCATCGACGCCAACTATGCGCGGCAGCGCTCGGGCACGGTAACCGGTGGGTTTCGCGATCTGGTGACCGGTTTGGCGCTTCCGCCTGCCGGCGAGATGCGTTACACCTGGAACGCGTCGCTGTGGTACGACGACGGGCGCCTGCGTGCACGCCTGGCGTGGCAGAGCGCAGCTGGCTATTTTCGTGGTCCCGCCACGCTAGCCAGCAACCACCCGGCGGTGGGCATTACCGGCGCCGCGTCGCTGCCCTTCAATCCAGGCTCGGCTACCTTCCGTGACGCCACCAGCTTCATCGATGCCAAGATCTCGTACCGCTTGCGTCCTGTCCTTGAGATTTTTGTTGAAGGGCGTAACCTGGGGCGCAGCACGGTAAGCACTTCGCAAAGCGTGGTGCAGCCTTTCACTGACGGTATCCCGAACTTGCTCGATCGCGGCTACTACGGCGCTCAATACGTGGTCGGTCTCTCGCTGCGATATTAATCGGGACATCTATCGGATGTTGAAGGCGACTGCAGTAGCGAAGGGCATCGCTGACGGTACGCGGATGATCAGTGCGTCACTTTCCTGCTTCCACTTCAGCGCAGCCCCTTGGTGCCCAAGCAGGGTCACGTTGCTGACTGACTTGCCCAGCCGATTGGCGGTGCTGCCCAAGGACTCGATGCGTATCTCGCTGCCAGGCGTCGGCACTGTCATGTTAAAGGTGTAGAGCGAACCGTCCTTGCCGCGGGTGAAACGGAAATCGGTGGGACCGAACTTGAACTCCGCCTGCTTTTTTCCGATAGCGCCACCGGGCAGGGTGCGCAATTTCCCATGTTCGGTCGTCCCTTCTCCCAGTACGCTCCAGGCTTTGCTGCCATAGATTCCTGCGCCATTGATCCGCGTCCAGGAGCCAATCTCCTTTAGCATGATGGTGCTTGCTGCGTCGAGTGATCCATCGGGGAGAGGAGAGACCGCAATAGCGACGTTTCCGTCGCGCGAGACTTGCTCGAGCAGGTAGCGGATCACCGCGCCCGAATCATTCACGAAATTCGGCCCGTAATACCAATCGCCGACCGGCGTTTCGGCGATCCATGCTTGATCCGCCTTGATGCTGCGCTGTATGGTTCCTTCCTGCGTATTGACGGTGCCGTTGGTCGTCGGCCGCAACTTGATGATGCTGAAGGTACTTACCTTGCCTCGGCGTTTCAGGGTCTGGTTATAAAAGTCGGCGGTCACGCGCTGGGTCGCGTCGGCCTTAATGCCAGTTCCGGTATGGCTGCCGCTGAACGGCTGGGCCCAGTTCCGTCGGTATAAATGAAGTCCGGATCATAGTGCTCGACTACGTCCATGATCCGCTGCGCCCAGTTAGTGGCATGCCAGGTCGCATAAACAGTATGGCGGCCAAAAAGGCCAGCCGGCGGCGGACTCCACGGCGTATGGGCTGCGGCGCGGACACCCTTGCATTCACGCAGATCGACATTGTACAGTCGGGCCGGGTTGAGCCCTTCCCACCATTTTCCCTTATCATCGGCGAGGGTCAGGTTTCCATCATAAGGAACGCCGGCGAACTTGCCCTCAGTGTCACTATCGAATGCGGTCTGCCACCACCACCGAGAGTAATCGTGACGGAATGCCACGCCGTATCGGAAGCCAGCTACCCTGGCCGCAGCAGCCCATTCGCCGACCAGATCATACTTTAGACCGATGCGCGTGGAATTCGAGGCCTGGTGGCGCGAATTCCACAGATCAAAATTAATCGTGGTGTACGCCTTGGATGATCAGGAAGCGTGCCCCGGCATCCTTGTACAGCGCAGTCAATCTGGCAGGGTCGAGCCTGGCTGGATGCCAGTTACGCAGCACCTCCTTGTAGCCGACCATCGAAGGATGCCCGTAGTTTTTGAGGTGGTTCTCATAGGCGGGAGTGCCGGGAACATATATCTTGCGGGCGTACCAGTCCCCGCTCATGCCCGAAGCCTGAGGGCCGAAATGCACCCAGATGCCGAATTTGGCCTCGCGCAGCCAGTCCGGTGTGCCAGGATAGTGGCGTTCGATGGAGTCCAGGTCGGCTCGAACGGACCTGGCGTAATGGGCAGGTCGAGCTTGACTTCTGGACGGGAATCTCGATCAGCCATCACCACGCTGTCAATCGGCAGGCGCGGCGGCAAAAGGAGCCATACCTTGTCGTTGGAGACAGGTTCGCTGACCTCGCCGGACTGGAACGGGACGCGCCAGGCATCGACTGCCCCCTTGGATTGCTGGGCAGCGACGGACGAGGAGCCAAACAGGCAAGCCAGGAGAATCTGGTAATGAAAAGGACGGGTCATATTTGCCTTGCGCCGAATTTTAGAACTGGTGCCGCACACCGAGGACGATATTGCGGCCGCGTAGGCGCGACAGGTACCTGATGAACAAGGCGTGCGTAAACGCGAACTGATTGGTCAAATTGGTTGCGCGGATATAGACCTTCACACTTTGGCGTGATCCTGTATCGGAACGATAGGCGAGCGTGGCGTGAGGTGGTGCAGGGTGCGCGTGAATCATGGTGGTAGAGGTTGTATCAGGTCAGGCCGCCACGCTCGATCAGGCGCCGGCGGGCGGTGTCGATGTCGGCTTCCACCAAATGGCGCCACAGGTCAAAGGTATCGTCGACGAAGGTGATCGTGGGAATTTCCCGTTGTGTCAGGCTCACCGGCTGGTACGCGCGGAAGCCCGCCTCATGTACACCTGTTGATCCGCGCCCCGGTGCCCGGTGGCTTAGATGCGCGAACGAGGCGACGTGGTCGTAATAGCCCTTGGGATAAAGCGGATAACGCGGCGCATGCGACATCGGCGTGATCCCCATCAGCGCGTCGTACTGCATTTCGGCTACCGCCGGAATGCCCGGATAGCGCGTCGCAAGGGAGTTGATCAGTTTCTGTGTACCCACAAACATATCGCCGTCCGGGTTGTTTTCCCAGAAGCCGCAGATGTCGAGGAAGTAGGCGTCGACTCGGTAGGTAGCGATCATCGCTGCGATCCTGGCGCGCAGGTGGTCACGCCAGCCTCGTACCGCTAGGTTCATCAAAGCCATTGACGCATCACCCTTTCGATCGCCATCCCAATCGACGAAGCTCGCCGACACCGGTTCGCCATATGCAGTACGCGCCCGGGCATGAGCAATCTTCCTAAAACCAGGGGCGGCGGGATTGGCGATATTCGCTCCGAACATCAGCAAGAAGCGGAAGCCCAGCCGCTGGCCTTCGCTCACGAGGCGCCTGAAGGCAATTTCGCCGCCCATACGCGGATCGACATCGAAACGCGGATAATCCCAGTAGTAGCGAGCATCCCAGCCCGCCAAGAACACCATTACCTTGGCTGGCTCCATTTTCGTACTGGCCCACCGGAGGATTTCCAACTGGCGTGCGTAATCGTTGAAGATGCGCCCGGACCAGTGCTGACCGTGCAGCGACAGCACCAGCCCCGTATGTTTCATCCAGTGCGGCGCATCGGCGCGAGTCTTGAACGCCGGCAGTACGTAGGCCCGCGCCAAGTGGCTGAAATGTGGCTCAACGGCCCCCTCGAAACTGGCGCCGGACCCAATGCGCCAAGTTGGCGTGCGGACGTCGCCGCGGCGGTCCCACGCTGCCATTTCCGAAATCAGTTCCACTTTATAGCCAGTGGCGTCTGGCCGGAAATAGAAACGCGCCGGCCGCACCTCGGTTTGCAGCGCCGAGATGGCCCATACTCGCCCACCTTTTTCCTCAAGCGCTACTAGCGGAGTCGCCATGCCGCCCATCAGATCCGGGTATTCGAAGGTCATTTCGCGGGCGCCCGGATCTTGCCAGTGGTCGGCCGCTTTCGACAGCCGCCCACGCGGCAGGTGGCGCACGATGGTCTTGAGCGCCTTGACCGGCTGGTGGAAGTTGCTCAGTACCGACCATTCGAGCGCTCCATCGGGTAGCCGCTTGATGGTGACTTCGAGGTGGCCGCCTACTTTCTCCTGCCCGCCAGCCCAAGTAAAGCTGTGCGCGCTAAGAGTGAGGTGGTCGCCGCGCCGGGTTACGCTGACTTGCGCCGGATCGATTGCGTAAGTATTCTCATAGCTGAGCAATTCGAAGCCGAATAGCAATCCGCCGAATTCGACCGACGGCTCTGGCCATGAAAAGCTGAATTTCATGTGGCCACTGTCCTTGGTGGGGAGTTCGACGCCGTCGGTGGAGGCGAGCAGCTTCAACCCAGCCGGGTTGGGCCGCGCTGCGCCGCAGGGAAGCAGCGGTGTACCTACGCCCAGGCCGGTCAGTGCACCGCCCGAAGCGTGAAGAAAATCGCGGCGTGTGCAGGACCTGCGGATTGTTTTGGTCATGGTAGATGCACTCTGAAGGTGAAGTGGGCCGCAAACGGTCTAAACTGGGGCGCACCCCGCAGGGCGAGATGCCGCTTATTTGTTGCTGAGGTTGACACCCACCGTGATCCGGCGCCCGGGATATGCATAGCTTTGCAGGTTGGGCGTACCGTCAGCATAAGGCGCCGAGCCGATGCTGTTCGTCTGGATGTTGTTGCCCAGGTTACGACCTTCGACGAAAAATTCCACGCCCGGCTTCCAGCGGTAAGACAACTTGCCGTCAATAAAGCTGCGGCGGTCCTGGAAATTGGGTGAGCCCGGGTTCCAGGCCAGGCTGCTGCTGTTACCGAAGTTATACATCGGGTAAGTGTTCAGGCCGGTGCCACTGTTGCCGCAAGGCGCAATGCAGCGGAAAATCTCGCTCACTGTCTGGACTGCCATCCGAGCCTGGAATTTGCCATCGTCATACCACAGCGCATAGTTGAACGAATATCGCCCTACGCCAGTCGGAGGCATGGCCTTGCCGGTGATTGGATCGAGGTAAGGCCGTTGCATATCGGATTTCTGGCGTGAGAAGTTGGCGTCGAATCCCGTGTAGCGCAGCTGCCAGGGCAGCTCGGTGAACGCTGTCTTCATGCTCAATTCATAACCCTTGCGGGTGGACACGGGGCCGTCGCGGTAGGTGTTGTAGTCGAACAGCAGGTCTGACAGCGGCTTGCCGGTGGCCGGATTGATCTCTGACGTGCCGGCAAACACCGGGACGTTTGTCACGAGCACGCGCTCATTGGCCCCCACACGGCCTTCTTGGCGGTAAGTAGCCGCCGTAAACATGGTATCGCGGTTCGGATACCACTCGACGCTCAGGTTCTGGTTGAAGTTGCTCTGACCACGCAGGTCGGGATTGCCAACGGTCGAGCATTGCATGCTTTCTTCGTCGTCTTCCGTGTTCACACCCAGGCCCAGATGACGCTCATCATAGGTGCAGGTGCCGGCAGCGACCAGGCGCGAAGGTGGTGGCAGGGCTACGCTTTTTGCTGCACTGTAGCGTACTACAGCCTTGTCCGGTATCACCCACAACGCCAGGTTATAACTGGGCAGGAAAATATGGTTGGACGCATTGAGTGTGGTGTTGCGGGTAATGCTGCTGGTGACGGTACCACCCGGTTCATCGGGTTTGTCATTTTTGTAGGCGGCGGTCTTCATAATGGTGCGGAACGTCATCTGACCGGTACCATGGACCGTGCGCTTGACATAGCGGTAGCCGACATTGCCGTCGAGTTCCCAGCCAAAGGGTAGGGCGCGGTTGGTAAACGGCATCTTGTCGAAGGCGAAGTCGGCCATCAGGTACGCGGACTTCGTTTCTTCGCGGATGCGAGTAATGGGTTGCTCGTACACCTTTCCATCGCTGGCGGTGCAGTTCTTGGTGCAGTTGTAGTTGTAATTGGGCAGACCCATCAGGTTGACAAGCTTGAGTACGTCGATCTGTTGCCAGTTATCGACTACGTTGGACGGCCGGCCGCTGGCGCCATTGAACAGCTTGGTCTCGGTAGCCCGCTCTGTCAGCACTTGCGACAGATATTTCTGGAAGTCGGGAATTGTCATCACGAAGGTGCTCGATAGCGAAGGCGCTTCGACCGGTTGCAAGCCATACTGGCATGCGTTAGCCGTGCCGCGCGAGGCTGGCGTATCCGTGCAGCCACGGATCGTGCCGCGCACAGCAGTGTTGGGCATGACGATGGCGGGGATGAACCCCGGCGTGCTGGCGGTTCCCACGGCCGGCGACACCGTGTAGCCGCCGGCGCCCCAGGCATCGCTGCCGTTGCGGCGGAGATTGAAGCCGCCCTTAAGGCGATTGATGAAAGGCACCGTGTCCGGCATCGCGTAGGTTAAATCAAGCTTGGCCGTGCGTTCAAAAGTTTCGCGCACTTGCGGTCCCTGCCATAAAATGGTGCGGTCGCGAGTGACGGTTGGCGCGCCAGGAACCGACTTGGCACTGACTAACGGCTGTGTGTAATTGGCCGGGTTGGCCAGGTCAGGCGCGCTGGAAAAATCGTAGCCCCAGGTACCATTTGGGCCGAGGCTGATCTTCGTGTCCGGCCCGTACACATAGCTGAGCGAGGTCCGCAGGTTGGAACGGGCAAAGTCGGAGCGGGCATCGCCCACCAGAAATTCGGAAGAAAAAGGTCCACGGCGCAGCTTGCCGCCCAGTTGCAGGTAGCGCGTGCTGGTAGTCATGAGATTGCGGATCTGGTCCATGCCCACGTTGGTGTTGTTGGTGGTAAAGCTTGTGACATGATGGGTCTTGTCCACTACGGTGGTGGCCGGGTTGAAATTTACCACCGCCCCCTGAACTGGGGCGCTGCCGCCGACGCCGCTGTAGCTGTTAGGCGCGGTGTACCAGCCCGAACCAGGCACAGCAGTGCGCACGCCATTGAAATCGGTGTAGGCGGGCAAATCGTTGACTTGGTTGCCGTTAACGCCGAACTGGCCCAGCGAGTAAGTCAGAAAATTGTCGTCGATCGTGCGCTTGTTATATGCACCCTTGGCATAAACGGTGAAGTCGCGGTCGATCTGATAGTCCGCGCGCAGGTCGATGTTTTTACGTTCGTCGATCTGGCGCTTGACGAACGAGCGTAGTAATTGTGGGCTGTAATCGTTCCACTGGTTCAGGCAGGTCAGTAGTTCTCCGCTGCGCTGATTGACGGCGTTGATCCGGTTGGCGGCGCTGAGCGGTGCCAGCGACGGGGACGTGGTGGCCAACGCAGGGAACGCGCCGTAGCAGGCCTGTTTCGATTGCGCGGCTGCTGACTTGGTCAGCAGGTCGACCGGCGTGGCGCCAGTGAAGATCACTTTGTTGCCCGCCGAATACGTGTTCATAGGAAGGTTAGCGCCCGGATTGTCCATGTCCAGCGTCGAGGGCTGGAAGTTGAAGGTCTTTTCCGGTGAATTGTCTATGTCGACGTAGCGACCATAGCCGGAAGACCCGTTGCCGGAAACCTGGAATTGGTGCGACTCGTTGTTGAGTTTTTGCACAGACGTGTTGAGCAGTAGGCCGAGCTTGCCGTCCAAGAACTTATTCGAAAGTATCAGGTTGACGTCTGGTGTCCACTTCTTATTTAGGCTACTCTGGGTTGCGGAACTGCGCACTGAGACAAACGGCTTTTTGAAGTCCAGGCCATTGCGGGTTTCGATACGGATGCCACCACCCAGCGAGCCTTCGGTCATATCGGCGGTTTGGCCCTTAACGATATCAACACTCTTGATTAGGTCGGCTGATAACTGCCGAAACTCGGAACCCCTGCCGTCGCCCCCGCCGTTCAAATCACTGCCACCGGCCGATTGCACGGCCATGCCGTCGAGTTCCACACGAGTCAGTTCGGGACCATTGCCACGCACGGCCACGCTCACGCCTTCCCCAAACTCGCCACGGTCGATCGACACGCCGGCCATGCGCGAAATCGCCTCGCCGATATTGCGGTCGGGCAGGGAACCGACATCCTCGGCCACCACGGAATCGACCGCCGTGGCGGCATTCTTTTTGCGTTCAATTGAGGACTGCTGTGAGCGACGGGTGCTGATAACCACTTTGGCGATATCTTCGTCTTCTGTGGCAGCAATGGGCTTAACTGGGACGGGCGTGCCGGCAGATTGATTCTGCGCCGCAGCGCCTTGCAGTGCAAGCAGTGACGCCAATCCAATCGATATAGAGTAGGTCAAGTGCCTGATACGGATGCTGCCACTTTGAACTTGAATCTTTTGCATTTCAGTCTCCCTCATTTTTAGTTTTTTAGCTGGGGCATGGAATACATCCCACCCTCTCTGTCATGACGTGAGAAAAACTGGATTCCGGCGACGTAAGCCAATTAGCTCAACAACTTGATTGCATGCAACTTTGCATGGCCTAGGCGAAGCCGTCTCTAGATTCGCGGCGGATTTTGTACGCCTGTCCGTCATACAGGTACATCGGCCGGTGTCGATGTGCTTTCTCCACCCTTGTCTGGGATTTGGGCGCGGCTGGTCCGCGCCATTTTTTTTGGAAATTAAGACAATGAAGATTGAAATGATGGAGACCGGTGGGAGTGCATTACAGACTGCACTCCGTGGCTCCCCGCAAGGTCGCCCGCCTGTTGCCAATGCGACGCCGTCTCTGAAGGCCATCCAGGCGCTCGAACGCTACGGTTACCAAAAATCCGATCCACAGCGCTTCGCGCGCGCCCATGCCGAGCAGTGTTGCCACCTGTGCCATATGCCCTACGCTATCGCGAACGTAGCATCCCCTTGCCCGCACTGGTTCTTGAAGTCGTGGCGGGATCTTCAGGGATTCGGCATCATATTTGAGATGCATGGATTGAGCGGTGTGCTGCACTACCTGTTAGATCATGGTCGAGGCGAGAGCGCGCCGCGCCAGCCGCGTGTATTGGTCAATGCCGACGAGGGACCTGGGTACAGGCGCCTGGAGTTGCTATTAAACGGACGACGTTGGACATTTGAGCTGCGGTTCGAAGAGGATCCGCCACACATTGCGATAACGTTGAACACGCGCTCCGTCCGGCGCCCACGCGTGGCAGTCTCGGCTACTGCCGAGGATGTGGCAGTGATGATGGATGTGGTAGGGGTCGTCGCTGGAACGTAATTGACTACTTGCCACCAATGAGGATTTCTGTCGGCGTCACCCGCACCCGCACCTTCAGCAACGCTTGGACGTCATCAGTAAATTGCTCAGCATCCTTAACCCGGTATCTGCCTACGAAAGTTCGGTTGCGCAGAGCCGGGTCTACGATCACCAACTGACGACGGTTGTACCGGTTGAATTGTGCCACCGCTTGCGCCAATGTATCATTTTTAAGTACGATCATTCCTTCGCGCCAAGCCAATTGACGCATGTCGGCGTCTGTCTGATATCGGACAGACACGATACCGCGCTGTTCGGGTATCAATGCATGCTGGCCCGCAACCACGCGTACCGGGAGCTGATCGGCCATGCGTCCTACGGTGACGATACCTTCGGTCACCACGACCTTCGCGCCGCCGGGGTGGCGCTGCACAGAAAATGCTGTTCCCACCGCCGTCACACTCGCAGGGCCAGCCGTCACGACGAAAGGCCTGGTCTTGTCACTCGCCACCTGGAACCAGGCTTGGCCACTTTGCATTAGTATGCGACGCTGCGTTGCGTCGATCCGTATCTCGAGGCGGGTGGCGCTGTCAAGGCTGGCCAGCGAACCATCGGCCAAGAGAACCTTGCGCAACTCGCCCACTGCTGTTTCCAGCACTAGAACCTGTGCCGGTAGCGGGACCGATGCCACGGGTAACATGCTTTGCTTCGGTCCGCTCGCCGATATCCAATAGGACGCGCCGACCGCCAGCGCAGCCATGACACCCGCCAGCACTACAACGCGACTGCTGCGACCGATCCGCGGCATGGCTTGAGGTGGACGATCCGGCGCTGGAACAGGTTGCAGCAAGCATTCTGGTAAAAGGACTTGCCCTAAGGTGTGGTCGATAGCGCGCGCACGAAGGTAAGAACCTTGGTGACGTGGATTCGCGCTCAGCCAATCGTTAAAATCAGATTGCTCGGGTGGCGTTAGTGGTCCGTGCGCTTGGCGCGCCACCCACTCTAGTGCTGTATGATCGATATTAGACATTAGGTTTCGTGTCCGCCGAGGCGCCTTCCTTGCTTTTTAAAAATTGTTCAGATCTACCCAGGCCTGATCGGGATATCATGTCCGACAGCAGTTTCAGGCCGCGGATGGTTTCTTTTTCAACAATATTTTCACTGACTCTCAGACATTGCGCCGTTTCGTTCTGGGACATGCCATAAATGCGACGCGCACGAAACACTAAACGGCAGCGTTCGGGCAGTCGGCCTATCATCCCCAGTACCCATTGAAGCTCGTTACGTGCCATGACGACTCGCTCAGGCGACGGTTGCGCGTCGGAAAAGTAGTCGATGTCGGTTGTTGATTCAACCTGCACCACTGCATCGTGACGGGCATGGTCTACAATCAGATTTTTAGCAATTTGCATCACAAACGCACGGGGCTCCCGCACGTGCTCCACTGACGGCGTTTGTAACAGTCGAAAATATATGTCTTGCATAAGATCGTCAGCCTCAGACGAGGTCTTGCACATGCGACGCAACCGCATGCGCATCTCGGCCTCAAACGGAATCACGTGAGTGCTAACCCAAGCCACTCGGTCCTTATCTGTTGCTGGCTGCATATTCTCTTTCTCTATCTCCCACAGTACAAGACGAATGGGGGGCGGGCTTCCGCCAACATTTTAACGCTCGGTGAACGGTCAAGGCAGAGGCGCTAATGCCACCAAGTCAGCTACAAACACATTAGCCGTTCCTGACGAATGACTTCACGTTGCAAAGTTACAGGTAATGAGGGCTGGATCCCTGACCAGACTTCCACCGCTATTTTGCATATATCATTTCGCAACCCAACGGCAGCTGAGTCTGCCTTGACTCACTCGAGGGAGGTGATGACCCAGCTACCGGTAGATAGGGAGCGTCTTCATGTAAAACATTCTAAAATTCTGAGGTTAAAAAATTTTATTTTCGACGCGATCATTGCTTTGGGATCACCGTACTATCAGCTTGTCAAACGAGACCGCATAACCCTTGCTGCCAGAACGCTCTTTGCGCTTGTTGAGCCAGTACCAGTTCTCGCCCATCGCCGTCATGGTCAATGTATACATGTCACGGGGCAGCAAGGGGGTGACGAATTTAATGGTAGGCGATGTGTACTGCGAATACATGTCCACCACCGACGTGAGGACCTTCTTGCCGGTGCTGTCGCGCAGCTCGATACAGGCATAGCCGCTGTCATCGGTGGCCACCCCATACATCGCTGCCTGTGTGCCGACGAAGCGCAGCGACAACGCGGCGCCCCTGGTGCTGGTAACGTGATGTGACGCGAGGCCGGCTACTTGGCGCCAATGACTTGTGTAGTGCACCCGATCGTCGAGGTTGTCGATTGTCTGACTACCAGCCGGGTCGAGCTTGCTTTCGTTAAGGATGGGGAAGGACGCCGGACCGCGCAGTGCTGTAGCAGTGTCGATAGTCCATGCTGCATGATAATACGGCATGCTAATTGCGCCACCGGTGACCGTGAGCGGTTGCCACACATACGTGGCGGCCGTGGCCTGGCGCGGGAACGACCAGCGGTCGCCCATGAACATGTAAGTGGTGCCCCGGCTACCCTCAACTGCCAGCACGAAGGTCACTTGCGAATTCCAGGTCAGCGTGCCAGCGGGCGCGATTGGGCCGCGTTTTTCCCATGGCCCTGCCAGGTTTTTAGCACTATAGTAATAATTGTCGTTGCGCTCCCACCCAGTCAGGTTTGACCCGAGAAAATAATAGGTATCGCCATCACGGAACAGGGCAGGTGACTCGAAGCCATGCGCGAAGGCTTGGCTGACGTGGCTGGCGATATGTTTGAAGTCGTCGGCCAGACGATAAATATCGCCCCCATGCAGCAGCACGTAGCCGGCTCCGTCATGATCCTGAAACGTGCCCATGTCCCATTTCCTGATCGGCCTGCCATCGAATAATAGCGGTCCGTGGAAGGTATAAGGGCCGGCGATGTTGCTGGCGGTCGCATAGCCGACGTACTGGTCTCGGTAATCGAGCGCATCGACATGCATATACATTACATACTCGCCGGTTTGTGGCGACTTCATCACCTTCGGCCGCTCGCCTACACGCGCGGGGCCCAGCGGACCAGCACTCTGCACAGCCAACGCTTCGCCTTCGAACTTCCAGTTGTAAAGGTCTTTCGATGAATAGGCGTTAAAACCGCTAAAGGCATTGGTGCCATCGATATGCGCTTCGCCAAACAAGTAGTAGGTGTTGCCTTCCTTTACAATGCTGCCACCGTGGGCGCTGACCTCCTTTCCCCTGTCATCAAACAGCGGTACGCCCGAGTAGATGGCGTCATATTTTCCAGGCACCTGCGCCAGAGCAGCAGTTCCCGACAGCAGCAGAAACAAAATAAGTTGTGACCGCAGAGATAGCACTGGCAGTAGCATTGTGCATCGTAATAACTTTTTCATAGGTACTCTCGCAGCGCATTGGGGGCAATCACACTTCAGGGCGATAATAGTTTTAGCAGCAGCGCGTTAACCGGATTGCATTGAAGCACTAACCACGATTGAACCGTAAGCGGCTGAACAAGGCAATTGCCGCGTAAACGGAACACTGAAACACTCAGGTAGATGAGCGCAAGCGCCAAGCGGCTTATTGCCTAGTGCGGATGCTGCCGCCGATAGACAGGGAGGGCTCCCGAGCGCATCAATGCATGGACGCGCCACTTCGGACATAGCGCAGACCAAATTGGACTGCAGAAGATGACGGGGACGGGCCGCGAGCTTGCCGGCTTGATGCGAAAGGGTGGACAAAACCCCAGCGTCCGATATGCGGCTCTTACTGGATTTGGTCAGGAAACAGATAGAGAACGCAGCGTGGCGGCAGGATTTGTTATGCATCTTGTCGAACCGCTGAAGCTGGAGGACCTAGAACTGCTACGGCCGCGCAACTGCCGATCTGGTAGTTCGGAACCTGGCCGTGGTCATTGCGGCGCAAGAACAGTGTGACAGTAGTGCTGCTGCGGGCCAGAGTTTCGCCTCTAAACGCGGCGGTGGCGCTCGTCTTCAGATCGCGGCGGTAGGTGACGCGGTTGAGGCTCTTGCCCACGCGGCACCGGCGAGGTAATCGTCCTCGGACACGCTGCCCGACATGACGGTCTCGAGGTCAGTGCGTACCAGCGTGGCACGCATGTCGACACCGCTAGCCAGCGCGTAGTCGACACGCAGCGTGAACGTAGCCTTGTCACTATAACTGGACTGCTGCCAGTTGGCGCCGTCGTGGCGGTTGCTGTACTGTGAGAATCGCAGGCCGAAGTGGCCTTGCGTGGTGCTCGCGACCGGGTCATAGCGAATGAATCGAGCCACCGGTTCGCACCGCACTCTAGCCATCGCCTAAGGGTTGTGTGCCGCCGCTGCCCTGATCAGGTTGACCGCGCCGACCACCGCGTTGGTGTCACGCAACGATGACGCCGGTACCTTGAGCACTTCCACGCTTTCAGCGCCGGCTACGTTCATTTCGTTCATCGAGTGGTGGTTGAACACGCCGAGCGGGCGGATATCAAAACCATCTTTAAGAACCCGACGATGCGCCGTCACCCTCGAGTTTCTTTCATTCTCAAGCGTGGCCGCGTATCGGCGGCAATGACTGCTAGTCCGAGAAAACATCCGAGGGACATCGGTAACGACCATACCGATGTTCCCTCAGGCGGGTTTGCATTTCTTGCACAGGGACCTCGCCACTCAATAAAGCCGGTAGCTTTCTAAAATGGGTAATCAGAATTTCAGAACTTCGCCATCGGCAGGAATGCGCACGCGGTCTTCGAGCTTATGCTGCTGCACGTGATCGTGGAGTTCCTTGCGACTGAGCGTCATGTGATTGATGGCATCCATATGGGTCGCGATAATGGTGGCGCTAGGGATGGCCTGATGGGCATGCAGCACATCGTCCTTGCCCATGATAATGGAGCCGGTAAAGCCTGGCACACGGGCGTCGCCGGTGTTGAGGATGATGACGTCGGGCTTGAACCTTGCCAGCGTTCCATCAACGGTTGCATTCCAAACCGTATCTCCCACGATGTACACAGTTTTGGTGCCAGGTGCCTGAAACACGATACCCATCGCCTCGCCCAGCAAGTCACCGAGTGGTTGGACGTCGTACATTTGCTCGGTGCCGTGGCGGCCGCCTGTCTTAGTCAGGCGCACGCCTTCAAACTCGGTGTTATCGGTCATGACGCGGACATTGGTGTAACCCTGGCTGCGTACCAATTTCGCGTCTGCTTCATGCTGAACGAAAACTGGCAACGTTTTCGGGATGAACTGATGGTCGCCGCCATCCCAGTGGTCAAGGTGTGTATGGCTGACGATGACGGCGTCCACGCCGTGCATGATGTCTTTCACTGGCAGCGGCAACTCGACGGTCGGATTACGTACTTCGCTGTGAAAAGTGCCGGGGAAGCCGGGGTAGGTGCCCTTTTTCGCCAAGAAGGGATCTACCAGGAAAGTCTTTCCGGCGTAATCGATCTTGACCGTGGCGTTGCGGATTTGCTGAACTTGTACCGAAGCTGGGCTGGTGGCAGCGTGCGCATTAAAACCGGTGGTGCCTGTGACCAGTGCCATGGTGACGATCAGCGCTTTGAATGATTTCATATCGTTGCTCCTGTAATGAGTATTGACAAGCAACATTGTGACGGGGATGACACGAAAATAACATTGACCCGGATGCCATCTATCGAAACTATCGGGCCAAATTCGGCTATGCTTCGTCTACCATGCCAATCAAGCTCCCCATTGTCGCTCTCATTCTCTATCCCGACTTCAGCCCGTTTCACTTTTCGGTACCTTATCTGGTGTTCAGCGCAGAACAGCCGAAGGGGCGGCTCTTCGATTTGCTGATCATATCGTCGGGGGCGCGATCACTCAATGCTGAAAGGGCACTGACAGTGCATCCCGATGGCGGGCTGGAGTTAGCGGAAATGGCAGATATCTTGGTGGTGCCCGGATGGCATGACCTGAACGCGCGTCCTGGTGACGACCTGTTGGCGGTGCTTACGCGCGCCCATGCCAGGGGAGCTCACATAGTGGGGCTGTGTTATGGCGCTTATCCGCTAGCGTATGCGGGCTTGCTCGATGGTAAACGCGCTTCCACGCACTGGATGGGTGAACAGGATTTTTGCCAGCGTTTTCCTCAGGTCAAGCTCGACATGAATGCCTTGTATGTGGATGAGGACAAGCTGATTACTTCCGCAGGCACCGGGGCGGGACTCGATTGCTGTTTATACTTGGTGCGCAAATACTACGGGGCGCGTGTCGCCAACAAGGTGGCCCGCACCATGGTCATCCCCCCGCACCGGGAGGGGGGGCAGGCCCAATTCATTGAGCAACCGGTGGCCGCGTCAACCCACGATGCGCAGCTTAATATCCTGCTCGACTACCTGCGCAGCAACCTGGACCGGCCACACAGCATTGAGGACCTGGCCGCGCGCATCGCCATGAGCCGCCGCACCTTCACGCGCCATTTCAGCAAGGTCACTGGGATGACGCTGGTCGACTGGCTGGTCAACGAACGCCTGCGGCGCACCCGTGAATTGCTGGAAACGACCTCGCTGTCGATCGACCGTATCGCGGACCTGGCGGGGTTCCAGACCGCCACGTCGTTCCGCCAGCACTTCAAGAAGCGTTTCCAAGTAAGTCCCAGGAGCTGGCGCAAGACCTTCACGGCGGTAGAGTAGTCAATGCAACACATCTTCGGCCGCGCTCAGCCCCTGTCAGGCTGAAATGCTTTTAAGATAGCTTCGCCGGGAGTAGGTGCCGTGCCAGCATCCAGTCAAAAAGCAGCACGCAATGCGCAGAAAACGCCAGAAATGGCATGCGCGCCACGCCCGCTATCGTCGTCGTCGCCAATGCGGACGGATGGAACGCCAGGCGCCGACTGGCACGTTCGGCAAGCTCAGGCACCGCTGTCCTGCGCTTGAGCTGCATCATCCAGACCGATCCGATTGAAAACAGGATCACCACGCCGAACACAACTAGCAAAGCCTTGTTGTTGACGCCGATGCCAAATTGAACCAGGCGGCCGAGAAACCCTGCCCTACGTTGATGCTGGAAAACCTAAGCTCCATGGGGCTTACGGACAACATACATCAGTCAGTCAAACTCGGCGCGGTGGGTCAATTCAGCATCGGCGTCGACACCCACGCCATCCCATTCGGCAATGCAGATCCCTGCTTCAATGGTGGCCGCGAGGGAATGAAAATTTCTTCTTTCAGATTTGATCATGGCCATTTACTGGTTGCCTTTATGATAATTCACCACTTTACCACACAGATGTTAAATGCCTAACCTTGTGCGGCTTTACACCGTTATGTATCTCTACGGATGACAGAGCGTCAGCAAAGGCCTACTCGAAGCGACGCCACCAATTATAGTAAGTTTAGATCGTGTGACTCAACCTTATATACTGTACATAAATACAGCACCAGGAGATCCTTTGATAAAATTTTCAGGGCATGACCCAATTCGCTCAGAGCGACTATCGTCCGCCATCTCAGAACTTGAAACCACGGTTGATGCTTGGGCAGACAGGAATAAAGATTGGGATGCACGTAGGTATGCGACGGTCAAGCAGCTTGTAGGTGATATCCGTGCCAGTTTAGCAACCTCTCGACTTGATGGGAACAGTTTTAATGGGTCAACGATTGTTGAACTAGACAGGTTAGATAGCGAAGTTTCTCAGAAGGATGTTAACCAGAAAATTGATGTTATATTGAAAATATTCCTTGAAGAACAGTCTTAAAAATGGTCTTTGCATTATGAATGCGAAATTTCGCTTTCGTGATAATTTGAGATTTTCCATGTGGAAAAAATATGTACGATGTGTACATCATGGAAAGGGCGACCGATGTGGAAAGAAACTTTGCTAGCGTTCTTCGAGCCATGGCTCGAGGCAGGTACGGCATGACGTTGAAGAGTTATTTTAATAACAATGCGAAATAAATAATGAATTATCAGCTTATTTGGGACGACAATCACCCACTCTCTGAATTTGACGCGGAAGCGTCAGTTTTCTTAATGGGACTTGGCGATCAAGATTACTCTAAAACGTGATTAAATTTGTCGCTAGGTTTCTATATGGGAAATGATTCGAATGGGAATGCTCTCGACTGTTCTGGAAAATTCGCGCATAGCATATTCACATTTGGAACATCACGGTCTGCCCGCCACGCCGGTGCCCCCCTCAAAGCGCACGGTCGATCTAGAGGCCTTTACCGTTCTTGTCAGTGAAGGGTAATCTTCGCCGACTGGGAACACAGGTTAATTAGCGATCTTGATCACGACTTTGCCAAACGGTCAATGGTGCCCCACGACGTGGTGTATGAAGACTCCGCCAGAGATGGCGTTTAGAAAGGCCGCGAGAAGGTAATCATTGTGATTCTGGAGGTAATGTTGGGTTTACGAAAACCATAACAAAACCATTTTGAGGAACCGCAATGACTGACATCACTATCGCATTATTTGAGCTTGCCGAAAAGGCGGCAAATGCAGATTTCGTCCGTCACACGCTGCCCCGCTCTCTGCAACGACTCGTGGAAATGGGCGTCGAGGCGCTGTGCTAGGCAGCTTACGGCGAACGCAGTGAGGAAAGTATCAACAGCCGCAACGGCTTCGTGAGCAATTCGTTGCTTGCCGCTGATCGAACAGATGGCCCGCAAACACAAGCGCCTAGTCGGCAGCAGTTGGCGCATGAAGGAGACCTACATTAAGGTCGAAGGCGCCCGCAAATGTCTGTACCGCGCTGTGGACAAGCAGGGCAAAACCGTTGACTTTCTGCTTACGGTAAAACGCGATATGGCCGCAGCGAAGCGTTTCCTCGACAAGGCCATTGGAGCGAACGATAATCCCGACAAAGTCGCCATGGACAAGAGCGGCGCCAACAAGGCGGCCATCAATGCGGTCCGCGTCGGCCAGGATGTGCCGATGGTGGTGCGCCAGGTCAAATACCTCAACAACATTATCGAACATGATCAAGGTTAAGCTGGATTGTCGCAGATGAATGCAGCATTTACAGCAAAGCATATTGAATCCGTCTTTTTTTTTTGCAAATAATTTGTTTCTTTTTGGAAACTTGCGTAGAATCGTGTCTACACTGCCGCATGTCCAAACCCCGCCTTGCAGCATCACTTTCGCCTCACTCCGGCCCCAACCTCCGCCGCTGTTCACCTTCACCGGAGCAGCAACATGAAACTTAGCAATATCAAAATCGGTCCTCGGTTGATCATTTCCTTTTCCATCGTTCTCGTAATGCTGCTCGTCGTGGCAGTACTGAGCGTGACACGCATGGCGGCCATTCAGCAGGCAATGGTCGAGATCACGAGGGGTAACGACGTAGAAGCCAGCATGGCCTCGGCGATGCGCCTGGCTGTGGACGATCGCATGATCGCGCTGCGTAACATTGTGCTGCTGCAGGACCAGGCTGAGATGCATGTGCAGATTGACCGCATACGCGTGCAGGGTGCCGATTACGATGCCGCCGAGCAGAAGCTGCGCCAGACTTTCGAGGTATTCGGAATTGTTCCCGAAGAAACCGCGCTGATGCAGGACATCCAGGCGCAAGCCACGGCAGCCCTGCCCTTGATGGACAAAATCCGCGCACTGGGTCTGGCGAATAACAATGCCGAAGCCACCCATGTGCTGATGCACGAACTGCGCATGGTACAGAAAAAATGGCAGGAATCCTTAGCCCGACTAATCGCTATCGAAAAGCGCCAGAACGAGGAAGCCACCGCGCAGGCCGACGCCACGTATGCCGTGGCGCGCAACCTGACCATCGGCATTAGCACGCTGGCCATTCTGGCGGGACTAGCCATCGCCTGGCTGATCACGCGCAGCATCACTGCGCCGATCAATCACGCCGTGACGATCGCCCGGACCGTAGCCGCCGGCGACCTGACCAGCGACATCGTGATCGAGGGCCGCGATGAAACCGCGATGCTGCTGGGTGCACTCAAGGAGATGAACGCCAGCCTGCAGCAAATCGTAGGCCAGGTCCGCGCCGGCACCGAGACCATGACCACCGCCGCCGGGGAAATCGCCACCGGCAATCTCGACCTGTCCTCGCGCACCGAGCAGCAGGCCGGCTCGCTGGAGGAAACCGCGTCGTCGATGGAAGAACTGACTTCCACCGTTAAGCAAAACGACGACAATGCACGCCAGGCCAACAGCTTGGCCAACAGCGCATCGGAGCTGGCCAGCAAGGGCGGCGTGGTGATCGCCAGCGTGGTCCAGACCATGGAGGCAATCAACGATTCGTCAAAGAAGATCGTCGAGATCATCAGCGTGATCGACGGCATTGCATTCCAGACCAATATCCTCGCATTGAATGCGGAGGTGGAAGCTGCGCGCGCCGGCGAACAGGGTCGCGGCTTTGCGGTGGTAGCGACCGAAGTGCGCAACCTGGCCCACCGCAGCGCTGCAGCGGCCCAGGAAATCAAGGCCCTGATCGGCGACTCGGTGACCAAGGTCGATGCCGGTGCGGCGCTGGTGGACGAAGCTGGCACTACTATGAGCGACGTGGTAGGCAGCGTGCGCCGCGTGCGCGACATGATTGCCGAAATTGCTGCCGCCAGCCGCGAGCAAAGCATGGGCATCGAACAGGTAAACCACGCCATCATCGAGATGGACGGTGTGACCCAGCAGAACGCTGCCCTGGTCGAGCAATCGGCGGCTGCCGCCGCGTCGATGCAACAGCAGGCCGTAGAGCTCGCCGAGCTAGTCGATAAGTTCGTGTTGCCATCGGCGCCCGCCGCTGTGCAGTCATTGCGCAGCGCGAAACGAGTCGTCAGTGCCCGATATCGTGCGGTAAGTACCGGGCTGCGTATTACAGCGGCCTGATGGTAGGACTTTCCGAAAGAGATGCGACGTGTTGGAAATTACTGAATCGCTCCGGAAATTTAGGAGGCCGTTTGGTGTGAGTCAGGCGGTAATCCCCCCAGCAAATGATCGCGTTTAAAAGTAGAATTTTTCAAACTCAGATTTTTGAAGGTTCTGCATGAAGACGTCCCGTTTTACCGATAGCCATCATCGCCATCCTCAAGCAGCCGAGGGCGGCTCGCCGGTCCCTGATCTGTGCCGCGAGCATGGCATCAGCAACGCCACCTTCTACAAGTGGAGCTGCAAGTTCGGCGGCATGGATGCTTCTCTGATGGCCCGAATGAAGGAGCTGGAAGACGAAAATCGTCGCCTGAAAAAGATGTACGCCGAAGAGCGCCTGAAAGCCGAGATCCTTTCTGAGGCCCTGGCAAAAAAGTGGTAAAGCCATCTCACCGACGTGAGATGGCTCAGCACTACGTGGAGACCGGTCGCGTGAGCGTCAAGGCTGCTTGCCTGGCTTTCGGCATTAGCCAAACTTGCTATCGCCACGAGGCCAAGTTGAATGCGGAAAACGAAGTCATCGCCGATTGGCTGGTGCGTTTGACGACCAGTCAGCGGAACTGGGGTTTCGGCCTTTGCTACCTGTACCTGCGCAACGTGAAGTCGTTCAGCTGGAACCATAAACGCGTCTACAGGATTTACCGCGAGCTGGAACTGAACCTGCGGATCAAGCCGCGCCATCGCTTGGTTCGGGAAAAGCCACTGCCGCTGGCCGTGCCGACGCAGATCAACCAGACTTGGTCTATGGACTTCATGCACGACCAACTTGCCCATGGCCGCAGCATCCGATTGTTCAACGTGATCGACGACTACAACCGCGAAGGCCTCGGCATCGAGGTAGACTTCTCGCTGCCCTCTGAGCGCGTGATCCGATCACTCGATAGGAGTATCAACTAAGGATGGGTTCGAAAAAATGGCGGTTGGTTGGTTTTGGCCGGCGGCAAGCCACTCAAGCACGCTGGTGCCGCTGGTGTCGCTATCGTGTGTTTAGGCGAACGTTCTCACGCTAGCATCCCGCACTGCCTGGCCGTTAATTGGAAATTCACTGAATTGACAGGTGGACTTGTCGAAATGAAAAGTTCAGCAGCAACTTTTTATTCACATTCTGGGAAAAATTATGATTTTTAATCGAAAAAAAGACGATGTAAGCGAAATCCGCATGGGGGCGCGCTCTTTATACGCCGCCGTGATTAGCTTTGGCGCGACTGCCAGTGTCACGTTGACGTGTATGCTGGGCACAACGGAGCAGACTGGCGGAACCATGGCCATGTCGGACGTCGCGGACGCTGTAGCCGGACTAAAGGCCACAAACGGTAGTGTGCACGGGACGGTGCCGTCCTTGGGCATGCGATTTGTCGGGCTGAATGACACTTTGCATTTGCACCACGCTGGTCGACGCGATAGCGCATTACAACAAAATGGCGTTTGAAGATCTTCACCTCTCTATATGGGGCGAAAAAAAATGCTTTTGCTTGAGTCACGCACTGACGGCGCGCTCGGCCCGGTACCCAACGATCTCGATACCTTGGCCCTCCGCGACACGGTGCCACTCCCGCCCCATTGGCGTGATCAACAGTAGCATCCCCTCAAGCTGCGTTTTCTTAAACGAGACCGGTTCGGTTTCGGCCTCCGGGAAGACTGCACGAAGCATTTCCCCCAATTTTTCTAGGGTCGAACGATGGCGGCCGTGACCGAACCACGGGCTGGCCAATGTCAGAGTAGAAACCTGCGCCGGCAGCTGGTGTGACAACTCTAACGCGCGACGAATCGCTTGCATCCCTTGGCGAACGAGCTTTGCTCGCCAACGATTGCCGAAAAACAGGTGACACAACATAACCGGGCCGCGAACGTTTACATGCAGGCTAACCTCGCGCACGCTCTCCCATCGGAAAACGAATGAGTAGTGAGGGGGTGTGGAAGGTAACGCAGCGCTGGGAGACCAGCCAGATCAAGGCAAAGACGACGGCAAAAAGTGTTGCCGTTACTGCGGCCCAGGGGCCGACGGTGGCTTCCCTCGCAGCCATTACGAAACTCGTCACGAGCAATGCAGTTGCAGCCCAGATGAAGGCCCACATGCGCCCGAAGGTCAGGGCGTTTAAAACAGGGCGCCGGCCGATCATACGGTGGCTCATCAAGCGGTGACGCAGGAAGGCGCCGTTAAAAAATACTGAGACTGCGCAGGCAGCAAACAGAAAATCGGGAAGCAGACGTACATGTGATGCCCAAGGGTGAAAAGGCCTTCATCATAAGAAGTGCACCCCAGGTCTCGCAATGAAAAACTTGTAGTGTCCAGGTAGCCCGAACCCCGGATGCCTGCGGCATAACTGGAAGTTCAAAAATATTGCTGCGTTACAATTTTCTAATCGTTTTTTTTGTGCGACACTGATTTCTACTTAAAAATTTTGTGGATTATACGAAAAATGACCGAGTACATAGGATTTAAGTGGGTAGCACAATACTTAAGCATTGAACCTGTCCAGCCCTTTTCGGTTGAGAGCAGGATCGGCCCATCGCGTCGCACGGTCGTAAACCGTACGCGAGAGGAGACCCACACGGCCGCAGCCAGGCCTGAACCCACGATCGCTGGGCACCTCACTTTTGGCCTTAAGCATGAGCTGGTCAATCTGGAGTTCTTGGCAAGGGTTTTCTCTATCTTGGACCAGCGGCTGTTGGAAGAGTGGATTCGAAACGAACCCACCGGCGCTTATGCGCGCCGCGCGGGTTTCCTGTTCGAATGGCTGACCGGAGGCAGGTTGGACGTGCCTGACACTCCTTCAGGGAACTATGTCGACGCGATTGACGTTGAAGAATTTATAGTGGCTTCACGCCCAGTTAACGTCCAGCGATGGCGCGTGCGGGACAATCTCCCGGGCACCCGCGACTTTTGCCCCACCATCCGGCGCACGAATTCCGTGCGAGCCGTCGAGCGGTATGACTGCGCAGCCGCACTGGAGTCCCTGGAGGTCCAGTTTGGCGCCGACATCCTGATGCGTAGCGCTGTCTGGCTATCGATCAAGGAGAGCCGGGCATCGTTCGCGATCGAACGCGAGGAAAAGCAGGTTGACCGCGTCAAGCGGTTCGCTGCGGTGATGGAGCGCCGTTGCGGTCAGACCGAAGACCCTCTGCGGCTGGAAGTGCTCACCGAGCTGCAAACCGAGATTTTGGGACCAGCGACACGCTACGGTATCCGACAGTCCCCTGTCATCGTCGGCCATACCCAAGGCTTTAACGATATCGTCGATTATATCGGGCCACCCTGGGAACGTGTCGGCCAGCTGCTTGATGGTCTGCGAAGCAGCATGAACAAAACCGTTGGCGTTTCGTCGTTATTGAGAGCGTCGCTTGCGTCGTTCGGATTTGTCTATATCCATCCGATGGTCGACGGTAACGGACGTATCTCCCGCTTCTTGGTCAACGACGTGCTTCGCCGCGACGGCGCTGTACCCGCGCCGTTCATACTCCCGATTTCTGCGACGATCACGAACAAGACCAAGGAGCGCGCTGGATATGATCTCGCTCTCGAATCGCTATCGCGTCCCCTGCTGGCTAAGTACCGGTACCGCTACAACTTCGGCGCCGAGTACGTCTGCGCTGACGGCATGCGCTCAAACTTCTATTTTGACGCCTACGACGATGCGATGCCGGCCTGGCGTTACCCTGACCTGACGAGTCAGACTGAGTACATCGGCGAAGTCGTGCGCCTCACCATTGAGGTGGAGATGAGCAAGGAGGCTAGCTACCTGCGTGACATGGAACTGGCTCGCGAAGGCGTAAAAAACATCCTTGAAGGCCCGAACTCGGACATTGACCAGATCATCCGATCAGTCAGGGAGAACGGCTGGACGGTGTCCAACAAGCTAATGAAGACATTCCTCGCTTTGGCAGATCCAGCGATGGCTGAGGCCGTAGTCGCTGCCGTGCGGAACGTATTTGAGCCTGACGAAGATAGCGAAGGGAACTAAGACGGCCGGTAGTATTGGCCGAGCAAGATATCTTAGACGGCAATATCGAGTAAATTTTTTGTCACATCATCAATGAAAGACGAACGGCACTATGAGCAAAAACACCAGTAACATCTACGAGGGGATCGTGGGTCTCTTCTGCGCGTGCGGCAACGCTGAGGTAATTACCGACGACAACCCGACTTACCGCCGCTTCACCCGTTGGTGGGACACATCGGGTGGCCGTGGCAGCTCGAAGGTGTCATGTCTGAAATGCCAAAGCGACGTCCACTCGCCTGATGTGCGGCCGCAGCCTACAGATATTCGTGAGCGCCTGCAGACAGCCTACCCTGGCACCAACGTCGACGAACTGCTGGCCAAGTCCGCGATGGCGCAATAAGCGCCCCCACCGATGCGGGGTGCCGCCGCGGTAAGAATGCTCGACGCCCTGATCGCATGCGCCGGCGGGGGCCGTGCACCCTTCCGTTGCCTACCCTCCCTCTCGAATTGAGTTGTTATATTGAAGCTGGTCCGATCATGCGACCGGCTTCAATACGTGGTTGTGTAAAAAATTGACCTAAGCTTCTTTACGGGCTCCGAACATGTCGGCCTGCAGATTTGGCGGAATTAGCTTTGCGTGTTCCGTGTTCGTGATGGAATTACGAATCAGATAGGCGTTCATCTCCTCTGGAGTTGCAAGATCAAATCGTTCCGCTAGGTTTGTCCGGCGACAATTAGAAATGCCGGTGACGACAATTAGATTTGCCGGTTGAGGAGCCGGTCCGGTGCCCCGGTCCGGCTCTTATTTATCATGCCCTCCGAGAGGGGGCGGCATGAAGAAAGACGGAGAAATCAAATTGTTGTTGGAAGAACGTAGAAAGGGTGCGAGCCAGAAGCTGGCGGCAGCGCGCACCGGCATGAGTGAGCGGACCGTGCGCAAGTATGAACAGTCCGGCAAGCTGCCGAGCCAGATGAGGGCACCACGTACCCACCGTACCCGGGAGAACCCATTTGCTGCGGACTGGCCTTGGGTGGAGGAGCAGTTGCGACGCGATCAGGCGTTGCAAACGAAGACGCTGTTTGCGCTGCTGTGCCAGGCCTACCCTGGCCGATATCAAGAGAGCCAGTTGCGCACTTTGCAGCGGCACCTACAAGGATGGCCTCTGCAGCACGGCGAGCACCGCGAAGTGATGTTCCAGCAAGAGCACGTTCCCGGTCGAATGGCGCAGTCCGATTTCACCGTCATGAATGCGCTGGGCGTCACCATCGGCGCAGTGCCGTTTCCGCACCTTGTGTATCACATGGTCCTGACCTATTCGAACGTGGAGGCGGTGCGCGTGTGCTTCTCGGAGAGTTTTGAAGCGCTGTCCGAGGGCCTGGAGGCGTGCCTGTGGCAGCTTGGCGGGGTGCCGCTGCTACACCGTACCGACAACCTGTCGGCAGCGGTGCGCGACCTCGATCGTGATGGCCTACACGACTTCACGCAGAACTACCAGGCGCTGATGCGGCACTACGACATGCAGCCGTCGGCCAATACCGCCGGCTGCGCCAACCAGAATGGCGATGTCGAGGAATCGCATTTTCGGTTCAAGAGCGCTGTCGATCAGGCGCTGCGGGTACGCGGCAGCCGGGACTTCGCAGACCGTGGCACCTATGAACGCTTTCTGCTCGACCTGGTGCGCAGCCGCAATCTGACGCGCAGCCAGCGCTTCGAGGCCGACCAGGCGGCGCTACGTCCACTACCGGCCGAGCCACTCGATTTTGGACGCGAGCTTGTCGCACGCGTGTCGCGTTTCAGCCTGATACGGGTACTGAACAATCACTACTCGGTACCGTCGCGCCTGATCGGCGCCAGGGTCAAGATACGGGTGCGTTCCGAATCGCTGGAGCTGTATCACGGCGCGGCCCATGTGCTAACGCTGCCACGACTGGCCGGACGCAACCAACGCCGGATCGACTACCGGCACCTGATCTGGTCGCTGGTGCGCAAGCCTGGCGCCTTCGCCAACTACTGCTATCGTGAGGAGCTGTTCCCGACCACGGTGTTCCGCCGTGCTTATGACGCTCTGCTCGAGGCCAGGCCAGTGCAGGCGGACCGCGACTACCTGCGCCTGCTGCATCTGGCCGCCAGCGGCTCAGAGACTGATGTGGAGCAGTCGATCGCTGCCATGCTGGAGGCGACCCTGACGCCAACCTTCGATGCGGTACGTGAACAGGTCGTCCAGCACGAACCTGAACTGGCTCTGGCATGTGAGAAGGCGCCCATCAATCTGGCCAGCTATGACAGCCTGATTTCATCGAGGAGCCAGCATGGCTGATGCATGCAACGAATTGCAGACACTGCTACGCGCATTGAACTTGCCGGCAATGGCCGACGCCACCGAAACCACGGCGCTACGCGCTGCCAAGGAGAGGCTGACACACGAGGCCTACTTGCTCGAGCTCGGTCGTATTGAGCTGGCCGCCAAGGCGGCCCGACGCACCGAACGGCTGCGCAAGCAGTCCGGCCTGCTGCCAGGAAAGACGCTGCGGACACTGAATCTCAACTGCTTCGATGGCGCCACGCGGATGCAGATGGAGCGACTGCAAAGCGGTGACTTCATCAAGGACGCGATCAACGTCATCGCTGTCGGCCGCCCCGGGGCCGGCAAAAGCCACTTCGCCTGCGCGCTGGGCCATGCCCTGATCGAGTTGGGCTACCCAGTCCTGTTTGCACCCACTGCCGCACTGGTGCAGCGGCTGCTGGCGGCCAAGCGCGATCTGCGGCTGCCGCAGGAACTTGCCAAGCTCGATCGCTTCGAATGTCTGATCCTCGACGACATCGGTTACGTCCAGCACGACCGGGACGAAATGGAAGTGCTCTTTACGCTGCTGGCCGAACGTTACGAACGCAAGAGCATGGTCATCACAACCAACCTCGTGTTCTCTGAATGGGACCGGATCTTCAAGGACCCGATGACCACGATGGCCGCCATCGATCGCGTCGTGCACCACAGCGTCGTACTTGATCTGATGGGCGTGGAAAGC
>Ga0182005_1000231_pt1 | contig 36227 bp, 32 predicted proteins | sample Sormic07211103_1_FD_123021 | JGI IMG/M metagenome (GOLD analysis project Ga0182005, IMG submission 123021) | Rhizosphere microbial communities from Sorghum bicolor, Mead, Nebraska, USA - 072115-103_1 MetaG | ecosystem: Host-associated > Plants > Roots > Rhizosphere | place: USA: Nebraska...
CGCTTCCTGCATGTGTCGACCGACGAAGTCTATGGCACCCTGGGCCCCGACGACGCGCCGTTTACCGAAAACACACAGTACGCGCCCAACAGTCCCTACTCGGCATCGAAAGCAGCTTCCGATCACCTGGTCCGGTCCTACCACCACACCTACGGATTGCCGACGCTAACCACCAATTGCTCCAACAACTATGGTTCCTACCATTTCCCGGAAAAACTGATTCCGTTGATTATCACCAATGCCCGCGCCGGCAAGCCATTGCCGATATACGGCGACGGCCAGCAAGTGCGCGACTGGCTTTATGTAAGCGATCACTGCGCAGCAATTCGCCGCGTGCTGGAAGCAGGCAAGCCAGGCGAGGTATACAACATCGGCGGCTGGAATGAAAAAGCCAACCTGGACGTGGTCCATACCCTGTGCGACATCCTGGATGAACTCGATCCCAAGGCGGCCGGCAGCTACCGCGACCAGATCACCTACGTTACCGACCGTCCCGGCCACGACCGCCGCTATGCCATCGACGCGCGCAAGATCGAACGCGAACTGGGCTGGAAACCGGTGGAAACCTTTGATACCGGCATCCGCAAGACGGTCCGGTGGTACCTGGCCAATCAGGATTGGGTAAAGGATGTCCAATCTGGCGACTATCTGAAATGGGTTGAAAAGAATTACGAGCAACGCCGAGGTTCTGAAGGGACTGCCTGATGACAACGCCAATTTCTCCAAGCCGTAAGGGAATTATTCTTGCGGGAGGTTCCGGCACGCGCCTGTATCCGGTAACCATGTCGATCTCCAAGCAATTGTTGCCGGTGTACGACAAGCCGATGATCTACTACCCGCTGACTACGCTGATGCTGGCGGGCATAAGGGAGATCCTGATCATTTCGACGCCGCAGGATACGCCTCGCTTCAAAGAGCTGCTGGGCGACGGGCGGCAGTGGGGCATCGAGCTGAGCTATGCGGTGCAGCCGACGCCGGACGGCTTGGCGCAGGCATTCATCATCGGCCGGGATTTTGTCGGCGATGCATCCTCGGCCCTGATCCTGGGCGACAACATCTATTACGGCCACGATTTTGAAAGCCAGCTGAGCGAAGCCTCGGCGCGCACGGAAGGTTCTACCGTATTTGCCTATCATGTGCACGATCCGGAGCGCTATGGCGTGGTTGAATTCGATGACCAGCGCCGTGCCGTCAGCATTGAAGAAAAACCCCTGAAGCCAAAATCGAATTACGCCGTAACCGGCCTGTATTTTTATGATCGCGAGGTATGCGACATCGCAGCAGGCATCAAGCCGTCGCCACGCGGAGAGCTGGAGATTACCGACGTTAATCGGGTCTACCTGGAGCGGCAACGCCTGAATGTCGAGCTGATGGGGCGCGGCATGGCATGGCTCGATACCGGGACCCATGAATCGTTGCTGGAAGCGGGGCAGTTCATCGCGACCATCGAGAATCGCCAAGGGCTGAAAGTCGCCTGCCCGGAAGAAATCGCATACCGCAAAGGCTATATCAATGCCGAACAACTTGACGCGCTGGCGCAACCGCTGAAGAAAAACGGCTATGGCCAGTACCTGATGCGTTTATTGACAGATAAGGTGTATTAACGATGCAAATACAAGCCACGAGTATTCCCGACGTGTTGATTTTCGAGCCTAAGGTATTTGGCGATGACCGGGGATTTTTCTACGAAAGCTTCAACGAACGCCGTTTCACAGAATTGAGCGGCGTAAGCAGCAGCTTTGTCCAGGACAATCACTCCAAGTCCGCACGGAATGTGCTGCGCGGCTTGCATTACCAGATCCAGCAGCCGCAGGGAAAGCTGGTGCGCGTGGTCGCCGGAGAAGTGTTTGACGTTGCAGTCGATATCAGGAAAAACTCCGCCACGTTCGGCAAATGGGTGGGTGTTGTCTTGTCCGCGGAAAACAAGCGGCAATTGTGGGTACCGCCCGGCTTTGCCCATGGTTTCGTGGTTACCAGCGAATCCGCCGAATTCCTGTATAAAACCACCGATTACTGGGCGCCGGAACATGAGCGCTGCATCCTCTGGAACGACCCTGCGATCGGCATCGACTGGCCGCTGCAAGGGGAGCCTTTGTTGTCGGGCAAGGACCAGGTCGGTAAATTGCTTGCGGATGCCGAGGTTTTTGCATGAGGATACTGCTTACCGGGAAAACCGGTCAGGTCGGCCACGAGCTGGAACGCAGCCTGCGCGGCTTGGGCGAAATCATTGCGCTGGACCGCAGCCAGATGGACCTGTCGGATCTCGACCAGGTGCGCGATGTCGTACGCACCGTCAAGCCGGCGCTGATCATCAATCCGGCCGCCTACACGGCGGTGGACAAGGCTGAGAGCGAACCGGAACTGGCGATGCGCATCAACGGCGAAGCACCGGGCGTCATGGCGGAAGAAGCCGGGAAAATCGGCGCTGCGATGATTCATTATTCGACCGACTATGTCTTCGATGGCAGTAAAGACCGGCCATACCTGGAAACCGACCCTACCTGTCCGGTCAACGTCTATGGAAGCACCAAGCTGGCCGGCGAGCAGGCAATCCAGGCAGCAGGTATTCCACACCTGATTTTTCGCACCAGCTGGGTGTACGGCATGTACGGCAAGAATTTCTTGCTGACGATGATGCGCCTGGCGCAGGAGCGGGACGAATTGCGGATTGTGGCCGACCAGCACGGTTCGCCGACATGGAGCGGCACGATTGCCGACAGCACCGCAGCGGTCGTCGCCAAAAGCATCCAGGCGCCAGATGCAATTGACTGGCTGCGGCAGCACGCGGGAATCTATCACCTGACATGCCAGGGGCAAACCACATGGCATGGCTTCACGCAGGCGATCGTGGCAGCCACAATGACTGGCAAGAAACCGGCTCTGACGCCGATTGCTACGCAAGACTATCCGTTGCCGGCCAAGCGCCCGGCGTACTCGGTGATGTCTGGAGAAAAATTTATCCGCAATTTTTCAGATTTGCCAAGTTGGGAAAATGCTTTAGCATCCTGCCTTCAAAAAAAGACAGGGTCGGATAATCTATGAACCCGCATGCAATCCAGCCAGCTTCTTTGCAATCGCTTGCCAAGAGCGTGTGGCATAACCGCCAGCTTATTTTCCAGATGGCGCGGCGCGAGGTCGTGGGCCGCTACAAAGGGTCCGTATTGGGACTGGCGTGGTCGTTCTTCAATCCAGTCTTCATGCTGAGCGTATATACGTTCGTTTTTTCGGAAATATTCAAATCTCGCTGGGCCGGCGCCGGTGAAAGCAAAACCCAGTTTGCCGTGCTGCTGTTTGTCGGCATGATTGTGCAGGGTTTGTTTTCCGAGGTGCTCAACCGTGCTCCAAGCCTGATTGTTTCCAATGTCAATTACGTAAAGAAGGTTGTATTTCCAATCGAAATACTGCCGATAGTCGCAATGGGCGCAGCGCTGTTCCACAGCCTGATCAGCCTGAGCGTGCTGCTGGTTGCCTTTGCGATTTTCAACGGCTACCTGCAGTGGACGGCGGTGTTTGCGCCTCTTGTATTGTTACCGCTGATTATCCTGATTGTCGGTTTTGCCTGGATGCTGGCGTCTTTGGGAGTGTTCCTGCGCGATGTCGGCCAGACCATCACCATTATCACGACCGTGCTGATGTTCCTATCCCCGGTCTTTTATCCGGTGAGCGCCGTGCCGGAACGATTCCGCGTATGGATCATGGCGAATCCTTTGACGTTCATCATAGAACAAGCCCGAGAAGTGCTCATCTGGGGACATTTCCCGGACTGGACCGGCCTGGGTATCTATACGCTTGCTGCTGTAGCCGTCGCGTGGGCAGGGTATGCCTGGTTCCAGAAGACCAAGAAGGGTTTTGCCGATGTCCTCTAAAGAACTGAATATGCCGGTCGAGGCGACGAGGGCATACAGCCAGAGCGAGCATGGCGCTATCGCTATCCGCGTCAAGAATCTCAGCAAGTGCTACCAGATCTACGAGAATCCGCGCGACCGCCTCAAGCAGTTTGTCATGCCGCGCCTGCAGCGCCTCGGCGGGCAGCCGCAGCAGCAGTATTACCGGGAATTCTGGGCCCTGAGAGACGTCTCTTTCGAGATCAAGAAGGGCGACAGCATCGGTATCATCGGACGCAACGGATCGGGCAAGTCAACCCTGCTGCAAATCGTCTGCGGCACGCTGCATCCCAGCAACGGCCAGATTGAAGTGAATGGCCGTGTTGCCGCATTGCTGGAACTGGGATCAGGCTTCAATCCGGAGTTCACCGGCAGGGAAAATGTCTTCATGAATGCGAGCGTCCTGGGATTGACGCGTCAGCAGACAGAGGCCAGGTTTGCTGAAATAGAGGCATTCGCGGATATCGGCGATTTTATCGACCAACCGGTCAAGACTTACTCCAGCGGGATGATGGTGCGTCTTGCCTTCGCGGTCATTGCTCACGTCGATGCAGATATTCTCGTCATCGATGAAGCGCTGGCAGTCGGCGATGCGTTTTTCACGCAAAAATGCATGCGGTTTTTACGCGCCTTCATGAAAACCGGAACGGTCCTCTTTGTCAGCCATGACACGAGCGCAGTCAAGAGTCTTTGCAACCATGCCATCTGGATAGAAAAAGGCAAGGCGCTGCAGGAAGGCAGTCCCAAGGACGTGTGCGAATCGTACCTGGAAGCGTTTTACGAGGCGCAGCAAGGGAAGAGCAGCACCACCAAGCTCAAGGCCATCAAAACCCGCGGCAGCGATCGTCCGCAAAAAGACCAGCGGCTGGCGTTCATCAACGCCAGCAACCTGCGCAACGACCTGCAGGTGTTCAAGTTTGATCCGGAGGCTGGGTCGTTCGGCAACGGCGGCGCGCAAATTACGGCTGTCGAATTCCTGGACAAAGATGATTCTCCGCTGTCCTGGGTGGTCGGCGGCGAGCTGGTTACGCTGGCCGTGCAGGCAACTGCGCACGAGCGGCTAAACGGTCCGATCATCGGTTTTTATATCAAGGATCGCCTGGGACAGTCTTTGTTTGGAGACAATACTTACCTGAGCCACGTGGATGAACAACTGGTCGGAGCGGCGGGAGACGAACTGCGGGCGGAATTCACCTTTTTGATGCCGGTGCTGCCGCCGGGCGATTACAGCGTGAATGTGGCCATTGCCAGCGGAACGCAAGAACAGCATATCCAGCATCACTGGATCACGGATGCGGTGATGTTCAAGTCGGAATCTAGCAGTTCGTCTACCGGCTTGATTGGCATACCGATGCAGCAGATAAAACTTGATGTAGCAAGGAATTTGACGTGACGACAGAACTAGACGGTTTGGAATTTACGGGTGAACGCTTCGTGCCAGAAGAACAGGGCAATATCGTGCTTGAACATCTGCACCGGTATTTGCAGGCGTGCGAAATTGCCGGCGGCAAGGTGGTGCTGGATATCGCCAGCGGCGAAGGCTATGGTTCCGCCATGCTCGCCAACAAGGCGCTGCAGGTAATCGGCGTCGATATATCGGAAGAGGCGGTCGAACACGCCAAGAATCGCTACCAGAAGAAAAACCTGGAGTACCGGGTAGGCAGTTGCGCCAGCATTCCGCTGCCCGACGCAAGCGTCGACATGATCGTGAGCTTCGAGACCATCGAGCATCACGACCAGCATGAAGAGATGATGCAGGAATTCAAGCGGGTGCTGCGTCCGAACGGAGTGGTGTTGATTTCCAGTCCCGACAAATATCATTATTCGATTGAGCCTGGATACAGCAATCCCTATCACGTCAAGGAACTGCTCGAGGAAGAATTCAAGCAGCTGCTTGGAAATTACTTTAAAAATACCAGCTACTTTGGGCAACGCATCGTATACGGATCGGGCATATTTTCGGAATCGATGGCCACGCGTTCATCGAGCTATTCGTACCAGGGCAAGATCGTAGGCCAGGTGCCCGGAATGAGCAAACCGGTGTATTGGGTCGCAATTGCGTCCGACGGCGAGCTGCCTGTGCTGGCGTCGGGAATGCTGGAACAGCCCATTAACGATTCGGAGCTGATTCGGGAGTGGAGCCGGGTCGTGGCTGAAAGAGATGGGCAGATCCGTGAGTGGTCCAAGGTTGCAACGGAAAAAAACAAGCAGCTGGTTAATATGCAGCAAATAATAAACCAGCTTGAACGCAGGGTTTCTACCTTGAGCACCGAAACGGTGACGCGTGGCGAATGGGGTGTGGGTCTCGATCAGCAATTGCAACAGGCGCAAGCCGAATTATCCAGGTTGACATCAAGTCACTCCTGGAAAATCACAATGCCGTTGAGAGAAAGCCGGCGTTGGCTGATGCATCCGGTGGTACAAGCCAAGCGCTATGTCAAATTTGCTGCCCGTATCGGCAGGGCGCTCTATTTACGTCTGCCATTAAGTGGGGAAACAAGAGCAGGACACCGAGCGGCGCTGGAAAAATATGCACCACGTTTGCTGCGGGCCAGCCTTGGACAAGTTGTTCCCCCAGCTCCGCTTCAGGCGAGGGCTATCGTTGGAACACCATACTCAGAGTTCGATCTCAGCAAAAACAAGATTGAGCTGGCAACTTCGCTTGCACCGCTTGTTTCCGTCATCGTGCCTATTTATGGCAAGAGCAACTACACGTTGCGTTGCCTGGCGTCGATTGCTGCACATTCGCCTGCGCTGGCGTTCGAGATTATCGTGGTTGACGATTGCTCGCCGGATGACTCCGCCAATATTTTGCGAGGCATCAAAGGCATACGACTGATCTCGAATCAGGAAAACCAAGGTTTCATCCGTTCCTGCAACCACGGCGCCAAGGCAGCCAACGGCCAATATTTATGCTTCCTCAACAACGACACTGAAGTCACTTCCGGGTGGCTCGATGAGCTGCTCCGGACTTTCCGAGAGTTTCCCGGAACGGGATTGGTTGGCTCCAAGCTGGTATACCCGGACGGCAGTTTGCAGGAAGCCGGCGGCATTATCTGGCAAGACGGCAGCGCCTGGAATTTCGGCCGCAACCAGGACCAATTGCAGCCCATGTACAACTATGCACGCGAGGTCGACTATTGTTCCGGTGCGTCCATCATGTTGACCAAGTCCCTGTTTGAGGAACTTGGCGGTTTTGACGAGCACTATCTGCCAGCATATTGCGAGGACTCCGATCTTGCACTCAAGATTCGCGACCGGGGATATCGCGTCATTTATCAGCCTCTCTCCGTTGTCGTCCACTATGAAGGCATTACTTCAGGCACGGATACCGGGCAGGGCGCCAAAGCTTATCAGGTAGCGAATCTGCAAAAGCAGTTTCAGCGCTGGCAAAAGCGCCTGACCAGCCACCAGGCGAATGGCATCGATGTCGATGACGCGAAAGACCGCATGGCCAAGCGCCGCGTACTTGTGTTGGATCATTGCACGCCAACTCCCGACCAGGATGCTGGCTCGGTCATTACATTCAACTTGCTGCTCTTATTGCGCGAGATGGATTTCCAGGTGACTTTCATTCCTGAAAATAATTTTTTGTACCTGCCTGATTACACTACTTCGCTGCAGCGCGCCGGGATTGAAGTGCTTTACGCGCCGTATTGCAATTCGGTTAGGCAGCATGTGATCGACGTCGGAGAGCGTTACGACCTGGTCTTCATGTTCCGGCCCATGGTTATGGTGAATCACCTTGGGTTGGTGCGCAAGTGGTGCCCGCAGGCAAAGGTGCTATTCCATACTGTCGATTTGCACTATCTGAGAATGTCCAGGGAAGCGGACATGCTTGGCGATGCGGTGAAGCGGGAAGAATCGGAGCAAATGAAGAAAATAGAGTTCGACAGCATTCGTGGGGCCGACGCAAGCATTGTGGTCAGCATGACCGAGCAAGAAATTCTGCATCGAGAGATGCCTGACCAGAAAATTCACGTTTTCCCGTTGATCATGGATATTCGCGGCACGGATAAAACATTCAACGACCGGTGCGATATCGTTTTCGTAGGCGGCTATCAGCATGTACCGAATATCGACGCGGTGATCTACTTCGTGACTGAGATAATGCCGATCCTGCGCCAGAAATTGCCGGGAGTGCGGTTCTACGCGGTAGGCAGCAACGTGCCGGAGGAGATCGAAGCATTGGCCAGTGAGGATGTCATCATCACCGGATTTGTCGAAGATCTGTCGCCGCTGCTGGATCGTATGCGTGTGTCGGTAGCGCCGCTGCGTTTTGGCGCCGGCATCAAGGGCAAGATCGGTACGTCGATGGCCGCGGGATTGCCGGCAGTTGCGACCTCTCTTGCAGCTGAAGGCATGTCGTTGACGCCTGGTCAAAATATCCTGGTGGCTGACGGCGCGCAAGCGTTTGCTGACGCGGTGGTTCAACTCTATCAGGATGAGTCGCTCTGGACGCAACTTAGCGAAGCTGGAATTGCTTTCGCAGAAAGCGCCTGGGGGGCTGAAGCCGCCTGGAAGACTCTAGGAAACATTCTTCACGATCTGGATCTGGATGTTGAGCGCAATACGCGCCCGCTTGCGCTTTGGTGCAACAAGCTAGATGTAAAGCCGGCCGCTCAAGGAACTCTATGAAGCTGGGGCTCGGAACATGGCGTTTCTTTTTAGCGTTCCTGGTAGTCATTTCGCACCTGTGGTCAGGCATGCTAGATGGCCCCGCGGCCTATGCCGTCTGGGGATTTTTCATCCTGAGCGGTTTTTTGATGACGCACGTACTTACCCATAAGTACGGTGACAGCAGGGGTGGGTTGGCCGACTATGCTTACAACCGGTTCTTACGAATCTATCCGGCTTATGTCGTCGCCATACTGGCAGGCGTAGCTTGTCTCCTGATCTTGCCGAAATTCGGAGTGACACTTTCAAGCCTGAATCCGCAATTCAACTGGCCGCATAGTATTCGCGAGTGGGCGGCGAATCTGCTGTTGCTTGCAGTACCGGCTCCCGGTTTGTTTGTTCCGGTTTCGGGCGCACTTGCCGTAGAGGTCTGTGTTTATGTTCTGATGCCGCTATTGGCTTTCAGCCGGGCTGCAGCTTGGATATCATTGATTCTCAGCGTACTGTTGAATCTGAAGTATGGGCTCACCATCGAAACTTTTGGCGAGCGCTATTCGTCTTTCCTGACTTGTTTCATGGTCTTTTCCTGCGGTTGTTTATTGTCACAATATCGGGAAAAGCTTAACATTTTCAGGGCGCCTCTAATCAGCGTTATTGTCTGGCTGCTGCATTGCCTGGTGTGGCTTAAGTACGATCAATGGCCATGGACATACGGTCTCTATGCCTCCATCATCCTTTCGGGATGGGTGGTCTTGTCCTTGTCTTCTCAAAAGACCGGCAAGCTGGATTCTGTGCTGGGCGACCTGTCTTATCCTCTGTATTTGTTTCACACGACAGTTGCCGTATGCTTGATCCCGCTCGGGATCAAGATGCGGTCGTTCGAGTTTTTTGCCATTTCCTTCGTTTTGACCATAATAGTTTCATGGGGAGTAGTGATGCTGATAGATAAACCATTGGCTGGCCTCAAAAAGAAGAAGAATGTGGGGGTCACCTGACCATGCAATTCATGGAAACCCAGGAGCGGATGTCCTTGCCTGGTGCAAGCGCTGCCGAACAAGTGATCGCAGTTGTCATACCAAGTTATAAGGTGACGCGCCACATCATCGACGTGATAAGTTCGATCGGACCTGAAGTCGCGCGAATCTATGTGGTTGACGACAAATGCCCTGATAATTCTGGCGACTTTGTAGTGGCAAATTGCGTCGATCCTCGCGTGGTTGTATTGCGTCATGAAGAGAATCTTGGCGTTGGAGGCGCGGTCATGACTGGATATCAAGCAGCCATCAACGATGGCGTAGATATCATAGTGAAGGTTGACGGCGACGGCCAGATGGATCCGAAACTGATCCCACGTTTCGTGCAACCGATTTTGTATGGGCAGGCTGACTACACCAAAGGCAACCGTTTTTATGATCTGGAAGAGATCGGCGCCATGCCGCCATTGCGCCTTTTCGGGAATGCAGCTCTTTCCCTGATGGCGAAGTTTTCTACCGGCTACTGGAATTTATTTGACCCTACCAATGGCTATACTGCGATTCATGCCGATGTTGCGAAGCATTTACCGTTCAAGAAAATAAGCCAGCGTTATTTTTTTGAAACCGACATGTTATTTCGTTTGAATATCATGCGGGCTGTTGCTGTGGACGTGCCAATGTCAGCAAAATATGCCGACGAAGTCAGTGGACTGAAGATATCAAAGATCGTTGGAGAGTTTTTGATAAAACACGTTCGCAATTTCGGCAAACGGATTTTCTACAACTATTATCTGCGGGATTTATCACTGGGTTCGATCGAACTTCCAATTGGGCTCGTGCTATTGGGATTTGGTCTTTGTTACGGAGCCTATCATTGGCTTGAGGCTGCTCGTTCTGTCATTCCTGCCCCCACTCCTGCCGGTACAGTAATGATGTCGGCCCTACCAATATTGACTGGCTTGCAGTTTGTGCTGGCGTTCATTGGGCAAGATATTGCGTCAATACCTCGGCGTCCAAGGCATCTAGGGCGTTCGATCGGAGATAAATCAAAATGCGATGCACAATAATCGAATTGCCAATTTAATCTATTAGCCGATGAAGTATTTTCAATTTCTGAAAGAAAAGGCCAAAGGCTATTCGTTGACCGAGCTATTCCGTCTCGAATTCGAATCATTGTTCTTTGGTATTTTCGGGCTTGTACCGACTACCTTCGGAGTTATCCTGAGGGGGCTGATCTGCAAAGTTTTTTTCAGGTCGAGCAAAGGGTTTATCTGGCTGCAACCTAACGTCATTCTGGTGCATTCAGACCGAATTACTGTCGGGTCGAATTTTGCGGTCAATTCTGGCAGTTATATTAATGGTATTGGCGGCATAGAAATTGGTTCTTATGTGCTTATTGGAAGCAACGTGACCATTTCGTCCGGACAACATCCAATCGAAGGCCGATTTCCGCCTGTTTTTGCAAGGAAAACAATTCCAAAGAAAATAGTCATCGGAGACGATGTCTGGATCGGTGCCGGTGCGGTAATTATGCCTGGCATCGTCATTGCGAAAGGCACGGTCATTGGGGCCAACTCGATCGTTACTAAAGATACCGAAGAGTATGCTGTGATGGTCGGCGCCCCCGCCAGGAAAATTAGGAGTCGATCCGATATATGAGCACATTTGTTAGGTATATCATCATTGCGGCCATCGCTTACGTGATCGACATGGGGGGATATTATTGCCTGGTTAAGTTGGGATGGAATCCGATTGCATCGAATGTGCTTGTGAAAGTTGTAGCCGCGGTGAGCGGTTTCTTCATGCACCGGCGCTTCACCTATCAAATTACCGACTCTGCGGAAGTGACTGATCACGCCAAGAAATATTTTGGACTGGCGCTCTTGTATACGCCGGTGTCCTCCGCAGTACTATTTTTGCTCCTGTTCCTTATACATAGTCCTATTTATGCCAAGGCGACATCCGATATTTTGCTATTTATTGTTACCTATTGGATTACTACAAAATTCACTTTCACAAAGTCAGTGTCCGGTGATCAAAAATCTTGATTCGAAATGATCGATGGTGATCTGTCTTCGAAAAATTGCATCAGCGAGACATTATGGACATTGAAGAAAAAAATTATTTATTTTGGTTTCTCAATCGATTTCAATCCAGCCTCTGCAAGGCATATGACGCCCCGCGTCATTTCATCGAGCCTGAGAAAGTAATTTGATGAAATTGTTGATTACGGGAGCCAACGGATACATCGGTGCAAAGCTACGGCACATTGCCAAAGATCGTGGCCATGAAGTGATTTCCTTGTCTCGCACAAAGGGGGGAGCGAATACTGGGGAATGGTCACATTACGATATTGGCGACAAAGTTCCGATCGAAATTCCGGCCGACGCAGGAGCTGTCATACATCTGGCTATCAGCGGTAAGCTCGCATCTGAAAGCGATTGTGTTGCAGAGATATCTTCCGCTTGCTTATTATTGAAGGCAACCCTGCGTTCCGGCGCCAAATTCATTTTCGTATCCAGCCAAACTGCCAGTAAAGACGCGCCGACCATGTATGGACGCACCAAATGGGCAATTGAGCAGGAGGTGCTGAAAGCAGGCGGTTGGGTCGTTCGTCCCGGCCAAGTGTATGGTGGAGATGAAAAGGGATTGTTTGGCATATTGAGCGCTACGGTGCGAAGCCTGCCAGTATTGCCGGCATTCTTTCCCGCGCCACGTGTCCAGCCGGTGCATGTGGATGATCTCGCAAACGCGTTGCTGGCAGTGGCTGGACGTCAGGATTTAACCCCGCGTATTTTTTGTATCGCGGCAGCGCAGCCAGTTGCATTCACGCATTTTTTGGGTTTGATTGCTTCAGAGCGGCTACGGGTTCGCCGTATCTTCGTGCCAGTGCCTACGTTTCTCGTGCGCGCGGCAACATTGGTGCTGGGAGAGCGAATAAGCATCAAACTTGGGATTGAGCGTCTTGCATCGTTGTTTGCATTACCGCAAATGCATACCGCTGAGGATTTGCGCAGTCTGGCGCTGGATTTGCGCTCGCTGCAATCTGGTATGCGGCGCGCCACAATCGTAGGCGAGAGGCAGAATAGACGATCACTTGCGCGTGAGGCTAAATCTATGCTGACCTACGTGTTAAAGCGAAAGCCTGGGCTAGCTGTTCAAGGGCGCTATGTCCGTGCCGTCGAATTGTTCCGTAGCGGGGTCCCGCTGGAATTACCGGCTTTTATGCTTCATGCGCCGTTGGCATTGGCGTTGCTGGACGACCGTGGCTTCACTTCATCAGCCACAGGGAAAGAGTTTCTGTGGCGATTGAATACGGCAACGATTCTGGCAGAAGCAACGACAGTTGGCGCTTCACGGTTCATCGGTATCGGTGAGCATTCTGGCGCGGTCCGATATGGCATGTTGATTGCGTGGTCGGTGGTGATGGAGGCAGTATGGCGACTGTCTAGTTTTTTTTGGTTGCCGATTTATTTACGTCGTTTGAACGTGGAATTTACGAAATGACGGCGGATTTCGATGTAATTATTGTCGGAAGTGGGCCTGCTGGCGTTTCCGCCGCATTTCCGCTTGTCGCTGCGGGGAAAAAGGTATTGATGGTTGATGGCGGGAACAGTCCGGCCGGTGAGTTGCCACGGCAACCGTTTCTTGCAGCGCGCGAATACGACCAGGAACAATGGAAGTGGATGATAGGCAGTGATTTGCATGCACTCGGTATGCACGATGCGATTTCTCCAAAAATGCGGGTTCCTGCGCACGCAAAAGTATTCAGCGAATTCAATACCGCCAATCATATTAATTCCGAGAACTTTGTCGCGATCGGCTCTCTTGCTCAAGGCGGCCTGTCCAATGCATGGGGCTGTGGCGTCGCACGATTTTCATCGGCAGAGCTAGAAGAGTTTCCATGCCCGCCCTTCGAACTGGAAAATGCCTATCGGTTGGTGGCGCAACGCATAGGAATCAGTGGACCAGAAGCCGATGATCTCTCGGACTATTTTGGGTTGGACTCATGGTCGCAACCGCCGATTGCAATGGATGCGCTACATGAGCGCATGTACGCTCGTTACGAGAAACATCGCCAGTCATTGAACGGAACGGGGTTTCGTCTTGGGCGTTCAAGGATTGCCGTGCTCAGCCAAGATCTTGGGCGCCGGCAGGGATGCAACAACCAAGGAAATTGTCTTTATGGTTGCGATCGCGGAGCGCTATATTCAGCCAGCACAGATCTGGCCGCCTTGAAACTGTTCCCCAATTTTTATCACCAAACCATGGTGGTCGATGCTTTAAGACAAGGCGACGGACATTGGTTGATTGAAGGTACCGCTGGAAAGCAGGCCAAATCGCTTTCTGGCTCCAGAATATTGTTGGCGGCCGGAACGTTGGCTACCACCCGTCTCGCTTTGAATGCATTGCAGATGCAACAGTCGGTTCGACTCCTGTCGTGCCCCACCGCCGCTTTCGTTTTATGCTTGCCGTCATCGTTTGGAGCTGCTCGTCATACTGGCTTCGGCCTAGGACAATTGTCATTTGTATTGTCTTTGCGCGACGACATCCATGTGCTGGGTTCTACTTTTGCAACGTCGGGCCTGCCGATCTCTGAATTTGTGAATTATTTGCCGTTGCGCCGGCGTTATGGCGTTGACCTATTGAAAGCATTGCTTAGCTCGTGCGTGGTCGGGAATCTGTTTTTGCCGGGTAATCTGTCGGACAACCATGTATCTGTTGATGGCGCCGGAGCGTTGCATATCAAAGGTGGCTTCAAAGAAGAGACCGCAGTGTTGCTGAAGACGGCGGGATCGCGGTTGCGTAAGGCATACGCACAGCTCGGCGCCTACATGCTGCCAATGAGTTTTACCGCTGCCAAAGCCGGCGCAGATATACATTATGCGGGTACATTGCCCATGCGGATCAATCCGGTGCGAGGCGAAACCGGATCTTCGGGAGAGCTGTTCGGATTGGCTGGTGTGCATGTTGTCGACGGTGCCGCTTTGCCGCTGCTTTCCGAAAAATCACACACGCTTACCATCATGGCTAACGCAACCAGAATAGGGGAAAGGTTGGCAGTCGGTTATCATTGCGCCTAGGCATGGACCGGCATTTTTGCACAAAATTAAAATTTGACTTGAGAGCAAGTGCCGCTGCACTTGGTATTGGACCTGGAATCATGGTAGCTGCAAATTACAACAATAAAGAATTCGTCACCATCGTCAAATTCGGCATTAGCGGGATTTTAGTGACGTGCGTTGCGTATTTGGCATATTTGATGTTTTTCTCAATCACGTCGAATGATTTTAAGTCGGTTTTATATTCATATATTTTGGCAATTCCGCTTTCTTATCATTTGAATTGCAAATTTGTTTTTAAGAAAATATATTCATTGAGATCATATTCTTGGTTTGTATTTATTCAATTAATAGCCATGTTTCTGAATTATTTCATCTTGAGAAGATTGAATTTGTATTTTGAGTATTATATTTCGGCAATGATTAGTTATGGTGTTGTTCCAGTTGTAATTTTTTTATTAAATAGAATATTGGTTTTTAAAAAATGACTAAAGCTAGAAATATATTCGGAGTTTTACTTGCGCTGGCTATAGTTTTTTTTCTTGCAGAATTGAATTACGCACGATTCATCCACATGGCTGGGGACTCCGCTGGCTATGTTGATTTGATCAAAAGAGTATCGTTATTTGGAGACATGCGTTCGCAAGTATTTGCTGCTGCCTATCCATTATTCGATCTTGCAAAAACAGCTGAGGTATTCTGTTCCAATGCCTTGGTAAGTAAATATGAAAACAGCTCATTCTTCCAATGGCACTCTTATGCAATTGTATTTCCGATTGCATGGGTGGGAAAAATGTTTACAAACAACTATGCGTATACCGCCGCAGTTGCGAATGCATTAGCAGTTTTTTTAACTTTTTTCGGCACTTTTTTAATTGCAAGAAAAAATAAAATGGATTGGGTGGAAATTATTCTTTTCCTACTGATCATGCTGACATTCAGCCCTTTGGTTGGCTCGATATCTGGTCAATACTATTTTGATAGGTTATTTATCCCGGCTGCAATCTTTTATTTCTATTTCTATTTGCAAAGAGATTATAAATTTTCATGGTTGATTTCCATTGGAATTATTATCTTTGCTGCCCTTGTCAGTGAGCGGTCGGCATTGATGATTGGGGTGATTGCAATCTATTTGGCGGCCTGGGATACAAAAAATAATCCGAAATTCAGATATGCCACTATCTTTTTCGGTTTTGCGGCAATTGCATATTATGTGATATGGGCAAAATTCATTCAAGACAGTTTTTATGCCGATACAACATCGTTATCAGTGATTGTTTCTAACGTGAAACAAATATTTAATTTCCAGTCAAATATTTCGAAATTGACAGTTGAACTGCTCGTAATGCTGTTGCCGTTGATAATCATGATAGTTCCTGCGAAGAAATATATTGTATTGTTCGCCATTCTTTTAGCCCCCAACATTCTATTGAATGTTGGGGGGGCAGAGAAAACTGGCTATTTGACTCATTATCACTCTTACTATATTCCAGTACTTATTGTTGGCGCCCTGATGGGCTATTTGGAATACAAGAACAATGCAATAGTGGGTCGCTACCGATACCTGCTTCTGTTTGTTGTTCTTGTATTCAATGCCATAAATATTCATGGCCGCTTATTTGCAGTAGGCCCGACCTTGACACATAGTTTCTCAGGCGATATCGGTTTGCTTGTGGAGGGCTCGAATATAAGAAAAGCTTCTGATGAACGTTCAATAAAATTTAATGAGCTCTTGTCCAATATCAAGGAAGATAATCCGACAATATCCACCAATGAATTTGCAATGCCGATATTGGTATTAAAAGGATTTACGCATATCAGGATGTTTCCTATCGGATTGTATGATTCCGATTATTTGTTGCTGGAATCTGCTGTAGGTGATGATCAGGCCAATATAATTCTCCCTGTATATGGAGCTGCTGAAGATCTAAAAGAAATATCGAATTGCATGTTTTTGAAACTCAAAGATAGATATAAAGAAGTTGGAGCCCAAGATATTGGCGCGATTAAATACAGGTTGATGAAGCGGATTATTTAAAATGAAAGATATCAATATATTGTGTCCGGTTTATAATGAATCGGAGAATATTCGTTTATTTATTTCAGAATTCGATAAAATCATATCGGGATATGCTGATAAATATAAATTCACATTTTATTTCGCTGATAATTGTTCAACGGATGATACTCTTTCAATATTGAAGGAGATTTCCCAGTCTCGAAATGACGTTCGAGTTATCAGTTACGCAAAAAACTATGGCGTAATGAAATCGATTTATACCGGGATATTAAATAGCAAATGTGACGCACTGGCAGTTTTTGACTGCGATTTGCAGGATCCACCTGAATTGTTGGCAAAATATATTGCACTATGGGAATCTGGCTATTCTTTTGTCTATGGAGTGCGGGTATCACGACAGGAAGTGTATTTGCTGACCTGGTTTAGGAAAATGTATAAAAAAATCGAAAGATTTGTTAATCCCAATCCCGTGAATGTTGAAAGCGGCGCATGGTTTCTCGATAATGAAATTATCGAAGTGATGAGGAAAAATAATAATTTTGATAGCTATCTTCCGGGATTGCTGTCGAGAGTAGCCTATAACTCGGTTGGCGTACCTTACGATAGGGTCGATAGGAAATTCGGGACTTCAAAATTTAATTTCTTTGCCTATTTCTCATATGCGCGAGACGGTTTGCTAAGCGGTACCATTACTCCGTTGCGCATTTCTGTTTTTGTCGGCTTAGGTTTGTTTTTGCTGTCTATGTTGTCTTCGTTTTATTTTATTCTGGCTAAATTCTATTTGGGGATTCAATTTTCAAATGGCATTGCGGCGTTATTGATTCTGACATTGACATTATTCAGTTTTAATTTTCTTATCCTGGGCATCTTTGGCGAGTACCTCGGCAGGATCTATCTGGCACGAAGCAATCAGGATCCAGCCGTCATACTGTTTGATAGTGATAAGCAAAAAAAGGAAATTTGACGCGGTTTTTTGCAACCCGATTACGACCAACTATAAAAATTGAATTGTCAGATTTTATTAATGAAATTTATCTTTAGCCGATATTGAAAAAATTATGAAAGCAGTCATTCTTGCCGGAGGCCTGGGAACGCGCATCTCAGAAGAAACCAGTTCCCGTCCGAAACCCATGGTTGAAATTGGTGGTAAGCCTATCCTCTGGCATATCATGAAAATCTATTCATCCCACGGGGTCAATGATTTCATTATTTGTTGCGGCTACAAGGGTTATGTCATCAAGGAGTATTTCGCAAATTATTTTTTGCACATGTCTGATGTGACATTTGACATGGCAAATAACGAGATGCAAGTTCACCATCAATATGCCGAACCGTGGAAAGTCACGCTTGTTGATACGGGCGATCAAACCATGACAGGTGGGCGTTTGGCTCGAGTCAAGCAGTACATCAAGGATGAAGATGCATTTTGTTTCACCTACGGTGACGGGCTAAGCGATGTCGATATTTCAAAGCTGATCGAGTTTCATCGGATACACGGAAAAAATGCGACGTTGACGGCGACCTTGCCTCCGGGGCGTTTTGGTGCACTGGATATCCAGGCCGATCACAGGGTTTCTTCGTTTAATGAGAAACCAAAGGGTGACGGAGGGGTGATCAACGGAGGATTCTTCGTCTTGTCGCCGAAGGTGCTCACTCTCATTGAAGACGATATGACGACCTGGGAAAAAGGTCCTTTGGAAGAACTCGCTACGACTGGCGAATTGCTGGCCTACCAGCATGAAGGTTTTTGGCAGCCAATGGACACACTGAGAGACAAGAATTATCTCGAAGAGCTTTGGGCTTCTGGGCGCGCTCCTTGGAAAGTTTGGGACTAGGCCGAACCATGAATCCTCAATTTTGGAATGGCAGGCGAGTATTTGTTACTGGCCACACAGGCTTCAAAGGTAGTTGGCTGTCGCTGTGGCTGCAAGAGATGGGAGCTGAGGTTACCGGCTACGCTTTGCAGCCTCCGACATCCCCAAGCCTGTTTAATGTCGCATTGGTAGCAGATGGCATGACATCGCTCATCGGGGACGTCAGGGACCAGGATGCATTGCTGCAAGCCTTGCAGCAAGCTCAGCCGGAAATCGTGATCCATATGGCTGCGCAGCCGCTGGTGCGGTATTCCTATGATAATCCGGTCGAAACGTACTCGACCAATGTCATGGGCGTGATTTACCTGCTCGAGGCTGTGCGGCGGACTGGTTCGGTGCGCGCGGTTGTCAATGTCACGACAGACAAATGCTATGAAAACAAGGAGTGGCTCTGGGCCTACAGGGAAAACGAAGCAATGGGCGGCTACGATCCATACAGCAATAGCAAGGGCTGTTCGGAATTGGTTACGGCGGCGTATCGCAGCTCCTACTTCAATACGGACAAGTATCGGGAGCATGGGGTCGCACTGGCTACGGCACGGGCAGGGAATGTCATTGGCGGCGGCGATTGGGCGGTGGACCGTTTGATCCCCGATATCATGCAGGCGATTGCGGACGGCACTGCTGTCAATATTCGTAGTCCACATGCCGTACGTCCCTGGCAGCACGTGCTTGAACCGCTTTCAGGTTATCTGACGCTGGCCGAGAAGCTGGTTGAGAAAGGACCGGATTTTGCGCAAGCCTGGAATTTTGGTCCGCGCCAAGAAGATGCGCGGCCTGTCCAATGGATTGTCGAATATCTCACCAAACTGTGGGGTGACGGTGCTTCATGGACCTTGGACCAAAATCCGCAGCCGCACGAAGCTACATATTTGAAGCTGGATATTGCCAAGGCAGCTTCATTGATGAATTGGATGCCACGCTGGGATTTGGCGCACACGCTGGAGTCAATCGTGGCTTGGCAAAAATCGTATCAGTCCGGCCACGACATGCGCCAGCTAACGCTAGAGCAAATAGCCTCCTATCAAAATAGTGCACATTAAACTAAGCCAAGAAATAAATATCATGACTAAAGAAGAACTACGACAACAAATATTGACACTCGTCCGCCAATACGGCGAGCTGGACAGCAAGGCCAAGCCTTTTTTCCCGGGCGTCACGCCAGTTCCTCCATCGGGCAAGGTTGTGGGCGCCGAAGAGATGGAACTGATGACGGAAGCCGCTCTCGATTGCTGGCTGACGACAGGGCGTTTCAACGAGCAGTTTGAAAAAAAGCTCGCCGATTTTATCGGAGTGAAACATCTCATAACAGTGAATTCCGGCTCGTCAGCGAATCTGGTGGCATTTTCCACATTGACTTCTCCCAAGCTCGGGGATCGTGCGATCAAGCAAGGGGATGAAGTTATTGGTGTTGCAGCCGGATTTCCAACTACAGTCAATCCGATTCTACAATTTGGCGCAGTACCAGTTTTTGTCGATGTCGAAAAAGGGAATCACAATATCGACGCGTCCAAAATCGAGGCTGCGATCAGTCCGAAGACCAAAGCAATCATGCTGGCGCACTCCCTTGGAAATCCCTTCAATCTAGAGGTGGTAACCGCCATCTGTAAAAAATACAATCTGTGGCTGGTAGAGGATTGTTGCGATGCGTTAGGATCCACTTACAACGGGCAGATGGTGGGTACCTTCGGAGACATTGCTACATTGAGCTTCTATCCTGCGCATCACATTACCATGGGTGAGGGCGGGGCGGTTTTTACCAATAATTATGAACTGAAACAAATCGCGGAATCTTTTAGGGACTGGGGCAGGGATTGCTATTGTCCTCCAGGAAAAGATAATACCTGCGGCAAGCGGTTCTGCTGGAAACTCGGTAATTTGCCAGAGGGTTATGATCACAAATATACCTATTCGCACCTGGGTTACAACCTGAAAATTACAGACATGCAGGCCGCATGTGGATTGGCCCAGTTAGAAAAAGCACCTGCGTTCATTCAGGCGCGGAAAGAAAATTTCGCTTTCCTGAAAGAGCGCCTGCAATCATGTGAAGAATTTTTGCATTTGCCTGAGCCCACACCTAATTCGGACCCATCGTGGTTCGGTTTCCCGATTACGCTCAAAGACAACGCTCCTGTCACACGTCTCGATCTCCTGACTTATCTGGACCAGAATAAAGTTGGAACGCGCCTGTTGTTCGCAGGCAACCTGACTCGTCAACCATATATGGTCGACGCAAAATATAGGGTTAGCGGGGATTTGACAAATACCGATGATGTAATGAACAACACCTTTTGGATTGGTGTGCAGCCGGCATTAACCAGGGAAATGCTGGAATATGCCGCGACGAAAATCGAAACCTATCTGGGATTGAACTTTGACTAAAGGGAGCACCTGTATCCTGGTTACTGGCGCGAGTGGTTTCCTGGGTTCGAATATCACTCGTGCTTTGCTTGGGGCGGGCCATTCAGTCCGGGCGCTGCGGCGTATTGATTCCTCCATGGCGCGAGTTGCGGACATCATGGACGATGTCGAGTGGCTCACGATTGGCGAAAGCAGAGAAGATGAATTTGCTGCTTTTTTCGAGGGCGTCGACTGCGTGATCCACACGGCGGCGAGCTACGGCCGCAAAGGGGAAAGCGTGGTCGATATTGCCAAGGCCAATACGATACTTGGTCTGGACGTACTCAACGCTGCGCTAGAACGAAAGGTGAAAACCTTTATTAATACAGATAGCGCTCTGCCTAAAAATACCAAGCCCTACACACTGTCAAAAGCGCATTTTGCGGAATGGGGCAGGTATTTTGCAGAAAATTCGCAGATTCGTTTTATTAATATCCGGCTCGAGCATATGTATGGGCCTGGTGACGACTCTGTAAAGTTCACGAACTATGTCATTGATGCTTGTCTGTCGAATGTTCCGATATTGAATCTTACAGAGGGCAAGCAAGAGCGCGATTTCATTTATATCGACGATGTGGTTTCAGCTTATATGCTGTTGCTTAAGCGGCTGACGTCCATGGACTTGTCATATTGCGACATTTCCTTGGGTTCGGGAAAGACCGTATCAATTCGGGCGCTGGTGGAGACCATTCACCGTATTGCGAACTCCAAGACAAGGCTGGCTTTCGGTGCGACGAAACTGAGTGCAAACGATGTCATGCATTCATGCGCAGATATTTCGTACATGAAAAGCCTTGGATGGCAACCTGAAATGCCGTTGCATCAAGGTCTCCTTACTACCGTAGAGTATGCCCGGCAAGGGCAATGACGATCGTCTCTTTCGGTTTGCAGGAGATCATCGTTTGTAGAAAATGCGGAAAGTATACCGGCTGAATCATGCCCAAAGCAGGATTGCGGCGATAGGTGTTGCCTGGCGCCTAAATGAATTGAAGTTTTTTGACAGAAGAACTCGCGGAAAACCAAATGGAAATGGATATTTATGTTTGTTGCGACTCGCGGTGACATTGAGCAACCAGTGTGGAAGGCATGGTTCTTTCTGGCCTCTGCCATGCTGTTATTGGCTTGCGCAATCTATGGCACAGCAGCGGCTGGCTGGTGGGGCGGGAAGGTTTGGCCCATGGCGGCTAATCGAGACGCTTTTGCCATTTTGGCTGTCGGGAGTTTCCTGCTCTATTTTGCATCGCTGTACTTTGGCTTGCCAGTTTATGCCCTGCTAATCCTTCCAGTGATTCTGTACATCGGCATGAGCGGCTTGGCCCCGCTGGCGGCGGTGATCTGGATCTGGGCCTGTTCGGTGCTGATAGGGGCCGGCGTCACGGCGCTCCTAGGGGATAAAGACAGTACTACATGGACTCTAAGGAACGCAGCAGTCGGATTTGCGGTGATCGGGACACTGGTCGCGATGTTGGCCCATCTTCCGGTGAACATTCCTAGCCTTTATTTTGTTTTATTTTCATTGCTTGCAATTGTTGCTGCTTGGCGTCTCAAGCGAGTGGGGCGGTTCACTCGCCTGGCATGGCCCTCTTTCGTCAGAACGCAGCGCCCCCTTGCGGAAAACCTTCTTGCCGCCATCATGCTGGTGGGCTTCACGCTCGTAATGGCGGTAACGACATTTCCCGAGCTGGGATATGACGCTCTTGCGTTCCATTTGAACATTCCGGCCAAAATGCTGGAAACGGGCATGTGGCGTTTTGACGTGAAGCAATACGTCTGGTCGGTCATGCCGTTTGGAGCAGACTGGTTATTGGTGCCTCCCTATTTTTTAGCAGGCGAACAAGGCGCCCGTCTTTTAAATTCTTCGTTTCTGTTAGCCATAGTTCTGTACGGCTATCGCATGCTCGCCCCGAAGATCGGACCGGCATTGGCAATGGCTGTGCCAGCGCTTTTGCTAACCTGGCCGATTTCATTCCTGGAGATGGGTTCCACCTTCATCGAGGCGCCCCTGGCCTTTTTCTTCCTGCTTTCCTTAGGTGAACTACAGACGTCTGATCGTGCCGGTGTTGCGAAGGGGCGGTGGATGGTGCTGGGCGCGATGGCCGGTTTTGCGTGCTCAATCAAACTGTTGGGAGTTTTAATTATTCCCTTTTTGCTGGTCGGCGCTTTGCTGCGGTCACGCATGGGAAAATTCCAGCAACTGACCCCTGCGGCTTTTTTCCTCGGATTTGCGGTCTTTCTGGTATTCGCGCTGCCTCCTTATGTGGTGGCGTACCTAAAGACAGGAAATCCCGTTTTTCCTTTCTATAACAGTGTGTTTCGCTCGCCGGATTTCATTGTAGGCAGCATGTTTGGCGATGGCAGCGATTTCAGCAACCCTTTTTATAAAAAAGCTGTCGACTTAAAATTGTTTTGGGACATGAGTATCCACTCAACCGGATTCGGTGAATTCCAATCCCCCGGAGCATTAGGCGTCGTACTATTGGTGCTTTTCCCGCTGTCGCTTCTGGTTGCAGCCAGCACTCGACGCTGGTGGGTACTGGCGACTCTTCTCGTCGCAACCGCATATGTGGTCCTTGTGTTCCGTAATCAGGCTTATCTTCGCTATGCGTTTCCAGTTTTTCCGTGGCTGGTGATATTCGGCGTATGGGCGTTGTCCCGGCTGAGGCACGCACTCTTCTGCGGAACAGTCATAGTTTTGGTTTTGTGTTTAATTAACCTGTTGCGCTTTCCGGTAGGGTTTTGGCCCTTGCAGCAATTCGACCTGAATTTATTGTGGAAAAGAGATGCAAATGCCGCGCTTCTGTTGAGAAGCAAGCCTGAAGCTGTGGCTGGCCAGATTATCTCCAAGATGGGGAACCTCAAAGGAAAGAAGATCCTGATTGTGGGGCTCGATCCGGTTTACCGCAGTTTCCCTGCCGATACGTTCGCAGATGCCTGGCACTCATGGACTTACTATGCACCGTCATTAAAAGACCGGAGCATGCGGACCTCGATTGCCAGGATAGGGGCCGAGATTGTGGTGCATACAGTCGGCCGCGGATATTCGCGCGAAGCGGAATTGTTCGATATTACGACCGAACTGTTTCGGATCGGTGATGTACGCGTGGGACTTGTGAAGCCGGACGCGATTTATACGCAAGAGCATATCGTCAATGGAGAACTCGCGAATGGTGCGCAAAACTGGCAACTTAACGGAGCAACGATTGAGACCAGAGGGGTCGCCGCATCTGAAAGCACCCCAATTACGCAAACTGTTGAATTTAAATCAATAGATCTTTCGGTGCTTCAGCCGGATTTGGCCCGTTTGATTCGTCTCATACTGCCCACCACTGTGAATGTTGATCCGTTATCCCTGGAAATACAGACGACTTGCCCTGCCGGGCATTCTTTCCGTTCCACGATACGTTGGATGGGGCCAAGCCATAATCTCATCTCTGAAGATGTTATGGCGTATCCTTGCGGACCGGATTTTGGCAAATCCCGGCATGCAATTTTGAAGCCTGGAGCTGCTAGCAGCGCAAGCATTTCAATAGCATCAACAGATCAGCGCCCAGTCACTTTCAATAGAATTTCTTTGCGCTCTACCGAGTAAAATGGATGGTTGTTGAAAATGCAATAGGAATTTGTTTGCTGTTGGTACGGTCAAACTAGCTGGCATTTTTTTGCCATCTGGATTATCTGGATATGATTTGTATTTTAATTAAATTGCATAATGACAATTTATTGCCATGCTGGCAGCTGTGGTTTCAGTAGATAATACGGCTATTCGCCATTTCGATAACCGTATGGAAAATGATTTCTGATTATTTAAAATGACACTATGAAAAAAAACGCAATCATTACCGGCATTACCGGCCAAGACGGTGCGTACTTAGCGCAACTTCTGCTCGAGAAAAACTACACTGTTTACGGCACATACCGCCGTACCAGTTCAGTCAATTTCTGGCGCATGGATGAGTTGGGTGTCACAACCCATCCTAACCTGCATCTGGTGGAATATGACCTTACGGATCTGGGTTCCACACTAGCCTTGGTCCAGAAGGTGCAGCCCGACGAAATCTATAATCTCGCGGCCCAGAGTTTTGTCGGCGTCAGTTTCGACCAGCCGACCACCACCGCGCAAATTACCGGAATCGGGGCGTTGAACTTGCTGGAGGCAATTCGCCTGGTCAACCGGAAGATCAAGTTTTACCAGGCTTCGACGTCCGAAATGTTCGGCAAGGTGCAGGCTATTCCGCAAGTCGAAGACACGCCTTTCTATCCGCGCAGCCCATATGGCGTTGCCAAGCTCTATGCACACTGGATGACAGTCAATTATCGTGAGAGCTACGACATCTTCGGCTCCAGCGGCATCCTGTTCAATCATGAAAGCCCGTTGCGCGGACGCGAGTTCGTCACGCGCAAGATCACCGATTCGGTCGCCAAGATCAAGCTGGGCCAGCTGGACTGCGTGGAGCTGGGCAACCTGGATGCGAAACGCGACTGGGGTTTTGCCAAAGAATACGTGGAAGGCATGTGGCGCATGCTGCAGGCCGACCAGCCGGATACTTTCGTGCTGGCCACCAATCGTACTGAAACCGTGCGCGACTTTGTGAGCATGGCCTTCAAGGGAGCCGGCATCGTTGTCGATTTCAAGGGCTCTGCCGAAAACGAAACCGCGGTCGATGTTGCCACGGGCAAAACGGTAATGAAGATCAATCCCAAGTTTTACCGGCCGGCCGAAGTGGAGTTGCTGATAGGCGACCCGGCCAAGGCCAAGGCCAAGCTCGGCTGGCAGCCGAAGACTACGCTGGAAGAACTTTGCGCGATGATGGTGGAAGCCGACTTGCGCCGTAATCGAGAAGGGTTTTCGTTTTGAGATTATTGCTTACCGGAGCTGATGGATTTACCGGGCGCCATTTTGCCGATAGCGCTAGCGCTGCCGGGCACCAGGTGACTGCGATCAGCTCTGATTTAAAAGATCGCGACGGCTTGAAGCAGGAAGTCCTGAAGGCTGCGCCGGAGGCGGTGATACACCTGGCTGCCATCAGCTTTGTCGGGCATGCGGACGCCAGCGCTTTCTATGACGTCAATGTCATCGGCACCCTGAACCTGCTGGATGCCTTGGCTGCTTTGCCGCAGACTCCCCAGAAGATCCTATTGGCCAGCAGCGCCAATGTTTACGGGAATTGCGAGCAATCGCCCATTTCTGAACAACAGGCGCCTGCCCCGGTAAATCACTATGCGATGAGCAAGCTGGCCATGGAATACATGGCGAGGAACTACCTGGACAGATTGCCGCTGTTTTTCGTGCGGCCGTTTAACTACACGGGCGCAGGACAATCGGAGTCATTCCTGATCCCCAAGCTGGTGGCGCACTTTGCGCGGGCCGCGGCATTCGTCGAGCTGGGCAACCTGGATGTCGAGCGCGAGTTCAACGACGTGCGGTTCGTCTGCGACGCTTATTTGAAGCTGTTGGACAAGGCCGTCCCGGGCGAGGTCTACAATGTCTGTTCAGGCAACCCGGTGACGCTTAAATCGGTGATCGAGCTGTTGCGCAAAATTTCCGGGCATGAACTGGAAGTCAGGGTAAACCCGGCTTTTGTACGTGCCAATGAAGTCCATCGTTTATGCGGCGTGCCGGCCAAGCTGGAAAAATGTGTCGGCGCATCGGTCCATCCATCGCTGGAAGAGACATTGCAGTGGATGCTGAAAAATCAACCCTAAAGTAAAAGTCATGCTTATACCTGTCATCTTATGCGGCGGCGCCGGTTCCCGCCTGTGGCCAGTCTCCCGGGAAATGCATCCCAAGCCGTTTATCCGCCTGGAAAATGGCCAAAGCCTGCTGCAGAACGCCTGGTTGCGCGGAGCGAGTTTTGCGGATGTGACCGATATTCTCACCGTGACCAACCACGAGCTTTATTTCAAGGTTGAAAGCGAATATCGCGAAGTCGCCGGCAAGGCTCACAAGGATCTCGTCAACAGTTTCATCCTGGAGCCCTTCGGCCGCAATACCGCACCGGCAGTTGCCGCGGCGGCGATGCAGATAGCCGCGGCCCACGGCGAGGATGCGTTGATGCTGGTGCTGGCTGCGGATCATCTGATCGCAGACCAGGCAGCTTTTGCCCAGGCAGTGTCGACCGCGATGCAGCTGGCGCGGCAGGGCAAGCTGGTGACTTTCGGCATTACCCCGGAAGCGCCTGAAACGGGATTCGGCTACATAGAGGCCCGTGGTAATGAAGTGCTGCGTTTTGTCGAAAAACCCACCTTCGAAAAAGCGCAAGAGTACGTGGCGTCCGGCTCTTACCTGTGGAACTCCGGCATGTTCTGCTTTTCCGCCGGGACTTTGCTGAAAGAGATGGCGCTGCATTGCCCGGAGATTGTGGAAACTACGCGCGTTTGCCTGCAGCAAGCCAGCAAAACCGAGAGCAAGGGCGCCGCCAAGATTGAACTGTCCGGTGACGATTTCTCTCAGGTCCCGGATGATTCCATTGACTATGCCGTCATGGAGAAGTCGAAAAACGTTGCGGTTGTCCAATGCAGTATCGGATGGAGCGACATCGGATCGTGGCGCGCCCTTGGCGACCTGATCAGCCCGGATGACGAGGGTAACCGCATCGAAGGCAATGTCATGATCCACGATGTGAGCAATACGCATGTCCAAAGCCATGAACGCATGACCGGCGTTGTCGGCGTGGACAATCTGATTATCGTCGATACGCCTGATGCGTTGTTGGTAGTCGATCGCAGTCGTGCGCAGGATGTAAAGCATCTCTACGCGCAGTTGAAATCGCAAGGCCACGACACGCATAAAGTCCATCGCACGGTGCACCGTCCGTGGGGGACGTATACGGTCCTGGAAGAAGGGCCGCGTTTCAAGATCAAGCGTATCGTGGTCAAGCCGGCGGGCCGCTTGAGCTTGCAGATGCACCATCACCGCAGCGAGCACTGGATTGTGGTGAGCGGCATGGCAAGGGTTGTCAACGGCGACAACGAATTGTTCGTCAATTCGAATGAATCTACCTATATCCCTGCAGGTAACAAGCATCGCCTTGAAAATCCTGGGGTTGTCGATCTGGTCATGATCGAGGTGCAAAGCGGCGATTATCTGGGCGAGGACGATATCGTCCGATTTGACGACGTGTACGGCAGGAAATAGTTCTTTTACATCAATCGTCAGCCGTATTTTTGATGGGCCGGGCTTTTGCCCGGCGCCAGCATATTCTTGATATTTTTCAGCCCAGGCAGATAGTGACTCCATACAATTAGTTGTTGCTGTGATGTTGTAAATCTGCAAATCTATCAATCTGGCTTTTGTCCGTCGAGGATCGTTAAGAACCGAACGGGGCCTGGGAAACTGAATTGGTCAACGCCTCGCGAAGAAAGCAGAGCCGCTTGATGGAAACATGGCACGGATTGAATGGAGGCATTGGCCCATTGAAGACTTTGATTGGTCAAGCAACTGATGGTGGATTACGATGATGGCGCGTAAGGATGCACTTACATGCGGAATAGCGCTCTGTACTTTTAATGGCTTGTCTTATCTGGACGAGCAGTTGACTAGTCTTTTGGCGCAGGATCGGCAGCCCGACCGGGTTGTGATCTATGACGACGGTTCAAATGACGGTACATGGGAATTTATAAAAGAATGGGCGCAACGAGCGCCTTTATCTGTTTCGGTCCACCAGCAGTCAGAGCGCGTAGGGTATGTGCGGAATTTTGAAGCGGCCGTACAAGCCTTGGATACGGATCTGATTTTCTTGTGCGACCAGGACGATGTCTGGCTGCCGCACAAGATTGCCTTGATGGCGCAAACATTTGAGGATCAGCCAGACCTGCTCTTGTTGCATACCAATGCCAAGCTGGTTGATGCAAATGCCGAAGACCTTGGGATTTCCTTATTTGACGCACTCGAATTGTCGGAATTCGAACATGCCGCCGTATTGACGGGAAACGCACTGCAAGTATTATGTCGACGCAATCTGGTCACCGGAGCCACGGCTGCCTTTCGTCGTCGCTTGCTGGAGATTGCCCTGCCTTTCCCGGCAGCTTTGGTGCACGACGAATGGCTCGGACTTGTTGCGGCCGCTTATGGTCGGATTACCTTGCTTGATGGGTCGACGATTCTTTATCGGCAGCATGCAAATAATGCGCTTGGCATGCCGTTGGAAAAATCAAAGCCCGGAGGTTTAACCCCGAGGGGGGACTTTCATGCAAAATTTGCAGTGCGGGTCGCGGAGTTGGTGAGTCTGCTGTCAGAATTGACGCCAGCCGGCGCCGTTGAGCCTCCTCCAATACTGCAGGAAATGAAGACGCATATCGAATTTCGAGCAAATTTGCCTGTTGAAAACGTGAAACGAGTGGCAAGCGTTTTGTCGGAGTGGAAAAGCGGTCGTTATGGCATTTTTTCCAATGGCTTCCGCAGCGTGTTGCGAGACATCGCGAATTATTGAGATTCAAAGTAGCAAGTTTTTAGCCGCAAGCAGCGATTCTGTCCGATGTCTCATCAGAGGTGGCATAATGCCGGCCGCTTGGCGCTGAGCCGATCACACCCCTCGATTGATCAATGACAACGGCGCTTTGCGCCAATGCTTCTTCCGTGCTGCTAAATGCTTGTCAAATGGCGGCCCTGGCAAGTAATCGTCTTTTTTGGAAAACTGGATTGCCTGGAACTGGCTAGTTGATGATTGACCGATTATGGCAAACGTTGTTTCTATCACCGTAGCGTATCAGCCGGATCCGGATTTGCTGGAGCAGCAGCTGCGCGCGCTTGCATCGCAAGTGAGCGTGATCGTGGTGGTGGATAACGGCAGCGATAATGTGTCCGACTGGCATTCGCGCATTGCGGCCGAAACCGGCGCCCGCGTTTTGCGGCTTGCCGGCAACGTCGGCATAGCCGCAGCCCAGAATGCCGGCATCCGCTTTGCGCAGGAGGCCGGCGCCAGCCATGTGCTGTTGATGGATCACGACAGCATCCCGGAGCCAGGCATGGTTGATGCTTTACTGGCTGCCGAATCGCGGTTTCTGTCAAAAGGTGTCAATGTTGCTGTGCTAGGCCCGGTGCGCATCGATCGCCGTACCGGATCGTTGTCCGGATTTGTCAGGCAGCAGGGCGCGAAAATCGGGTGGGTGACCTGTGCCGCTGCCGTGGATGGATTGGTCGAGGCAGATTTCTTGATTGCTTCCGGAAGTTTGATACCTGTTGCCGCATTGGATGTGGTCGGTTTGATGAATGAAGGCTATTTCATCGACCACGTGGATACGGAGTGGTGTTTGCGGGCGCGCGACAAGGGACTGGCGATTGTCGGCGTATGCGCCGCAAGGCTCAGCCATCGCCTTGGCGACAGCGTAGTGCGTGTCTGGGTAGGGTATTGGCGTGAAGTGCCTCTGAATTCACCAGTCCGTAATTATTATATGTTTCGCAATACCGTGCTGATGATGCGGTTCGCGCCCATGCCTTGGGTATGGCGGCGAACCCATGTGTTTCGCTTGTTGCAGTATGTCGTCTTTTCCTCCATCGCCGTTGCGCCGCGCTGGAAGCGGATCGGCTTGATGGCGAAGGGTGTCTGGCACGGATTGAACGGGCGTACCGGTCCCTTGACCGTATTGATTGATCGAACAACAACCGATGGTGATGCAGTATGAAGCATGGCGATGAAGATAAGCTGACATGCGGAGTGGCGTTGTGCACCTATAACGGACGCGCTTATCTGGCTGAGCAGTTGGCTAGTCTTCTGGCGCAGGAACGCCGGCCGGATCAGGTTGTGATCTATGATGACGGCTCGGCGGATGGCAGTTGGGAGCTTGTGCAGGAATGGGCGCAGAAAGCGCCGTTGCCGGTTTCGGTGCACCGGCATCCGGAACGCGTAGGTTATATCAAGAATTTTGAAGCTGCAGTACAGCTGCTTGATACTGACCTGATTTTCCTGTGCGACCAGGATGATATCTGGCTGCCGAATAAAATTGCCTTGATGGCAAATGAATTTGAAAAGCAGCCGGACCTGTTTTTGTTGCACACCAATGCCAAGCTGGTAAACGCCGCTGCCCAGGATTTGGGCGTTTCCTTGTTTGAAGCGCTGCGGTTGTCGGAAAGCGAGCGCCAGGCCGTGCTGGCGGGAAACGCGCTTGAAATATTATGTCGGCGCAACCTGGTTACCGGCGCCACGGCAGCCTTTCGTCGCCGTTTGCTGGATATTGCCTTGCCGTTCCCGGCTTCCCTGGTGCACGATGAGTGGCTGGCCATCGTCGCAGCGGCACATGGGCGCATGAGCCTGCTCGATGCGCCTACGATTCTTTACCGCCAGCATGCGAATAACGCGCTTGGGATGCCGTTGTCGAAATGGCGGATATGGGCCTTGCTGAGTGCGCCGCCGGGCCAGTTTCATAAACGCTATGCAGCACGGCAGGGGGAATTGATGCGGCAGCTGACAAAATTGTCCGCGATGAATGCCGCTAAAGCGCCTTCATTCTTGCCTGAAATGAAAAAACATGTCGAATTCCGCTCGAATCTCCCCTCGGGTAATTTGAAACGAATTGCAAGCATTTTCTCGGAGTGGAAGAGCGGCCGTTATCATGTGTTTTCAAATGGCATTCGCAGCGTAGCGCGGGATATTGTTAATCGCTAGGATGTATTCATGATAATTCCAATGGCAGGAAAGTTATAATTCCAAGACTGAGGGTGATATTCCCTCTTTTCGCTTATATATAACTATATTAAATAATTAATGATGACTCCCAGATTTTCAATTTCGATCGTTAGCCATGGTCATGGAAAATATATCGAGAGATTGATTGGAGATCTGGTTCGTTTGAACCGGCCAGACATCGAGGTAATCCTCACATTGAATTTGCCGGAGTCTTTTGCTTTCGATTCCTCTGCGATGCCATTTGATTTGAGGGTCATAAAAAATGACCGGATCAAGGGATTTGCCTCGAATCACAACGACGCTTTTTCCATCAGCAAGGGCGAGAATTTTGTTATCTTGAATCCCGATATCAAATTGGGTGCAGATCCGTTTGATGTCATGTTGTCGGTAATCAAAGAGAATCCCAACTGTATTTGCGCGCCGCTGATTGTAAATAAAAATAATAAAATCGAAGACAGCGCCCGCAATTTCCCCAGTCCGGTTTTATTGGGGAAAAGGCTGTTGAGCCGCGTCTTTCATTTTTCCTTGCCGATGGAAGTGCTGGCCGTAAAAGGGGACGTCATCATGCCCGATTGGGTGGCAGGCATGTTCATGGTTATTCCGCGCGAGATTTATCAGCATCTGCATGGCCTGAGCGAGCGGTACCATATGTATTTCGAGGATGTCGATCTGTGTGCGCGGGCGCGCCTGGCCGGTTATCCGGTGCTGGTGAACCAGCGCGTGAGGGTGATCCATGAGGCGCAACGCGATAGCCACCGCAAATTGCAGTACCTGTCCTGGCATGTCCAAAGTGCGATGAAGTTCTTTACCTCCAGCGCTTATCTGAAGATCAGTGCAAATCGCTTGCTGGCCAATATGTCCAGGAAATAAATCTGATGCCAGCCATCACGTGCCGGCGTTTCATACGGGTTCACATTATCTGGCTGGCATGCTTGCGCTGAATGCGAAAACAGCGCGCAAGTGTCGCCGGGACTGTGAAAAATTTCTGAATCATGTAGTTGGTGGAGTGCCATAATGGCCCTCGTTTGACATATCGGCGCTCTCTGGAATGACCTCTTTTCTTATCAGTTTCGTTATCTCATTTCTGGCAACGATGGTCGTATTGCGGTTGGCGCACCATGGCCATGTCCCGCTAGACCATGATCTCACCGGCGTCCAGAAATTCCATGCCCGGATCGTGCCGCGCATCGGCGGTTTGCCTCTTTTCATTGCCTCGATATCGGCCGGGGCCATTACGTATTATCGCGATGCGCCTATAGGAATCCTGTTATTGCTGTTGATGGCTTCGTCTGCCGTGGCGTTTCTTGCCGGCCTGGTGGAAGACCTGACAGGCAAGGTGCGGGCGATGCATCGTTTGCTGCTGACCATGGTTTCCGCTGCTGTCGGGATTTACCTGTTGAACGCGGTTGTCGTGCGCGTCGATGTCTCCTGGCTGGACACGCTCATGAAATATCGCTGGGTGACCATTCCGCTGACCATCGTCCTGGTGGCCGGGATAGCCAATGCGGTCAACCTGATCGACGGCTTTAACGGACTGGCGAGCGTGGTCACCATGTTCATGCTGTTTTCGCTCGGCTACGTTGCGTGGCAGGTCAATGATGTCTTTGTGATGACCGCCGCACTTGTGATCGGGGGAGCCATCGCCGGTTTCCTGTTATGGAACTATCCTTTCGGCCTCATCTTTCTCGGCGACGGCGGCGCTTATTTCATCGGCTTCATGTTGGCCGAACTGGCGATATTGCTGGTGGCGCGCAACCCGCAGATATCCGCATGGTATCCGGCTTTGCTATTGGTCTATCCTGCGTTCGAGACGGTATTTTCCATTTATCGGCGGCTCCTGGTCCGGCGGACCTCGCCTGGCATGCCCGACGGGATACACCTGCACAGCCTGATTTTCCGTCGCGTCGTGCGCTGGGCGGTCGGCTATCGCGACGCTCGCATGATTACCCGCAGCAATTCACTGACATCGCCCTATCTATGGGCTCTTTCGCTGATGGCGGTGGTGCCGGCGACGTTATTTTGGCGCCACCCCTGGATGTTGCTGAGTTTCTTCCTGATATTCGTGCTGTCGTATGTCTGGTTGTACCTTCGCATTGTGCGTTTCAAGGTGCCAGGCTGGATGGCGATCAAGCGGCGCAACAAGAAGTAGATAGGTGAATGCCCTTCATCGCCTGTTCTCGCAAACATCGGGTTTTGTTTGTTTTGGGATTGACGGTAGAGGATGTATAGGAACTGCCATATTTTCAAAGTGGCGCCGGTAACGGCCACGACGCAGCTGCAGGTTCTGGCTCTTGAATATGGTTTTTAAAGAGATTGCCATGTTGCGATTTTTCATCTTCAACCTGTTGGGAAATATCATCCCGATGCCGATCGCATTGATCTGCGTCCCCGTGATTTCTCATCACGCCGGCGTCGACCGCTTGGGAGCCTTGGGCGTCGTATGGGCTTTGGTCGGCTACTTCAGTTTTCTCGATTTCGGCTTGAGCCGCGTGGTTACGCGTCGTATCGCCCATGCGATTGAGAATGGGCGCCTGTCCGACGAGTTGTCCGAGTTGCGCAGCTTCTTCCTGTGGTGGGCGATCCCGGTGATGCTGGTAATCGCCCTGATATTGCTGATTGCCGGCTCAACCATCGGCCATATCTGGTCTGAAGGCCAGATCGCCATGGAAATCGACAGCGTATGGAGCTGGATTGCCTGGTGCGTGCCGATTACCCTGGCGACCAACTGGTTTCGGGGCATGCTTGAAGGCATGCAGCAATTTGGCCGCTTGAATGTGCTGCGGGTTGTCTTCGGCAGCTGGAACTATGCGGCGCCGGCAATCATCGTGCTCTGGTATCCCAATCTGGAAGCAATGGTCATCAGCATTGTGCTGGGGCGGATATTGGCATTGGCCGCGCATGTACTCGCCTGTGTTGCTGTCGAACGCCAGATCGTCTTTGGCCCCACCCCTCGGAAAACCGGTTCACTCAGGCTTTTTTTCCGTGAGGGAGGGTGGATGACGGTGTCGAACGTTATCAGCCCCTTGATGGTGTACTTCGACCGATTCTTGCTGGCCTCCATGGTGCCGGCGCGGGCGATTGCCTGGTACGTGGTTTCGCTTGAGCTGATGATGCGCACCAGCGTGATACCCGGAGCGCTTGCAAGCGTGCTGTTCCCGAAATTCTCGAAAGTGCATGGCGCCTCGGAAAGCGGCGCCGAGGCATATTTATACGAGCGCGGCATTCGTATCATCGCTTCCATCATGCTGCCGGTATGCGCCATTGCGGTGATTCTGTCGTATGAAGGCATGAAATTGTGGATGGGCGAATCATTTGCAATAAATAGCTATCGGATAATAGAGATCATTGCCGTTGGGATATTCGTCAATTCGGTGGCGCATTTCCCGTTTGCCTGGGTGCAGGGAACAGGACGTTCACATTTGACTGCACGCCTTCATCTGGCGGAACTGCCGTTGTATATGGCCGGACTGTATTTTGCCGCCATCAATTGGGGAATCCTCGGCGCTGCATGGATGTGGACGATACGCGTATCCCTGGATTGCATCGCTCTTTTGTGGATGGGACCATCGGCTGCGCGGCGCAAGATTTTTCCTTTTGTCTGTTTGGGAACGGGATTCCTGCTGTTTATTGGTTTCCTGGATGGAACGAACCTGTCGATGACGCAGCACGCAGTGCTGGGGACAATATGGATAATGATCGCTTGCGGCATTTCCTGGTTTGTATTTCTTCCTAAAAGCGATCGTAAGGTATTGGTTAAATTAAGCTGGTCAATTACAAAAATTTTCGGTTAATCGCAAACTTTATATACGTTGATCGATCTCATCCAATTGCAATGTAGAGTGCAGCGTTGCAATTAGCTCCAGACTGTATATCTTTCCGCGTATGTCGTACAATTTTCAGAAATGCAAATTAATAAAGGAATTTTCATGAATTTATCCAGTATGTCGGTAGCCGAACTGCGTGCGCTGCAGGAACAGATAACGCAGGAAATTAAGGCTAAGACCCAGGCAGAATTGGTAAAGGCACGGGAGGAAATCCTGGCAATTGCTCAAAATGCAGGTATTTCCTTGAAAGATTTATTGGATTCACAATCGAATGCAAAAAATCGCGCCCCGAAAACAAAAGTGGCGGTACGCTATCGCCATCCGGCAAACAGTTCGCTGCAATGGACCGGCCGCGGCCGTCAGCCAAAATGGGTTCAGGAATGGGTGGCCGCCGGAAAAACCCTGGATGACCTGCGGGTATAAACCTCTACAGCTGTCATAAAACGCCATGGAAAAATATTCCGGGAGTTATTCATTCCCGGATAGGTTTTCGTTCGTCAAGCGTGAAGGATTGCCGGTATATGATTGCCGGCAATTGAGGCGATGGTTACCGATGATCAAATCCAATTTGATTAGCCAGGAAATCCGCTTAGACGCTTAGATATTCATGCTGGCATCCACATCTTACTTAGAAACCATGCTCCCAATCTCAAAATCGATATTCAAGGCCTACGACATCCGCGGCATCGTAGGTAAAACCCTGGACGCCGGCATTGCGCGCCAGATCGGCCAGGCCTTCGGCGCCGCCGCCATGGCCAAGGGTGAAAAAACCGTCATTATCGGCCGCGACGGCCGTTTGTCGGGGCCGGAACTCGCTGCCGCCCTTGCTGCCGGCCTGCGCGACGCCGGCGCCGATGTCGTGGACCTCGGCGTTGTCGTGACGCCGATGGTGTATTTCGCCACCCATGTGCTGGGCGCCCAGTCCGGCATCATGGTCACCGGCAGCCAC
>Ga0182005_1000234_pt1 | contig 35809 bp, 25 predicted proteins | sample Sormic07211103_1_FD_123021 | JGI IMG/M metagenome (GOLD analysis project Ga0182005, IMG submission 123021) | Rhizosphere microbial communities from Sorghum bicolor, Mead, Nebraska, USA - 072115-103_1 MetaG | ecosystem: Host-associated > Plants > Roots > Rhizosphere | place: USA: Nebraska...
CCTTTATTGAACGTAATAATGGCTCACTTAGAAGGGAGTTGCTGGATGCGTATCATTTTTTCACACTAGCAGAAGTTCGACAGATGGCTGATGAATGGAGGCATGATTACAACACTTCCAGACTTCATCCGGCGCTTGGATTTGTTCCTCCGCTGGATTACTGTAAATAAATATTAACAAAGAAAATTATTCAAAACTCTAATCCCATCTGGATCAAAATATAGGTAAGCTTACAATCAGATTGTGGTTTAATGGTGAATTATCATTTTCTGCGATCCCGGTTAGCTTATTTATTCGATATTTCTTTGATCAGTAAATTCAGCAAAGACTCTGAGTTCATCGGTGAAATTTTTAAAAAGATCTGCAATAGCTTTGTCCTCAACTTTACTAAAGGGAGGCTTTAATCTATTATTAGGATCTGATGAAATGTCAATCAAATAACCTTGGTTAATACGCCGATAATAGGTTGGATAGGACATATCTAATTCCGAACAAATCAAATCCCTAAATTTATTAGGAAGAGTATCAAGATGATACTTGCAAATTGTCAATACTGATCCTGGTTTGATCAATTTCTTTTCTTCATTATTTTGTTGATTCATTATTTTTTGGTTTAGTATAAGAAAATAGTATCCCCATAGGTTCTTAAAACCTATTCAATTGAATTAATCACGAAATTGAAAGCTAATTTTCTATTGAATGAACCTTTTGGGGGAGCACAATTCTAGCAGTGGACAACACCTTAACTATCTTCAGTTATTGCTTTTTTGATGCTAATTCTTTTTTTTCGTAAATCATTTTATCTGCCAGCGAAATCAATTCACTATTATAATAATCGTGATAGGTATTAAATGCAGACCATACAGTATTCCTATGGAATTTTTTTCCATCTGGACGTAATTCTCCACTGCGGTCCTCGATTGATTTCAAGCTAATCTTATACTCTCGAAGTTTGGCTTTGATCCTGCCCTTTTTTCTCTTCTCTTGCCTTCTGGTGACTTGTGGCATTTATAGTAGTAATTAAAAAGTTAGCAAATGATAAAATTGTAAAGTAATTACAGGCCGTTATAAAAAATAGCCCTAGAGATTATGGTGGCAAGCAAATTAAGAGTATGATCAATCGACAACCAGGAAATAGCATCCTAATAATTGTCTTTTGTTGGAGGGGAATGGAAATTGTCATAACTACTTACATTTTTTATAAAAAATGCAAGTCCCGGAGAATAATACAATTGGGGTCTATTAAAACTCCAATAGGGTTGGACTTACCCGCCCTTTGCCACCCGGGCTCTGACAAAGCCCACCGCTCGAAAGCGGCCAAAGCACAAATGCGTAAGCAAGCCCAACCCTATTGGATATAGGAATTGGGCGTTTAAACTTACTCTCGTGCTTTATGAACTGTCAGATTCGGGTGCCGAGACTCGTTAAACGTTTACCTCTTATTATATGAAGAAGTACAAACATAATGAATAATAAAATAATCTAATCATATCTGCTGATAATAGATACGAATAAGATACTTTATTATGCAATAATAGTATTTATATAAACACAAAGTAAATTTAAATATCAAAATAGTAAATAAATAAAATCAAAAAGTAAATAATAAATTGTTTATCAGCAGGTTTTACCAAATTTATGGAGAGTAAAAATTAGAAAATGGCTAAGCAATCTAAACCTGCAAATGCTACTGACGGAAAGAGAGGTAGAAAAATTAAAACTATTGAAGCATTACGGGAAGACATTCAATCTAAATGCTTGTCTATAAAATCAATAATGGACAGTGGTAATCTCAAGAAAATGCGAGAATTAGAACCACTTTTTTCTAAAGCTATGGCAGACGAATTAGGGGTAAATCATGGCCGTTTTTTAGATAAGCTGCGGAACCCTATTAAATTTTCGATAAAAGACTTGCACCGCATAGCATATTATGTTGGATCAAATCCAGAAAAATTCACAGTCCAAGCGAATCTTGAAATTATAGCGGACAAAGAACTAACTTCTAAATTGCATAAATTTAAGGATATACAGGAGATGAAACAGTATAATACTTAATTAGCTAACAAGGATTATCTTACCCTACCCCCCTTTTTCATTAAAATTAGTTAACCCCTCCTTATCTAATTTATTAGGTCCTGGATTTAGGAACAACTTATATGTTTTGAAACTAGTTGATTATAGTTTCAAAACATTGATCCATTAATAGTATTGATGCTTGCCTTCAGCCATTCATCATAATCATTATTTCTAGTATAATTGTACCTTTCATTAGATGGGTTAATCCCGATTGTAGACTTATTAAGAATGGTGAATTTTCCTCATAGGCAGGGCTATTAGCATTACATACTCTAGTAAAATGCTAAATGAATAATCAAACCAATCAATATTTTTTCTCATGGGCTGAATAACCTTATTTTTCAATAAACCAATTACACCTACTATAACATCATTTGGACTTAATAATACCTCAACCTGATATTATTTTTCTTTGCCACTTTATAGAGTTCCTCAGTTATTTTTGTCAACTCGATCAAATGTCAAATGAAAGAGATCGCTAATAGCACATTAAAGTATGGAGCACCATGCAGAAATTTTAATTATTGGGTGTGCCGGAAGATAGTAAAGAGCTTGATAAATATTTGTTCATTTCCTTCCTCATAAATCCATCTACTTTTTGTAAAGGATCACAGCTTTATCAAGGTTATTGAAATCAACTAATTGCCACACCACAGGACGGACAAACCTGTGCAGGTATGTTGGTACCAAACCGCGCTTGACAAGTGCCACAGGAATAAAGATTGGAGGCCCTTTCTGGCGTATTAAACGTCAATCCATTAACTTGTAAAGGCGTGCCAGCACCTGTCAATCGCTCTCGGACACCCTTAGCGAACTCATCTCTAACGGCATTGCCATAAGTACTTGAAGTAAACATTTTTGCTTCCTCACCTTTTGAACATATTGGACAGAATACTTCTTCATCCCGGCAGATATTCTTCCAATCCTCAGTATGTACATAAAACTTAGCAGAACATTCCGTGCTGAAACACTCGTGCTCAATCATGCCATCAGCATTGGCATTGATTGTTCCAGTTACATGGCTGCTTTTTTCAAGGTCATTCTTAAGACCGTGCAAGCGGTTCAAAAGGTCGTTTATTGTCCCCATAAAATCAGTTTTTATAAAGTTACTGCCATTCATTCCGGGGCAGGAAAAAAGTTACCAACATACGTGCATAAAAAATATCACTTATCTTCATTATACGTTTAATCCTGCCATCTATAAGCAAATCTTGGCAACCGGATACCCTGGATAGAATAAGATGAAAAGATGGCAATTGCCGAGAAAGAGGGCGATAGTAATTGTATATTCAATAAATGGTGGAAGGAGATGTAGCCACACTGAATGTTTTTTAAAAAAGACTATCTTAGATATCTAAGTGATGTGATTATCAGATGGCTAAGAGAGATGCTCAGCGAAAGAATTCTTCTCTTCCGTAGGCTGGTACTTAACCTGCGCCCGATGATTGAGGTTGTTTCTAAATATTATCCTGATTTTTTTTCTTTTGTACTTTTTTCATGTAAAGACTTAGCCCCTCCATATCTATTGGGGTGTTACTTACCATACAAACATATGGGGGCATACAGGTGATGAGTGTATGATAAAACCTGATTTAATATAATTTTTAACTGATCCATAAGGATGGCAAATGAATTAGTTGCGTACTCCAGAGCCGGAGATGTTTTTCATTACCGTTGGGCAGCCAGGCGGTGTTTACAGTTAATTTATCCAAATGCGGCCCTTCACACCATTGTAATTGAGGGCGCTATACCTTCCGCTGTTGCACACGATGGAGAGTATGTCCTTGATTTGTCGGAGTATGCTACTATACGGGGTAGCGAACACGTAGATTATTATCAACTCAAGCATACCACTGTACAGGAAGATGCACCCTTTAAGCTCGGCGATTTTAGGAATACACTTACCGGGTTCGCCAATAAGTTTGCTCAACACCTGCGGGACAGCGATATTGAGCCAGAAAATATCACATTTACCATCCTAACAAACAGACCTATTGATGACAGCGTGAAAAACAATATGGTTGCCATTGCTGAAGGACGCACTATTAGCAGCCGGACGATGAAAACCATGCGCGGATATGCTACAGCATTAGATGAACCAGGTCTCCGACAGTTCTGCAGTTGCTTACGCTTTGAAGATGGCCAGGGTGATTACAATGTGCAAAGACAGCAATTAAGAGCAGCACTCAATCAGCTTACTGCCGGTTCTGTAGACAATGCTCAGTTGAGTGACCTGACTACGTTCATGCAAGACAAAGTAATGCCTGATTCCAATGGTGTTATCAAAAAAGAGGATATCCTGTTAAGATTTGGAGTAACCTCTGAACAAGAGCTTTATCCAGCCCCTGCACTGTTTAACGAGATAGAAACCTTTATCCCCCGCAGTATATATGATGAGCTGATTTCCGAGATCCAGGCTACTGCTGCAGCAACTATTATACATGCAGGAGGAGGGGTTGGTAAATCTGTTCTCTGCCAGCAGCTATTTAGCTTGTTACCGGAAGGATGGGCCGGTGTTGCCTACGATTGTTTTGGTGCAGGAGGATATCGCAACCGCAGCACTTCCAGACACAGACATAGGGATGCATTGGTTCAGGTAGCCAATGAACTAGCCGCCCGGGGATTGTGTGCGCCCATCATTGTTCATTCCGGCAGTCATGATAAAGATATCATGCGAACCTTTATCACACGGCTTGAGGAGAGTATTGCTTGCCTTCGAAGGGTTATGCCTACTGCACAACTACTAATTATTTTCGATGCTGCCGACAATGCTGAAATGGCTGCCATTGAGATGGGAGATAACTGTTTTGCCAAGGAATTACTTAGAGAAAATTTACCCCAGGGCTGTAAGATGGTTTTTTCTTCCCGAACAGAACGGCTTGATTTGCTCCAACCTCACAGCTCAGTTCAACGCCTAGAGATATCCCCCTTTAACCAGGAAGAGTCTTCACAAAACTTGAAAAAATACTTCCCGGGCGTTGCAGAAATCGAAGTCGCTGAGTTTCATCGGCTGACCTCGGGCAATCCCCGGGTACAGGCTAATGCCCTCAATGAAAAATTTGAAAGTATAGATGCCCTACTTAAATATCTTGGCCCATCGGCTTTATCTGTGGATGATCAGATTGCCCATCAACTGCGTTATGCAGTTGATACAATAAAGGACAGTTTGCCCCGGGACTTCCACTCACAGATTGATGCCATTTGCCTGGGACTGGCAAGCCTGCCACCTTATGTTCCAATTGAGGTATTGGCAAAGGTATCCGGAATAGCTGCGGCGCAGATACGCAGCTTCGTGGCAGATATTGGGCGCCCGCTATGGATCACAGAAACGGCGGTGCAGTTCCGGGATGAACCGACAGAAACCTGGTTTCGCCATACGTTTATGGCAGATCAGGTAGCCCTTGAAACCTATATACGTTTATTGGAACCCATCGCTACCCAATTCACCTATGTAGCTAGTGTGTTACCACAATTATACTTGGCGGCCGCCCAATATAGCAGGCTTATTGAAGTAGCGCTTTCAGACCAATACCTGCCTGTTGAAAATCCAATCGATACCCGAAATGTACGGGTCTTTCGCCTGCAATTCGCTTTGAAGGCCGCATTAAGATTAGACAGGTATGCAGATGCTGCAAGTTTAGCGATGCGCGCGGGAGAAGAAGTAGCCGGTGATAGCCGGCAGTTTTTCCTGATGCGCAATAACATAGACCTGCTCGTAAAGCTGCAAAGCAAAGAAAAAGTACAGGAAATTGCTTTTAAACGGATGCTAAGTGGTGCATGGGATGGTTCTGTGAATGTGTATGCGGCAGCGTTGTTATCCGGCATCGAAGAAAACCATGGGGAAGCCTCAGGATTTTTGCGTTCTGCGCATACATGGTTAAGAATTCATGTTGAAGAATCCCAAAAAACAGAAGCTCACTACCACCAGGAAGAATCAATTTCGCAAAACGATGTCCTTGAATTAAGCTATGCCTGTTTAAATATCCATGGAGAGCAGCGCGCAATGCAATTTTTGGCAGGCATTCGGGATGCCCAGTTTCGATTTCTGGTGGCTCAGGCACTTGCTAAAAGGTTGATTGATTTGGATCGGTTCGCTGAAATTGATGCATTACTTCGCTACTGCGATAATGAACCTTATGTGACTGTCGCCTTCACAGCGGCATTGATGGAAGTTGCGCGCCATCCTGCCCCTGCCGTATTGGCCTCCTGCCTGGATCTTCTCTGTGATCCAACTACCAGGATTAAAAAGTCTACAGATACAATCAGGGATCAGGTACTACCCGCCATTATCGCCTTTTTGGAAGCCTGCCTGGCTGCTGGTTTACCCCGAGTGAAAATGCTATGGGCGTTGCGTGCCTATGTGCCTATGCAGGCGCCGGACTTAGTTGCCAGTAACCACTTCAGTAATGATAGAACTGTTTTTTTCAAAGCGCTGGCGATACGGGTCGTACTATCACAACTTAGCACCATTTCAGCAAAGGAGTTGCAACCTCTACAATGGATAGATGACAATGAAAGGTATGACAGGCAGGTATACAACGAGTTTACGCAGTTCCTGGATGGGCTGATGCCCTGGTTTATTCTCAGGGCACGATTGATCGCAGCGCCTTCCACACCCATATTGCAGCTGGTTACAGCGGTTGATAGCGCATCAAAAAAGGCCATTGCCCATCGTTACCATCGCTATGATAGTTTGCCTAAGGAGATTGCAGCGATACAAGCCGACCTGATCAGTTTTATGCAGGGACAGGATGTGGAGGTCGTCATATTTTACGAGCAGTACCTGCAAGCTGACACGGCCTTTGAGGTTTCGATCAGGCTAAAGGCCCTTCGTGCGGCTAACAGGTTGGCTCACCTATCTTCTATTGTGCAGGAGCTGGAATTATCCACTTATGAAATGGTCAAATCTGATCATGGCAGAGGGCCAGACGAAATTTCGGAAGATTATCTTGCCCTTGCCCGTGCAGTGGTTAATACAGCCGTTGATGATGCGGGTGTTTATTTTAATGAGGCGGTGACGATTGTATCTAAGTTTGGAGAAGAAATGATTCCGCGATGGGAGGCGGTTAGTAAATTGGCCGAGCAATCCGCCACCACATCAAATTTAGATGAGTTAGCCTATCGGTTTATCCGTTGTGCTGAACTAGTCGGCACTTTTGTAAGTCGGGAAAAACACTGGAGCCGAAGTAAGGCTTTTCGTGTCTGCGCGAAACTGTCTGCGCCAATAGCTTTGGCTGCTTTGAGCAGATGGCGGGATAGAGCGGTAACCGGATTTTCTTATAACCTGATGGCATTATTAACCCAACTTACCTCCGCTGGCTACCTGTCTGCCGCCGTTGGGTGGTCACTGGCACGCTTACGACCGGATGTTGATAACACAGCGTACCTGGGCATTTGTTTGGGCCAGAACATTGCCCACTCCTTAAAACAACAACTCTATGATGATGCCGTAACTGTTTTGTCCCAGCAGGGCGCCGGGGACCAAACCTGGCAACAAATGCTGGAATTCGGACAGCTACATGCACTGCATATTCCGGCATATGTACTACGGCAGATCCATGAAATGGACAGCGCTGGACAAGAAGGGGACATTGCTACCCTGGCGCAAAAAAATGATCAGGCGGATACCGTTGGAAATTATTGGAAGAAGAGGATGGAAGGGATTGAAGCAATGGACACATCGGCGTTACGGCATTGGTTTTTTCAGCAGGAAGAGCTGGAGCAAACCGTTGATAGTAGTTATCCACGCAGCTATTTTTATAAACACCTTATAGCCCGGATCACAGAAAGGCAGTTGTGGGATGTTTGCAAATTGTTATTAGCGTCTGAGAATGTCAACAATTACGAGATGGGCGTATTTTTAGCCGGTATTCCGGCGGGCTGGAAAAGCAGAGTAAGTTTTCAGGCTAAGTGGGCGCAGTTCATGGTAGATTGTGGTAGTCGGTACGGGCGGGATTTAAGTAATCGTTATAGTTTCGATCAGTTTGTTAAGCAGGTGGGGCTGGACGTAGCTGGAGCCAGGCATTTGAAAAAGGGAATAGTCAAAGGTATTGCCACAGGGGGTGAAATCGAGGATGCGATGATGTTGTTTGGTTTTGTGGAGGTAACGGCCTCATTGCTGGACCAACAACAGGCAGCCAAGGTAGTAGCAAGCGCATTAGAGAGGTTTGAGCTTCACATGGATCCAGATTTTGGTGACGGCCCCTGGGCAGAATGGTTATATCCTGGGGGTACCGCTGCCCAAAATGTTGCGGAATTCGTTTGGTCTGCCCTGGGATCTCCTAAAACAAGTGAGCGGTGGTGTGCGGCTCATTGCGTGCGTAAACTTGCAGATTTTGATTGCACTGCTGAGCTGCAAGCGCTGGTGGCCAATATAGAGAATACCCATGCCGGAGCATATTGTGGGAGGGATTTTATTTTTTATCATCTTACCGCCCGACAGTTTTTGTTAATAGCTTTTTCTCATATCAGTCACACACGCCCTCATCTGTTAAGGCCATATGTGACCGTATTGACGGACATTGCGCTTACCCACCAACATTTACTTATCCAGCTGGCTGCGGCAAACACTGCGCTAAGCATTGAAGAAAAATTGTCAGGAAGTATCGACCGTGCAACATTACAGGTGTTGAATGGCATAGGAAAGCCTCTGGAGGTGCGCCAGGTGGAAGACTACTATCGTACAGACTCTATTTTTCATCAACAAGGCAGTATAGACACCAGCCTGAAATTTAGGTTGGACTTCGATTTTGAAGAAGATTGGTTAGCGCCGATGGGCGACGTCTTTGGTATTTCGGGAAATCAAATAGCCGAGATTGCTTCCAACGTCATTATCAACGAGTGGGGGGTGGGCAGGCAGGAGGCCTTTAAAAATGATGCCCGAAACAGGTTGTGGGCATCTGCAGCTTACCAGGATCAGGTATTGCATCGACATGGTGAATATCCTCGCATAGAGCGACTTTCGTTTTATCTGTCCTATCACGCTATGCTGGTCGTGGCAGCTAAATTAATCCACTCGATGCCGGTTGTAAAACAGGTGGATGATGACAATCCATGGCAGGATTGGTTAGCCCATCACTGGCTGTCCCGAAATGATGGTCGGTGGTTGGCAGATGGTAGAGTGGCTTTACCTGACGGTCCTAATGTAGACAACGTACCTGGTGAAGGGTTCCCGCAACAGGTGGAAGAGGCCACCTTCTTTATCCATTTAAAAGAAGGTGAGCACCCTGATGTTTGGTTGAATATAAGGGCGAGCTGGCAGGAGCCTTTTAATGCAGATACACAAAAGGTAACTATTAACTCCGCACTGGTGTCACCCCAAACCTCATTTGCCCTGATGCGGGCATTATCAACGTATTCAACCCCTTATCATTATCATATTCCGGACTATGAACAAGGTTCCATTGCGTTGAGTGAAGCCCCCTTTACCTTAAAAGGGTGGATACTTAACCGTTATACTTCCAAAGGAATAGATGAACAGGATCCGTATGCTGATCATATTGATTATCCCTTTTATGAACTGGCTGGTGAGATCATTAGTGCATGTGGATTAGTAAGAGGGCCCAAAGACCAGCAGTGGTTGGACCCAGAGACCGGCCAGCCGGTACTTGAAGGGATGGCCTGGAGCAGGGGACGTGATGAGTATGGTAGAGAACCCCGTCAGTACGGTTTGCGGCTGGGCGCCAGCATGGCGTTTTTACAAAAACTATGTCAAACCATGGCATGCCATATCATTTTCGAGGTGCAAATTCAACCGCATGTGCAACGACACTACGAGGGCAAAGTAGCGGATCACCAACTACCATTTGTTAAGATTTTTATACTCACCCAAGATGGATCACTCAGCACAACAACAGCTACTTACATTAGGTAAACTAATTGTAGCACAGCTCAACCTGGACCAAGATAAGGATATGCTTTCCCAGTGGATGGCACATTACCTTGCAGAAAAGATAAGTGTAGTAACATCTGTAACAACAGCGCACGAAAAAGAGGCCGTTAGCAAAGAGTGCTTTGCGCTTATTTTACAGCTTTGGGAGCATCGATGGCATTACCCGAATGGTAAACAACCACTTCGAAAGTTTGATCATATCCTCCATGTTCTGGAGCAATTAGATGAGGACAGACCATTTTACGCCAGTTACTTTGATCATAACTGGGAAAATAGCCAACAGGGGCAGGCAGGTAACTGGGATGAAGGGCAAATACTGGCCGACCAGATCAAGCAGGTGGATAAAGGCGCTAAAGCATGCATCAGCTTTCTGACGCGGGAGGCTGCCAGGCTGGCAAATACGGAGGATGCCTCTCAAATACTGGGTGCTGCTAAAAATATAATGGAGAGTATGGATGTGGAGGTCCTACTTCAATTGGTTGATAGCTTACAGGCAGATGATGAGTCTGAGCAACGGCAGGCTTATAAGAAAATAGAGGCAGAAAGATTAAAGAAGGATATAACCTTGCTGGAAGCGCTTTCCTACGTTAATGAACATGTGCTACAGCGTATGAGACAAAAGTTGTCCTTACTGGAAAAGTAAGCAAATCCAACAAGTTACCCGCTTTGACAGAGAGGCATTGGTAGTAAGTGCCACAGTAAGAGCACTCAATCTTCAACTGTTGCATTGAGGATGGGGTGTTGGCTAGCTTTTAGTTTTTTTCATTAATTGTATCCTCCATTCTGCTGCAGGCCGTAGGCTTTTACATCCCGGAAAGGGATAAGCGCGATGGCTTTGGGGCAGAGGAAGGGAAGCACATTGGGTGTATGCCTCCGGGATATTTAAGATTGAATATAATTTTTCATATGATCTTTGCGTAAGGCTCGCTCTTTTCTGAACATTATTTACCTTTCCAGTTATATGGTAGCAAAGTTTTGATCTGATTCGAAGTTTGTTTTCTGAGAAAATCAGTTTTTCAGGGATATCACTCAATGCTATGAATATACATTCATGATATTTGGGGACCTTGAAATCACCCATGAAATTTGAATTACTGTCATTATGAAATATCACGAATGAAGTGTTCAATTTTGTAAATCCAATATGGCCCATGTCGTTCATTAAATAGGACGATTAATTCTTTATAGTTGATAAGTTCTATACTAGGATTTTGATTCGCAAATTTTTTTGCTTCACTTGTAAAATCTGAACTAGTTACTAAGACGCCTTTTGTTAACTTCCCATTTGCGACTATACCTAACAACTGTCTTATCTCATCAATTGGAATTTTGGCAGTATAGTTCTTGCATTGAATTATGATTTTTTCCTTAGATCCTAGTAATTTTTTTTCAGCATTTATATCAATCCCCCCATCATAACTTGCCTTTGTCAAAGAAACTTCGTAACCAAGGTCTCTATAAATATAGGCGACCAATTTTTCGAACTCCTTCGGCGCTAAATTTAGAAATACTTCTCTGGAGTGTTCCTTATTAATATATCGAGCCCTAATCATTGAATTGCAGTCGTCAATTGCGTCTAATATATCATCAGGTAAAAATTGACAATTAGCTTTGAAATACGCATTTAAAGCTTTAATTGCTTCCTGCGGAAAATGTGGCAATAGGTCCAATATCCATGTTAATCCTTCCCAAACCATATGGTTCGGAGATGTCGAATAGGTTAAACGTCTAAAGTATTCTGTGTCTTTAATATGATGATCGCTAGTTCTAGCTTGTTCTTCAAGCGATTTTATATTCGATCCTACCCCTTCATTTCGTATTATCGATGACTTAATTTGCATATCTCTTCCATAAGTGGTGCTCCGAGGAATAAAATAACGCAAAATATCTCTAAACTCACTTTCGGTCATGTCATGAGCTTTTGATAAAAAATCATCTAAATGCTTTTCAGTCGGAAACTTTCTTACAGGATAATATAGCTGATCTGCATTGGCGACCTTAATAACATTAAGGAATTCATCAACTGTCAGATCATATGTCAAAATATATTTTTTTTCTTTCTTCTTGGCCATAATGAAGTTGCTACATATGAATAGAAATGAAGTTAAAAGAAAATTTAATAACTTAATAGGACTAAAGAGAATAACTAGCAGTTAAATATAGCAGTATTAGGGGTAAAACCAACATATGAAAAAATAACTATTATTATGCAACAAACCGACCAATTTGAAAGATACAAGAATGAGCAACCATCATTTTTCCAAGCTATTCGTGATATGGAAGTCAAACACAATACCTCTATCATCAATAAAATGAAAGAAAGAAGATATGACTTCGATAGCTTTCGCGGTATAATGGTAGAAGTGGAATATGGATTGTTTCTTGACCAATTTGCAGAAAACTTAGAATATGAGCCTAATATTGATGGGAAAACGCCCGATTGGCTGGCCTCTATAAACGGACATAACGTTATAGTTGAGGTAGCTCGGTTGAAAGATTCGCAGGAGATTGAACAACAAATGCAAAAAGATCACCAAAGTGGAACAATTGGATTTCACGTCCTGGGCAGTAAGCCACAAAGACTTTATAATAATGTAATCTCTCGTAAAACCAATAAATATATTGATTTGCTCCAATCAAATGGTTATTCGTTCATTATTGGTATTTACAATACACCTGTTTCTGGCGTGCGAATATCTGATGCAGCACAGCTTTTGCATGGCAGGTCTATCAAATATCAATATAGCGGCCATATAGAAGTAGACAGAACCGAAACAATCTTTTATTCAGAAAGTTTTCCAGATACCAAATCAGTCCTCAATGGTGTACTATGGCTCAACCAGCCTTCATTTGATCCTATCTTAAGGATATGCGAACCCAACAAGTTCATATACTGGCACAATGAAAATGCTAATCGGCAATTCGGTAAGATAGAAATATTACACCAAATAGCAGGCAGTTATGACTAATCACTCTATGTCTTTTAACATATTTACTAGTAAAGATATTTTATACATTTGTTTAATATTTATCATTACTTAGAAATGTGCAAATTTTTATATTATCCTAATATTACACCCGCAACAGTAGCTACAACAATAGCAGGTTAAACAGACGCAGGCTCAGTTTGAACATTAACAGGCGATGGTAGAGATAGGGTGATCAATGATAACTACCAGCGTGAACTTGACAGGATCAACGACCGTGAGATTGCTATAATTGCCACCTTTAATAGCCAGCAGAAAAATCTAAAAGCCAACAATGGTAATGGTACATCGGATGTGCTGGAAGTATCGCGCCTAAATATGGATAAAAATAAATTATTCCGTAATCACAGGATAGCCCTTGACAGTCTTAATATGGATAAGCAACAGATGCTTTGTAGCCGCAAACCACAGTTACAGCAGCTGGAACTTGAAAAAGAAAAAATGAAGGTTAAACGCAAAGAGATGGCCTCCAAGAAGAGAATAGCCAGGACAAACAAAAACAGGTTTTACAATAAATAAAGTCAAAATATTTTACGCCTTACGGTCTTGAAACTTATTTCAAAACACGTTTTTTTAACTACGCATTAACTAAGTGAATTGGTATTATGTAATATCTTTTCATATCACAAGTTATCCCTTGCGTTATGGCCCCTGAATATATAAAGACTATCACCACCGTCATTGCACCCATCAGTACAATGCTATTTGCCATTATCAATGCCGTTACTGATAAAAAGAAAAAACATACAAAATTTGTTAATGGCCGGGAAGTAACATTCGAAAAATACACCAGATGGGGAATCTTAAGTATTGTGGGTATTGTCATATCAGCCTTTATCACCCTGAGTGGACTATTAATTGATAGACAGATTGCAGAGAAAGTCTCAATGTCTAATAAAATAAAGGAATTACGCGATTCTATTAGAATTGACAGCATTAAATTAAATACTGTCTTGATCAACGAAAATTCCAGGTTAATATATGATTCACTTGAAAGTTCATTGACTACTACTCGGATGATGAATATGAGATTATCCCAGAATCTTCAATTATCAGATGCGTTTAATGAAAAATTGTCTGATGAACTACTACTATCTCAAGCATTAAATAGTAAGGTGGAACATACGTCATCAGTTTTAAACAAATCCTTGAATGCACAATTGAGTGCTATTGCAAAGCAGGATAGCTTACTAAGCAAAAACAATCTATTACTGAATCCTTTATTTCCGATTGAATTAGACGCGGAGATATTTCTGGCTTGGGATTGCCTTGAAAAAGATGATGTTAATAAGATAATAAATTTTTTACTTGTGGCTAACTGGAATATGCACCAAACTACTCACAAGCATAAAGTGCCCAAAATAAATCACAAAAGCAAAGTGCTAAACTGGCTTAAAGAAGATTATTCCTATACACTCTATAACCTTATCAATGAGGATGTTAAAGAAAGACCATGTATTTCAGAATTTCGGGACTATGTACATTATAATATTTTGCCAAGAATTATAATAAGAGCATATAGCCAGGGAGAAGATGTTAATGGTAAAGGTTCTCTATTAACCATCTATGGTGATGACAATCATTTTAAGTATGACTTTGAAATTTCCTTTGAGGGGCTCTACTTCTATGTAAGGAGCACAATGAATCATATACATAGCAGCAGTAGTACCATAAGTACGCTATCTATCGCCGATGGAAATTTCAAAACGGAAATAATACCACACCTAAAAAACAAGTATGTTGGAAATTATACCGCCGAAATATACCTACAGTCTCCTACAAAGAGTTATGAAATAATAGTCAATGATTCAACTAAAAATTGCCGAGACTCAACACATCTATATTATATCCATCCAAATAATGGAATTGTAAAATAATTTTCGTAAATACTGTATTTCAACAGATAATTGTAGAATATACAACACTGATAATTTCGACGATAAATCAATTCTATTATTTACAAGCAAAAACAAAAATGATCGACATTGGCTATAAGCTTTAGAGGCCTACCTTGAAGAAAAATTTTGGCCTATGATCAAAGCCTAGAGAATAGGATAACATTCTTGGGATATTTCCTGTGTTGATAAAAGTTCAAAAACACATATCCTCTACAATAATATATTGATAATCAATAATGATTTGTCAGAAAACCTACCGCTAACGTGCACCCTTCTTAAGCTACTCTTCGGGGTAGCTTTTTGGTTTTGGTCAAACAAATTGGTCTAAATTCTGGGTCAAACAATCCGTTCACAAACACTGATAATGTATTACAGATTCGCTAAGCTTTAAAACTGGCGTGCTAATGGCATCGGTCAGTGTGATTTCACAGAGTAAACCTAATAAGGATGGTAGCCGTCCTATAGCTATCCAGATTATTAAGAACAGGAACCCCTCTCTCATCCATATTGGTTACAGCGTGCATCCCACAGATTGGAATGCTGAGAAAAACCGTGTTAAAAAATCTCACACCAACCACATACAGCTTAATCATCATATTCTTAAAAAACTTTCTGATGCCACTGATCAGGTAATAGCACATGAGACACATCACCCTGATGCTACAATTGCCGCTATCAGGCAGAAAATAAAACCAGGAGCAGGGGACAGTTTCTTTGATTGGGCATATGATTACAATGATCTGCTGAAAGTTGGAAAAAAGTTTAACCAGCATAATGCCCAGAAGCTACTGATTGATAATTTTAGAAAGTTTATGGGAAGCAGATTTCATTCTCAGAGGTCTCCATTGGCCTTTTAGAGCGACATGAAGCTTATTTAAAAAGCCTGCGTACCAAGAAGAATATATGACTTACGGCAAGATCCATTGCCAAGCACTTGGTTGCTATACGTTCAGTATATGCCCATGCAAAAAAGAACAACCGTGTTATCCAGGTTGATCATTATCCTTGTGATAAGGGAAAGTATCTAATCAAATTTCTGCCCAGTGATAAGAACGGGTTGAACATGAAGGAAGTGATATTATTGGAAAAAGCAGACCTCTGGGACAAACCAAGACTTGACCACGCAAGAAACCTATGGTTATTCGCTTTCCACTTTGCCGGGGTCAGAGTATCTGACACGCTGTTATTATAATGGAGTGATTTTAAGGATGGCAGGTTACGATATACAATGGGGAAGAATGATAAGGAAGATTCCCTCAAATGTCCCTTAAAAGCCCTGTTGATTATTGAATTTTAACGCAGGTATGGAGTTGTTCATGATCTGGTATTTCCAGACTTTGAAACTGTTGTTGATATAAACGAAGACTGGGAGGAGCAGCGGGCTATTAAATCCAGGACAAGAGCTATTGACGGCAATTTGGGTAAATTAGCGAAACTGCTGGGGATCGAAAAGGCTCTGACTATGCATATAGCCCGGCATACATTTGCAAACCTGGCAGAAGATAAAATTTCTTTAAGAAAGCTGCAGAAGCTATACTGGCATTCCCATATATCTACAACAGTTATTTACCAGCAGAATTTTATTCATAAAGATACAAATGATGCATTAGATGCTGTTCTGACCGGGTTTAAGCAGGCCATATTATCATACTCCTTTTGGTATATTACATAAATTATTAGAGATTGTATAACTAAACTAGGTATACGATGTCTGCTGACGGAAACCAAAATCAAGAAAGGAAACCAAGTATCTGGATAAAGACATTGTCCTGGTCACAACAACCGAGGACAATTTTTTTAGTTGGTATAATATGTTTATTTGTTTTTCTATACTGGGTTGCACATTTTCCACTCTGGATACATAATAGCCCCAATTATCAGATATATGCTGAGACCGGCGAGATTGGAGACACATTAGGAGGAATTATTGGGCCACCTGTTGCTATACTTGGTGTTATTCTGACGTTTCTTGCCTTTTATATTCAATACCAGGCCAATGCTGAACAGAGAAAACAATTTAAAGAATCTATAATTAAGCAGCAGGACCATTTTGAAAAGACACTTAGTGATCAGGAAAAGACACATAAACGCGAACAAATAGAAAGTCGTTTTTTTGAGTTACTAAAGATTCACAAAGACAACATAAATGAGATAAGATTGTCGAAAAATATCGTTGGTCGAGGTTCTTTTATATACTTGTTTTATGAATTAGATAGCCTATACCGCAGACTGCATAGTCGTGCTAATAATATGCAGCGTCGAAATACAGCTGAGTATATAATTTCTGATATGGAAATTTTAACGTTAGCATATACAATTTATTTCTATGGAACTGGGACAACATCATCCAAGCAATATTTAGCTGGATTAGGCGGAGCGATAGGGGAACTCTATGATGCCTGCATTAGTATGCTTGGTGGAATTCAGGAAGATTATACTGATGGAATTATTGCGGAAGAATTTTCCTATAAACCTTATGAGGGACATGTGAATAAAATAAGCCATATGTACAGGCACCTTTATTTTACCTGCAATTATATTGTTAAACAAGAATATCTTCAACCAGATGAAAAGAAAGAATATTTAAAGATTCTTAGAGCTCAGATGTCAAACTACGAACAGATAATGCTGTATTACAATGCAATAGTTTGGTTTAAAAAAGAATGGAACGACTTATTTGTAAACTATCAGTTCATTCATAACCTGCCAATTGATATCATCGATATGGGGCCAGACGTTGAAATGCTTTACGAAAAAGAAATAAAGCAGGTTTGGGAAACACAACATCTATATATGTTTGAGCATCAGAAATATCAGCCTGATAAAGCAGAATAGTAAAATAAATATTATGTTCCTGTTGAGGGTGTCTCATAAATTAAATGAGACACCCTTTCATTTTTGAGTTATGTAGCATTTTTAGAATGGTCCTATATTGATTTTTCACTGATCGTTTGAGAAGAAAAACTTTTAAAAGAGAAGTGGATTTCCACTCCTTTTTTTCAATTGCAGCACTATTACCCAACGCAATAGCCCCTACAAGATTACGTAATTTGTCAGTACCGGCAGTTGCCGCATTGTATACCAAGGCTGCCGGGTCGTCAAATTTAAATACGCCAGGTATATTAAATTTGGTCTTGATCATATCCGTCGATCGCTATTATACAGGATAAGAAACTATCCGCGCATTGGAAACCATATTAGTGTTAATCAGGTCAGGGATCAGAATTTTAACGTTGATAATTACTTTTAACAATTCAGAGCCTAGGAAAGTTGACCAAGCCTAAGTGGCTGTTTTAGAGGCAGCATAGACAGACATAAACGGATAGGGTAACATCGTTCCTGTTGTAGTAGAAATCAGAAACAATCCAGCCCCACTTCCCTGGAAGTAAGGCACAAACGCCTAGGTATTCTGATCGGGCTTATAAATCAGTGGTGATCGATAAAAAATTATAAGACATCTTTTACAGCCGTTAAAAAAACAAAGCGCCGACCAATCTACTAATAATCAATAACATTTGGTTCGAAAATGCTCCGCTACTAGGGACAAAAAGAGAAAATCCTCTCTAGTAGCGGATTTCCTCTTTTTACACATATCTCAATCATTCCATAAGTTTTTTTATTCAATCTATATAAGTTCGATTCCAGTACAAGCTTCTCTCATATTTCATTTCAATATAATCACATTAATCATAAGTAAGGAACTGTAATAGAAGTTGACATACATTCAACCTCTTCAAGTTAACCTGTGGTTTTACATCCTGAACACTTTTAACTTCAAAACAACAATTTCGTTTAAATAAAACCTCTTTTTCCAGATTGCTAACTCCATTTGCAAGATACAAACTCTCAATATCAATTCCCATTGTACTCTGTACTAATGGTGTTATTTGCATAACAACATCGTATGGATCATCATTTCCGGCAAAATATCTTAGTTTCGTTGTTGAAAGATATATCTCAAACTGAACAACATTACCAATATTGGATTTAAAAAAATCTATTGCATTCCTAGTTGAATTGAAATTGTCATTACGAAATAATGTTCTTTCTTTAGTAAGAGGAAGTTTCGAAAGAGCCATGTCCAGATTAACAATATTTTTAGCTTCGGCATCATTACACCTTCTTTGTAAAATTTTACGCGTTAATGGCTTACCCTGATGCCCAATTTGGCCTAAAAGGGCATCTGTTTCATTATCATCCAGCCCATAAACGGCTTTAAGGTAATCTCTAAGCATTAAAAATGATTTTTCCTTTCCAAACTTCAAATATATAAGGCACTCAATAACAGAGTACCTATAGCTTATAATTAGCAGCAAGATAAATAACCAACCTTTTCACAAAAGTGTGTAGATTTTTATATTAAAAATTCTATTACAATGTTAGAGCTCCAAAAAAAATAATAATTTATACTGGAAGCTTAACTTTGTTTTCTTCCAGCAAGGCCAAAAGCATCTGTCCCGCGGTATCTGCCTGGTTTACACCCCACCTGATTAGATTACGATAAAGTCCCTCAGGAGTTACGCTGAATGCAACCATTTTTCCTGAACATCGGCAAATTGCCATATAAGGTGTATCTAAAACAAAAGTTTTCTGAAAAGTGACAATCGCATTAAGATCATATTCTTCTATTTCTTGAGAACTGAGCTTTACATAATCCCTTTCCGCTGTTACATAAGTATTTTCATCAACTTCAATTTCATGAGGTATCAGTTGTGCCAGTTCATCGTATGTGTAGGCTCTACAAAGAAAGCCTTCTTTTCCTGAATTTACTTTCACTCGTGGCATTTGGTCGCTACCATAATAGGCAAAGATCGATTTTGTCTTTACACCTGCCTTTTCTAGATCCAAAGCCAATGTATAAGGAACGACAACTTTCAGCAACTCATCATCTTCTTGATTTACTACAATCCCTCCTACAAGCCTTCTAAATACAAGTTGCCCACCCTCATGCCCGCATTTGCTGAGGGATCCGAACAGTGGCTGCTGATTTGCAGAACTTCCAGTGACTTTAATCACATGCGCGGCCATTTCGGAGAAGGAAAAGTTAATAATTTCTTCATTTTCAAAAAAACTAATCAAAGCATTAGCAAAAGGACTACCAGCGCCCGCGGGACCGTCGGAAACTTTTTCTATACGCCCAGAAGATAATATCCAGCGGGAACGCATGCTTTCAATTTTTGAAAAGTGAAGTTCTTCCACTCCGCGACTTGTTTCACATAATGTTCCAGAGAAACAAGAATCTGAAATAATTAGAATATGCTTAGCGCTAATTGCTCCAATAAGCTCTAGGAGAATCGAGTTGGAAACCCAATTGCTAACGGTTCTCTTCGCCTCAGATGGAACCCAGTAACCACCTCCGGTTTGTGGATGCAATTCTCCGTGGCCTACAAAAAAGACAACCAGACTATCCTCTCGATTTATTGTACCTATCAAACTATTAATCGCTTCTATAATATTCTCTCTAGATGCACTTTTATCGTAAATAGGTTTATCCACCAGTTCAAATCCATATTTCTCAGTCAGGATTTTAATAAATCTGTTGGCATCGATTTTAGCATTATTGAGGTTTGGATAACAGTCATAGCTGTATTCATCGATTCCAATTACAAACAGATATTTTAATCCCGGCATTTGTATTTGCTTTTCTTTTAATAAATTAATCCGTAATTTAATAACAATAACTGCTTTTTTTCAAAAGACAATTTACGAATTTTGTTCAACCCACACTAAAAATGGCATAGATGTCCTCCATTCAATTGTATCAATTCGGATATTCTTTGCTAACACCAAGAAAATGATAGAAGATCTTCACAATTTTAGTGGTTGGAAATAACTTCAGACAATTAATCCTGAAACAATCTACTGACAATCAATACCATTTGGTTCGAAAAGGCTCCGCTACTGGGCACTTGGCGACAGCCGGAGATTGCATCTCCGGCTGTCTTGTTATTAAGGTTAGGCACATGCTCCATTTTTCTTGTTTTATTTCAAGTTAAGCCTCTTCCGAATATTTATAGCTCATCTAATAAAATTCACCAGTGAGTTTTTTGTACAACAATATTAATTTTCCAGAGTTGCCAAATTTTCTTAGAAAAATCTGCTCGATAGCCTAACCCTGCGAGAATCGATAATTACAATCGTGATTTGCCACATGCTAGTAAGTACTGCTTTGAACAACTTTTTACAAACATTTAAAAGCATAGTATTTTAAGTAAAAGAAATGAAGCTAAATGAATTAGCACTAGCTCCCTAATTTTACTGCTTATCTGGGTAATTCAATCTTTCTTTAACGTATGGTTATAATGCTCAATGAAGCCGCCTCAGTAATAAATAAGTGGCATTTATATTTAGCGGAGTGATTTAGCATTATATGGTGGGGGTTGCAAATTTTGAACCGGCGGTATCTTTTCATTAGGATAATAATCCTCATCAGTTATAATTCTTAAAATCAGCGCAGATAGCCTAAGGTCATCTGTTTTGCGGTACATGGCATATTTCATTTCTTTGTCTCATGTAATTTAGCTATAGAGCTTTGACTTTTACGCTGGAGGGACTTTCACCCACTGGATATGTCCACCTTTGCTGGACGCACACCCGTGCAAGCAGCTTTCCTGCACACGGTTCCTCTGTTTACGGCTTCGCTAATAGAAAGCTGTGATAGATCTTTGGTCTTATAAGTGGGTGCCATTCTGAGGTACTATGAGTGCTTGTACCTTGTTCATCAATCCCTCAAATAGTTTACCAATAAATGATACCTTTAGAGTAAAGCCCTTTACCGTGAAATATGTTTTACTGATAGTAGCCTTTATCTTCAGTTCCATCTTTTTCTTTTCTGCAAAAATGGTCTACGTTTTGCCTATAACTAAACCACCCAATTCTGGTTGCGGAATGCCAGGATTAGTAGGTATGATCTTCCTTTGGATTTGTATAATTACATCCGCACTTAGTATCTGGTTATGGTGGAAGACAATTGCTCGTTTCCGGCGTAAAAAGTGAGGCCAGACAGTGAATGAAAGTATTATATTGTGATCCAAGACCAATACCTTTATTCTTAGCAAGAAGATAAATAACAAAAGTGTTTTTCCAGTCCTTTTCAACTTGCGGGTCTCCAAAATTATATTTGTATGGATAGAGGATAAATCCCTTTCCTTTTTCTCCCAATACTCAAATAGGATTACTTAGGTTGAGCCTATGTCCGTCAGCCGCACTACTGCAAAACTGTTTGTTGTGTGCTGCCATATTTTTTTGTTTTGCTAATTTTTGTACCAATCCTGTTGCTACTTACTTGCATACTTCCGTCTGATTTAAATACATATTTTGCTTGTCCAGTAAATGTTTCTTTTGGGTATTTTGAATATAAAAGCTGGTCAGTCACCTGTCGTAGTTGATTCGATGAACTCTCATCAGCTAAATAATTTTCCTTCAACATATAGATGACAGAAATGTACTTCAAATTTTGATTTTGAATTTTGTCATACACCTTTACGCTTGCGTTTAAATTTTGTCCCAAACTGTCTGCAAATAATTTTTCAAGTTCCTTACTTTCTTTACTGTTGTAGCTGGTTTCAATATAACCGATTTTTGAAAATGTTGGTTTTAATGCTTGAAAAGGCAGCATAAAAAGTAGCAAAATCCCGTATGAAATTGCAAGAGGTAGTATAGCTTTCTTAATATCAAATTTTGGCTGTTCAACATTTATCGGGTCATAAGGAACAACTTTTGTTCCCGCTACTCTGTCTCCAATTCTTCTGCTTGGATTGGTTAGCGTTACAATAACTTCAACTGGCCAAATAACGCAAAATATGTTTCTGATAAAACATTTTAAGGGTGAGGCAACTTGCCCTGTATTGTTGTCAACTACTTGCGTTTGGGTAGTTCTTTTTCCTATGCTGCGTCCATTTACAATATCCTTGCAGAAATACAATGCAAATCCGAAAAGTGCAACATACAATAATGGTCCGCCAAAATCCATTTCTGTTTGTTCGTGTGTAATTGTAAAGGCATTGAAAAAGCTTTTTATCATCATTGGTATAAAGAATACCATTGCTATCATAGTCATAATGAAATGGTCAAATATCATTGAGCCAAGTCTTGTTCCAACGTTTACTTCTTTTTTCCCGGTCATATTTATTGATTATCAGCTATTAAGGCGTATAGAAAAGGTAGCATACAACTCGAAAATAGAAGCAATTGTCCAATTTTCAAAATCTTTATATTAACTTATGATGCATGCTATGCATCATGCTATTGCTAAGTGTCAGCTAACAACAAATGCAGGTATGCTTTTCATTGATTTCCCTACCGGGGATAGTACGCTGGCCTGCCCTCCTTATTGTCCGCATCCTGATCTCGTTTTTTTATAATCCCCTCCCATAATTTCCGTTTATGATTACGTAAAAAACAACTCTTTCTTGCCAACATCAGCAAAATCGGCAGCATCATTAGCGTGACAGAATCCCTTGAAATAATGGTGATATATCAGCATCAGACACCCAATGGTATCGGTGTTGTTCTGTACAGCAGGGAATTGTTTGACAAGTTGCTAAACGTTCCTGTTTGTGATGGCATACGTTTAGTAAATGCCATGCATGAATATCAGCACTCAATAGTGCTGTAGACAACCACGACGTAGCTACCGGGTACAAAAGGCCGGATATATAATCTCCGGCCTCCCCTTTTTTATATCAGCTAAATCCTTACTCAAAAAACGGCATCCCCGCTATCGCATACTTTCTCATTCCTTCTTCATTGATCTCTACACCAATGCCAGCCTTTTCTGAAACGGTGATGAAACCGTTATCCACCCATTCGCCGTCATAGGATACGATTTCCTTAAACATAGGTTGTGTATGAAAATAACTCTGCCATTCCAAAATCATGAAATTAGGTACAGCAGCGCAGACATGTGCTGAAGCCATAGCGCCAAGAAAAGATGCTACCATATGTGGTGCAAACGGCACATAGTAAAGGTTAGCCAGGTTCGCAATCCGTTGGCCTTCCCCTAGCCCACCACATTTTTGCAGGTCAGGCATAACGATATCTACCGCACCTGTCTCAAGCATTCTTCTGAACCCATAAGCCAGATATTGATTTTCGCCAACGCAAATAGGTGTACTGGTGGAATCAGCAATTAATTTATAGGCTTCTACATTTTCAGCCGGTACGGGTTCTTCCAGCCACATCAGGTTCAGGGGTTCCAGTCGTTTGGCAATGGTGCGGGCAGTGACTGCATCATAGCGACCATGCATATCTGCACAGATATCAATGTCCGGGCCTACTGCCTGACGGGCAGCTGCCAGTTGATCATACATACGTTGCAGCTCTGCCGGGCTGGCTGTCCAGTTATATAAATCATACTTATTGGGATCGTTTACCTGATCAAGATCGAACTTGATGGCATTGAATCCCATTTTCCTGGCGTTTAGGGCTGCTTCCGCAAAATCATTGGGTGTAGGCAAATTACGTTGATACAGCGCGGTATCACAATACACGCGTACCTTATCACGGAACTTACCACCCAGCAACTGGTAAACGGGAAGGTGCAGAGCCTTGCCTGCAAGGTCCCACAATGCTGTTTCTATTGCCGACAATACTGCTACATACATTCCTGACTGAGCACCCTGAAAAAAGCCTGATTTACGGATGTCTTCAAACAAGCGATGCACATTCAGCGGACTTTCCCCTACTATGCGTTCGCCAAAATTCTTTACTAGGTAATATGTACCGGCAATAGCATCCACTCCTTCTCCACAACCCCAGATATCCTGGTTGGTGTAAATCTTTACAAACAAACTACCTCTAATATAACCGCATTTTACTTTTGTGATCTTCAGATCAGAAGGTGAGGATGCTTTGGGGGTACGGTCAATTGCTGTTTCATAAACCTGGCCGAAAATGGATAGAGGAGCCAGCGCGCCGGCAATGGCGGTATGAGTTATAAAAGACCTTCTTGAGTGATGGGTTTTCATTTACAGGTGTTTTATTGGATGAGCATATTTTTGCTGCAGATTGCCGATTGCTTCAAATTCATCGAACAATTTGGCACTTAACTTTTCAAATATGCAGAAGTAATCAGCATAGATTGTATGATGCTGTTTATTCGGTTTGAAAACATTGGGGATTTCAGCCACTGGTGCTACATTATCCAGTGATGTATAAATTCCCATTTCGGTAGCACTTAACAAATAGGCACCAAAGCTTACGCTATGAAATTGTTGCCTTACCTGCACTGGCTTACTGAATATATCAGCAATCAGCTGGCTGCAAAAAGGAATCGTACCAAAACTACCATTTACTGAAAGACTGTTGATGGTTTGCTGTTCGCTCAGCGTTTTACCGATGCTGTAGATTTCATATAAAATACCTTCTATTGTAGCCCTTATAAAATGCCTGCGTTCATGTTTAATGTTAAGTCCAAAATAAGCGCCACGGGCATTCGCATTCCAGATAGGCGCACGTTCACCTAAAAGATAAGGCAGGAACAACAATCCATCTGATCCCGTTGGCACATTGGCGGCTTCTTCCATCAGTTGCTGTATACTGTTCTCTATATCAAACGGATTAGTAAATTCTCCGAATTGCCGGGTGAACCATTCAAAAATATTTCCGCCATTATTCGTAGGTCCACCTGATACATAACAATTATCAGTAAGGAGGTAATTGAAGAACCGCATTTGTTCATCTTTCAATATATTTGGCCCCATTACCCTTACAGCGCCACTGTCTTCAATTGTTATGCTGGCTTTCTCTTCTCCTTTTACAATGCCGTCGCCTAAAGTAGCCAGGCAACCATCACTGGAACCAATAAGTATCTTCGTTTCTGCAGACAACCGTAATGATTGCTGATACGCGTTTTTCAATTTACCTGCTTTTGTAAAAACAGGCACCAGCATAGCTAATTGATTTGCGGTAATACCTGCGTATTGTAATGCATCATCTTCCCATTGCACTGTATGAATATTCAATAAACCTGTGGCAGAAGCAATGCTGTAATCTATCATATACTCGCCGGTAAGCTGATGAATAACGTAACTTTTGATGGACAGGAACTTGCTGGTGAGCCTGAAGCGCTCTGCATCACGATTTCTGATCCAGGCTATTTTCACCAGAGGCGACATGGGATGAATAGGCGTACCCGTTAACTCATAGAGCTTTTTCCCCAGCTGCGAATCACGTAACTCCTGCGCTTCTTTTTTGGCCCGGTTATCGGCCCAGGTAATAGCGTTGCCGATTGGATTCCCATTCTTATCGACAGCCAGTACGCTGTGCATGGATGCGCAGAAACATATACTGGCCACTTTGTATTTTTTCGGGTGTATATATTCGTTCAGAATATTCTTTAGTACATATAAAGTTGTAATAAAGATCTGTTCGGGGTCCTGCTCACTGTGATCAGGTTCGGCATGAAATGTAGGATAGAAGCCCTTCATAGAGCCAATGATGCAGCCACGGAGATCATAGGCAAATACCCGTATCCCATTTGTTCCTAACTCAATTGTTATGATGCATTCCATATTACTGGATATTATATATTACGCAAATGATTTTTTCTGAATTCGCTGGGACGGTAACCAGTTAGCTTTTTAAAAGTAGTTGAAAAGTGTTGGGATGAATAAAATCCCGTATCCAGCGCTATATTAGTTACCGTAATATCTACCCGCTTTAATAATTTAATAGCCTCTGAAATGCGGATATTAATCAGGTAATTAATAGGTGAAAAACCTGAATAGCTTTTTACTTTTTCTGTGAACAACGTTGTGCCCATACCTACCAGACCAGCCATTTCTTCTACGGTCCACTGATGCGCCAGATCCTGACGTAACAATACTTCCAGCTGTGTAAAAGTTTTAGGAAAATCACGGGTAGAATGTGTTTGTTGAGTCATTTTACGGGTAATCTGTATCAGTAATTCATCTATCTGGTGATTGACACGAGCCTGAAATGCCACTTCCATCTCTGATAATTCCGTATAAATACATTTAATAATCCTGCCCACTTCGTTGAAGCGACTCAATGCAGGCAAATTGTTTAATGATAAGATCTTCCCGATGGCGGCAGCCTCACTATCAGACAAACCACTCCATTTACCGGGTTGTATATGTCCATCCTTCTTAGGTAAGGCCAGATGTATCCAGGTGAAAGAACCGATCTTCAGCACGTCATTGTCACAACCAAATGGGATATCAGGCATTATCAGCGCTACATCACCGGGATAAAAAACATATGGTTGATGATTGATGTGCCACTCAAACCGCCCCTCTATTATATGATATATACGTAATCCTTCCATAATCGTGGTAGGAAACATATTCAGCTGGATGGAGCCATTCTTCTTCATGCCCAACTCCAGAATATGCGGAAACAGAAGCATTTCTGCCGATTTACCATGTTGTAGCACAAATTGATTCATATGGGTTATATACAAATTGTCATGGAATTTTAATTCGCTGTATAGGCTTCTATAAAGAAAAGAAATTTGTTCTAATTGCACGTACAAAATTCACCTCCGTTCTATTTTGGAAGTTTTTAAATGTAATACCAGATAATTTGTAGCCTTAAGAATTCCTCACCACTCCAAGTTGCGTTATGAAAAAATATTTCTACTGTAGAGCATCCCGCTTTGCGAGGTGCTGGCTGTTTGTCATTTTCAATTTAATCTGCTCTGTTACGTATGCACAAAATATTACAGGCATTGTATCGGATGATAAGGGAACAAAAATGCCCGGGGTTTCAGTGACAGTAAAAGGCAGCTCGCTGGGAACCACTTCTGATAACACCGGCAGATACAGCATTCATGCTTCTCCTAATGCTACGCTCGTGTTCAGTTTTGTAGGATTTAAAACAACAGAAGTGAAAATTGCGGACCGCACGGCGATAGATGTATCCATGATTATTGATAACCAGAACCTGGGTGAGGTGGTCGTAACCGCCCTGGGTATTAAAAAACAGGCACGTAGTCTCGGATATGCTGCAACCAGCGTTAAACCCGAAGAAATAAGTGTAAACCGCAGCAGTAATGTCATGAATGCATTGCAGGGTAAGGTGGCCGGAGTAAATATCTCCTCTCTGGGCACAGGCCCGGGCGGTACTTCAAAGATCCGCATCCGCGGCCAGTCATCAATTTCAGGGCAGAATAATCCGCTGATCGTTATAAACGGTGTTCCGGTTGACAATACCAATTTTAACGACAATACCATTGGTGTAAAAGGTGGTGGTGTGTTTGCAGACGGTGGAGATGGATTGTCAAGCATTAATCCCGACGACATTGAAAACATGACCATCTTAAAAGGGGCTCCGGCATCTGCCCTTTATGGGTCACGTGCCAAAGATGGGGTGATCATGATCACGACAAAAACGAAAGGGAAAACCAAAGGAATCGGTGTTACTTATAACCTGAATTATACTAACGATACACCACTTGACTACACTGATTACCAGCATGAATACGGTCAGGGTGAAAACGGTGTTCGTCCTACAGCACCCAACCCTACTTCAGGCCAATGGTCGTTTGGTGAAAAATTTGAGCCAGGTATGACGCAAATCCTTTTTAATAATTTAACGGTCCCCTATACACCACAGGGCAGCCGCATAAAAGAATTTTATCGCCATGGGCAAAATATTGCCAATACGATTGCCTTTGAAAGCAGCAGCGATAAAGGTGGTTTCCGGATGTCATTAAACAATACCAGTAATCAGGGCATTATGCCCAATAATACGTTTAACCGCAAATCCATGAACCTCGGTTTTAGTTACAATCTGTCTGAACAATTTCTGATATCAGGTAATGTAAATTATTCACGGGAAATCAATACAAACCCTCCAAATATTGCCAACCAGGATAATTCCATTCCCACTACGCTGATGGCGATGTCTACGTCTATGCCATTGCATGTGCTGGATGAAAACAAATACAATGCAGCAGGTGATGAATACAATTGGTCAAGGTTCACCAACCGCACCAATCCGTATTGGGTATTGGCAGAACAATTCCACAATATAAAACGGGATCGTATTTTCGGTAATGTAACCCTGAAGTACAACTTACGCCCGTGGCTGAGTGTGCAGGGGCGGTTTGGGCAGGACTACTGGTCCAGGGATGAAGACGTAAACAACTTCCCTACCGGTCAGGCTTCCAGGGCGGCCGCACCACCGGGTTTTGTAAATGGCTTATATACGCAGGAGTCCCGCCGTTTCCGGGAAACCAACCTTGACTACCTGGTAAACGCAAATAAAAAATTCGGTGTGGTGGAAGTGAACCTGAATGCCGGTGGTAACCGCATGCGCAAACGGACTGACGCCAACAATGTTGTTGTAACCGATTTTATTACCCGGGGAATATATACCGTACAAAACGGACGATCCAAAGACCCGGTGTATACATTGATAGAACAGGGTGTGAACTCTCTGTATAGTTCTGCTGAATTGAACTTTAATCAAACTTACTACCTGACCGGTACCCTTCGCAACGACAGGTTTTCTACGCTTTCACCGGAGAACAGAAGTATTATGTATCCATCTGTTTCCGGTAGTTATATTTTTTCTGAACACCTGACTCATGTTAAATGGTTGAATTTTGGTAAACTCCGGCTAGGCTATGCCGAGGTGGGCAGCGATGGCGATGTAGCTCCGTATTCCAACCAATTGTTTTATACTCCTAATGCCAATTTCATTAACAACCCTAATGGACAGCCAGTACCTGTTGGCACCAGTGCTATCAGTAATAATGTGACCGGCACTACCTTACCTAATGCTAATCTGAAACCTAGCCGTATAGCAGAAGTAGAAGCCGGTTTGGAAATGCGGCTCTTCAACAACCGTGTAAATATTGATCTGGCAGTTTACCGCAAAATTACCAGCGACCAGATTGTACTTGTGCAGATCTCCGATGCATCTGGTTATCTGAACACGCCAATCAACAGTGGTAAAAGCCGTAACCATGGCTTTGAAGCTATGCTGAACCTGGTACCAGTTAAAAGCGCTGACTGGAGCTGGGAATTTACCGCCAATACCTCTTACAATATTACCAAAGTACTCAGCATTATTACTAACAAACCAGGCGAACGCATCACCACCGGTACACATGTATTTAACGGAGAAACCAGGCATGTAGTAGGGCAGGAAATAGGGCAGATTGCCGGCTATGGGTATGCGTATAATGAAAAAGGCCAGCAAATATTTCAATCAAACGGTTTGCCACAGCGTAGCTCCGACTTTATGTTATATGGCAGCGCTCTGCCAAAATGGGTAGGTGGTTTTTTGAATACTGTCAATTACAAAGGATTTAGACTAAGCGTGTTCATAGACTACAAACTTGGTAATAAAATGCTGTCGGGTACCAACTTCAATGCTGTGCGGCATGGACTGCACAAAATGACGCTGGAAGGACGTGAGGGCGGCGTAAAAGGTGTGGGTGTAGATGCGGGTGGCAATCCCAATAATGCCGTGGCAGCTGTGCAAACCTATTGGGAACACCTTCGTTCACAACAGATCATCGCTCCTGTTGTATACAACGGTGGTTATTGGAAATTGCGGCAGGTGTCCCTGGGTTATGATCTTACCAAACATATTCCGGTCAGATGGCCCATTAAAGGGGTAAAACTTGACCTTGTAGCCAACAATGTATTGCTATTAAAGAAGTGGGTTGATAATATTGATCCGGAAACATTTGGCTTTGGCTCTGACAACCAGATAGGGCTTGAATCTCCCGGATTACCTACCTCCCGCAGCCTTGGATTGAATCTGAATATTAAACTCTAGTCATGAAAAAAATCATCTTTGCAATATTTTTCTTCGCTTCCTGTGAAAAGGGATTGAGCGATCTGAATATAAATGGAACAAATTCCACTTCACTCGACCCTGCCCTGTTACTGAACCAGGCCATTATCAATACCTCTTTCCCGGTGAAATCCCTGGTGTTCGATATTGGAGTTGTACAGCAAATGATATCACCTAATGGTGGTGTGCTGGCGGGTGCCAATTTTAACCAGGATAGTCGCGATATAACCACACAACCGCTGTGGACTGCTTACTATCAAAGCGTGATCAAAAATACCTATGATGCCCTTACCCGATCTAAAGATCTGCCGAATAGGAGCAATATGTATAACATGGCGCGCATTTACCAGACTTACGTGTTTATGATCCTTACAGATGAATATGGAGACATCCCTTATACCGATGGTGGTGCAGGGTTAGTTAAAGGCGCTCTGTTTCCCAAATATGACCGACAGCAGGATATTTACCCATTACTCATTCAGGAGCTGACAGAAGCCGCAGCAGCACTTAACACAACGGCTGTTATTGAAACCGGCGACATATTGTATGCCGGCAATGTGGATAAATGGAAAAAATTTGCCAATTCCCTGTTGCTGAGAGCTGGTATGCGATTGAGTAAGGTAGATCCCACCCAGGCACAAAGTATCGTGCAGGCAGCTATAGCTGGCGGGGTAATTACTGCTAATGCCGACAATGCATATATACGACATGATGCCAATTACACTCAACCCATTGGCAATACACTGAATGGAGGTGAGGCGGCCAATTTTTACCTTGCCAAACCATTTGCAAATCAGCTGAAGAACACGGCCGACCCACGACTAACTGCCATAGCTATCAGGTATGTTGGTGCTACCAGCGGCGCCGGACAAACCGTAGCAGTAGGCACTACGGACCCCACCAAACAAATTGGTATGCCTATTGGCAATGACAACGGTACCATTGTTGCTGCCGCCGCAGCTGATGGTCTGGCCAGCTTTTATGATTATAGTCAGGTTGACCGTCGCAGAATGCTCAAAATTTCTTCTCCTGTGTTCCTGGTGACTGCCGCACAAACCAACCTCTTACTGGCAGAAGCCCGTTTCCGGGGCTGGATCAACACCGGCAGCGCTGCTCAATATTTTGCTGACGGTATTAGTGCCCATATGGACCAAATGGTAGTCTATGATATGAATTCTGCTGTTAGTACAGCAGCCCGTGATACTTACATAGCCGCCAATCCGCTTACAGCCGGCAATGAACTGGAGCAGATCAACACCCAATACTGGATTGCCTCCTTTCTGAATGGTCCGGAAGCCTTTGCTAATTTCAGGAGAAGTGGTTTCCCTACGCTCACTCCTAACCCATACGGGCAACCTAATAATCCGGATGTGCCCAATGGCACTTTTATCAGGCGACTCACCTATCCTACTTCCGAATTGAGTGTGAATAGCGAAAATGTGAACGAGGCCATTTCCAGGCAGGGACCTGATAAATTGAGTACAAGGATCTGGTGGGATAAACAATAAAAATAACCGGTATGAAGTTAAGAAGCGCAGACTGGTTCGGGAAACAGGATAAAATGGGATTTGTACACCGGTCATGGTTCCGTACACAGGGTTATCCCGATGACTATTTCATGAACAGACCTGTCATCGGCATCTGTAATACCTGGAGTGAGCTGACTCCCTGCAATGCACACCTACGAGAAATAGCTGAAGTGGTAAAGCGTGGAATACTGGAAGCCGGAGGCATTCCATTTGAATTTCCTGTTACATCTCTCGGAGAAACGGTCATGCGCCCAACAAGCATGTTGTTTCGTAACCTGACCAGTATGGATGTAGAAGAAACCATCCGTGCCAATCCTCTTGATGGAGTGGTGTTGCTCACGGGTTGCGATAAAACCACTCCAAGTACCATTATGGGGGCCTGCAGTGTAGACCTCCCGACGATCGTAGTACCCGGTGGGGCAATGCTCAACGGTCGTTTTCGTGGAGAATGCATTGGCAGTGGTACTTTTAACTGGATGATAAAGGAAAAACAAGGTGTGGAAGATTACACTGCACAGGACATTAAGGAAGTAGAGACGGGAGTAGCGCGTAGCCAGGGACATTGCATGACCATGGGTACTGCAAGTACGATGGCCTGTATGTCAGAAGCCCTCGGATTGACATTACCCGGTGCTGCTGCTATTCCAGCTGTAGATGCACGCAAGAAATTGCTGGCTCAGTTGAGTGGTCGTCGTATTGTAGAGATGGTAAAGGAAGATCTCAAACTCTCTCGCATACTTACCCGGAATGCTTTTGAAAATGCTATTGTCATCAATTCCGCGATTGGTGGTTCTACCAATTTCATCATTCATTTACTGGCCATTGCAGGTCGTATTGGGGTTCCGCTTTCACTGGAAGATTTCGACACCATAGGCAGCAGCATTCCCTTGTTAGTAAACCTGAAACCATCCGGTAAATTTTTGATGGAAGATTTTTACTATGCAGGCGGACTACCTGTCGTTATCCGCGAAATGGAATCTTATCTGCAAACGGATGTCTTAACTGTCAATGGAAAAAGTCTCAGCGCCAATTGCCTTTTTTCCCCCTGCTATAATACAGATGTAATCGCAACGCTGCAGAAACCCCTTCAGCCGAAGGCCGGTATGGTAGTGTTAAAAGGCAATTTATGCGAGCAGGGAGCTGTTATTAAACCTGCTGCAGCTTCTGCTCATTTATTAAAGCATCGCGGCCGTGCAATCGTATTTGAAAGTATAGAAGATTATCTTACCAGAATTGATGATCCGGATCTGGATATTGATGAACAATGTGTGATGGTTTTGAAAGGAGTTGGCCCGGTAGGTTACCCCGGTATGCCTGAAGTTGGAAACATGGATCTGCCAATGAAATTATTGAAAAAAGGTATCAAAGATATGGTGCGCATTTCTGATGGTCGCATGAGTGGTACAGCAGGTGGTACCGTGATTTTACATGTATCGCCTGAAGCATCAATAGGAGGTATATTGGCATTGGTAAAGAATGACGATATGATCGAGCTGGATGTGGCTGCAAGAAAGCTGCATCTTGATATTAGTGATGAAGTGCTGGCTGCACGTAAAGCAAGCTGGCAGGCACCACTTCCTATGGCCACACGTGGGTATGTAAAATTTTATATTGACCACGTACAACAGGCACACCTCGGTGCAGACCTTGATATATTACGAAATGGTTCAGGATCTAAAGTGATCAGAGACCTGCATTAATTTTTAGTTTATGTTAACATGAGTTAGTGTTGGAAGTCATAAATTGTAATAGTTGGCGGAAGGAAGCGTTTAGTTAAGAGATTATAGTTAATATGATATTGCAAGGGTTCGCGGGAAAGGCGAGCCCTTTTTTTGTGTGCTAGTTATGTTTGGTTGGTGAGACAATTCGCTTTCCTTGTTAATGTTATTCACCAACAATGGGTAATGATCGGGTTGGCACATATGTTTCAAAACCCCTAAAAATGAAATTTCAAATGAGTCCATTTAATTCATCATCCGGTAATCATTAGGCGTAACGCCTGTTTTTTGTTTGAATAAACGGGTGAAATGTTGCGGGTATTTAAAGCCCAATTCGTAGGCAATTTCACTCACAGATTTATTCATGTCAAACACTCTCTCTTTCGCCACATCTATCACCTTTGACTGAATGTATTCCAGAGCAGATCTGCCGGTTTCTTTCTTCACCAGGTCACCAAAATAGTTGGGTGATAAATGTAGCGATTCGGCGCAATAAGCTACAGAAGGCAAACCTTCGCTCTGCGGTTTATCGGATGAAAAATAGCCTTTCAACAAGTATTCTAACCGTTCCAGGATTCCTTTGTTTACATTGTCGCGCGTAATGAACTGGCGGTCGTAAAAACGGATGCAGTAATTGAGCAACAACTCGATGTTGGATGCAATCAGTCTTTTGCTGTGCTTGTCTATATTTTGATCGAGTTCATACTCGATTTTTGAGAAGCAATCAATCACAATACTCCGCTCTTTATCCGATAGGTGAAGCGCTTCATTTACATCATACGAAAAGAAAGAATAATCCTGAATGTGTTTGCCCAGCGGAGTGCCGTTTATCAGGTCGGGATGAAAGAGCAATGTCCAGCCTTTCGGGGCAAATGGTTCAATGCCGGGTTCCACACCTACTACCTGTCCGGGCGCTACAAATACCATGCTTCCTTCCTGGTAGTCATAGTGCCTTCTTCCATAGCGCAATTGGCCACAGTTCAGTTCTTTCAACGCCACCGCATACAAACCAAAGTTGAATGATCTGGCGGGCATCGATTGTGCTTTCGAGAGGTCAATCACCGCAACCAGAGGATGTTTGGTAGTTAAGCCCCGCATGGTATTGTATTGAGCGATGCTGCCAATTTTTATAATCTCTTCCATACCTTCTTCTTTTATCGCTACAAAATTACAGGTTCCGGCAATCCCCTTTAATACCTGCCTTCCCAATCAGTAATATTGGTAGGAAAACCCGTAAACTGTATACAAAACGGCTCGCCCTTCTTCTGCAATTTTGCAGCAGTAAACATACAAAATGAAAACACGAAAATTAGGAAACTCAGGATTAGAAGTGTCCGAACTTGGTTTCGGCTGCATGGGACTAAGCCACGGTTACGCTAACCAGCCGGACCGGAATGAAGCCATTCGCGTGTTACGCGACGCCGTGGAACAGGGTATCACCTTCTTTGATACTGCAGAGGTTTATGGCCCTTACACCAACGAGGACATCGTGGGAGAGGCGCTGGAGCCGTTCAAAGGCAGGGTTGTGATCGCCACCAAATTTGGATTCAAGAATGGATCGAACGCTGAACTCGACAGTCGCCCGGAGACAATCCGCAAAGTGGTGGACGCATCACTCAAGCGCCTGCGCATCGATACGATCGATCTCCTCTACCAGCACCGTGTGGATCCGACCGTTCCCATTGAGGATGTGGCTGGCACCGTGAAGGATCTCATTGCCTCAGGTAAGGTGAAGTACTTCGGGCTATCAGAGGCTGGGGTCGTAAACATCCGTAAAGCCCATGCCGAACAACCAGTAACGGCGCTGCAAAGTGAGTACTCCCTTTGGTGGCGCGAGCCCGAAGAAAAGGTCTTTTCCGTGCTTGAGGAGCTCGGGATCGGTTTTGTGCCCTTCAGCCCACTCGGCAGAGGCTTCCTGACCGGGAAAATAAGTGCA
>Ga0182005_1000235_pt1 | contig 35701 bp, 55 predicted proteins | sample Sormic07211103_1_FD_123021 | JGI IMG/M metagenome (GOLD analysis project Ga0182005, IMG submission 123021) | Rhizosphere microbial communities from Sorghum bicolor, Mead, Nebraska, USA - 072115-103_1 MetaG | ecosystem: Host-associated > Plants > Roots > Rhizosphere | place: USA: Nebraska...
GGACTTCGATGAAGCATTTGATCCAGAGCCGGTACTGGCCCTCGCGCACGGGGTGCAATACGACCCGTTGCTGCATGCGGTGGCCACGGCATTGACCGATGGTTTCATGCTGGCCGCCGATAAATCGAAGCTCGACGGCATCACGTCGGGGGCGGCGGTGGCTTCGGTCAGCGGCACGGCGCCCATCGTCAGCAGCGGCGGCGCTAACCCCGCGATCAGCATCAGTGCTGCCACCACCGGCACAGCCGGCAGCATGTCCGCCGCTGACAAAACAAAGCTCGACGCGCTGCCCTTGCGGCTGACCCCCACCAGCATCACCACTGACGTGGTGGCGGTGAACTCGACCGCCGACGTGAACATTTCCTCGCTGGTGATCGGTGCGGCCGCCCTGGCTGTCGGCTCGACCCTGACCATCAAGTTCACCGGCTTCCTCAGCGCCGCTGCTGCCGGGGGCAACATTAACTTCTGGCTCAAGGTCGGCGCGACCAAGCTGATAACCCTGACCGTGACGGCGCCGGCCGGAGCCACGTCCTTCGTGCCGATGCGCGGTGAAATCGTGATGACCCAGCGCAGCGCCACCCAGGTGCTCATCGCTGGCAGTATCACCACCTCAAACAACGCCTACACGCCGCCGTGCTACACCAACATCGTCGCCGCGACCTTTGACGTGTCGATTGCCAATACCCTGCTGATCGGCATGAACTGGGGCACCGCGCTCGCCGCGAACTCTGCCCAAATGAACATCTGCCTCATGGCTCAGGAGAAGTAGACCAATGATAAATTACCGGGAACTGGTGTCCGCACAGGTGCTGACCGCTGCCGCAGCGACCTACTACACCGCGCCTGCGTCCACCCAGGCCGCCATCCATGCGTGCAGCGTCAGCAACCCCACCGGCGGTGCCGTGGTGGTGAGCATCTACCGCGTGCCCTTCGGTGTCGTTGTGGGCGCGCCCTGCCTGATCGGCTCGCGAACAGTGCCGGCCGGGGCCACGGTGACCCTCCACGAGGTGATCAACCACAAGCTGGCGCCCGGTTCGCAGATTTATGCGCTTGGACTGGCCTGCACGCTGAATATAAGCGGCGTAGAATACATTCCAGCAACCTAATCTCGGAGAAGTCACAGAATGCGCAATTTTCTGAAAATCGGCCAAGGCACCGACGTCATGCCGCTGCTGGCATCCATCGCCCGCAAGCCGGAGCTGTGGACGGCGGACACCTACCTGCGCGATTACCCGCAAGGCCCATTCGGCGAGGTCGATTCGATCATCCTGCGCTTCCCGGTGAAGTCGGTGAAGCAGACCGAGGAAGAGGTCGCCAAGCATTTCTCCGACTACGACCAGCACGAATGCATTGACCAGCCAGCCTATGCTGAGCTGCCCGAAGCGCGACCGTTGATCATGGGCCTGATGGCCTACGTCGGCGGCACTCGCCTGGGCCGGGTGATGATCAACCGCATCAAGCCGGGCGGGGTGATCTTCCCGCACAAGGACACCCCGGTGCACGCCGAGTACTGGTCACGCCATCATCTGGTGTTGCAGGCCGAGCCGGGCGTGGTGTTCCGCTGCGAGGACGAATCGGTGTTCATGCGTCCTGGCGAGACCTGGTACTTCGACAATGCCAAAGAACACGATGTAACCAACAACAGCGCCACTGACCGCATCAGCATGGTGATCGACGTGAGGTGCGCATGATTACCGTGCTGCTGGAATCCTTCGAGGAGCGGCTGCCCGAGTTGCTGCCATTGCTACCGCTGCACTACGAAGAGCTGGCGCTGAATCAGGACAAGGTGCCGCTCTCCCCGCAGTATGGCGTCTACATCGAACGCGAGCGACGCGGCGAACTGATGTTTGTGGTGGTGCGCGATGCCGGCGAGCTGATCGGTTATTTCATCGGCTTCGTGGCACCGGGGCTGCATTACTCGACCTGCCTGACGCTGACCACTGACATTTTTTTCATCCGCCAAGATCATCGCGGCAACAGCACCGGCAACAAGCTGTTCAAGGCCGTCGAAGCCGAGGCCAAACGGCGCGGCGTGGATCGTATGTTTGTCGGCTCCAAAACCCACCTCGATGCCAGTTTCCTCTTTGAGAAGCTGGGTTATACCAAGGTGGAAACCTACTACACAGCCTGGCTGGGGGATTAATCATGGTTGCAGCAGCAGTTGTTGGCGGCGCAGTCGTTGGGGGGGTTGCCTCCAACATGGCGGCAGGCAAGCAGGCGGACGCGGCCAACAATGCCGCTGAAATGTCGTCTGATGCTTCGGCGCAGATGCGCCAAGACTTGTCGCCCTATGCCCAGCTTGGGCAAAACGCGATCAACCCGTTGTGGGAAGCACTCGGTTATACGGTGGATGCTAACGGCAAAACCGACCGCGACCCGAATGCCATCCTGCAGAAACAGTTCAGTTTTGACCCGTCCAAGCTGGATCAGACCCCGGGTTACCAGTTCGCCCTGCAACAGGGGCTGCGTGGCACCAACAACGCGCTGGCGGCGCAGGGCCTGGGCTTGTCGGGGGCGCAGGCTAAGGGGCTGTCGACCTTCGCCACCGGGCTGGCCGATCAGACCTACGGCAACCAGTACAACCGCGCCCTGTCGACCTTCAACACCAACTACCAAGTGGCGGCGAACACGGCGAACAACCTGCAAGGGCTGGTGAATACCGGGCAGAACTCGGCAGCGCAGACCGGGCAGGCTGGTTTGGCTGGAGCCAACAGCGCGGGCAACTACCTGACGCAGGCGGGTAACGCGCAGGCCTCCGGGATCATGGGGATGTCGAATGCGGCGAACTCGGGGACGCAGAATTACATGCTTTACAACGCGCTTTATCCAAAAGAGACAACGCCGACATTTGGCGCTCAAGCCGGCTACGCAGTGTCCTAAGGGAGTATTTCAACCATGGCTATCGATCCAAGCATTGCCGCCGGCCAGGCGCCCTCTAACAATTTGCTGGGCATGCTCTCGGGCATTACTCAGCTCAAGGGTGTCCAGCAGCAGCAGCAAGCCAACGTTGCTGCATCTCAGGCGTACAAGCAGGCAACTGATCCGACTACCGGGCAAATCGACTACAACGCGCTCACAGCCGCCCTGTCGCAGGGTCCGGCGGCCTACAACCTGCCGCAGATCCAGGCGCAGATCAACGAGGCGCGCAACTCGGCGCTGAACTATGACAAGGGCAAGCTGGAGCTGGCGCAGAAACGCACCGACCTGCTCTCTGGCGGGTTTGGCGGGTTGTTGGCCTCTGGCAATATCACACCGCAGGCGGTTATGCAGATCGCCAGTCAGGGCATTCGCCAAGGCCTGTTCACGCCCGAGGATGCGGTCAGCTTTACCTCCGACATGCCTACCGATCCCGGGCAGCTTCGCGACTGGGTTAAGCAGAAGACCGTCGGCTTCAGCCAAGATTCTGACCGCGTAAAAATGCTTCTTCCGCAGATGCAAACCATCAATACCGGGGGGCAGCAGATCGTCACGCCTTACGATCCGACCACTGGCGCGCCAATGGGCCAGAACACCGTGTTCAACAACACCATGACCCCAGGCGATGCCAACAGCTTCGTCCAAGTCTTCGATCCTTCCACCGGCACCATGCGCAACGTGACCAAGGCACAGGCGGCGGCGATGGCCAACGGTGGCGGACAGCCGCAGCAGGGCTATGTGCCGGACACCTCAGGCGGCTCGCTGGGCACTGGCCGTCTGCAACCGATCACCGGCGGCGCACCAGGCCTACAAGCGGCTCCGGCGCTGGGTTCGGCGGAAGCCATGCAGGTGGTCGGCAAGGGCGCGGCCGAGAACTCGCTGGCTTTACAGCGCCAGTCTGATGCAGCGCCGCAATCGATCTACCAGCTCCAAAACATGCGCACCGCTCTGGCCGATATCAACACCGGCCCTGGTACGTACTGGCGCAACACTGCCGCTTCGTTTGCAACTGCGCTCAGTCCTGATATTGCTCAGAAAATTGGTATTGATCCGCAGAAAATTGCCAGTTATGACGAGTTCAAGAAATACGCCACACAAGCCGCACAGGCAACCATGGCCTCCTTGGGCGAAGGTACTGATTCGAAGATCGCGTCTGCCGTTGCGGCGAACCCAAACACCGACATGTCAAAGCTTGGCGCTCAGCAAATCATTGACACCCTGATTGCCGGGCAGCAAGGGATTAAGGCAAAAAATCAGGCATGGCAGCAAAGTGGGCTGCCACCAGAGCAATACAACAAGTTCAGCACGCAATGGAGCAAGGAGATCGACCCTCGGGTATTCGCCGCACAGAACATGGATAACGCTCAAGTCAAAAAAATGGTTGAGAGCCTTCCAAAGCGCGAACAAACAGAATTCATGAATTCTTGGATGAAGGCGCAATCCTCGGGATGGGTTAAATGAGCCAATGGGATTCGCTGATCCAGTCGGCCGGGCAGAAGTACAACGTCGACCCGCAACTGATCGCCGCCTTGGTGCAGACCGAAAGCAGCGGCAACCCCAATGCCTACAACGCCGAGTATGGCGCCACCGGCTTGGGTCAACAGATCCCGGCCACGGCCAAGGCGCTGGGGATCGACCCCAAGGACCCGGCGCAATCGATCGAGGGCGTGGCCAAGCTGCTAAACGAGAACCTGAACCGCTACGGCTCACCTGAGCAAGCGGTTTTGGCCTATCACGGCGGCACCGATCAAGCCAACTGGGGGCCGAAGACCCAGGACTACCTGCGCAAGGTTTCCGCCAACTATGGAGCGCCGCCCGTGGCAGCCAAAGACAATCAGGTAGACAAAGCCGCATCCGATGCCTTCTCCGCGCGCTTCGGCTTTGTTCCTGGCGAAGACTCGCCGACGACCAAAGCGACCGACCCTGATTATTCGGCATTCAAAGAGCGCTTCGGCTTTGTGCCGGGTGAATCCCCGCCAGGCGCACAGCCCGACACGGTGATCGGCCAGCAGCAACCGCAAGGTGGTCAGGTGATGTCAGCCGCCAATGCGCCACAGCAACAGGCGCCAGCCACACCAGGGCTCGACCTTCCCGGCATGGCCTGGCAGGGCTTGCAGAAGCTTGGTGAGGTCGGCATCGGCAACGCCAACGCCATCAGTCGCGGGATCAGTGACACCTTCGACGCGCCCAGCGAATGGCTGGCGGCCGGTGCGGAGAAATCCGGGCTGACCGGGCTGCTGGGCAAAGCCGGGATCAACATGCCGACCGCTGAGCAGCAAGCCGCGATCAATGCGCAGAGCCGCGCCGACTATGAGGGCCGCACCACTGGCGGTTTACAGCAAGGTGCCAGCCGTATGGCCGGCAACCTAGCCGGGGTGATCGCGCCGACCCTCGGGGCTGAAGCGGCCTTGGTCAAAGGTGGACAGGCCTTGAGTGGAGCCCTGGGCAATCCACAGCTGCTGACCCGTGCCGGCGAGTTCCTGCGCGGCCAAGGCGGTCTGGCTTCGCGGATGACCTACAACGCAGGCCAAGGTGCTGTTGGCGGCGCGCTGTTGTCCGGTGGACAGCCTGATGCATCGCTGGGCGACGCAATGACCATGGGTGCGGCGCTGGGGGGTGTGGTGCCGATTGCTGGTTCGATTCTCAAATACGGCGCCAATACCGGCAAAGCTTTGGTCGCCCCCTTCACCGAGTCCGGTCGCGCCGGGATTGCCCAGCGCGCCATCCAGGGTGAGGCAGCCAAGGATCCGCTGAATCAGGCGCAGAACGTCCTCGGTTCTGCTGCCCGAGCGGGCGCGAGTGATCCGGCGGTGCAGGCGGCGGAACGGATCGGCGCGGATGACGCGGTTAATCGAGCGGCGGCGGCTGGTCGGATTGACGCCAACTTCAACGAGATCATTCCCGGCTCGCAGCCGACCCTGGCGCAGGCCACCGGCAATGCCGGGCTGGCGGCCTTGGAGCGCGCCGCCATGAGTCGCGCACCGAATGCCTTTGCTGAACGCCAGCTGTCGAACTACGCCGCGCGCAATGCCTATATGACCGAGATCAAAGGCACGCCGGAGACCCTGACTGCCGCCGTGGCCAAGCGTGAAGAGGAGGCTCTGCCGTTCCTGCGCAGCGCCTTGGAAAACGCCCGTCCGGCCAACGCCAACCCGGTGATGGCCGAGATCGACAGCATCTTGCAGGGTCGTGCCGGACAACGGGACGAAGTGGTCAAGGCGCTTGGCCGAGTCAAGGACAAACTCGATCTCGGCGAAGGCAATGGTCTGCAATCCAGCGTCGAGCAGCTGTACGGCATCCGTCAGAGCATCAATGACCAACTGGCCACCGTTGCCGGGCGTGACAACTCGGCCTCGCAGCTGGCGTCCAAGGAACTGATCCAAGTGCGCGACAAGCTGGACGATTCGATCCAGGCTGCCGCGCCCGGCTTCAAGGAGTTTCTCAAGACCTACAGCCAGCTGTCGCGCCCGGTGGATGCCCAGCGCTACCTGCAAGGCCTGGACCTGACCGACCAGACCAGCCAGCGCATCACCCTGAACAAGGTCAAGTCGGCGGTCAACCGTATCGAGAAGCTGCGTGGCGGCAATGGTGCCAACGAGGCCAAGTCGATCAGCGATGAGCAGCTGGCGATGCTGAAGAACCTGCAAACCGATTTGCAGCGCGAGGCGCATTCCTCACGCGGCATGGCGCTCGGCTCCAACACCTTCCAGAACTTCGCCACCAACCAGCTGATAGATTCGATGATGCCCGGGATGGGGGCGATTGCGCCCGTCACGCCAGGGTTGGCCGGTGGTCTGCTCGGGCATGCCTTGGCGGGGCCGATGGGGGCCGGGATTGGTGCAGTCGGGGCACAGCAGGCGGCGGGCGTCTTGGGGCGGGCGATGAATGCCCAGGGGCCGGAGATTGAGGCGCGCCTGATCGATTACCTGCTGAACCCAAGAGGGGCCGAGGTGCTTAAGGCGGGGCGTACCTCAGCGACGCCGGCCATGGATGCGCTTTTGCGTCGCAGCACGCCGGTGGCGCCCGCCAGCCTCCTCACGCCGGGCAGCCAGAACAACCGCTAACCACCAGAGCCAGAAGCCGGGCTGCTGGTAGTCAGTCACCACATTCAACGCAGCCATCAGAATCGACATTTCGATCACCCAGGAGTAACACATGAGCGCCATTTTACTGCAAAACGGCAAGCAGGCTTTCACGGATGCCAACGGTCGACCACTGGCGGGCGGCCGGGTCTATTTTTACGTGCCAGCCACCAGCACGCCCAAGGACACCTGGCAGGACGCGGCGCAGACCATCCTCAACACAAACCCGATTATCCTCGATGCCCGTGGCGAAGCTTCGATCTACGGGGCAGGCTCTTACCGTCAGGTACTGCGGGATGCTTCGCTGGTGCAGATCTGGGACGCCTACATCCCCGACCTGGCTGGCGCGTTGCAGGCCTCGATCGATGACCTGATGAGCAAAAGCCAGGTACAGGTCGACAACATTGCCGCGCTGCGCCTGCTGTCCAAGCTGGTCTACAAGAACGCCGCCACGGCTGGCTATTACCTGAAGGGCGATGGGGGCGCCGGCACCTACTACTATGACGCGGCAGACACCACCAGTGTTGACGATGGCGGGGCGATCATCGTGGCGGCGGATGGCGGGCGCTGGAAGCTGATCTACGACGGCGAGATCAACGTCAAGCAATACGGCGCCAAGTGTGATGGCGTGTTCGACGACTCGCTGCGCATCCAGGCGGCGATCAACTACGGTAAGCCGCTGTACGCGCCCGAAGGCACGTCGCTCATGACCCTGTCGCAGAACATCACCCTGGAAGGCGGCCCGTCGGTGTGCGCGCTGATCGCCAAAAATGAAATCAAGGTGCGCGGCGCCGGCATGGGCAAGACCATCTGGAAGATCAAGGACAACCAGTCGACCGACGCCAGCCCGAAATACTTCAACCTGATGGCGGGAAACACCGTCATTGCCCACATGGACATTTCCGGCATCACCTTCGACCTCAATGGGCAGAACAACAAGATCAGCCCCAACCGTGGCACGGGCGTCTACAGCACGGCAAACACCGCAGGGATCTTCATTTCCGGGCGGGCCTCGGTGGTCGGCGTGGATGCGCGTCTGTTGGCCTCGAAAATCTACAACTGCGAGTTCCTCAACGGCCCCGGCGTGACCTGCATCGCCACCGGCCAGCAGGAGGCCTCGGCGGTCATGAGCGATGGCGTGGAGATCTATGGCTGCCGCTTTTTCAACAACGGCATCGACAGCCAGGACCACAGCTCGGTGTACATGTGGGGCAACAACATCAACGTGCATGACTGCCTGTTCGATCACCCGACCCTGTCCTCCGGCACCCAGGGGCCGGTTGTCGGTGCCGAACTGCACGGCAGTGAAAACTTCTTCACCAACAACACCGTCAACAACTACGCCCAGGGCGTGTGGATCTCGGGCAACCAGACCACTCCGTCGCGCGGGATTACCGTCGCGGACAACTCGTTTGCCGTGTCCTGGGTCGGCGTTGGCTTCTTCAGCATCAACCCGATCAGCCTCGGCCTGACCGACATCAACATCACCAATAACCGCATCTGGATTCAGCCGAAGGTACTGACCAACCCCGGACTGACCTTTGCCAAAACCGGCCTGCTGCTGACCATGACCAATGGCGAGTGCGACCGCCTGCTGGTGGAAGGCAACAACATCCGCTGCACCGACACCGCGGCGAACATCGGCATTCTGGTCAGCGCCAACAGCGGGGCGTTCGTGGTTGATGCGCTGCTGGAAGGCAATCAGGTGTCCGGGTTCAGCCGCGGCATCGCAGTCGGTCTGGGTGCGACTGGCGCGGTGTTCGACATCAACATCAAGAGCAACAACATCTGCAACATGACGCCTTCGACGGCCCTGGCAAACACCCAGGGCATTCACGTCTCTGGCGCGCTGGGGAAGATTTCGATCTCGGGAAACGAGATCTCGGGGTCGGCCACCCACCCCAACCAGTGCATCTACCTCGGCACGTTCGGCGGCCCGGCGACGCTCGACTCGTTGTACATGGCCAACAACTCGCTGGACGCCAACGCGGTCTCCGGCATCGTGGACGCCATGATCGTGGCCGGTCAGCGCGCAGGACTTCAGGCCACTACGTTCGCCGCGCTGCCGACCCAGTCAACGTGGAAGGTCGGTGACATTGCCACCTCGGCGACCAAGCCACGCGCCGGCACCGCACCCAATCAATACAAGATGGTGGGCTGGGTCCGCGAAACCAACGGCACCGCCAACGTGATCAACGTGGACTGGTTCGAACAGCGCATCCCATGTGGGGTTTAACCGTGAGCCCGGAGCAATCGACATGACATACCCAAAAGCCGCCGTAGCGGCCGCCTTCCAACTGTTGCCGGCGAAGATGGATTCGCGCGTGGCCCGGGTGATCCATGCCGCGATCGGCTATCAGGAGTCCAAGTACAAGGTGCGCATCCAGAGCGGAAATGGCCCTGCGCGTTCGTATTGGCAGTTTGAGAACGGCAGGCTGTCAGGCATCAACGGCGTGCTGAACCACAAAGCCACCGCCGCCCTGGCGAAAACCGTGTGCGCTGCCTGCGGGGTCGACCCGGAGCGCATGGCAGTGTGGAAGGCCATGGCGACCGACGACGTGCTGGGCGCCGCCTTTGCCCGCCTGCTGATGTACACCGACCCGTTGCCGCTCCCAGACAACGCGGCAGCGGCGTGGGAGATGTACGCGGAACGGCTTTGGCGCCCGGGCAGGCCGCATCCGGATACGTGGCCCGATTCGTGGGCCTTTGGCCTGGAGTGCGTGCAATGAACTGGTCAGACATCGGCAGCATGGTGGGACGTGCCGCGCCAATCGTGGGCACCCTGCTGGGAGGCCCCGCTGGCGCTGCTGTAGGCGCGCTGGTCGCGAACGCACTGAACGTATCGAATAACCCGGAGGCGGTCAATGCAGCGCTGGTGGCGAGCCCTGAGGCACTGGTGCGCATCACTGAGCTGCAAACCAATGCGCGGGTGCAACTTGAGCAGCTGGCGGTGCAGATCGAGACGGTGCGGATTCAGGCGGCGGGTGCGCAGTACTCGGCCGAGGCCGCTGACCGGGATAGCGCCAGACAGTTGGCGTCGAAGCAGCCCAACGACATCGTCCGGCCGATGCTGACCTTCATCATGCTCGGCGGCTCGCTGTTCGTGGTGGTGTCGGTACTGATCGGCTGGGCCAATGATGCGATCACCAACCCCACGGCGGCGCTGACCGTGGGCACGGTGCTGGGGCTGTGGCTGGGCATGACGAAGGAGGTGATGGGCTTCTGGTTCGGGATGACCAAGGAATCACAGAAGCAATCGGCGGTGATCACTGATTTCGCCGTTGCCCCCGGGACGGTCACCAAGCCAGACAAGGCTACAAGCTGAAATGAAGAAGGCCGGCATTGCGCCGGCCTTTTTTATGCGAGTTTCACCCGATTCAGCTTGCCGCACACCGTACAGCGCTGGGTGATCAGCGCGCCAATCACCTTGTTATCACAGCGCCGGACCATGTCCTGATACCCGTAGCTTTCCCACTTGTGGCCAAGCAAGCAGCGCCAGGAAATGCTCATGTCTTAGGCCCCTTGTGGATCTGGTACAGCATGAACAGCGCGGCGGGGATCAGTAGCAGGATCATTTGGTCACCTGCTTGCGGTAGCCGGCGTCGTACATTGCATATGCGGCTGTTCTAGGCTCATCAACGTGACGAACAAGCGCCTCAGCAATATCGTCAACGGCACTCTCCCGCTATTCCGCCGCGATCTGCTCTGGCGTGCGTATAGGGCGGAACTCATGCTGATCAGTTTGCCCCCACCGTCCATCTTCCATGTCGAACATCACCGTTTTGCCGCGGACTGCAAACACGGTCACCTTGTTCCACTTAAGGTAATGGCTCATGCAGCCCTTCACTTCGCACACCGTCCCAACTGGCGGCAGGCCTTCGCCGGTCCATGGGGTTGCCGGCGCGGTATAGCCTGGATGTTCGGAAACAAGAGTTAAAGCCCCCATCCTCCAGTCAACATTTCGCCAAAACCCCTCGTAAAACCACCAGCACCCTTTTTCGAATTTGCGAAATCCCTTGTCGCCACATCCGGCTTCGATGAACTGTGTACCTTCAGGAATCTTTCTCATGCCATCACCTTCTGGCTATCGGCCAATGCCTTGTTGAGGTTGTCGAGGATGCCCGCCAAGCTCGGCTCAGGCTCTTGCACGATCTTCACGCCCTGCACCAGCCGGATCACCGAACGGATACCCGCTTGCTGCGCCGGCGGCTTATTGCCAAGCGAGCGCTTGAGGTTCTCGATGATCGGCTCAATGCTCAGATTGCTCGGCGCGGTTTCGAACATCTCGCGGGCGAAGCTCTGGCCAAGGCGGTAGTTGTAGAGGTCGGGTTTCATTGGTCTGTTTCCTCGGTTTGGTGGTTACTTGGCGCTTTTCGTCATGGCCTTCTCGGCCAGATCCAGCACGTAATCAATGCGTGCGCCACGATCTAGCTTTTCCTGAATCGCCACCTGCACCCAAGTATTCATGGTCGAATGCTCTTTAGCAGCGGCCTCTTGGGCCTTTTGGCGCATTTCCTTGTCATCGAAGCGGATCATGTATTTGTCGCGCTCGATGGATTGAACTCTGGTCATTGGCTGGCTCCTGCGTTGTTGGTTTGGCAATCATAATGCCATATCGGCGTGGTGGCAATAATAAAGCACAAAAAGAAAAGCCCGGCACAATGGCCGGGCTCCGGTGTTGCTTCAGGAGTTACGCTTGCGGCAGGGTCAGCACGTCGCGCAGGCCTTCCGGGCTTGGTGGCGAGACAATGCCGTCCTCTTCCATCGCCATCAGTGCCTGCTCGATCAGGTTATCGTCGTCGCCGTAGATCTTGCGCATAACCGAGTCGTCGGCGGATGTCGCCTGAATCACTTCACGGCAGGCGGTGGCGTACATCACTGCAAGGGTGGCGGCGTCGAAGGTCGGGAGATCAGCAGCTCCCGACGGCTTGCTGCGCACCAGCTCGTACTGGCCCTTCTCGTCGGTGCCGACCCAGACCACCAGGCCTTCCTTGGCCAGTACTTCCAGAATCGCGTTGGCGCGCTCATAGCCGCACTTCAGCAGGTTCTGCAAGCCAGCGATTGAACTGTTTTGCTGGATAGTCACGAAGTCGCGGGCATCGTTCAGCTGTTTCGCTGGGATCTCGATGTCCTTCTTCGGGCCTTTGCCTTTCGGCTCCTTCACGGTGGAGGCCTTGGCTGGCTTCGATGGTTCGTCATCCAGCGGAAGCGACTTCTGGTCCTTTTCCGCCTGATGGGCGCTCATGCCTTCGGAGTAGCTGTTCGGGTACAGCACGATCAGGATCGACGACTTGTCGTGCGCCTTGTCCGTCAGAACGTGGCGGTTCGGCTCGTCGCCGTCGATGATCATGGTGGCGGTCAACTTGCCGTCGATCTTGAGCGCCTTCAGCGTGGCGCCGACAGTCTCGACGCCGTTGGCATTGATCACCCGGCACGCGGTGGCGGTGATCTTCTTCAGCTCGGAGCCGAGTTCGGAAATCACCGAATCCTGTTCCTGCTCGCTGAGCTTGTTAAACGCCACTTCGCGCTTACGCATGAAACCAAGAACCACCTCGGTGATGTCGTGGTTCATCAGTTCAGAGGCAACTTCCATCGGGCTCAGGCCGTCTTTTTTGGCAGCGGATACAATGGCTTTCTGTGCGGAGTTCATCATCTGGTCTTTCCTTTTGGTTGATTAAAGTTTTACAAGTCCTTCCCGGACCAGGGTGTCTAGGGTGCGGAAGCAGCCTTCCGCGTGCATCAATCGAAGTTCGTCTTGCGTGAAATCGGTTTTGCTTCGACCGTCTATTGCTGAGTGGCACCCGTCGCACGCCCAGGCCCCCTGTAGATCGTTTGGCTTGTAACCAGTGCCGCAGGTGCCAGCCAGTCGGTAATGCGCCAGCACGACGGTCTCGGGGTTGCCGTTGCAGATGCCGGGGATGCGCACCATGCAATCGCGTCCGCGTGCTGCTTTGGTGATTCGGTTCTGGCTCATGATTTATTGCCTTGGCAGTCTTTTAATAAATCCATCTGCGACCTTCCGTTGATTCTTTCTGCCGCAATTCGGCGCTCAGCCATGGACGCATAGTCGGGATTGAGTTCGCACAGGATCGACTTGCGTCCCTCCTGCATGGCGACTACCGCTGTGGTACCGGCACCGCCGAACGGGTCAATCACTATTCCGCCGCGTGGCGCTCCAGCCAAAACGCATGGCCGGATCAGGTCTGGCGGGAAGGTAGCGAAGTGGGCACCCTTGAAACTGTGGGTTGCCACGGTCCACACACTGCGCTTGTTCCTCGTCGCGGTGTCCCATGTTCTTTCCTTTCGGTCAGGCCGGTGCGTACCTTTGTTCTGACCCGGGATAACCTGCTCTCGCTTCGAGTCCTCTCGCTTGAAACTATCGCGCCGAGCACGCTCCGCACCTTCTTTGTGAAAAGCGCCGTGGGCACCGTCACCGGTTGAGGTATCCCAGCCGGTAGGTACCGTTGCCCGCGGCTTCGTCACGGCGTCGAATCCGTGACCGAAACCGACACCGGTGGGCGTGGCGCCATAAATCGCCGGCTCGCGTATCGCCTCCATGTCGCAGTGGTACCGCCGCGACTTGCTGAGCAGGAAGATGTATTCGTGGGCCTTTGTGCACCGGTCCCGCGTCGACTCAGGCATCGGATTCGGCTTGTGCCAGATGATGTCCTGTCGCAGGTACCACCCATCATCCTGCAGCGCGAAAGCCAGCCGCCAAGGCATTCCCATCAGGTCCTTCGGTTTGTACTCGGCATGGGTGGTGGCTTTCGCCTTCCGCTGCGAGGACATTACTTGGCGCTGGCTGATCGTGGAGACTCCTACTCCCATATTGTCACGGCCATGTGCGCCCCAGCTGCCGGCGTAGCTGTCGCCCATGTTCACCCATGCGGTACCGTCATCGCGGAGTACTCGACGCACTTCGCGGAAAACTTCAACCAAACGGCTGATGAACTCGGCAGGCGTTTGCTCGAGGCCGATCTGCCCATCGACGCCGTAATCCCGCAAACCGAAGTAGGGCGGGCTGGTGACACAGGTTTGCACTGACTGGTCAGGCAAGGTCCGCATCATGTCGATGCAGTCACCGACCATAATTTTATGATCCTTCAATATCTTCCCTCCCAGTGATCGATCTGCGTCCATTTCACGTCGTGTTCAGCGCCGAAAGCCTGAACCCATTCGATCAGCTCGGCGCATTTCTTCATGCTGAGCTTTGAGGTTGGCTCGTACAGCACGTCGATGCCGTTACCGTCGATGGCCGGGATCATCTGGATGGTGCTGCCGCGCTCACGCAGCCATGCAGCCATGCACAAGCGCTTCCAGATCGTGACATCCCACTTCATCCCGGCGTGTTCCACCTGGCGGGCGATGTCGGCCAAGCAGGCGTGCAGCTTCTTGTTCTGCTCGACGCTACGGTCCTCGCCAACAATGGTCACCTTCTTCGGCTTGGTCAGGTCCACGCCGGTCAGGTATCCGATCAGGCGATTACGGTCAGATTCGGTGACCAGCTTGAAGTCCATGACTCACCTCACTTAATGCTGATCGACGACTTGCCGGTTTCACTGTGCGCGCCGGGGATTTCCTTACCTTCCTTGATCGCCTTGGCAATCTCAGCTTTCATCGGCGTGGTAGTGACCTTGGTGTTCATGTACTCATCCGGGATCTGTGCTTCCTCATCGATCACTACGATGGGCTTGCCTTTACCCAGGGTGATGGTGAACAGCGGGTGGGTAATTTTGGTGATGCCCGAGGCTTCCATGTTGGTGCGCAGGTATTCCTTCAGCGAGTCCTTGCGATTTTGCAGGATGCGCTTGCGCTCGCTCAGGCGGTCAATCTGCGCCTGAATCGCGTCAAGATCACCGTCCATGTTCAGGGTGACCATGGCCAAGGCCTTGCCCTTCTCCTGAAACTCGCCCTCGATGCCTTCCATGGTGTCTTTCAGGGCGACGATCAGTTCGTCATCACCAGCGTCGGCCAGCTTGGCCAGCTCCTGATACTGCTTGCTGATTTCGTAGAGGGCGGTCATTGGGCTTGCTCCTGATTGGTTGGCGCTGGCTCTTCAAAGCGCGCCTGCTGCTCGGTGTATTCGCGGGTGATACGGGTCACCGCCGTGGTGTCCTTGCGAGCCGCCAGCCGGCGCACCGCGACGTCGTGGAAGGCCTTCAGTTCGTTCTTGGTCCTTGCCGTCTGCAGCGACTCGATCACCGACTTGATGAAATCCAAGCGCTCCTGCTTCTGGCGTTCTTCTTCAGCAATCTTGTCTTCTGCACTCTCGACGCGCTCCCCGTCCTTCAGCTGGCTGACATATTCAGCATCATCAAACAGCCCAAGGAACACGTCGGCACTGAAGCCCAGCATGGACAGGGATTTCTTAATGGCGTCTGTCAGCGACTTCTTTGGAGCTTCCGGATCAGTGCTGGTGCCGTATGTTGATTTGTAGAGGTACTTGGTGCAGCCGTACTGTTCAAACTGCCCGCGCTTGCCGTCGATCTCTGCCCAAAACAGGATCTTCACCGTATGGTTCAGCGCGTGGCCGAGGCTGAGGCGCTTGTCGCCTTCGCCGGAAAAGATCTCAGCTCCCGGGTCATAACGCTCTTCCAGTACCGTCCAGCCGAAGCCGAAGCCGGCCGGACCGAACACCTCGGTGGCCTTCATGATCATCGCCGTGCCGTTCAGGCTGGTGATGTTCTGGCCATCGACCTTGGCGGCCTTGGTGTACTTGGTTTCAGTGGTGCTTACCTGATCCCAGATCTTCATGTTGGGGTTGGTCATTACTTGGCACTCCATTTTTCAGCCAGCGTCAGCAGCTCATTGAAGGCGACGCGGACCGGGTGGCGCAGTTCGCGCTGGTGCTTGGCCAGCCAGTCCTGCAGTTCTTCTTTCGGGCTCTTAACCGCCATATGCATGGCGCGCAGGGTCTGGTGGTCTTTGAACCCGCTGACCGCTGTGTGATAGCTGCCGCCGGTGTAGACGGTTTTGATCATGCCCCGGGCGACAACCGAATCCAGCTCGGCCTGGGACTTCACGGCGATAGCGCCAGGGTTCGCCTCTTTGAATTTCCGATAGCAGACCTCTTTCAAGATCTCCGGGCAGCCGTATTCCAGCAGGCTCAGATCGAGCACATCCTTTTCCATCATGTCGGCGATGTGATCCCACTGCTTGGTGTCCAGCCACATTTCCTTGGCCATGTGGCGCAGATCCCAGCTGTCGACGGTCTGGCGGTCACGCTCCAGCTTCAGGTGTTCAGGCAGCACGTCGTAGCCGTAGGTCAGATCGGTATTGCAGACGAATAGACCACCCACGTACAGCTTGCCCGAGCGGCTCGGCAGGATGCTGCCGTAGCGCGTTCCGACCACGTCCGTCATCGGGGCCTGCATAAACAGACACATTTCATTGATTTGCGTGGTGTCGTCGTGATGCAGGCCGTCGATCTGGAACGTCAGGCCCTGGTTGTCGTAGATCGGCTCTTCGGTGATGGTCAGGACCTCGATGCCGAACAGATCGCTGTGAGTGAAGGCCGGGGTCCAGCTCACGCCGCCGTTGAGGACGGTTACCGGATAACCCAAGCGGGTCAGTACCAACAGCGCCAGCTTGAAGCCTTCGCCGAAACTGCCGATGGCGTCTGCGTTGTCGGCCTTGCTGGTTTGGCCAAGGACCAGGGTGCTGGCTGGCAGCGTGTCGAAGCGGCTGGTTATGCTGAGTTGATGGCCGACGATGGAAAACTCGTTGGGCGACTCGCTGTCGAGCATGTTTTGCAGCAGTTCGCGTACAGCCTCGGTAACGCCCCAGTGGCGTACATAGTCGCGGGCCAGGGGCAGTTCGTAGGACTTGGATTTCGATTCGATCGTTGCGCTGGTCATGGTCATTCCTCGGGTCAAAAAAAAGGATTCAAGAAGACTGCCACCCTTGCGGGCGTTGGCGGACAGGAATTGGTTCCTGCGCAGTCTTCTTGAATCCTTACCAATTTTCAGTCCGCCAAGACTGTCTCTGTGGGGCGGATGTTGCTATGTTTCTGCCACTACGTCAAGCGCTGATTTCTTGTCGCTGGGCAGGTGATATACCAGCACCTCGGTGGTGTACTTCGGTCCTCTCTTGCGCGACAGCCCGACCCGGTGCAGCTCGCCTTGCATCAGCCGGTGCACGTCTTCCGGGTAGCAGTAGCCGACCTTGAACGGGACGAACTCCTGCACCCTGGTCAGGGCCTCGGCGCGGGCTAGCAGCGACATCAGTTCATCGACGTGGATGGTGCACATCTTGCGCCCGGACTGCTGCGCCATCTGCAGTTCGGCGTTCAAGGCGTTGAGGTCGATGGTGTTGGACCCACGGCTCATGCGTTTTGCTCCTGGTTGAGTTTCTTCAGCAGCGCCCGCTGCCGCTGGATCTGCCGCACGCACTTGCCGAAGCGCTGGGCCAGTTGGCCGTTGCTCAGGTTGCGCGACAGGATCAGTTGGTTTTGCTCGTCGGTGTATTTCAGCGACTCCATCACTTCAGCCAGTACGCTCATTGATTCAGCTCCTTGACCTTGTCGAGGCAGGCGTTCCAGCCGTAAACCTCCCCGCAAGAATGAATATCATCGTAGGATTCTTGTGTCGGAGCGTCTTGGTATTCTTTGCGTTCAGGCAGCACCACCGATACCGGCGCGGGCTGCGAGGCGAACAGCGGTGTTATTACTGAGCCGCCTTCAGCAGCAACAATCAGGCCTGTCGCTGTATTGGTGATTGACCAGCACCGAATATTCCCGTTCTTATCGAATACCGCATACGCCACCGGCTCGCCCTGCCCACCCTTCAGCTGCTCGATTTCAGCCTGGAGCTGGGTGATGGTTGGCTGGTCACTAAAACTATGCACCTTCAGAAAGCCCCCATCCGTTCTACATTCTTCCGGATCGAAGCCAAGCAGGCGCAGGACTGAATCAATGTCATCGCAGTCGCGCGCTAGCTGTTTTCTAGCGTCGTCGCGCTGGCGTTGAATTGCGTTTAATTCAGCGGACTTGTCTAAAAGATCGCTGGTCAGCTGGGCGATGGTGGCTTGCAGCTCGGCGAGTTCGGGCGGGGCGGTATCGAAGTTCGGCTCTGGGTCTACAGCAAGCAGTGTGAAGGAGTCGCCGTCTTCCATGACTTCTACGATCTTGCAGAACAATCGATTACCTGCATCGTGGTCACCAGTCGAAACATCCACGCTTACTGTTTTCCCCTCAACCAATCGTGCAGCGATCTCAAGATCAGACTCTTGGCGCTCGACGACAGGGGCGGCGATATTCAGAGCTTGCGCCAAATCATGACATTGGTTTGAGGTTAGAACAGGGGCGCCGCGAACTTTTTCCAGAGCTGCCGCAACGTCGATCATTGTGATTTTACTGCTCATTCGCTTGCTCCCATCTTCTTTAGGCATGCAGCGCAAGTGACCTTGCTCCGGTCACTGGTGAATTGGGTGGCCTTCACCTTTCTCCCACATTTGACCCGTATGAGTCCCAGCATGGATAACGATTGCCACATATGAACTTTGTTCATTCGCTTGCTCCCCGATTCGGTGGGTTTGAGGGCGTCGGCAAGTTTGCAGCCAGCTTCATGGCCTGAGTCTTTCGGCTCTTGGCACTCAACGCAGTAATACCCGCCAGGCCTGTGACTATGACTGTCGTACGGTTCCCAATCCCATTGATGCTCGGTCAGCAGCGCGACCAGCTCCGCATTCCGCTGCTCGGCGGCCGTCAGGCGCTGTTGCAGATCACCTTGAGCCTTTGAATTTGCACTGCTTTCGCGATTCCAGATGTCACGCTCTGAGTGGAAAACAGATTCAAGTTCTGCGTATTGGCTGGCCCACACCTTCGCCTTGGCCAGCTCTTCCCGCAGCGCAGACAGTTCTTTCGACTGATCACGGCTATCGTTTTCTGACCATGCAAGATCGGCGGTCAGCAACTCGATATGCTCGCTCAAGACAGCCAGTTCGGATTGGGCGGCGTCGAAGTCTGAAGCTAAGACCACTTCATAGACCTTTGTAGCCCCTTCGAGATTTATTGATCTATGCCAGCGTTTAGCTTCACTCATCAGAAACCTCCGAGAGCGCTACTGGCCCGAGAGCGTCAGTGATGGCCTCGTCGATGGTGAAGCCGTGGCCCGTGTACTGGATGGTTTCTTGGTCGTCGTAGACCTCGGCGCACCATCCTGCATTGTATTCAGGGGTCAGTGCGATGCGGCGCGACTGGATCAGTTCAATCAGGTTCATCATCAATCCTCACTCTGTTTCCCGGCATACGGCTTTCCGCATCTCGGGCAATCACCATGGTTAGAAATCCACTCAGCCGAATAGGCGCTCTTGTGGCAGTAGGTACAATTGACCATTACGAGGTCTTCGGGCGGATCAAGGGGCGGGCCGCCAACATAAATCCTGTTGCTCGGTTTCACTTCCAGAGCCCCGCACCAACCGCCAGCCACATGCAACCCATCAAGGTGGCGGCGATGGAAATACTGGCGCAGCCGAGGGCGTACAGCACCGGGCGGCGTTGCGCGAAGGGCGCCGGCTCTTCACTCAGCGGGATCGGCTCGCTGGCCTTGATCATCACGCCACGGGAGCGCCAGTAGTTCAGCGCGTGGGCTTCCAGAATGGTGCAGCGTTGGGCTTGGCTCATTTCAATGGCTCCCACAGAGCTTTCAGGTATTCATAACGCGGTTCGAGGTAGGCCAAGATCAGCTGGACATCATCCTCTGTAATGGTCTTTACCTTGCATACCACGAATCGACCTTTGCGCTGCTGCATGATGAAGAATTCGCCATAGAACCCATCAGGTGCCTCGCCTTCCTCATAATCATCCTTGTCGTGTTCCTTGATGTCGAAACGGAACAGCAAGTTGTAATCAAGATCGGCATCACCCATCTCGTCGAGAAAGTCCTTGAATGTTTCGTGCGGGTAAACGCATTCATTGGAATAGAAGTTCCCAACATTGCAGTAGTACGCATGCTTTACAGCGAGGTCTTTTAGCTTCATCACAGTTCTCCTTTCTGGTTTTTGCGCTGGGCGCGGATCAAAGCGGTCATCACCAGCTGATTCGAATACTCCGCCGGGGAAATGTGACTCACCGCGCAAGCATAGGAAAACATCGCTTCGGCGGTCTTCAGTGATTCCTCGGCGTAAGCCTCGCCGTCACAGGTGCGCGCAATGTTCAGGTGCAGATCGATGATGGATTGGCCGCTGGTGGGGATCATGGTCTTGGTCTCTCGGTGTTGGTACTGGCAAAGCCAGGGTTATTGATCGCTACGACGTCGGCCCTTGTTGGCGCGCTTCAGTTGCGCGGCATCGAGTTCGTCAGCGCTGAAGTACCAGACCAGCAGGCCGGTGCCGACAATGGCGACGATGATCACCAGCGCCAGCAGTAACAGTGGGATTAGATGGTCAAGCATGGCGGTGACTCCATGGGCTTAAATCGAGCGGGCGGCCTGTTCATTCAACAGATTGGCTTCGGCCTTGCTGGGTTTGCGCGGCTTGCCGAGCAGCTTGGGCAACAACACGCGCTGGGTGTAACTCTGGCCGATGGCAATTTCGTACAGGCTGCCGAGGGCGTGCAGGAAAACGAGTTTGCTGATGTGCAGCTTCATTGCGGTGACTCCTTGGGTGAGTTGCTTCCTGGTGTGAGACGAACTGTAGGCTCGCGGCCGGGTCCTGTCAACGGCAGAATAAATATTTCTTTCGGTACCATTGCAAGTCGCATCGGTACCATATAGATTGAATTCCATCGAAGCAGGCCACCCATAGGAGAGCGGAAATGAATCTACGAAAGAGCATCAAGAAGTGTTTGCTAGATAAGGAAATGAGCCAGAAGGACCTGGCCATCAAACTGGGTATGAGCGAAACCAGCATGAGCCAGCTCGCCGCGCAAACATCGTGCACCGGGGCCACGCTTCAGAAGCTGGCCGAAGCCTTCGATATGAAGGTCAGCGAGTTCATTGCGATCGGGGAGGACTGAATATGTCGGTAGGCCCGGTTAAGCGGTTCAACGCCGTAAACAGAACAGATGGGAAATGCGGCTATTGCGGCGCTGATCTTGATGAGCGAAATCTAACGATCGACCACAAGATTCCGAAATGCCATGGCGGCGACCATGCCCAAGAAAACCTTTTGGCTTGCTGTCGCTGGTGCAATACCAGCAAAGGGCGAAGCCACATTGAAGACTTCAGGCTCCGCATGTCTGCAAGGGCTCTGCCGGTGAAGTTCAACGCAGAACAATTGGCCTATCTGGCATCAATCGGCGTTGCGCCAGCGGTTGGTTTTGACCCGAATCACCAGTTCTATTTTGAAAGGATGGCAATCAATGAACCGTCGATTTAAAGGAATCTGGATTCCTGCGGCGATCTGGCTTTCTACGGATCTGCGCGTTGGCGAGAAGATCATGCTGGTGGAAATTGAAAGCCTCGAGGATGAAAAGCGTGGCTGCTATGCCAGCAATGCGCACTTTTCTGAATTCTTTGGATTGTCTATTTCGCGGGTCAGTGAAGTGATCAGCCAGCTGGAGCAGAAAGGCTTCATCACCATCGAACAAAAGCGTGATGGCCTGCGGGTTGTAGAGCGACAAATCAGGCTGACGAAATCGTTTGACGATATGCAGACTTCTTCGGAAAAGGCGATGAACCCCTTCGGAAAAGGCGATGAACCCCCTTCGGAAAAGGCGAAGGGAAGTAATACAAAGATCTTGAGTAATACAGATAAAGAAAAGCTCTCTTGTGATCAGCAAGCTGAACACATCCCATACGAGGATATTTTTAATACCTTTGAGCGAGTGTTACCGAACAAGCCAAAGGTGAAAGTCCGCGATGACGCAAGGCGAAAATTGATCCGCTCACTGTGGCGCAGCAACCCTAAATTCCAGACCGTTGATTTCTGGGAGCGTTACTACGCTGTAGTGAAGTCCAGCAAGTTCCTGATGGATTCGAAATCGCTGGCGTTCGACTGGCTGCACAAGCCGGCCAACTTCAAAAAGGTTGCTGAGGGGAATTATTCAGAATGAACATCAAGGAACCATACAGCCAGGAAGCTGAACAAGCCGTCTTGGGGGCGATGCTGATCAAGCCGGAGCTGATCGACATTTTGTCGGCTGATTTGAAGGAGTCTGATTTTTTCTTTGGTGATAACCGGGCAGTGTTCAAGGGGATCATGCAGCTGCGTGCGGCGAACATGCCGGTGGACTTCCTGACCGCCGGGGAAAAGATCGGCTTGCTGGATGATGGGACGCCGGCCTTTGCCTACACCGCCGAACTGCACAAGAACACGCCCAGCGCTGCAAATGCCAAGTCGTACGCCCAAACCGTGATCGCCCGCAGCATTGACCGCTCGCTGGTGACGGCCTGCTTCAACATCAACGAGATCGCGATTGGCGAGGGGAGCGCCGAGGACAAGATTGCCCAGGCCGTGGCCGAAATCGGCTCGATTAACACCGGTTCGGGCGAGGTTGAAACCGTCAAGGCTGGCGACGTGTTGCGCCTGCATTTGGAAGAGCTGGAGCGCCGCGAATCACTGGGGGGCGCGATTGATGGGCTGAGTACCGGCATCGACTCGCTGGACAAGAAGATCAAAGGGCTGAAGAAGGCTGGCCTGTACATCGTCGCAGGGCGGCCGAAGATGGGCAAAACCACCTTTGCCATGAACATCGGCGACCACAACGCCGTACGCTGTGACAAGCAGGTCCTGGCCTTCAGCCTGGAAATGACTCACAAGCAGCTGATTGACAAGGCGCTGGCCTCGTTGGGCGGCATCCCGCTGAACGCGCTGCAGGATGGATCGGCGCTCAAGACCCATTCCAAGGAACTGCTCGACACCGGCGCACTGCTAGACGCATCAGGTTTGACGCTGTACGACCGCAAAGGGGCAACGATCAATCGCATCAGGTCGGTTTCAAGGCGTCACAAGATGCGCCACGGGCTCGATCTGATCATTGTCGACCATATCGGCCTGGTGGACGTCGACGACACCCGGGCGAGCGCCGTACAACGCATCAGCGAGATCACCCGGCAGCTGAAGTTGCTGGCCAAAGAACTGGACGTGCCGATCATTGCCCTGTCGCAACTCAACCGCGAACTGGAGAAACGCCCGAACAAGCGCCCTATCCCGTCGGACCTGCGCGACTCGGGATCGATCGAGCAAGACGCCGACATGATCATTTTTGTCTACCGCGATGAGGTCTACGAGCCGAACACCGAATATCGCGGCATCGCCGAGATCATCATCGGTGTCGCCCGGGATGTTGAGCCCTGCACGCAGAAGGTCCGCTACCAGGGCAAGTACAGCCTGTTCAGCGACATGCGGGCGGATTACGAAGAGCCGGCGCCGCGCGAGAAGCGCAGCTATGCCACGACCTCCCTACTGGACTGACCATGCGCCAATCAACCTTCAAGTCAGCGGCGCAGCTCGCCGCTGAATACATTGACCGCCAGATCGCGCAGGCCAAAGACCCGGCGACCAAGGCGAAATTCGAAGAACTGAAAACCAAAACCGAGGGTAAAAGACCATGAGCAACGCAATCGAAACGACCAGAAGCACATTTGCCCAGCGAATGCATGATATGAGCCATCACGCTAGCGGTTGTGGCCGATCAACAGTTGAGCATCTACGGGTGTTAGAGGATTCTTTTGAGAATCATATCGAGGCCCTACGCCATGAGCTGACCTACCAGACCAATCGCGCAGCCGGCGCCATCGAAGAGCGCGACGCGATCCAAGGCCGCTTGCACGCCATCGATCACGCCTACAGCGAATCGCAGAAAGCGCTGGGCATTGCCGGTGACGAGATCCGCCGCCTACAGACGCTCATACAGCTGCATCGGCACGATAGAGATACATCGGCTCAAGATTCGGCAGAAAACGTCGCCAGCGCGAATACAGACGGCAATGCGCTGATGATTATCCTCGGGGCGCTGGTGGATTCGCAGCGGATCGTCACCGATTGGCTGGTGCCGGACGGAATCAGGGCGAAAAAGGCCATGTCGAAGCTGGTGGCGGTGCTGGATAACGAGCGACTGGTGTTGGCTATGCGAAGCTTTGAGGGTGTAGCACATCCGACTTCCGCAACGGAGACTGCGGGATGCAGCCACCGATACGTTTACTTTCCGTTCGGCTCGCTCGCATGCATTGACTGCCGGAAGCCAGCATGACCAAGCGCACTTGGACGATTACCGTTACCGGCTACCGTCCGTTCCAGATGGTGCTGCTCGACGGGGCGCTAAACTACGAGCAAGCGCTACGCGAAGCCAGACTGATCTGGCCTGCCTGCAACGTGAGGTAACTGGTGCCAAAAGCGAACTGGAAACGATGGGTCGACCGCCTGTTCTGGTTCGCCTTTGGCGCCGCCCTGAGCAACTACGCCACCATCCTGTTTTTTATGGTGATGAAATGACCAAGACCGAGGGAAGACCAATGAGCGACAAAATGCGGAAAGAGTTTGAGGTGTGGATTATATCTAACTGGCCAAACCAGTCGCTGGCCCGGTTCAATGCGCTTCATGGGGAGGCCGATGGTGAATACCAGGGCTTCACCGTCCAGCATTGCTGGGACGCATGGAAAGCATCCCGCGAATCGCTGGTGATTGAGCTGTCAGAACACTTTGAATTCGATAATCCAGGCGAAGCAGTAGATGTGCTAAAAGCATGCCGTGAAGCCATCGAAGCCGCCGGCCCGAAGGTGAAGCCATGAGCGATTACAGCGAACTGAGGCGGCTGGCTGAGGCTGCAAGGGATAATTGCCCTATCTGGTATGCAGCTGATTGCTTTTCGTTGCGCCATATGGATCTTGGCGATAGTGGATTTGTTGCCGAAGCAAATCCACGGGTGGTACTTGCGCTGATCGATGAAGTCGAATCGCTGCGAAAAATTACCGCTGAGCTCCGCCGGTGGGCGATGTGCGAAAACCTACATCACGAAAAGGATGATCAGCATAGGCATGACCAGCCATGTAAGGTGCTGGCGCGCATTGACGCCGCCATGAGCAAGGAGCCAAAGCCATGATCCACTTCATCGCCCGCGCCATGGGCTATTGGCTGCTGGTCTCGGCGGTGATGTTTACCGTCTGGTTTTTCGCGGTGACGACGTAAGGGAATGCGCATGAGCGAAGTGTTTATCTGCATGCCCGGCAAGCCGGTTCCTAAGGGGAGGCCGAGAGCAGCACGAATTGGGGGCTTCATTCACATGTACACGCCCAAGACCACGCAGGTATTTGAGACAGCCTGTGCGGCCGAGGCGATGGCATCGATGCAGGGGCGCGAGCCCATGAGCGGGCCGATCAAGATCCGCATGGAAATCTTCGTGCCAATCCCGGCGAGTTACCGAAAGGCCGACAAGGAGGACTGTCGATCCGGTCGAAAGCTGCCAACAGCCACAGCCGATATCGACAACATCGCCAAATCGGTGATGGATGCGTTCAACGGCGTGGTCTGGCTGGATGACAGTCAAGTCGTGGATGCTCACCTGACCAAACGTTTCGCCGATGAGCCCTGTATCACCGCAACCGTCACACAGCTTGATTTGCAATCTTGACCAGCTGTACCATCGACCCCGCAGGCGGTGTACTGGTCTGCGCTGGGTCCTCGGCCCTTGAGCCTGCCGGCCTCGCCCCACGCACGGGGCTTCGAATTCAGAGGAAGTGAAACAGCAGACCGCTGCGGATCAGGCCTCAACACTCCGCCCTCGTGGCGCCGGATCAGGGTAACCGGCACTTACAACCAACGCCAGCGACGTGGCGAACAGCTGCCACCAGCCCGCATCACGCGGAAACCATCAGCGACAATGCCAGCACAGGCCCTGAAATCCTGTTAGCTTCTGGTGGCAAGGATTGGGGGTTCCCAGTCGAACGTTCGGTGTTATCAACCGACGGCGCGGGATGCGTCGAGAAATCTGTCCTGACTCAGGCCGATAAGCCTCTCGCAGAAGCTCAAATCTTCGGTGCAACACAAAAGCCCGGCTCTAAACCAGCTGGGCTTTTTCATGCCCGAAACACTTGCTCAAAGCCCGGTGCTATGATTGCGCCATGACAAAACATCTTGGAGCTGGCGCCGATGAGTGCTGAAGTAATCGCAGGTACGGCAGCAGGCGTCGCCGCAGCCGGAGCGGCCTTGGTCTTCGACCAGAGCCTGGCCATGGCTTCAACGGGTGGGTGCTTCTTTTTTTTAGCTGTATCGATCACCATTCCCCTGCAAACCCGCCTGTTCTTCAGCGTCGGCTCCTTCATCCTCGGCTACATCGTCGGCCTGATGTTCATGGCCTACGGTGGCCTGAGCGGCATCGCGGCAGGACTGGCGTTCGTGGCCTCGGCGCTGGGTTCCTCACTGTTCGGCAGCCTGCACAACTGGGCCAATGGTGGCCCTACTCCTCGATGGGTCATGTTTATAGTGAGGTTCCTCCCTTTCAGCATGAAGAAGAGTGACCCCCATGACTGAATACACCTGGATCGCTCCAGTACTCTTGTCCATTCGCGGCTGTAGCCACTTCCTGATCTTCCTGCGCGTGGCCACCTACACCACCGACGGCGCTTCCAGGCATCGGAAGATCGTCGGAATCTGTGCCGCCGCATTCGCCGGTGCCAATCTGGCCGAGTCGATCAGAATTGCCAGTAATTTTTATGCATACCTCGGTAACGTCGAGCCTTACCTACCAGTTATAATGATTTTCGTGCTGGTGTTCGTCACGTGGTCAGGCGGCAACCTCGCGAAATTTCTCCCACGCAAGATCCTTGAGAGACTCCCTTGATGCGAAAACAGATCAGTTCCACCAAGAAGCCCGGTAACGGCATGTACGCCGGCGGCACCGACAAGCCCGCCAAGATCACTCGCCCCGCCGCACCCGCGCCAAGCAAAAAGAAACCCGCATGATTGCCCTGCTGATCCACTTCCTCGGCAGCCTGCTGATTGATTCGGCCGTTCCGCCATACGTGGTATCAGCAGACGCCTACTTCCTCGCCTGGTGGTACGCCGCCTTCGCCGCCGTCGATTTGATCGCCCTATGCCTGGCTACCCCAAGGCTGCGCATCATCCTCGCCCTGTCGTTCGCCTGGAGCGCCGCGCTGTCCATCGAGAGCCTGATGCTGAAAGACATCCTGCAACGCCGCGACTGGAGCATGCAGGTGCTGATCGATAGCACGCTGTTCGTGTACCTGATCCTGTTACTCTTCAGGCTCAAAGCCAAAACCAAAACCGAGAGACAACGACCATGAGTGATGACCAGATCGAACAAGAGATCCAAGCCAAAGGCCTGACCGCGCCGCGTGTTACCCCGGACGACCTGCAAAAGAATATTGCCAGCGAACATTATTTCACTGCCGGCGAAGGCGTGATTGGCGCATTTGCTGCTGACGAGCTTCGCAAGAATGCCGGCGATGCGACCGTCCAAGCTGGAGCTGCTCACCCAGACCTGCTGAAGCCAAGCCTTAACCTGCTGACCTTCTGTGTTCTGGTCTTGCGTAATGGATTCACCGTCACTGGTGAATCAGCCTGCGCCAGCCCTGAGAACTTCGATCCGGAGATTGGCCGCAAGATCGCCCGTCAGAACGCCGAGCAGAAGATCTGGCCACTCATGGGCTACGCCCTAAAGCAGAAGCTTTCCGAATAATCAGCAGAAAACACCAATTAATCCCGGCCAAGCGCCGGGATTTTTGTCTCTGCACGGCGCAAAGCGCTATTATCTTGCTCAATTCCCACCAAAGCCGAGATAAACAATGATCAGAACATTCAAGGAAAAGGCGCCGACCGTGCAGGCCGTCGAGTTCACCAACGTGCTGGCGCAAAGCCCTGAGGTGGCCAACTTGATTGGCGCCACTTCTCTGTCGGTCGATGTGACCAACAAGCGCACCGTGTTCATCATCGAACTGAACAAGGATGACGCGCTGGTCTCGCATACCGTGGCTGAAGGCCAGATCGTCGGCCTGATCAACGACCAGGTGGTGGTGATGGATGCCACTGAGTTCTACGCCAAGTACGAGGCGATCTAATGGCAGGCGGGCGACCAACCAAGTACAGCAAGGCGCACATCAAGGTAGTGAAGGCCCTGGCTAAGCTCGGGGCAACCGACCCTGAGGTGGCGCAGGCGCTTGGTGTCGCCCTTTCAACCGTGAATCTGTGGAAGGTGCAACACCCAGAGTTTTCGGAAGCTATGAAGGTTTCCAAGGACATAGCGAATGAACGCGTGGTTGAATCGCTGTGGAAAAGGGCCAATGGATACAGCGCGATCGAGACCGATATCCGGGTGATTGACGGCAAGGTGGTGCAGACCGAAGTGGTCCGGCACTACCCGCCCGACCCAACCTGCATGATCTTCTTCCTGAAGAACCGCGACAAAGCCAACTGGCGCGACAAACACGAGTTTGAACACTCCGGCGGCATTTCCGTGGTCAAGATCGACGGCACCGATGAGGCCCTTTGATGAAGCTCACGCTCAAGCAGGTTGAGGCGCAGGTGGTGCTGGCCGGAATGGCCATGTACCTGATGCTGTTTGGGGGCTCGCGATCGGGCAAGACCTTCCTGCTGGTGCGCAACATCATCATGCGGGCGCTGAAGTCGCCCAAGAGCCGGCACATCATCGTGCGCCTGCGCTTCAACAGCGTGAAGAACTCGATTGTCCTCGACACCTTCCCCAAGGTCATGGACCTGTGTTTCCCCGGGGTGGCTTACAACATCAGCAAATCCGACTGGTACGCCAAGTTTCCCAACGGGTCGGAGATCTGGTTTGCCGGCATCGATGACAAGGACCGCACCGAAAAGATCCTGGGCATGGAGTTCGTCACGGTGTACTTCAACGAGTCGAGCCAGATCCCGTGGGGGTCGGTGGGTATCGTGATCACCCGTCTGGCGCAGAAGTGCATGCAGATCGTCGACGGCGTGGAAAGTCCGATGAAGCCGCGCGCCTACTTCGACTGCAACCCGCCGAACAAAGCGCATTGGTCCTATCGCCTGTTCATCGAGAAGCGCGACCCGGACACCAAGCTGACCGTGGCCAACCCGTCGAACTACCAGGCCTTCCAGATAAACCCGGACGCCAACGCCGAGAACCTCACGCCCGAGTACATCGACAGCCTCAAGTCGCTGAGCGTGCGCTTGCAGAAGCGCTTCCTGAAGGGCGAGTTCACCGACGCCAACCCCAGCCAGCTGTTCAACGAAGAGAACATCGAGACCAACCGCGTATTGGACGGCAGCAACCTGCCCGACATGGTGCGCGTGGTGGTGGCGGTCGACCCCTCGGGCGCGGATGACGAGGCCGGCGCGGATAACGATGCGATCGGCATCATCGTCGCGGGGTTGGGCACCGACGGCAACGCCTACCTGCTGGAAGACTGCACCGTCAAGGCAGGCCCTGCGACCTGGGGCAACGTGGCCACCTCGGCCTTCGACCGGCATGAAGCGGACACCGTAGTCGGGGAAGGCAACTATGGCGGGGCGATGGTCAAGCACGTGATCATGACCGCCCGCCCACGCACTCCTTACAAGCAGGTCACCGCCAGCCGGGGCAAGCACGTGCGCGCTGAGCCGTTCTCCGCGCTGTACGAGCAGGGCAAGGTTCGCCACGTCGGCCACTTCCGTGAGCTGGAAGACGAACTGGTTGCCTTCACCACCTTCGGCTACGTCGGTGAATCATCGCCGAACCGCGCCGATGCCTTGATCTGGGCGCTGGCCGAGCTGTTCCCCGGCATGGTCCGGGCCAAGAAAGAACCAATCAAACAATCGAAGCCGCGCCCCCGCGTTGGCAGTCAAGGCTGGATGGGGTAAGACATGAGCGATACCGAAGACGACAAGCTGATCATTGAGGCCCATGCCCGGTTTGAGCGCTGCGAAGAGTTCGAGGGCGATTTCCGCAAGCTGTTCACCGATGACTTGAAGTTCGTCAGTGCCGACAGCGACAACGGCTTTCAGTGGCCGGACGCGATGCGCAACCAGCGCCAGAGCGACATGAAGCCCTGCCTGACCATCAACAAGACCCGCCAGCACGCGCTGATGGTGATCAACGAGGCCAAGGAGAACCGCCCGAGCGTCAAGGTCAACGCGGTGGGCGGTGACGCCTCCTACGAGAGCGCCCAGGTCTACGAAGGGGTGATCCGCCACATCGAGTACCAGTCCAACGCCACCGACGCCTACGACACCGCGCTGGACTTCCAGGTGAAGACCGGCATCGGCTACTGGCGGGTGGTCACCGAGTACGCCGGCGACGACTCGTTCGATCAGGAGCTGTACATCCGCCGTATCCGCAACCCGCTGAGCGTGTACCTCGACCCGGCGATCAAGGAGCTGGACGGCAGCGACGCCAAATTCGGCTTCATCTTCGATGACATGGCCCGCGACGACTTCAACCGCAAGTACCCGACGTTCAAGGATACGGTGGCCACCGGCACGTTCGGTACCGACAGCAGCTGGACCACCAAGGACATGATCCGGGTGGCCGAGTATTACTACGTCGACTACGAGAAGGACACCCTGATTGCCCTACCACTGCCGGACCCGCAACCGGATGGATCGATGGGCGAACGCATCGAAATGATCACCCTGTCGGCGCTGCGCCAGTCGATGCCGGACCTGGCCAAGGTGGTGATGAAGGACAAGACCATCAAGACCCGGGTCATCCAGAAGCCGAAGGTGCTGTGGTGCCTGATCGGCGGCGACCAGATCATTGATCGCAGCGAGTGGGTGGGCTCGACCGTGCCCATCGTGCGCGTGGTCGGCGAGGAATGCATGATCGACGGCAAGCTGGACCGCAAGGGCCATGTGCGCAACCTCAAGGACCCGCAGCGCATCTACAACTACTGGTCGTCCTCGGCGGTGGAACACGTCGCCTTGCAGACCAAGACCCCGTACATCGGCAGCGCGCGAGCCATCGAGGGCTACGAGAACCAGTGGGAGAACGCCAACACCTCGAACGACTCGATGCTGATCTACAACGACGTCGACGACCAGGGGAACCCGCTGCAGATGCCACAGCGCGCCGAGGCCCCAGTGATGAGCCAGGCCTACCTGCAAGGGATGCAGGTCGCCGCCGAAGAAATGAAGATGGTCAGCGGGCAGAACGATGCGCTGATGGGTGCGCCATCCAACGAGATCAGCGGCATCGCCATCGGCAAGCGCTCCAAGCAGGGCGTGCAGTCGACCATGCAGTACCGCGACAACCAGGCCAAGGCGATTCGCTACACCGGCAAGATCCTCATCGAGGCCATCCCCCGCGTCTACGACACGCCACGCACGATCCGCATCCTCGCCGAGGACGGCAGTGATGACAGCGTGCAGATCGATCCCAACCAGCAGCAGCCGATGACCGAGACACCGAAGCAGGACGGCACCGACGGCGTCAACCGCGCCTTCAACCCGGCCATGGGCAAATACGAGGTGATCGCCGACACCGGGCCGAACTACTCGAGCAAGCGTGAAGAGGCCTTCGAAGCGATGACCGCTATTGCCGTAGCCGACCCGACCTTTCTCGGCAAGGCGGGCGACCTGTACTTCAAGGCCGGCGACTTCGCCATGGCCGACGAACTGTCGGAGCGCTACAAGAACTCGATCCCGGCCGAGATCCGTGGTGAAGGCCCTCCACCCGAGCAGCAAGCCCTGCAACAGCAGCTCGACATGGCCGGGCAGCAGGTCCAGCAACTGCAATCGCAACTGGCTGCCGCCATGCAGGCCGCCGCCGACAACGACAAGAAGGCCGCCGACAAGTCCAAGGACACCGAGATCAACGCGTTCAAGGCCACCACCGACCGGCTCAAGGTGTTCGTCGACAAGATGAGCCCCGAGCAGGCCGCGATCCTCGCCGCGCAATCTATGGGCCAATCCTTGGCCGACCCGCTGCCGATCGATGCGCCGCAACAACCCGACTTCATGCAACAACCCACGGGCATTCCGCCCCTTCAGTAAGGAGCAACACCATGGCTAAGTTTCTCGGCGTCGCAACAGATGAGCCGCAACTCACCTCGGTCACCATGAAGGGCTCCGGCTCGACCAAGGTGATCGCCCAAGGTGACGTGTCGATCACTATCACCCCAGCCTCAGTCGCGGCCGCCACCTGTGTGGAACAGACCTTTCCGGCGCCTGGCCTGCTGGTCGGCGATGCGATCTCGGTCAGTCCACCCAGCATCCTCGCCGGGGTCGCGCCGGTTTGCGTGCGGGTCAGCGCAAACGGCACGGTAGCCATCGCCTTCATGAACGCCACCGCTGGCGCATTGGTGCCACCAGCCGGGGCATATCAGCTACAGTTCACCCGTTCTTAGCGCCAAAGTGACAAATTCTGCCGCGTAGTCCAGAATTACCGGCAGAAACCGACTTCGGGCGGCACCCGATGCTGATTACTTGGAATCCAAGGCCATGAGTGAAGAGAGCGTAATCGAGGCGAGTCCAGCCACGCAGGAAGCGGAATCGACGCAGCCGGACGTTATTGAAGGGCTGGACCCGTCCACCAGCGAAACCGGTGAAGGCACCGAAGCAACAGCGCAAGGCGAGCAAGAGGAAGGGAAGGACCCTAACGCCTGGGCACTGAAGCGCATCGGCGCATTGACCGCGAAGTCCCACGAAGCAGAACGGAAAGCCACGGCCGCCCAAGGGGAAGCCGAGCGTTACCGCCTGCTGGTAGAGCAGATGCAGCGCGGTGAAACACCGGACGTCACGCCACCCGGCCAAGCGCCGAACATTGACGAACTGGTGACCCAGCGCGCTGCCGAGATCGCGCAACAACAGCAGATGGCCGAGCGGGGTCAGTCGGTGTCGAAAGTCGGCGCCGAGGCTTACCCAGACTTCATGAGCGCCGTAACCACCCTGGATGCATTGGGGATTTCCGGCGAACAGGTGCAGTCGCTGCTGGGCATGGATGACGCGCACAAGGTGATTTACAGCCTTGGCAAGAACCCTGAGGAAGCGTTGCGCATTCTCGCTCTACCACCGTTACAGCAAGGCCGGGAACTGGAACGCATGGCCCTCAAGGCCGGCCAACCAATCCCAAGGGCTGTGTCAAAGGCTCCCGCTCCGATCACCCCGGTCGATGGCTCTACTACGGTAGAGAAAGACCCGTCCAAGATGTCGATGGATGAATGGGTGAAGTGGCGGGAAAAGAACTCGAAAACTCGCTTCTAAGGACTCATTACCATGGCTAACACCTTTCTGACGGCATCCATGATCACTCGCGAAGCACTGCGATTGTTCAAAAACACCAACCTGTTCCTGCGTAACGTCGATACCCAGTACGACGATCAGTTCGCCCGTGAAGGCGCCAAGATCGGTGACACCCTGCGCATTCGTCTGCCGAACGACTACACCGTCCGCTCCGGGCGCGTGGCCGTGCCGCAGGACACCACTGAGCGCCAAGTGCCGCTGACCGTGTCCAGCCAGAAGGGTGTCGACCTGGGCTTCAACTCGGCTGAGTTGGCGCTGTCCATGGACGACTTCAGCAACCGCTACATCCTGCCGGCGGTGAACGCCCTGGCCGGCGGTGTGGCCGTCGACCTGATGTCGGCCACCGAAGCTTTCCCGAACCTGACGTTCAAGGGCCGCAACACTGCTGACAGTTCCGGCACCATCGTGACCCCGGATTCGGCCGCGTGGCTGGATGCGGGCGCCATGCTCGACATGACCAGCACCCCGCGCGTCAACTCCAAGGGCATGCGCAAGGCGATCCTCGATCCGCGCACCCAGGCCCGCACCGTCGACTCGATGTCTGGCCTGTTCAACAACGCGCAGAAGATCGGCGACCAGTTCAAATCCGGCGAAATGGGCGTCAACACCCTGGGTCTGGATTGGGGCATGGACCAGACCGTGCTGAAGCACACCAACGGCAGCTATACCGCTGGCGCGGTCAACGGTGCCAGCCAGACCGGCTCCAACCTGACCGTGACCGGCATCACCGGTACGTTCAAGAAAGGCGACGTCATCGTCATTGCGGGCGTGTTCGGCGTAAACCCGGTAACCAAGCAGTCCACTGGCGAGCTGCGTCAATTCGCCGTGACGGCTGATGTGGCCGCTGCCGCGACGGTGATTCCGATCTACCCAGCCATTACCCCGGGTAACGTGGCTTACGGCACCGTGACCGCTTCCCCAGCGTCTGGCGCACTGATCACCCTGGTCGGTGGCGCAGGCGTGACCTTCCGCAAGAACTTCGTCATGGACCCGATGGCCATCACCCTGGCCACCGCTGACCTGCCGCTGCCGAAGAACATGGACATGGCCGGTCGCGAAACCTACGACGGTATCTCGATGCGCTTCCTGCGTGGCTTCGACATCACCAACGACGTGTTCATCAGCCGCCTGGATATCCTCTACGGCTACTGCGCGCCGCGTCCGGAGTTCGGCACGGCTGTGGCCGACATCTTGTAACCTTCGGGTTGCCAATCGAGGCATCACAAAGGGGCCATCGCGGCCCCTTTTCTCTATCTGAGGACTGACCAATGAATCACCCTAAATGGAAATATCACGCCACCCTGCCAGCCGTGATCGTCGATGACGCTGAAGCCGAGCAAGACCTGGGTCTGGGCTGGCACGACACCCCCGCCGAAGCACAAGCCGCTGCCTCGGCAATCGATGCTGAAGATGCCGCCGAGCAGGCCGAGATCTATCGCAAGGAGTTGCTGGCCAAGGCCGCCAAGCTGGGCCTCAAGCTCCATCCCATGACCGGCGTGGAGAAGATTCAGGCCGCCATTGACGCCCAAGAAGCCGAGTAACCCACTGGAGCAAGACCCATGACGACGCCGGTCGAACTGATCAATCTGGCACTGAAACAAGTGGGCGTGCTGGGGGTCGGCCAGACCGCCACCTCTGAGGACATCGCCGACGCCTTCAAGATGCTCAACATGCTGCTGGCCCAGTGGTCGGTGAAGCGTAACGTGGTGCACCAGATCCTGGACGTCAGCTTCCCGTGTGACGGGCGCCAGACCTACACCGTGGGCGCTGGCGGCGACTTCAACGTGTTCCGCCCGTCGCGCCTACAAGGGGCCTACTGCCGACAGCTGGCCACCACCCCCATCGATTACCCGCTGGAAGTCCTCAAGTCGCAAACCGACTATGGACAGATCAGCACCAAGACCATGGGCTCGATGCCCAGCGCGGTCTACTACGACCCTCAGTACCCGCTGGGGGTTTTGCACGTCTGGCCGGTGGCGATTAATGGCTATGAACTGCACTTGCAGATCCTCGCCCCGCTGAATCAGTTCGTCACCGCCTACGACGACATCAACCTGCCGGCCGAGTACGAAGAGGCGTTGATGTACAACCTCGCCGGACGCCTCTACCCGATGTACGGCCTGCCGCCGGATCAGGTGGTAATCAAGCTCGCTGCCGCCAGTCTGGCCACCGTACGCATGGCCAACACCCAGACCGGCAAGCTGTCGATGCCCAACGGCCTGGTGCGTGGCGGCACCTACAACTTCTACTCGGACCGCTGATTATGAGAGCCCCCCTGCTTGTCGGCGCCTACCAGACGCGCAGCCTGATCGCCTCGGCGCAACGCTGCGTGAACCTCTATCTCGAGAAGAACCCCGAATCGGAAGACTTCCCGACCACCCACTACCCGACGCCGGGCCTGCTGCTGCTCAGCGACACCACCCACCAGGGCTGGCGCTGCCTGTATGCGTCCTCGGATGAGCGGCTCTTCGGCGTGGTGAACAAGGCGGTGGTGGAGATCAACGCCGACTTCACCTTGACCGAGCTGGGCGTCATCGCTTCCACCGGCACCCCGGTGCACATGCTGGACAACGGCACCACCCTGGTCATCGTCGACGGCA
>Ga0182005_1000238_pt1 | contig 35328 bp, 32 predicted proteins | sample Sormic07211103_1_FD_123021 | JGI IMG/M metagenome (GOLD analysis project Ga0182005, IMG submission 123021) | Rhizosphere microbial communities from Sorghum bicolor, Mead, Nebraska, USA - 072115-103_1 MetaG | ecosystem: Host-associated > Plants > Roots > Rhizosphere | place: USA: Nebraska...
ACATGCGTCAGGGCCGGCACTACCAGTCGCCTGCCCAGCGCGCTCGGCGCTGTTATCCGCACCAGCCCGCTCAGCTCGGCGTCAGTCTTGCCGGTATCGCGTTCGAACAAGCCGTCGAGCTGCCGCACCGTGTCCCGGCCGCGCGCTGCCAGCGTTTCTCCAAAGGCAGTGATCTGTACCCGCCGCGTATTCCGGTGAAACAGCATTTCTCCTTGCAGCTGCTCAAGTTCCTGCACGGCGCGGGTGACTGCCTGCGGCGAGATGCCGAGCTTGACCGCGGCCGCCTTGAAACTGCCGGTTTCAGCGGCTGTACAGAAAATCCGCATCATTTCGAGTCGATTCAGCATCGGATAATTATTCCTTGTATTGGAATTATAAAATCAAATCATTTCCATTGTTTGGCATTAATAATCATCCCATACTTCTTTCATTGCAGGGGGAATGCCACCTGCTTCAACCAGAAAAGGAAGATGGACATGCACACCAATATCGAAGGTAAAGTAGTTGTTATCACCGGCGCCAGCAGCGGTTTGGGCGAGGCAACCGCTCGACATCTGGCAGCGCAGGGAGCGTCGGTGGTGCTGGGCGCGCGCCGCATCGACAAGCTGGCCGGTATCGCCAATGAGATCCGCGCCGCCGGCGGCAAGGTGGAAGTGGCTGCAACCGACGTTACCGATGCGGCCCAGGTCAAGGCCTTGCTCGATGTCGCGGTCAGCAGTTTCGGCCGGGTCGACGTGCTGGTCAACAATGCGGGCCTGATGGCGATTGCGCCGATGAGCGAAACCAAGGTCGAAGAGTGGAGCCGGATGATCGACATCAACATCAAAGGCGTGCTGTATGGCATTGCCGCAGCACTGCCGTTGTTCCAGCAGCAGGGCAGCGGACATTTCATCAATATCGCGTCGGTGGCCGGCATCAAGGTGTTCAGCCCGGGCGGCACGGTGTATAGCGGCACCAAGTTCGCGGTGCGCGCCATCTCCGAAGGCTTGCGCCATGAAGTGGGTGGAACAATCCGTACCACTACCATCCTGCCAGGCGCGATCGATAGTGAACTGAAGCTGGGCAGCTCGCACGAAGAAAGCGCGAAATTCGTCAAGGACTTTAACCAGATCGCAATTCCGGCGGATTCGGTGGCGCGCGCAATCGCCTATGCGATCGAGCAGCCGGCGGGTGTCGACATCAATGAAGTCGTATTGCGGCCGACGGTCCAGGATTTCTAAAGGCCGCAGCCGGCTTGCCCGGCCGGGTGTTCAGGGCCGGGTGAGCCTGACGATCACATCCTTGTGCTGCGGGAACAGCTTGAGCAGTTCTTCCCGCGTCGGCGTCACCATGTCCTCCATCTCCCATCCGGGCGCGACCGCCTCGCTGACCAGGCCGTACTGGCCCTTGGTCAGCTCCGCCGCTTTCCAGGTCCCGCCCTTGACGGCCAGCTGCAATTGCTGGCCATGCCGGATATCCGGTCCGACCACCACCGCCTGGTACCTGCCGTCAGGGTAGATCAGGTGGTAGGTGATGGGCGCACCCATGTGGTAATACTCGATGCCGTCCGAGCTTTTTGTATGGAAATGGTCTACCGGCGTGTCGTCGGTCAGCATGTAGTAGATCGTCGTCAGCGTGCTGCGCGGACCGCGCGCGGTGCTGATCTTGTCGCGCTGGTCGGCCTTGAAGGTTTGCCGGAAATAGCCGCCTTCGAAATGATGTTCGAGCTGCAGCAGCTTGATGACCTCGTCCTTGTCCGGGATGGCCGGATTGTCTGCCCGGCAGGCGCCGGCCAGCAGCAGGCCGCCGAAGAAGATAGCGAAAAATTTCATGGACCACCTTTTTGAAAGGGATGTTGCAGAATCGGGCACGGCATCAACCGTGCGAAAATAGGCAAGCTTCATCAACGGCCTTGCAAGAAAACTTAGCAAGAACCAGGCCAAACATTCATCCTCAAGGGAAACATGATGTCTATCGACTGGAGTGCGTTTACCCCATGGCCGGCCTTGCTTGGCGGCTTGCTGATCGGCCTGGCCGCAGCGATGTTCGTATTGCTGAACGGCCGCATTGCTGGCATCAGCGGCATCCTGGGCGGGCTGTTGCGGCCGGCGCGCGGAGATATCGGCTGGCGCACTGCCTTCTTGCTAGGCCTGATCGGTTCGCCATTGGCGTACGGCTTGTTTGCAGCACTGCCGGCGGTGCGGATTGACGCCGGCTACGGCGCCTTGACGCTAGCGGGGCTGCTGGTCGGCGTCGGCACCCGTTACGGCTCCGGCTGCACCAGCGGCCACGGGGTCTGCGGCCTGTCGCGCCTGTCGCCGCGTTCGCTGGCGGCCACCGTCGTCTTCATGGGCTGCGGGTTCGTCACCGTATATGCGATACGCCACCTGTTTGCCGCTTAAGGAAAAAACCATGCTTATCATCACATCGCTGCTTGCCGGCCTGGTGTTCGGACTGGGACTGATCGTTTCCGGCATGGCGAATCCGGCCAAGGTGCTTGGCTTCCTCGATCTTGGCGGCGCGTGGGACCCGTCGCTGGCGTTTGTGATGGCCGGCGCCATCGCGCTGGGGCTGGTGGCGTTCTCTTTTGCAAAAAAACGCAGCACGTCCTTGATCGGCGCCGAGATGAGGCTGCCGGCCGCGCGCCGCATAGACCGCCGCCTGGTGATCGGCAGCGCTTTGTTTGGGGTGGGGTGGGGGATTGCGGGCTTTTGCCCGGGACCCGTCCTGGTTGACCTTGGCATGGGCGAGACGAAAGCGCTGGTGTTTGTTGCGGCGATGCTGGTCGGCATGGCCGTATTCGAGATTGCAGAAAGGCGCTTGCGCGCAGCCGGATAAGCGCATTGCATACGGCACGGCCCCGACTGCTGTCCTGCCGTCGTTTAAATTTCCTAAGGCAATTCACCGTGCGTTGACTGGAACGCGCGCACCTGTGCGTTCGAAAGCCGGCGCGCAGGCTGGTTCTCGCTAGCGTCATTATCCGGTAACAAAGTGCAGTTACCATCCGGAAAGATTTTTAACGCGTCTTACCAGGAACGGTGGATCCATCGTTCATTCGCGCAAACTTAAATTCCACTCAGGGTAACGACATGGTGCTGAAATTCAGCGTGTCCTGCGCAGGCAACGCACGGCTGGCCGATCCATCCGCTTTGCGTGCCGTGGTGCCGAAACCGGGCCTGCTGCGATGAAACACGACATGACCAGGCGTTTTCATTCCGGCCGCCGCCGTCGCTTGCCGCAGCGCGCCAGCCACACATATAGCCGCGGCGCGGTGCTGCCGATCGGGATCTTTTTCCTGGCGGTGCTGTGCGTCGGCATATTTTCCGTCTACAACCTGTCGCAGGTGACGAGCGACAAGCGGCGCCTGGTCAACGCCGCCGATGCGATTGCCTACAGCACCGCCAATATCGCGGCGGAGGGCCTCAACTATACGGCCTACACCAACCGCGCCATGATCGCGAACTACCAGGCGGTGGGCCAGATGACGGCGATGTGGTCGAACATGACCATGTCGGACCAGTACTGGAAAAACAATACCAAGGTGATGAAGGCCACCGCTGCGCTGACCAAATTCATTCCCTATATCGGCGCCGGCATGTCGAGCATCCTTAACGCCGTCTCTACGTTCGGCAAGTACTGGGAAAAAATCGTCGACGGCGTGCGCGTCACCAGCCAGGTGCTGGCCAATGCCGGCACCGCCACCACCTCGCTGACCAACTACGCGATTTTCGCTTCGCAGCAGGTGCACCTGGCCACCACCACCTCGGCCATGATCGCGATGCAAAAGGAACTGCTGACGGCCAATGCGCCGCGCGCCGAGTTTGTGCCGCAGACCATCATGTACCAGGTCGCCAAGAGCGTGGTGGACTTCGGCAGCATGATCAAGCTGCACCAGCCGCCGCGCAAGTTCATGGGCAGCACCGAGATGAAGACCAAGCTGCCGGACAGCACCGGCACCGCCGAATTCAACCTGGTGCACCGGGTGATGATGCAGGACATGATCAAGCTGACCAGCGCCATGGGCGGCCGCCGCCTGTTTCCCAACGCGGTCGGCCTGTGGGCGGTGGACGGCTGCAACCTGAGCGGCATCAACGGCATCCTGACCGGCCTCTCGGCCAACGGCCTGGAACAGATCGTGCCGGCGCTGCAAGGCAACGTTGCGGCGGACGTCATCGGCCCGGTGATCGAAGCGTTCATGAACACGGTGGGCCTCATCGTCAGCCCGATCATGTGCCTCTACGAGCGCACCGGCGGCACCCGCATGATCCAGATGCAGGACGGCACCTATGCCTGGAGCAATATCGACATCATGGAGATCAATCCGCACCTGTTCAATATCCACATCCCGATGGCCGGCGCGGTGACGATGTCCAAGGTCGGCCGCCAGGGCCTGGACAAGAACCAGGAAGTGCCTGAAGACCTGGCCAAGTTCGTGGAGGTGGTGAAAGACACTTCGTCCTGGAAGAAATCGTTCTGGGGCGAGGCTACCGGCATCGACGACTGCCTGTATTTCACGCTGCCCAGCGGCGAGCTCTATGCGCCGCGGATAAGCGGCGCCTGCGGCTCGCTGTCTGCCGGCGCGGCCAAGAAATACTACGAGCGCGGCGTCATGAATATCGCCAGATCCTCCGGCGAGCGCGCCATGAAGGGCCAGCCGCAGATCGCCACCGCCAGCCAGACGCTCAACAACGCCGCCATGGCGACCCTGGAGCCGGTGATCAATGCGGCCGGCGCCGGCGTCAATTCCTCCAATTCATCCCAATCCGCGATAAACCTCCCGGACGCCAACGCCGGCAACCTGAGCGGCGTGCTGGGCGGCGCCCCGGCCGGTACGCCGGCTTCCGGCGCCGCGCTGAATGCGCCTAATCCCGGCAGCGCCGACGCCGAAGTGGCTGTGGCGACGGCGATGGCGCAGCAGGCGGTGAATTTCCAGCAGCTGTCGAGCCTGGGCGGCAATGTCGCCACTTCCATTTCGAACATGCTGGGCAGCGGTTTTTCGCTCGCCACCTCGGCGTTCGACGACCCGCTGGACGCCCCCAGCGGTTTTGTCCAGTTCATCCTCAAGGCCCTGGGCCTGGGCGACTTGATCGACGTCCTTGGCATGCGCACCTCGCGCGGCACCGAAACGCTGTTCCAGAAACCCGGCCTGGGCGGCGTGGTGGCGGCCGACATGGGATTGCCGGCGGAACGCTTCGGCCTGTGGGAAATGCGCGGCGCCAACATGGGCAACTACCAGCTGGGCGACCGCGCGGCCAGCAACCTGTTTGTGGCCAGCAAGGAAGTGCAAGACAACGCCTTGAAGGACCTGGGGCCGTCGTTCGTGGTGGCGCTGCAGCAGACGGTCGACAAGACGCCGCTGCGCCCGGAAAGCAAATTCAACCTCGGGCGCGCGCCCATGAACGATTACGACACCGAACTGAAGCAGGATTACCTGAAGGCGATCGGCAAGGCACGTGTGTATTACCGGGCGCCGGTGGAGCGCTGGACCACGCGCGGCCAGATCGTGTCGCACGCCAACCTGATGCTGCCGTACTGGAACGCCCGCCTGGAAGGCTTGAACTACCCTGAAAAAGCGCTGTTTTTCATCATTAACTAGAGCTCATTTCATGCCCATGCTGCCTACCCGATCCACCGCATCGCCCAGCTTGCGCCGCCAGCGCGGCCAGGCGCTGGTCGAATCCATCATTGTCTGCAGCCTGTTCATGGTGTTCCTGTTCGGCCTGCAATGGGTGTGGCGCTTCGGCGAACTGAACCAGCTCAATGCCGAGGCCGCGCGTTTCGCGATCTGGGAGCGCACTGCCTACAAGACCAGCGCCGGCGCCGAAACGCAAGCGCTCTACAGCAGCGACGGCAACCTGGGGCCGCAGGTTTTCCGCAACGTCTACCTGACGCCGCGCGGCGCGCGCCAGTTGCAGGGCGAGGGCGGCAACGCCTTGATGCAGGACCACCCGGACTGGATGAGCACGGCGGCGCGCTTTTTTACCGGCACGATGAAGGGCGCGACTTTCGGCTCGCTGTCCGGCAATGCCTTGAGCGTCGTCACCAATTCGGACAAGGCGCCCGGCGGTCCGATGGGCTTCGATCCGACCCATAACACCTTGACCCGCCTGAAGCTCGATGACAAACCCTACGAGCGGGTGCAGGTCAACGGCGCCATCGGGCTGGGCGATTTCATCACCGATTTCCTGCAGCAGCGCTTCGGCATCGCGCCTGGGGTCGACAGCGCCGCCGCCGGCGGCGCCAACGTTACTGCGCTGGGCAGCCTGACCATGGTCACCAATTCCTGGTCGGCGCCGGGGGCGGTGGCGATCAAGCGCATGTTCGACGAGCTCAATCCGCTGGCTTCCAGCAACAACGTCGGCATGGTGCTGAACAACGGCAAGTATGGCAACTTGTCGCAGCTGATCGGCGGCGCCTCCGGTTTCGGCAGCAATTACCGGGTCGACAAGGTTGGCATCAACCCGGCGCAAGTATCGACGCTGGTGTCGCAGGGGATGGGTTTTGACTACAACAGCCTGAAGAACCCGGGCGACCTGATAAAGATATTCAAGCCTACCGATGAATACAAGGAAAGCTTCGTGTTCAAGGCGGCGACCATCGAACCCGAATACGTCGGCATCATCTGCAAGGCAAAAGTGCCGAATTCGATCCGGCTGACGCAATACACCCAGGATGAGCTGTGCCCGTCCGGCACGGTGCGCGCGCGCACGATTTCCATGTTCGATAATCCGGCATGGAGGTTTGTGGCGCCGTAGGGAAGTATTTTGGAAATGCTATTGATTCGGTGAAAAAATCATTGATATTCAATGCATTACAGATCAATTCTGCCAATTTGGATCAAGTATTGAATGGAATCAAAAGACGTTTTTATTCAATCACTTGCGTAAATTATCTAGAATTAAGATGAAATAGCGAGCCAGCATTTCCCGCGACTGTGCACATGCCGGTTCGCTACCGCAGCTATTGCAGCTGCTGCCGGGTGCTGCGGGTCGAATCATAGTGGGCGTTGCCGTCGTAGACGATGCTGATCTGCTGGTTGCGGGTGACGAAAGTATTGTTGTGGTTCAGGGCCAGCCCGCCGATCGGATCGATGACAAGCGGTCCGGACGGCTGGATGATCTGCACCGGCCGCTGCAGCACGGTGGCCATCAGCTGCGGCGCGAAATCGCCGCCGACGTTGCGCCAGCTGCGGCTGGTGAGGATATCGTCGACGATGCGGTTGAGCTGGTTGCCGGTGACGAATACCTGGAAATAGGCGGCGTTGTCGAGGATCAGCTGCGCCACCCGCTGCCTTAACGTGGCCGGATTGGCGTTGACGCCGTCGAGATAGCGGATCTGGTCAAGCACCGCGGCATAAAAGCAGTTGCCGTCGCCGGCGACCCTTTCCGCCGCCAGGCCATCCCTTTGCAGGTAGATATCCAGGTTGCGCTGGTTGAGATCGATGAACCCCTGGTTCGAATACTGGGAAATCAGGTCATCCAGGAGATTGCGCGCATTGACGATATGCTCGAAGGCTTCCTGGCTGCCGCCTTCTTTGTCCGGATGGTTCTGCAACAGGAGTTTCAGGCTCTGCTTCTTGACCAGGGCGCCGATGCCAGGCAGCAGTACCTGCTGGTTGATGTTGCTGAGGCGCTGCGGAATCTGCAAGGTCGCCAGCGCCGCATTGATCTCTTCCAGGGACGCACTGTCTTTATCGTCGATGCTTGGCGCCAGGTCTTCGTCGTCGTCCTCGGTGTCGCTGTCGTCGCTGTAATAGCCGTCTATGGTCTGCAGCAACTCGTCCACCAGCTTGTCGCCGAGATAAGCCTCCAGTTTCTCAAGATCGTATCTGTCGGTGTCTTTGCTGAAACCGAACAGGGCGCGGCCGGCCACTTGTCCGCCCTGGGGAGCGCCGCCTTTTTTCGCCCAGGCCGAAACGAACAGGCCGTTCTTGCGGTTGAAAGCTTGCTGGAAGGTCAGCTGGCCGAGGGCAATGCGCCGCAACAGGGCGCGCGCAAGCTTGTCGGAACCGGGCACGCGCGTGCTGTGCGCTTCGATGAATTGGGTCAATAAGAGAAACAGGGACTTGGCCTGGGCTTCCTGGTCTTTGCCGCTGCTTTGCCCGGATTCGATCGCGCTGAGTATCTCGAAGGCGACTTCCGCGTCGTTGCCTTTAAAGCGGGCAATGACGTCATCGTAATTGCTGGGAATCTGCTTGTCGTCGTACGCCTCGGAGTCGAGATATAGGAAAGGCTGCCCGCCGAATCCCTTGCGATAGTAACCTTTGGTGTCGCCGAGCCCGATTTGCGAATAGGCCGGGTTGATGCCCGGATTGAGCGCGGGATTATACAAAGTCAAGGCGGTGCTTGCCTCGGGATTGCCGGCAACCAGCCTGGCGATGTCCGCATTCCTGTAGCCGTAGTTGTCCTTTGCCTGCTTGCGGAAGATGCCTCGCTCGCTCTTGGGAGTGGCTTTCTTGAACCTGTTTCGCAAGCGCGACCTGCGCAGCTTTTGAAGAAGGGTTTCTTTTCTCTTTTTTTTCCCAAGCTGGGCCGTGCCGCCAGTGCCATTGCCTACGGTGCTTGGGATCGGCGTCAACGCACCGGGAACGTCCTTGGTGGAGACTTGCCTGAATCCAGCCGCTTTGCGGCCCATCACGTCCGCTTCCCGTTCGAGGGCGGCGTCGTCATTGACCGGCGTGCCGTCGGCCTCGGTGGTCGGCGCTACCCGGCCTTGCGCTTGCTGCACCAGGTGCCAGGCTTCATGCGGCAGGTGCGATTGCTGTCCCGGCGCCAGGTGGATCTGGCTGCCTTGCGCATAGGCATGCGCCATCAACTGCGCCGGCCGGGCCGAGTTGTAATGTACCTTGACGTTGTCAAGGCTGAGGCCGGACAGCGATTCGATGCCCGCTTTCAGCTGGTCCGGCAAACCGGTGCGGTTGATTCCCGGGCTGTGCGTAGCCGGGCCGGTCATCGGCATCGGCGTAGCTGGCGCGCTGGTCGCGCGCCGCTGCAGAGGGCTGCCGGCATAGTGAAAATCGCCCATCGCGACCAGGCCGTTGCCGCCATCCGGCGCCGCTTCTGTGCGGGCCGGCAATTCCTGGTGCGGCAAAATCTCCGGCGTCAACGCTGGAGCAAGCGCACTCATTTCTTTCATGCCTGTCATCGCCTGCTTGCTCCTTGCCTGTCAGGATAGGTTGCGCTTCGCCGTAGCCATCTGCTCCGCTTGCCTTGTTTTTCTGATACGGCGAAATAAATGATCCCTTGTGGAGAATATATATATAATTTCCGCAGGGCAAATTTCGCCCCTCATTATTCAACGCCGGCCTTCCCCAGGTCGAGTGGATCTTGATTCAACAGGCACGCCGCAAGATTTTACGGATCATCTTTTGGCTGCCGCATTGCGGTCTGCAAACCAGGTTTTTTCTTTCCCCTGACAAGGGCTCAAAAATGATGGTTTTTGGAGAAGAAAATGAATCGGAATTTTAGTGGATTAGCGTTAATTCTCAGCGTTGCCTGTTTTACCTCAAGCCTTGCCTTGGGCGCCACCATCACCAGGCAAATACCCAGCAGCGGCACAGTCAAGATTCCTGCCGCCACCGTCGGCGTCGACGGCTTGTCCTCGCCTGAAATTTCACCGGTATTTTCGAACGCGCCAGATCTTGCCGACGGCCCCACCGCAGCGGGTACGGCGGGGTTGAGCGGTAAAAACGGGACGCAAAGCACCGCCGGCGTGCTGGCGCGGGTGGCGAAGTTCAAGATAAACCGCAGTATCGCCAGGACCCAGGGCAAAGGGCAGTGGACCGAGGCAGTCGGCAGGGACGCGCCAGACCGCCGGGTGCAAGTCAGCTTCGACGGCGAAAACTCGCGCAACCAGCGGCTGGCCAGCAACGGCAACCAGTTTTCCATCGAGCCGCCGGACCAGGGGCTTTGCGCCGGCAACGGTTACGTCATGGAATCGCTGAATGACGTCATGAAAGTCTATAACCGCAAGGGCGCCGCATTGAGCGGCGATATCGCGCTCAATGCGTTCTACGGTTATGCGCCGGCCATCAACCGCCAGGTCACGCCACGCGTCTTTGGCCCCTCGATTACCGACCCGGCCTGTTATTTCGATCCGGATGTAAAACGCTGGTTTCACCTGGTGCTGACCTTGGACACCGATCCTGCCACAGGTGCGCAAACCGGCACCAACCATCTCGACCTTGCGGTCAGCTCGTCCGCCGATCCGCTCGGGAGCTGGACGGTATACAAGATCGCCGTGCAGGATGACGGCACGCAAGGTACGCCCCAGCATCCAAATTGTCCTTGCCTGGGCGATTATCCGCATATCGGCGCGGACGCCCACGGCATCTACCTGACGACCAACGAATTCCCGTTTTCCGGCGGCTTCAACAGCGCGCAGATATATGCCATATCGAAAAAAGCGCTGATCAGCGGCAGCGCATCGATACAGGTGGTGCAGCTGGACACGGCCGACTACCTGCTTGAAGGCAATCCAGGATTCACGGTATGGCCGGCAGTCTCGCCGGCCGGCGACTTTGAACGGAGCAACCACGGCACCGAATACCTGTTGAGTTCGGTCGCGGTATTTTCCAATTCCGGCAACGACAATCGCCTGCGGGTATGGGCAGTCGGCAATACCAGGTCGCTGGACGACACGGCGCCGGCGCTGACGCTCCTGCACAATGTGGTCAGCGTCGACAGCTATGGCGTGCCGCCTGCGATTCCGCAGAAAGCGGGCAGCGCGCCGCTGCGGGATTGCCTGAACGACCGTAGCATGGTGACGCCGGCCGGCGTCGGCTGCTGGCATTACCTGACCGCTGTCCTGCCGGCAGTCCCCGAAACGCTGGCGGACCTGGATCCGAACGATTCGCGCATGCAGCAAGTATTTTTCACCGGCGACCGCCTGTATGGTGCGCTCGATACCGTCGTCAATGTCGCCGGCCAGGAACAGACCGGGATTGCCTACTACGTGCTGAATCCGGCCGTTTCGGCCAGCCAGGTCGGCGCATCCGTGACCAGGCAAGGGCAGGTGGCGCTTGCCGGCAACAGCGTTACGCGGCCGGCCATAGCGGCGCTGCCTAACGGCAAAGGCGTGATCGGCTTTACCGTCGCCGGCGCGGACCACTACCCGAGCGCCGGCTATATTCACTTCAGCCGCGACCGCGGGCACAGGGGTGAAACGGCCAAGATCATTGCCAACGGGCTCGGGCCGGATGACGAATTCGGCGCCTATAACGCCTTCGGTACGCCGCGCAGCCGGTGGGGCGATTACGGTGCGGCGGCAGTCGACGGCAACGATATCTGGCTAGGCGCCGAATACATTGCGCACGGCTGCACGCTGGCGCAATTTGCCAGCCTCGCCGATCCGGTAGCGCAGTTCAGCTGCAATGGCAGCCGCGTTGCCCTGACCAACTGGGCCACCCGCATCAGCAGGATCGCGCCTTGAAATCTTAAACGGAGTAGAGGGGCCTGGCATCGTTCGCCAGGTCTCTCGAGCAACTGACGCTGGATGGCATTCCGTACTATTCTTTCTCCGGCATCATGGACGAATGATGGGTCGAGATCAGCCATTGCTTCCCATCCCATTTGTAGGTGAAGGTATAGCGCGCCTTTACTTCTTGCCCGGTTTTCCCTAGCGTGAACGTATACAGGCCGATATCGATGGCGGTAGTGCAATCGATCTTGATGGTGCGCCAATTGATTTTCCCGCTCGGCTTGTTTTCCAGGAAATGCTCAAAATAATCGATTTTCTCTTCGCGGGTAACACGCGGCTTGTTGGACAGGGTGGCAAGCAATACCGATTTATCTGCATAATTTGCGACGACCTCGCGCGGGTTGCCGGTCTTCAGCGAATTGTTCCAGCGATCAAACAATGATGCGATGTCAGGCTCGCCGGCTGCGGGACAGGCTTGCGCATTTTGCGGTCCTGGAGTTTCGCTTCCTGTTGGCGTCATGGCGCAGCCGGAGATCGCAAAAGCGATGGCGGCTGACAGGACTATGCGGCTCATTTCCATGGTTTTCCTATCGAATAAGAGAATTTGCCCACTTTCGGGGTGGCTTGAAGACGATGCAAATAATGCCATATGGAAATATTAAAAGGTGGAACAAATACATGCCGACTGTGTGTATTTTTATTTGAAGGCATGGCCGGCAGTCATCCTCGCCACAACGGCAAGTCCGCTTGAAAAAACAACAGGTCAGGAATTTGTTGAAAAAAACAATATAAACAATGACTTGTGCGCGTTTCCAAGATGCTGGAACAAGATCGGAGCGCGTCTCTTGCAATACCGCCCAGATACAGATTGACAGCATTTTTTGCAACTCTTACAGTCATCAGACAAATGTTTCTGTGAGGAAATTCCGGGAGGTGGGTTAAACCGGCCCGACAAAAACCGAGGTTCGCAATGTGGTTGTCAGCTTTGGCTGTCCCAAAGCGCGCCGAAAGTGGCAAGCCATCCCAATCTATCCAGGAGAATCAATTGAAATCGAAGATGATAAAAGGTCTTGCGATCGGCCTTTCATGCATGGCGTTCTCAAGCCATGGCGCCGAACAGGCAGATACGGCGGGAACCAGCGCCGCCAGCTTGAGCAGCTTTAAACATCCAGGCGTGCTGGTCGACATGGCGCGCCTGAATTACATAAAAGGCCAGGTCAATGCCGGCGCCGAGCCCTTTTCCTCGGCTTACGAAGCGGCCAAAAGCAGCCGGCTGGGATCGCTGAGCTACAAGGTGCAGGGGCCGCCATCGAACCACGTGATCGAATGCGGCTCCGGTTCGGTGCCGGACCACGGCTGTTCGACCGAGGACAGCGACGCTGCCGCGGCCTATACCCAGGCGCTGCTGTGGTTCATCTCCGGCAACGCCACTTATGCCAAGAACGCGATCGCCATCATGAACGCCTATGCACGCAACCTGACCGGCGGACACACCAATTCCAATGCGCCGCTGCAATCGGCATGGACTGCGGAAAAGTGGCCGGCGGCAGCTGAAATCGTCCGTTATACCTATACAGGCTGGGCGGCTTCCGACATCTCGGCCTTTCAAAAGATGCTGTCGACCCAGTACCTGCCGTATATCAACGGCAACCAGGCCGCCGGCAAAAACGGCAATTGGGAATTGAGCATGATCGATGGCATGATCGGCATCGCCGTGTTCACGGAAGACCAGGCGCTGTACGCCTCGGCGGTTGCGCTGTGGAAGAAATGGGTGCCGGCCTATTTTTACAACCATGCGGCGGACGGCGGCGCGCCGGTGAAGTTCAGCGGCAGCCCGAGCGGCTGGAACGGGCAAACCGTGTTCAACACGGCCACCAGCGGCGTGTCGCAAGAAACCTGCCGCGACACCCAGCATGTGCAGCTGGGCCTGGCTGCCACCTTCAACGCTGCCGAGACCGCCTATGTCCAAGGCACGGACTTGTACACCCCGATGCAGGCGCGCCTGACCACTTCGCTGGAATACCTCGCGCGCATGCTGCAAGGTGTGCGCAATACTTCGCAGACAAACAGGGTCAACGTGCCTGCTGGTTTTCCCGGCTTGTGCGACGGCACCTATATCCCGGTGCTGAAGGGCACGATGGAGCGCGCGTACAACGGCTATCACAATCGCCTGGGCGTTGCGCTGCCGCAGACATTGACGCACCTGGTCAATGACGTGCGTCCGCATGCGAATCCTGACGACGGGCATGACGTGATCCTGGAAACGCTGACCCACGGCGGCAGTCCGGCAAGCAAATGAATCCATTGCCGCCAGCCGGCTGCAACCAGGTACCGAAGAAAATCGAACAGGAGAATATTTTGGGAAGTGCCCGCCTCACATATAAGCTCTGACGATGTGGTCTTTTCGAGTTAGTGGCCTGGCCCCGCAGTTGGAATCAATGACGGCTCCATGCGTGGAGCCGTTTCCGCTTGAATGATCACTGTTCGGATCGCGCCATGGACCGGCCATCCAGCGCCGGGATGAACCAGCGGCGCAGCGTTTCCTCCAATCCGTCCATGTTGTCCTCCTCGCCGACCCAGGCAACGCAGGCATCGGGACGGATCAGCATCGAAGGCCCTGCATCGACCGCCACGCAGCGTATCCTCCGCGTGGCGGCCGCAGCGAGATTGGAAGCCTTCCCTCCGGCTGAGGCGTCGAGAAGGACGCCCATGCCATCCTGCATGGCATCGTAGAGCGAGGCGCCGGCATCGCCGCGATTGATCGGCTGATCGCCGATCAGCCGTCCGACATCGTCCAGCTCGGACCCGAGGTCGTAGCGGGTGGAAAGGCCGCTCATCATCTCGCCGATGAGCCGGTTGACGTCATCGAATTGCATGAAGTCCGCCACGAGGTCGCGCATCGCACCCGATTGCGGATCGGGCCGCAGCAGGGCGATCTGGGCAAGCGTGTTGGCCAGCACGGCCTTGGCGACGGGCCGCCGCTCGGCGGTGTAGGTGTCGAGCAGGTTCTCCGGCATTTCGCCGCGGATGACCGAGGCGAGCTTCCAGCCGAGGTTTGCCGCATCCGCCAGCCCGAGGCTCAGGCCCTGGCCGCCGAACGGCGAGTGAACATGCGCCGCGTCGCCGGCAAGCAGCACTTTGCCTCGGCGGTAGGTATCGACCAGCCGCGTGTTGTCCGTCCACCGGCTCGCGCTTTCGAGCGCTTTCACGCGGACCTCGGCGCCGCTGATGCGGCGCAGGACAGCTTCGGTCTCTTCAAGCGTGACCGGAGCCTGCCGGTCCTCCGGCGGGCCGGTAAAGTCCAGCATGAACAATCGGCCGGGGACAGGCCCGTAGGCGAACACGCCACCCGATGTGCGATTCCAGCCGATCGGCAGCAGGCGGTCGGGGTGGTCGATTTCCGCGACAACCTGGTAGAACGTCGACGTCGGGGCCGTGCCGGGGAAGTCAAAGCCGGCCATCTTGCGGATGAGGCTGCGCCCGCCGTCGCAGCCAACGAGATAGGAGCAAGAGATGCGGCCTGCGCCCGCCGGAGATATCCACTCCAGGTCGACGCCGTCCGCCTGCTGGACGAAGCCGGTGACCTCGCAGCCGCGGCGTACCTCGATCCCAAGAGCGCGCGCACGTTCGGCCAGCATGACTTCGATGTCATGCTGGCGCACCAGGCGAGGACGCCGTTCAGGCTCTTTCTGCGCATCTTTCCGGATCAGGGGCAGCCCGCCGAAATGGCCGCTGTACTTCGACGCCCGGCCACGCAGCTCGGCGCCGGTCTGTTTTGTAAACGCATCCATCGCCGCGAAAGTGCTCGCCTCCGCGGCAGCAATCGCCGCGGCCATCCCGCGGCGCGTCAACGCTTCGCTGCCAAGAGGTCCGACCGACATTGCCTTCATGATCATGTTTATGCCCGCCAGGCGCTCCAGCACGAGCACGCGCGCGCCGCCCAATGTCAGCTCAATGGCCGTCAGCAGTCCAACCGGACCGGCTCCCACCACCACTACATCAATTTGTGTTTCCATGTACTTGATCCTAATGTATACTTAGTACATGTATTATTGTGCCATCAGGAGCCATATGTCAACACCATCCGATCTCCGGTCCCGTAAGCGCCTTGCCATGCGACAAGGCATCTCCAACGCCGCCACGCGCCTTTTCTTCGAACGTGGCTTCGATCATGTGACGGTGGACGAGATCGCCGCCGCCGCCGACGTCGGGCGGATGACGGTGTTCAATCATTTCCCCCGCAAGGAAGACATGTTCTTCGACCGCGACGAGGAGGGCCGCGCAATCTTGCGCGAAGCATTGCGCCAGCGCGATACCGGCGTCGCTCCGATCGAGACCTTGCGCCTGCTGGCTCATCGGCTGGTTGCGGAAAATAGTCCTTACGTCAGGTTTTCTGTCGAGAGCCAAGGCTTCATAGAGACGATCGAGGGCAGCGAGACCCTGAAGGCGCGAGCCAGGGCAATACGCGACGAGATCGCGCAAGTCGTGACGGAGGCGCTGACCGAGTGCGCAGGGCGCGAACCTGCCGATCCCGACGCCCACCTGGCGGCCGGCCTGCTTCTGGCGACATGGACCGTGGCCCTGATCCAGGCGCACCGGACTTTTCGGCAGAAGCGAGATGCCGAGGGAGCGGAAGCGGTCTTTCTCGCTATTGTCGATAAGGGAACCATCGGGCTACTGGCTGCCATGGCAGGTACGCCTTACGCTTGAGCAATCGGCTTCGGTCCAATGGCAGGCTTCTGAGGTTCGAGCGCGCGGCGCAATTGCGGCGCCTCTTGCTGGATATGGTCCCACAGCCGGTTCGAGACCGGCCCGTGCGGCCGGTCGCGGCGGCGCGCCGCCACCAGTTCCTCGGTACGGCCTGGCAGGTGGCGGCCGGCAATCGATTGCAGGCGTCCGTCGTGCAGTTCGTCCTCGATCAGGAAGCGAGGCATGTGGCCCCATCCGAGGCCCTGCAGGATGATTTCCTTCTTCATGCCCTGGTCGGCAACCATGCATTGCGGCGCACCTTCGATCATGAAGTAGTCTTGTTGCGGTGAATGGCGGGCAGTGTCGCGCATGATGCATTGGGTGAACGTGCGCATCCGGTCCGGCGTGACGGGGCGCTTGGTGCGTTCTGGCAGGAAGCCCGGCGCCACTACGGGGATAAACGGCACCTTGCACAGGTCAACCCATTCCACGCGCGGGTCGCTCTTGTCGATCCAGTGCAGGATCAAATCGGCTTCGCCATCGAAGAGCCGTTCCCAGGGGCCGCCCACCGCTTCGAAGTGCAGATGCAGGCGCGTGCCCGGACACCGGGCGAAGAAGCGTCCGAGCATCCCCAGCGCCTGCGGGCGCGGGCAGAGGTCGCCGATCACCACATGGATCTCGCTTTCCTCGCCCATCGACAGCTGGGCAGCATGGATGCGCAAGCCTTCCAGCTCGCGCAACAGCGATTGCGCCCGGCGATGGAACGATAGCCCTGCCTCGGTAGGGTGCACGCGATAGCCGCTGCGATCCAGAAGGACAAGGTCGAGCTGCCGTTCCAGCTTGGCGACGGCGGCGAACACCGCCGGGTGCGAACGATGCAGCATGGCCGCCGCCGGCTGGAAACCGCCCGAGCGGACCACCGCATCGAAGCATTGCAGGTCGTGCAGGGTGAAATCCGACATGTCATGTTTTCCTACAGAGATCATCATATCTTTGTAATATCATAGAAACCGCGCCGCAGCTAGAATTTGCTTCATTCATCAATCAACAAGGAAGGTGTTTTCACCATGAATGAACTGAAATTCGTTAGCGCCGGCGACGGCGCCCGCATCGCCTATCGTATTGACGGCGCCGCCGGGAAGCCGGTGCTGGCGCTGTCCAACTCCATCGGCACCACGCTGCGGATGTGGGACCGGCAGATCGAGAACCTGTCGGAACATTTCCGCGTTTTGCGCTATGACTTCCGCGGCCATGGAGGATCAAGCGCTCCGGCCGGCGCCTACTCGCTCGACCGGCTTGGGCGCGACGTGATCGAGCTGCTCGATGCGCTCGGCATTGAACGGGCGCACTTCCTCGGCCTGTCGCTGGGCGGCTTCGTCGGGCAGTGGCTCGGCATCCACGCGCCCGAGCGGATCGACCGTCTGATCCTGAGCAACACCTCGTCCTATCTCGGACCGGCAAAGCAGTTTGATGAACGGATTGCCGCCGTGCAGCAGGCGCCGGACATGGCGGAGACCGCCGAGATGTTCCTGGGTAACTGGTTTCCTGCGCATATGCTTGCGGCCAAGGAGCCCGTCGTCGAGGAATTCCGCAGCATGCTGCTGGCTACAGACAGGCAAGGCCTGGCAGGCTTGTTCGCGGCGGTGCGCGACGCGGATCTCCGCCGCACAATCGCGCTGATCTCCCGGCCGACGCTGGTGATCGCCGGCCAGTACGACACTGTGACTGCCGCCAGCCACAGCGAGCTGATCGCGGCTACGATTCCCGATGCAAAGCTGGTTGTGCTGCCCGCGGTCCACTTGTCGAACGTGGAATATCCTGCCGAGTTCATGGAGGCTGTGCTTGGTTTTCTGCGTTGAATTGAGTTCGACGAGGTTGCGGAGGCTACTTTGTCAACGAGCGATGCAAATCCCGCAGGGCTGGCAAGATATTCTGGGGCTCATGCATGGATTTGCGTGCGGTTCCGACAGCCCGGCGCACGCTGCCCGGCATCTCGCCCTTGTCGATCAGTGCGAGCGCGGGATCCCTGCACGCCACCAGCGCGTCCACCCAGTCCGCAGGCTGCATTGGCTGGAAGCGTCGCGTCACGAAACGGCTTGCACGGAACGCCGGACGCATCTGTTCCACGCCGGCGACTGCCGCAACGAATTCGTCGGAAGTGCGAATGGCAGTCGCGGGATCGAGGGCGTCGGCGAGGGCCGCCAATGCATCTGCCAGGCGTCGCCGCAGGGCGGCGGTTGACCGTACCGGCAGCACAAACCAGGCGGCCGCGACGCCGATGATCGCGCCGATCATGATTTCCTCCAGGCGCGGCCACAGCATGTGCGCCGCCGGCGAGCCTGCGAAGCCTTGCAACAGTGCCAGCGCGATGGTGACGAACAGCGCCCACCACGCGTAGCCCAGCGGCCGCAGCCATACTCCAAGAAAGATCGCAACGAGGATCTGCGCTACGGCGATCTGGTCGTGGGACCCGCTTTGCATGCTGAGCGACAAGGCGATGATGGTTCCTGCCGCCGCTCCCAGCACGCGCAGCACGCTCTTGTAGGCAACGTCCAGCCGGCCGCGATTGCCGCTGTTGACGATGAAAGCAGTGAGCACGATCCATGACCAGCGTTCGGCAAAGAAGACGTAACCGATCACAAACGAAACTGCGAGCGCGGCGGCCATCTGGATCGCCATCCTGGTGGAAGCTGGCGGGTTTGACGAGCTTGCGCGTGTTGCTGCAGGCGACGGGTATTCTGGCGCCGGCGCCGATGCCAGGAAGCCTGTGCGGCGGGCGAGTGCATGCAGCGCGCCTACCCACAGCAGGGCGAGCAATGCGATGGCCACAGGCATCAAGGTCGCCAGGGCAGGGGCCGCCCGCGTAGCCGGGATATACGGCGTGCAGAGCAAGGCGACGAAGGGCAGTGCGATCAGAGAACCGGCACGGCGCGCCATGGGGCCGAATCGGCGCAACCAGATTGAAAGGAAGATGCCGGCAATAAAGACGAGTGCGCCGATCCATGGAACGACCCGCAATAACGTGCCGACACCGACTGCGATGAGGCCGACAGCCGGGAGCACGATGGCTGCTTCGATCCTGCCGCGGCGGTCGCGGTCCAGCTGGCTGCGCGAAAGTGAAATGCAAAGCACTACCGCCAGCACCGCGGGACCCGGTTCCGGGTCGATCGCCAGTGCGCACAGCAAGGTGGCAATGGCGGCGAGCATGGTCACCACCGCTTCCCGCAATGCACGGAAGACGGTCGCCGCATCGGGCATGGGCCGCGCCAAAGCTGGAAAGGTCATAGATTGATCCGGCAGATTTTCATGTCAATTTTTCAGTTGAAGGTTAGCAAGCGCCGCGGCAATCCGCAAGGGAGCAGTGGGGCGGGCGTACATCCTGTCCAGATAAGTGCGCAGTCGCGGGTGTTCATCGATCAGATGATATTCATTGGCCCAATCCATCAGGTAGGCGGTCACGCAATCGGCTATGGTAATGGTGTCGCCAGCAATGAATTGCCGTCCTGCCATGTGATTATCCAATATGGTCGCCATGGCAATAAATTCCTGGCTCGCGATGGGAATTTCTTCAGGAATCCGCTTCTCTTCCGGATATAACCAGGAATGGCGCGTGATGCGCCACAACGGCTGCTCCAGTTCCGTCATGGCAAACATCACCCAGCGATACGCTTGGGCCAGCTGCTCGCGGTCAGCAGGAAGCAGTCCTCCGTCAGGGTATTTTTCAGCGAGGTAGATGACAATCGCGGCCGATTCGGTGAGTACCATGTCGCCATCGACGAGCACTGGCACCTTGCCGGCGGGGTTGATGCGGAGGAACTCGGGATGACGATGTTCTCCAGCCAAGATGTTGACCGGTACAAATTCGAACTCGGCGCCGAGTTCATTTAATGCCCACAGCGCGCGAATTGAGCGGGTGGCGGCAAAACCATAGAGTTTCATCATGATATTTCCTTTCAGGACTAGGTTGGTTGCTGATAACTAGTCGAATGGCGAAGCGCAGGATCGACAGCCGGATGGTTGAAGATTGCGCACCGCATTGACTCTCCAGGCTGGCTTGTTAGCGGCCTTTTCCTGAAAAAAAATGCGCACCGGCCCCAGGCCTGCAGCGCTGGCAGCGCCAGCCGGAAATCGCTGCCGCGCTGTGTCAGGCGGTATCACGCAGAAGCCTCGGGCTGGGGGGGGGGAGTTAGATGGCGGACGGCTGAAGTCCGCTGTCTCGCATACTGTCAAAGTATTGCGCGAAGATAAATTGGTCGTGACTGAAACGCCGGCAGCAAATGGGTTATGGAGACGCTTACGTCGGATATGCTATACGCCAACCCCAAAGGTATTGAAGTACCAGAATGCCGACGTAAGCCACGATCTCCCTGCTCAGAGGTACATCGCCCGAGACGATATACGGGCCGTTCTTCGCAATCTGGACTTTCGCGCCTGCGAGTTTCTGCCGGTTCATCTGAGGCCTCCGCAATGTATCAGCCTGTTACGGTTATTTTTCCGCTCATTTCCTCATGGCCGCTGCCACAGAAATTGTCACATAAAAAATCGTATTCACCGGCCTTGTCAGGTGTCAGCCTGACTTGGGTGACCTTGCCTGGCGGCAGGTCGGCGCGGATATTCATGTCAGGTATCTTAAATCCATGCACGAAATCCACGGAGGTGAACTCCAGCACTACCGGTTCGCCCGTTTTTAAGACAATTTCGTTCGGTGTATAGACGAATTTTTTGGCTTGAATTTTTATGACCCTTTCTTTTGCGACTTTCTTTGTCTGCCCTTGGGCGTTGATGACAGACCCCGATAGAAGCGCGCCGATGCCGCAGGCGGCGCGTAAACATATCTGCCTTCTTGAATGATCCATGGCTTACGTCCTTGTCACAGGAAACTCGGTGATCTTGTAATCGCTATCCTTGCGTTCAGCTTCTACCTCGCGAAAGCCGAGCCCGTTATTCGGCGCGGCGGCATCCCACGGCAAGGGAGTGCGCTTATCTTGCGAGCCTGGCGCCGGCAATGGGAAAATGAGCGACTTGGCTGCGTGGTGCGCGATCTGCCCCGTCATGTGGTGATTTTCCTGGTGGATGTGGCCATAGAACACCGTTACATTGCTGTATGGCGTCAATAACGCAATCGCTTTGTCGCCATCGCGGGTGGCCCAATCCCATTTGGGTACCAGGTCGAACAGGGGGCGGTGCGTGAAGACGACAATTCGCGCATCTTTTGCTTGTTTGGCCAGATCGTTCTTAAGCCAATCCAGTTGCGCATCGCCAATACTTGCGCCAGGATCGGACACGTTATCCAAGGCGATGAAATGCACTCCCTTATGATCAAACACGTAGTTCGTCGGGCCAAAGTTTTCCTTGAATGCCGCGCCGTTATCGAGCGAAGCGTCATGCTCTCCCGGGATAAAACGCACGGTTTTCACTTTTAATCCGGCAGCAATCTCTTTGAACTCGGCCATACGTTTCCGGCGTTCCTTCGGATCATCCGTCGTGTGGGTCAGATCCCCGGTAAAGATGATAAAGTCCGGCTGCACTTCAAGTGCATTGACAGTTGCGACCGTCTTCTTGAAGGTGTTGAGCGCATCCGGATTGGCCGCGCCGCTATACCCCCAATGAACGTCGGACAACTGAACGAAGTAGAAATCGTCGTAAGCGGATGCCGCCTTGCCGGCCGTTGCAGCTTGCGCCTGGCCATATAGCCCGGAAATAAATACCGCACCGCCGCCGACAGCGGTCAGTTTCATAAAACTCCTGCGATCCATCATGATTTTTCTCCTTTAAATGGTTGGAACAGCTGTAGGGCAGAGCGTTACAGGACATTGTGTGCAACAGGTCGGTCGAACGGTCAGGGCTTCTCTTCTCGTCCCGCTTCCTTCTTCAAATACGCGATCAGGTCGGCGCGGTCTTTTGCGTCAGGCACCATGAAACCCATTTTTTGCCCCGGAATCAGTTTCTCGGGATTGGTCAACCATTTATCCAGCGTTTTTTCGTTCCAGACAATGCTGGAGGCCTTCACGGCTGGTGAATAGAGGTAATCAGCGTGACTGCCGGCTTTCCTGCCAAACAGCCCCTTGTGTGCCGGCCCCACGCCGTTGTAGTCAATCGAGTGACAGGACATGCACATGCTTTGGTAGAGCGCCTGGCCGCGTATCGTATCGCCGGCGGCGGCTGCGGCGCCGCTGAAGCCCATCAGCATGGCCAAGCCCAGGCCAAGGAATACGTGATTTTGTTTCATGTGGAAATCCTTTCGATTTGCGAGTTTGCTGGTGTCCGATCGATGTCAGCCATTCCTGTAAACGGTATAACTTGGAAAGAGAGGAAAATATTCCCGTAAATCTCGATTTATTCTTTTAACGGGTTTTCTTCATGGTCTTCCTCTGCCAGTACCGCTTGCTCGAACGCATGCAGATGGCTGGATTGGGCGTCGGTGATGGCCCAGTAAGCCATGCCGTTGCGCTGCCAGTGAGCTATCGCATAACCATCCGAGGCCCGTGCTGCGGGAGCCGGCGTACCGCCGGCATCGGGAAATACGTACAGGTCGATGGGATGCTTTTGGTAGCGATAGATCAGTACCGCCACGGTGTGGTGACCCACGTAGTCGATTCGTCCGCCGATGAGCGGAAAACCTTGCGCGGCGAGATCGACGACCGGCGGCGTATAGTCGAGTCTGCCGTTGAACCACGGCTTGACGGTGTGCTGATCGGTCGACACGACGTCGACCGGGTGCTGCGACAACAGCGAGCGCACGTGGCTCGACACAATCTCCTGGGCGATTGAGCCGGCTGGCGCCGGCCGTTGGATCAAGGCCGCTGCGCTCAGCGCCAGCGCACAGACCGCGATTCCCGCAACGCTGCCGTTAAGCCATGCCCGCACGCCATCCGTAGTGAAGCCGCCCCATGCGAAGACGGTCCGGCGGGAGGGCTCGCGCGGTAATTCGCGCGGCAACTCGGCGATCTCCCGCTTTCTCCGATTTGCGCCCGGTCTATTTGACGACTACGCCAGCCATATGGGGGTGTCTTGTAATCGTTTCTCATGGGTTCCTCCATTGCCAGTCCGGTCGGGAGAAGCTCGCAGCATCCGAGCGCCGCAAATGCCGACGTTCATGCCCCCATAACCGTCAGTGGCCGGGATTTATTCCCGCGATATTTTTTACCAAAAAAAACAACTAGCCTTTTTCTAGTCGCTATTCCGATAGTTTTTTGGGATGCTCGGATCGTTAAGGGCGTAAACAAAGGTAATCCGCAAGAACGCCCAGAAGCGTCAGCAGGGCTCACACCGTCATTTAAAGAGAAGCGTCGATCTCAGAATCCCAGGAACTGGAATGAAACTAAAGTTCGTAACCGGCACATGCGTGCTGTTCGCCAGCACAATCTGTCACGCACAGAGCACATCCGTCCAAGTCTACGGCCGGATGAATGCAGCCATCGAAGATTTTCACGACTCTAGCGATGCTAAAGGTCAGAATTCGACGGTCTACCGCGTCTCAAACAATCGCTCTGTCTTGGGGTTCAAAGGAGATGAGGATTTGGGCGGCGGTCTGCAGGCGATTTTTCAGATTGAAGGCGCTGTATCCCTGGACACGGGGGGCGGGGGCATCGCAACTCGCGACACTCGCGTGGGATTGAAGGGATCGAGAGGAACCCTGTTCGCAGGGAACTGGACGACTCCCTATAACTCGGCTACGTCGTCACTCGATCCGTTTTATCCGACGACAGCTGGCTATATGAGCATTATGGGGAATGGCTCGGCGTCTACGGCAGACAATATCAGCGATACATCTTCGTTCGACAGACGTCAGCAGAATAGCTTGCATTACTGGACCCCGGAGTGGCGCGGCTTTTCGGCACAGGTCGCTCATGGCTTTAATGAAGGGGTAGTGGCAGCCGGCGCCAAGCCGTCGCTTACTTCCGCCGCGCTCATCTATGAAAGCGGTCCGTATTATGTGACCCTGGCGCAAGAGCTCCATCACGAATACCTGGGACCTGGGCTTAAGGATGTCGGTACAAAAATTGCCGTAGCCTATAAGTTTGGCGATAGCCGCATTTCTGCAATCGCTGAAAAACTGAGGTACGAGACATTAAGCGGGGCACTAGAGCGGAAGTCTTATTACCTATCGGCCACGCATCAGATAGGAAGGCATGTCTTGCGTTTTGGACTTGCGTTAGCCGGCGATGTGACCGGCGCTTCAACCCAAAAAATCGGCTTTATGAAGAGAGGCAAAGATACCGGAGCGATGCATGCGACGCTGGGTTATGACTATAATTTCTCCAGGCGCACGAGTATTTTCGTTTATTACACGTACTTGAGAAATGAAAAAAACGGGATCTACGACCTGGCAATAAATAGCCTGGGAGTTACACCTGGCGCAACGATTCAGGGCGCAGCTCTAGGGATGCGCCATTCTTTTTAAGAATTTTTAGCGTAACATTTACCTCGAATAGAAAAAGGCGGCTTATTCGCTATGCCAGAGCCTGTTGGCCTAGTTTTGCGGAATGATACTGATGAGTATTTGGCGCACAGCGCCGTGCGCTATCACGGTGTCGGGGGAGTCGTGCAATAACGCATTGTACTTGACGCGAAATGCCATATCTCCTTTTTCGTTTGGTCCAATCAACTCTTCTATTGCGACACGAAATGCAAAGGCGTCGGCAACACTGACGTCTTCCGGTTCATCAAGGCGTTCATCCATCTGCGCCATCAAACCAGACAATTTTTGCAGCCACGAAAAATGCGGGTGATTGACCACCAGGTGCAGGTGTTCCAACGGGCTGCCGACGACGCCAAAGTGTTGGGTTTCAACTTGAATTAATTGCTTATGCAAGTCGCGCAGCGCTCGGCCTAGCGCAGTCAGTTTTGTACGTTGAGAGATATCTGCATCCATCATGAAGCTCCTTTGAAAATTGGCTAGTGATCTGGCTGTGCAACGAAAGCTAACGCCATAGTTGAGTGCTCAATTGTGTTTTGCACTCATGATTGAGCAATGATAAAGCATTCAGTTTGATTTCTGTTCTGGCGATTTTTCTATAGATTATTTTCCGGGATCGCCCTCGTAGTTCACCGGGACCCAGTCATGTGCATGTTTGTTTTTACGAATACGGCCCAGCCCAGGAAATGCGATATGGGCTGCGCCCACGATATAGTGTTTCTTTGCCGCGAGGTCGAATAGTTCTTGACGATAGCGCTGCGCCGAGGGTGGCCCGCTGGCTCATTTGGCGAGCCGCCACGGAGTGCCGGCTTACCTGGCGTTTTTATACACTTTTACTTCACCCTGGATGAATTCGGTCGCCCAATAAAGCAACGCCAGTCCCGGGAATGCCATGCCGGTCAGCATCGCGGCCTTCCAGCCGTGGCTGGCGTACATCCAGCCCCCCAACGCCGAACCGAGTGCGCCGCCAGCGAAGAAAATGGCGAAATAGATGCCGTTCAGGCGGCTTCGTACTTCCGCACCCAGTGCGAAGATCGAACGCTGGCCAAGCACCAGATTGGCGGCTACGCCCATGTCGAGAATAATAGACGCAGCCACCAGCAAAGCTAATGTGGAGTTGCGTGAACCTGCAGCAATCAACGGCAATACAAAACCGGCGATGCCTAAAAGTAGCGCCACACCTGTGGCAGGCCGGGTAAAGCCTGCATCTGCGAGACGTCCAGCAACCGGGGAGGCTACCGCTCCCGCGATGCCAACTATGGCAAAAATTGCAATGCCCGTCTGCGACAGATGTAGTTCCGGACCGGCAAGCGCAAGAGGCACGGTTGTCCAAAACAAGCTAAATGAGCCGAAAAGCCCGGCGTGATAGGCGGCGCGACGGCGCAACACTGGTGTGCGCACAAACAGGTGCCAGAGCGATATAAGCAGTTCGGGATAGGTAAGCGGTGAAACGGGGACTCGCTGCGGTAATTTTTTTCGCAACAGCGCTGCCAGCGCGGCAACGACCACGGCGGCAGCACCGAATACCACATGCCAACCGCCGTGATCGGCCACCAAACTTGCAGCGGGACGAGCCAGCATGATGCCGATCAAGAGGCCGCTGACAACTTTTCCAACAGTTTGACCGCGTGTTGCTTCTTTCGATAAATGGGCGGCGAAAGGAACCAAGATCTGGGCTGCGACCGAGCCAAGTCCTATCGCCAGCGCTGCCGCCAGAAACATGGCCGAATTGACCGCGGTCGCCGCCACGACCAGCGCTACGGCGGTAAAAGCAAGAGCGATAGTTATCAGGCGGCGATTTTCAATCAGATCGCCAAGTGGAACGATGAACAGTAATCCAAGGCAGTAGCCAATTTGAGTCAGTGTGACGATAAGTCCCGCCGCCCCAGGCGAAAGGCCGGTAGCCACGCTGATCGGACCAACCAGAGTTTGCGCATAGTATAGATTGGCAACGATGAGCCCGGTAGAGATGGCTAGCAGCCATACCATGCCAGGAGAAATATCCGATTCGGTGGTGTTGCTCACGATTTATCCTTCATTTGAAATGCCATGGTGAAATCTGGGGAAGTAATTCTTCCACTAACTTTCTGGGACACATTCTAGGCACTTTGCTTGCAAAGATAATTGGGGCGTGACGCACTCATACTGTTCGTTTTAATTGAACAATCGATGTGGGCTTCAATCTTTACAGGAGCGTATCGTGGTGTTTGATGGGCAGCTACTTAAAAAAGAAGTAGCTGCCTCCAACCATTAGAACGCGAAGCAGCTGCAGCCTAAAGCTCCCCAGAAACCAGAGTAATTCGACGCAGGGACATTAGATTTGCGGGCGACGTCATGTGCGTGTGCATGCACGCCACAGGCGCCTTGACATTGATGCGGGATAGAGACAGTCTGCTTTTGCAGCAGCGGCCGATAATGTCCAGCAACTGTTTTTACTGGCGACCAATCTGGCAAAACTGGGATTGGCGCGGGCGCCAGAGGTTTGAATTCTGCCTCTCCGTATACGATTTTTCCGCCCACAATCGTCAACACTGATTCAATTGACTTGATCGCTTCCTCATCCACGCTGAAAAAATCTGCGCTGAGTACCGCGAGATCAGCGAGCATGCCTTCTTGGATCCGGCCTTTCTTGCCTTGCTCGCTGGAGAACCAAGAGCTACCGGCGGTCCACAACTCGAGCGCAGTATCGCGTGATAAGCGGCTACCGGCGTCATACAGGCGAAGGCCGCCTACCGTCCGGCCGGACACCAGCCAATACAGTGCGGTCCAGGGGTTGTAGCTGGCGACACGCGTGGCATCCGTGCCGGCGCCGACGGGCACGCCCGCTTCCAGCATGCGCGCGATGGGAGGGGTGCTTTTTGCAGCTTCCGTGCCGTATCGATCAACAAAATATTCTCCCTGGAAGGCCATTCGGTGTTGAATTGCGATGCCGCCGCCGAGGGCGCGCACACGGTCTATGTTTTTCGGGCTGATTGTTTCCGCATGGTCGAACATCCAATGCAAACCATCAAAGGGTATATCGCGATTTACCTTTTCAAACACATTCAGCATGCGTTCGATTGATTCGTCATAAGTCGCATGCAAGCGGAACGGCCAGCGTTTAGAAATCAGATGGCGCACAACTTTTTCCAGCTCGTCGTCCATACCCGGCGCCAAGTCTGGGCGCGGCTCCAGAAAATCCTCGAAATCCGCTGCGGAGAATACCAGCATTTCGCCGGCGCCGTTGTGACGGTAAAAGTCTGTTCCTTCTCCCGGAGCGACCATGTCTGTCCACTTCTCGAAGTCTTCGAGCTCCTTGCCCTTATTTTGCGTAAATAAGTTGTAGGCGATTCGTATCGTTAACTGGTCATCGCGCGCAAGTTGGTCCACAACGGCATAGTCTTCCGGGTAGTTTTGGAATCCGCCTCCCGCGTCGATTGCGCTGGTCAGGCCTAGCCGGTTCAGTTCGCGCATGAACTGCCGCGTGGAATTGATTTGTAAATCGCGAGGCAATGTCGGGCCCTTCGCCAAGGTAGCGTATAAAATCATGGCATTGGGGCGTGCGATCAGCATTCCGGTAGGATTGCCAGACGCATCGCGAACGATCTCTCCGCCAGGTGGATTTGGCGTATCTTTGGTGTACCCGACCACTCGGAGTGCGGCGCGGTTCAACAAAGCCCGGTCGTATAGGTGCAGTACAAACACTGGCGTATCAGGCGCCGCAAGATTGATTTCGTCCAATGTCGGCATACGCTTTTCGGCAAACTGAAATTCATTCCAACCGCCAACGACGCGCACCCACTGAGGATTCGGTGTACGCAACGCCTGTTCTTTCAGCATGCGTAACGCATCAGCGAGTGAGGGAACGCCCTCCCAGCGCAACTCAAGATTGTAGTTAAGGCCGCCACGAATCAAGTGCATATGCGAGTCGTTCAGGCCCGGAATAACTGTGCGGCCATCCAGGTCAATTACCCGGCTGGAAGCGGTGCGGTGCCGCATCACCTCATCGGTATCGCCCACAGCTAAAAATTTACCGTCCTTGATCGCTACAGCACTCGCTTGTGGTTTTTCCCGGTCTACCGTGTGGAAATGGCCATTCGTTAAAATCAAGACATCGGGAGTGCCTTGGGGAGCCGATGCTGAGATAGTTTGTTCCATGTGCTACTCCATTAATTAACTATAGGAAAGAACGAATGCGTTACCGTCTTGCGTTGCGGTTATTTGGGGAGCATTTGGCGTGCGTATCGCAGGCCGGCGCCATAGCCGCCTGCATTTTTTTCGATTACCGCACGGGCTCCGTCGTAAGTTTCTTTGCGTGTCCAGTCTCGCTGCAGCTCGAGCACAACCTGAACCCAGCTCGTCATCTGCGCACCGTGCGCAGCCATGCGATGCAAAGCCAGTTCGTGACCGGTTTTGGTGAGTCCGCCGCAGGTGTCTGCCACTACATAGCATTGATAGCCGGCTTCGATCGCACTCAGCACGGCGAAGCTGATGCAGGCTTCGGTGAGCATGCCTGAAAACAGCAATTTCTTCCGGCCAGTTGCCGTAACGGCGGCCACTCCTGCGGCGTCTTCCCAAACATTCATGTTTTTGCGCTCGATGATGTCTTGGCCGGGAATCAAAGCGTGCAGCTCTGGCAGCAGCGGGCCGCTGTAGACTTTGCTTGCCGAAGTGCTAACCACTATTGGCAGCGCAAAAGTCAGGGCAGTCTCTAGCAACGCCACAGAATTGTTTATCAAAAGTTGCCTGTCGATCGATTGCACGCCAAAATTGAGACCTGCCTGGTGATCAAGCATGACCAGCGCACAGTTTTGCGGGGTCAGTAATTGTTCTGAAGGATTCATATCAGCCTTTGAGGAAGAGGATGCGATCAAGAACGGCATCAATAGCCGAAGTGCGAAATTGCTATCCGGTAGTTTAGTCGTTGGTATCGGTTTGGACACGGACCAAAGGATCAGGTTTTTCTACCGGGCGCATATGGCCGAGGCTCTTGCGTGGTCAAGCTGACCAAATGGCAGGGCGATTTCACACGGCAATCGGATACCATGTGCCGATGCCGCGGCGATCTATAAAAGCGGGGCGATGAATTTTGCAAAGCTGATGCTAGGAGAATGGAAGTATGGATACAAATCGTCGAAATCAATTACAGGGAATCGGCCTTGGCTGTGTCGCCGGCTATGTGGATACGCTCGGATTCATTGCCTTGTTTGGACTGTTCACGGCACATGTCACAGGGAATTTTGTATTGATTGGCGCAGGATTGGCTGACCCGTCACATGTCTCCATTCTTCTCAAATTTTTGGCTTTTCCAGCCTTTATTCTTGGCGTCGCTGCCGCTCGCCTCTTGATCGCAGCTTCCCAGAGTCGTGAGTGGCCGGGCTTGGCACTATCCCTGACGCTGCAGATGTTGCTGCTTTGTGGTTTCATGGTGTGTGGCTGGCTTGCCTCGCCCATAGGGTTGGACGCCACGCCGCTGGCGATGGCTGCGGGCCTGTTGGGGGCCGCGGCGATGGGGGTGCATAGCGCGACCAGCAAGTTGCTGTTATCTCATTTAGCGCCTACTTCGATGATGACCGGAAATGTCACGCAAATTGTCATTGACACTGTGGACGTAATGCGTGGCGCGGCGGACAAGGCCGTCGGAGAACGCTGCGTGAAGTTTATCTGGCCCTTGGCCGCCTTTGGTGGCGGAGCGATTCTTGCGGCGTTTGCTTATTTGGCTATCGGGTTTAGCGCCTTACTTTTGCCCATCGCCATTTTGTGTTGCATGATTATCATGCAATGGAATCTGGATCGGATACAGGTTGGTGCCGCGTGAACAAGAACCGGTTGGAGGCATTCAGTGACGGGGTGGTTGCGATTGCGATCACTATCATGGTCCTCAACCTTAAAATCCCTCGCGGCACCGGCTGGCGGGAGATATCTGCTATCGCACCGCTGTTGCTTAGCTACCTGCTGAGCTTTATCTACGTCGGAATATACTGGGTCAATCACCACCATTTGATGCAACCTGTGCACAGCGTAAACGGCTTGATTCTTTGGGCGAACTTGCACCTTTTATTCTGGCTATCGTTGATCCCCTTTGTTACCGCCTGGGTAAGCGTGGATCCATACGCTTCGCCGCCAGTGGCCATTTACGGGGTTGTGTTATTGATGTCTTCCTTCGCCTTCCTTTTGTTAGGCAAGGCCTTGCTTGCAAAGGAAGGGAAAAATTCTCGCCTGGCTCTTGCCCTGGGTAATGGCAGGAAAAACCAGGTCTCGATTTTCCTCTATATCCTGGCGATATTGCTCTCGCTATGGAACGGGATTGCCGGCTTGTGCGTGTACGTGGCTGTGGCTGTTCTTTGGTTTGTTCCCGATCGCCATATAGAGAATTTAGGCTGGGACTGACTGAGTACGCGAACTTTCGCCAGGCATGTTCATGGAACCGTTGCGATATATGCCGAAACCGATTTCATCTCATCCTCGCTAAGCTTGACGGCGACTCCCTTCATGACAGTCGCTAAAGGATTATTAAACTTCGGCGCGTCACGATAGACATGTAATTGCTCCAGCGTATAGCCTGCCGGCTGTGATGCGATGCGCGGAAATGCTGCCTGGCCATGCCCTTCGGCACCGTGGCAGCTTGCGCAAGCTGGTGCACCGGCTGCGCTTCCCTTGGTAAATATACGCTTTCCTTTTTCTTCCAGCTCACGGGTTGATGATGGTTGAGCTTTTACAGGTTGCGCTCCAAAATACACACTAAGATCATGCATGTCAGAGTCTTTCAGTGAGGCTGCAAAACCCTTCATGATCGGGTTAGGGCGCTCCCCGCTCTTGAAGTTGGCTAACTGCAGTTCCAGGTATGCCGGCGCTTGACCGGCCAAGTTCGGGTAGAGCGCAGGATTTGCCGTGTTGCCATCAATTCCATGGCAAGCGGCGCAGGCTTGCGCGAGTTGACGTCCATGCCGGATCGAATTCTGCTGGTCTGCGGCTATCGCTGGCACGGCGGATAGCAGCAATGAGCAGCAAGCCAGGCTGGCTGCCGTCAAAGCGTGAAAACGGGGAGAGAATTGCTTGCGTGCCGAAGAAGTAGTCATAAGGTTTCCTGGTTTTTTTAAACGATACGAGGAAAACTGATTAAGTTCTACTGAGCGAAAGATAGGGAATTCGCATATTCCGGCAACTGATTACATACATGGCCTGCCAAAGTTGCGAGGATACACAAAGACGACGGATGAGTTTGCAGTCATACGTCGTCATTACAGGGGAGTTTCCTTGGCGGGTTTAAGGGCGCAACGCACATGCTATATCGATCACTCGGCTTGTATTCATTGCCTTAATTTGCCCATCCTCAAAAAAATTCCAATGTCTTTGATTTGTCCCTGGATAAAGACAAAAAAATCCTCGACAAATACGTCGCGTCATATATTTGGATAGTGGTTTTCTATTTTTGGAAGACATAGCATGGTGGTGATGGCACGTATATCGCGCCATTGCATGTTTGCCAAGGCATCGTTTTTACCTACAACGAATGGATACCATCATGATGAACCCGAAACTTGAAGTATTGACCCCGACGAATTGCCAGATGATCTTCATCGACCAGCAGCCTCAAATGGCTTTTGGAGTCCAGTCGATAGACCGCCAGGTATTGAAGAACAATACCGTTGCCCTAGCTAAAGCGGCGAAAGTCTTTAATATTCCAACCATTATCACTACTGTGGAAACCGAGGCATTCTCGGGCCATACCTATCCAGAACTGCTCAATGTTTTTCCTGGCAAGGATATCCTTGAACGTAGTTCCATGAATTCCTGGGACGATCAAAAAGTACGCGATGCGCTTGCTGCCAACGGTAAAAAGAAGGTAGTGGTTTCAGGCTTGTGGACCGAAGTTTGTAACAACAGTTTTGCTCTCTGCGCCATTCTCGAAGGCGGATATGAGATATATATGGTTGCCGATGCTTCTGGCGGCACATCGAAAGAAGCGCACGACTACGCCATGCAGCGCATGATCCAGGCAGGCGTTGTGCCGGTGACCTGGCAGCAAGTCATGCTCGAGTGGCAGCGCGATTGGGCGCTGAAAGATACTTATGATGCAGTCATGGCGATAGTGAAGGATCATTCCGGCGCCTACGGCATGGGTGTCGATTATGCGTACACGATGGTGCATAAAGCGCCGCAGCGCATCACAGGCAGCCACGAGACTCTGGCCCCGGTCCCCGCCAAGAAATAAGCTCCCGCCAGAAAAAAGCCATGCCTGCACTCAATTTATAGTTGTGTGCAGGTGCGGCAGCTCATGAACAGCTGCTGCAATCAAGCTCAGCTGCGATGATTATTAGAAGGAGAAAGTAAATGAAGGTCTATATTATTTCCCTGGCCGCCGGGCTATTGGTAGGCGTAATTTATGCGCTGCTGCAAGTGCGTTCGCCAGCTCCGCCTGCCATTGCCCTAATCGGCTTATTGGGCATGTTGATCGGCGAACAGGTGGTACCGACTGTCAAGCGTCTGATTGTCGGCGAGACGGTCACTGTCTCATGGCTACGCACGGAATGCGTCAGCAAGATTACCGGCGTGGCTCCGCCTGATGTTCTGGCAACGAAAGAATCGACGGATTCGAAGGTGGATAGCGAAGCTTGATTGTTACGCCTGATCAGCAGCAACAACTCTTTGATGATACTGCCCGTGCAATGCGCGGCGTCTCCGATGAGGTGAAGGCGCGTCACGTCAACAACTGCCTCTAAGCCGATCCGGCATATGGAGCTGGCGTAGCCGAAGCCTTGAGCAAGATCGCTTCGTAAATCGATTGATACTCACGACCGGGACAGCGTTACGACTCATCGTCCCGGGTGACCGACGCAAGGCATCCGATCGTTCAATCCTTTTTCGTTTAAAAAAAATGAGTGATCTACATAGTGCCGGCATCCCGCCCGCAGATATTCCTCCGGAGAGTTTCCAAACTCCGGCATTGCATCCCTATGCGGGTCGAACACCGATTGCAAATCCAGTTGATATCGAGAGCCGTCGAAAACAGATTTTCCCGGTACTGACAATGACTGAGATAAGCGCAACAATGCGCTTTGGAGTCGTACACCATTGGCGTCCAGGAGAAACTATTTTCCAGGCGGGAAAGGCTTCCGGCGGCATGCATGTGATCCTGGCAGGTTGGGTGGTGATTAGCCGGCACGATGGCCTGAACCGGCAATTTACGGTTGCCCATCACGGCCCGGGGGAGTTTACAGCGGAAATCAGCCAGCTGTCGGACCGGCCGTCGCTGGTTGAAGGAACCGCCATCGGCGAAGTAAGTACTTTGCAGATCAGCTCATCGATGTTACGTCGTTTGATCGTCAATCACGCAGATTTGGGCGAGCGTATCATGCGCGCGTTGATTTTGCGCCGCATGAATCTCCTCGATACCGGGGAGTGCGGCCCGGCCCTTGTCGGCCCGCTCGGCACCTCGGATATGGTGAGGCTTCAAAATTTCCTGACCAGCAACGGCCATCCGCATACCGTGCTTGATCCAGACGATGACCCGGCCGCTGCATCACTGCTTCAGGTTTATGCGCCGGCGCCGCAACATTTTCCCTTGGTGATTTATCCGGATGGAGGAGTCGGCTTTAACCCCAGCGAAAACGCTTTGGCAAGGAATCTGGGGATGTTGCCTCTGTTGGAAAGCTCTCAGGTATATGACGTCCTCATCGTCGGCGCAGGGCCGGCGGGACTGGCAGCAGCAGTCTATGCAGCGTCGGAAGGCTTGTCGGTTCTAGTCCTTGAGCAGCGCGCTTTTGGCGGCCAGGCGGGAGCCAGCGCCCGAATCGAAAATTACCTTGGTTTTCCAACTGGAATATCCGGTCAAGAGCTGGCTGGCCGCGCTTATGTCCAGGCGCAAAAATTCGGTGCAGAAATTGTAGTCCCGTTAAGCGTGGTTGATTTGTGCTGTGGTTGCACACCGCGCCGTGCTGTATTGAGCGACGGCAGTTATGTGCAGGCAAAAACGGTGGTGATAGCGTCTGGCGCGCGCTATAGGCGCCTGGACCTGGCGGGGGCAGAGCGCTTCGAAGGGAGGGGTATCCACTTCTGGGCATCGCCCATCGAAGCAAAGCTTTGTTTTGAACAGGAAATTGTATTGGTGGGAGGCGGGAATTCAGCAGGGCAGGCGGCCGTTTTTCTCGCATCGCATGCGTCCAAGGTACACATGGTCGTACGCGGATCTGGATTGACGGACAGTATGTCTGCCTACCTGATAGAGCGCATCGCAACAACGGAAAACATAAGCCTTCATACCGATTCGACCGTGTCTGCGTTGGATGGCTCTGACAAAGGGCTTGAAGCGGTCAGGTTGTTACAGCACGGTTGCGAGAGAATAATTTCCACATCCAGGCTGTTTTTATTTATCGGCGCCGAACCTCAAACGGATTGGTTGCAAAGCTGCGGATTGAATCTCGATCCGAAAGGTTTTGTCATTACCGGACCGACTTCCAATACCGGAGTTGCTGGCGCTTCTGGATTAGCGACGAGCGCACCGGGAATATTTGCTATAGGCGATGTGCGTGCAGGTTCGGTTAAACGCGTTGCCGCAGCCGTTGGCGAGGGAGCTGCCGTAGTCGCGCAAATTCACGCCTATCTCAGCACTTCAGATAGCCTCACGTCAAAAGATGCTTAGCAGGCCGCGTCGGGCCGCAACAATTGCTGCTTCGGTCCGACTTGAAACATTGAGTTTGGCAAGGATGTTGTTCACATGAAATTTCACTGTGCCGACTTCGATCCCGGCGCTGCGCGCTATCATCTTGTTACTCTTCCCGGTGGCCAGATGAACGAGAATTTCCTGTTCGCGCTTCGATAGTCTGTTTGTCTCCATCCGCTCG
>Ga0182005_1000241_pt1 | contig 35027 bp, 22 predicted proteins | sample Sormic07211103_1_FD_123021 | JGI IMG/M metagenome (GOLD analysis project Ga0182005, IMG submission 123021) | Rhizosphere microbial communities from Sorghum bicolor, Mead, Nebraska, USA - 072115-103_1 MetaG | ecosystem: Host-associated > Plants > Roots > Rhizosphere | place: USA: Nebraska...
AGAAGGGTACGGCTGGATTCAGTCTGCCTATGGCCGTCGTGCTACAGGCACCGGTTATCTGGGCACCCCGCAGGGCGGCCTTGCCTTTGGCATCCGTAACTTCTGGCAAAGTCATCCTGCACAATTGGATATCCGCCAGGCACATACGGCAGAAGGTTCCGTTACCATGTGGTTCTGGGCACCTAAAGCCAACCCTATGGACCTTCGTTTTTACCACGATGGTATGGGACAGGACACTTACGACAAACAACGGGAAGGTTTAGATATTACCTACGAAGATTATGAACCGGGTTTCGGCACTCCTATGGGCGTAGCCCGAACCAGTGAAGCGCAGATATGGGCACTGGCATCCACGCCGGATAACCTGTACTTAAGCCAGATCGCCGGTTATATCCAGGATCCGGACACGCTCACCTTCGGGACGAAGCAATGGCAGATAGCTGGTGTATTCGGCGGCCACTGGAATCAAACCTATACTACCTCTCCTACCAAAAAGAAGATGCTGGAGCAGCTGGATTTTTACTTCGACTACTACTATAAGCAGGTAGAAGAAAGACACTGGTATGGCTTCTGGAATTACGGCGATGTGATGCATAGCTATGATAGCGACAGGCACGTATGGCGATATGATGTAGGCGGCTTTGCGTGGGATAATTCCGAACTCTCCACAGACCTCTGGCTCTGGTATTACTTCCTGCATTCCGGGCGTAAAGACGCGTTCCGCATGGCCGAAGCTATGACCCGGCATACCGGGGAAGTAGATGTACATCACATAGGCAGATTCGCCCCCCTGGGCTCCCGGCACAATGTGCAGCACTGGGGATGCAGCGCCAAACAACTACGTATCTCTACCGTAGCCAACCGCCGTTTTTACTATTACCTCACCGCAGACGAAAGGGTAGGAGACCTGATGCAGGCAGAAATAGATGCTGCTTATACTTTACGCACCATTGTACCCGGTCGTAAAATCGGGCAGCCTGCAGGCGATCCGGATGGTAAGTATGCCGGTGTATCCTTCGGTACCGACTGGGGCTCACTGGCTGCTGCATGGCTCACCGAATGGGAAAGACATGGTACACCTGTAGCCCGGGAAAGATTGCTCAACAGTATGCAGACGATCGCCGCACAGCCACATGGTTTCTTCACCGGTTCTGCTGAAATGGAATTGGCCACCGGTAAGTTTCTTCCCGCAGCAGCAGATAAGATCTCGGTATCCCACCTGAGTGCCGTATTTGGGTTGCCGGAAATCTGCATGGAACTGGTTGCTTTGATATCTATGCCTGCATTTGAAAAGGCCTGGCTGGCGTATTGTACATTATATAATGCTACTCCTGAGGAGCAGCAGGCTGCCTTGGGGAAACCACTCGGCAAGCTGAATTTGAAACAAGGCCATGCGCGCCTGACAGCCTTTGCTGCCCGTGTAAAGCAGGATCCCGCATTAGCCGCCCGGGCATGGGACGAATTCCTGGGAGGCGAAGCTGGCATTAAGAAAATGAGCACTCAACTGGTGCCATTGAAGGGCCCTGTAGTATTGCATCCTATTGAAGAAGCTGCGGGTGTATCTACAAATGCGGTAGCGCAATGGGGCTTAACGGCCATGGCTATGTTAGACCTGGCAGGGAATGCTTACAATGAATAAGAAAATGAAACAACTACTGATATTACTTTGCTTTTCACAGGTGGCCATGGCACAGAAAGTCATTTTCAAAGCTGACTTTAAAAAGCCACTGGATACTACTTTGTGGAAAGCGGAGATTGCTCCCGGGCCAGCGTCACGTGTGTATACGGCCAATGGCAACCTGGTACTGGATACTAAAGGCGGCGTCACCGTCTGGCTAAACAAAGAACTCAGTGGCAACTTCACCATTGAATACAAGAGAACAGTTGTCATTGCTGGTGGTACCAATGACCGTCTTTCTGACCTCAACATGTTTTGGATGGCCCCAGGCCCGGGCTTTCACCGACATGGTGTACTGGAAGAATACGACTCCCTTCAACTTTATTATGTCGGTATGGGAGGGAATACCAACAGCACCACGCGCTTCCGGAAATATGAAGGAACGGGTGAGCGCAGGCTCATTCAGGAGTATGCAGACAGCGCACATTTACTGCAACCCAATCATACATATACCATTCGTATTGTAGTAAAAAACGGTACGACCAGTTATTCCGCAGATGGGGTGAAATATTTTGAATACGCTGATCCACAGCCATTACGCAAAGGTTATTTCGGGTTCAGGTCCACCTGGTCCAGGCAATTAATAAGTGAATTTAAAATTTATCAATAATGTACAAACTGTTGTTAACTGTCATTACAGCTGCATTTTTAATGAGCGCCGCGCCGCACAGGCCTACCTTGTACCTGATAGGAGATAGTACCGTGAAGAACGGCAAAGACAAGGGAGATGGAGACCTGTGGGGATGGGGGCATTACATAGCCGACTATTTTGATTCTACAAAAATCGGGATAGTGAACCGGGCACTGGGTGGTACCAGTAGCCGCACATACAGAACAAAAGGTTTGTGGGATTCCGTATTGGAAAAGCTGCAACCCGGTGATTATGTCATCATGCAATTTGGTCATAATGATGGCGCGCCATTGGATGATACTGCCCGTGCCAGAGGAACCATCAAAGGTATTGGTGATGAGCAGAAAGAAATCTACAATCCCATCACAAAGCAACAGGAAGTCGTGCATTCCTATGGCTGGTACCTGACCCGGTTCATTCAGGAAGCAAAGGCAAAGGGTGCAACTCCCATCGTATGTTCACCTATTCCCCGCAATGTGTGGAAGGAGGGGAAAGTTGTCAGGAATAATGAAGACTATGGTTTATGGGCAAAGCAGGTGGCGGAAAAAGAAGGCGTTGCCTTTATAGACCTGAATGCTTTGATCGCAGATGTATATGACAAGGAAGGGGAAACGAAGGTAGCCGGTACTTATTTTGGAACCAAAGATCATACGCATACAATAGAAGCAGGAGCGAAGCTGAATGCTGGTGAAGTAGTTGCAGGAATAAAAGGGGTAAAAAATCTGGGCCTGAAAAAATACCTGAAATAAAGAATTGAAATAATCCGCCTGCCCTGCCGGGATATGCTATACCCGGCGGGGCTTACTATTTAAGAATACAATTGTACTTTCTCTATCATCTCTACAATATTCGTTACCTGTAGTTTCTCACAGATCCGCTTTTTATAGGTACTTACAGTAGACACCTGCAAACTTAGTTTCTCTGCAATATCTGCCACACTTAACCCTTTTATCAGCAACTGCATAATATTGCTTTCCCTGTTTGACAGGCGGTCGAGTGGATTGATCGTGTTTTTCTTTTTGGTGATATTGTTCAGCAGGGTTTGCTTGAGTGCAGGGCTAAGGTACTTTTCGTCTCTGAGGAGACTCTTTGTTGCATTTTTGATTTCCTCGATCCCCATTTTCTTGGAAAGGAAACCATCTGCACCGGCTTCCAGATAGCGCCAGCCAAAGATCTGTTCGTCATAGCTACTAAAGATGAGAATTTTGATATCCGGATGCCTTAAGCGAATAACGTCGAGCATCTGGTGATTATTACCACCAGGCATGTCGATATCGAGAATCACAAGATCAAATGGCTTAGAAGCTAAAATTTTCAAAGTATCCTCAAAACTACCCGCTTCACTCACATGTGCATCCTCGATGGACTTTTGTAAAATAAGAGTTGTCCCGTAACGTACAACCTCCTGATCGTCTACTACTAAAATGTTAGGCATATGGAGATATTAGGTAAATATACGGGGTAACGCGTTAACCTCAAAACCGAAGGCGCTTTTTTTGTAGTAAAAAAACTACAAGACTTTACAAAATATTCTAACAATTTGATTTATTAAGATATATAATTTTGTTTTATGTGATTCGATACCGTATGTGAATGCAAATCTTAAAAGAACTAGAATCTGGGGCAACCGAAATTAAACGAAACCATCCCTTCACTATCATCAGGAAAGAGTGAACATTGTACGCGAGAGGCGTGACGCTTTTTTCCTTTTCCACTATTTTATTTCCAACAGTGAACAATCAATGGAATTTAGCAGCCGTGATAGCTGCTTAAAGTGCCTATTACCTATCCTATATCCCTATCCTACGTACGAACAAAGGGGCTTTTCTGTCTGGCCTCGGACAGTAAAAGCCCTTTTACTTTTTTATCCTTTCCTAATTTTTTGTACATTCATTCTTCAGTGCTTCAAAAATAAGCACTAAGATGGAACTATTCTTATGCCACGTTAAAAAACTAAATAATTATCATGAGCTCTCGGAGAATTTTTATGCAACAAGCCGGCCTGATCGCCGCCGGACTTATGTTGAACCCGTCGGACATTTTTAGCAGAAGTCGTGCAAACACCGTCACTAAAATTGGGATCCAGCTGTACACCCTGCGTGACCAGCTGACCAAAGATGTGAAGGATACTATTCAGAAAGTGGCTAAGACCGGTTATAACCACGTGGAAACTTATTATGGCTATGGTGGGCCGAACGACCCGGTTAAGTTCTGGGGCCTGCGTCCGAAAGAGTTGAAAGCACTCCTTACTGACAACAAACTGGCTACCCACAGCGGACACTATCAGCTAAACGACTACCTGACCCGTGGTAATGGTAACGACGCCGCCCTGAAAGCGCAGCTGGAAATTGCTGCTACCCTGGGTCAAAAGTACCTGGTGGTACCAGTTCCACCTATGAACCTGATCGCCAATCTGACCGGAGCCGACTTCCAGTTCATGGCTTCCCAGCTGAATAAAGCCGGCGAACTGGCAAAGCAATCCGGACTGAAAGTGGGCTATCACAACCACTTCTGGGAATTTAAACAACTCCCTGATGTAAAAGGTACCGGTTACGATATCCTGCTCAAAGAAACAGATCCGAACCTGGTCGTACTGGAACTGGACATCTTCTGGGCAGAGAAATCCGGCATAGACCCTGTTGCCCTGTTTAAGGCGCATCCGGGTCGTTTCGCCATGTGGCATGTAAAAGATATCGACAAGACGGCCGCGGGCAAAATAACCGGTCCGGGTGAAGATGAAAAAGGACTGAAAGACCTGATGGGCGAGATCAAATTTGCAGAAGTAGGCACCGGCGTGGTTGACTTCAAAAAGATTTTTGCCAATGCCAGCGAAGCTGGGGTAAAATATGCCTTTGTAGAGCAGGATCAGATCACCATTGATCCATTTGTAAGTATCAAAAAGAGCTATGATTATGTAAAATCAAACCTTTTAGTACGATAAATATATTAGTCAGGAGGCGCCGGTCTCCTGACTATGTAACACTTAGGTGTTATCTATTAATAGTTTCTTAATATACCCCCTCGAAATAAATTTAAACCTTTGTCTGTAGAATCAATTAAACCTGACAGATGAAAGTAGCCATGATTGCCCTCATGCTGGGCATCTCAGCATTCGCGTTTCCCGGAGAGGACCAGTTACCACTGAATAAAGTTCAACGCATCGGATCCCACAACAGTTACAAAATTGCCATCGATCCAAAAGTAATGGAAGTAATTCGCAAGCAGGCAGGCGAAGGCGCCAAAGGACTGGAGTATACCCATCTTTCGCTGGAGAACCAGCTGGATATTGGGCTCAGAGGACTGGAGCTGGACGTATATGCAGATAGCGCTGGCGGCAGATATATGCATCCTTATGTGCTGGAGCAATTGGGTCTGAAACCTGTGTACAATACAGCTGTGATGAAAGAACCGGGTTTTAAGGTGTTTCATATGCAGGATGTTGATGTGAATAGTCATTGTCCTACATTCAAAATTGCGCTGGAGCAACTGAAGCAATGGTCTGATGCTAATCCGGGCCATTCCCCTGTGTTCATTACCATGAATGCGAAAGATGAAATTTCTAAACGTCCTGAATTCACTAAGCCGGAACCATTTACACCTGCAGTATATGATCGGCTCGATAAAGAGATCATTGATTATTTAGGAAAGGATAAACTCATCACACCTGATGATATCCGGGGTACTGAATCCAGCCTGGAAACTGCGGTACTGAAAGGCCATTGGCCCACTACCGTGCAGGCTAAGGGAAAGTTCATTTTTATCCTGGACGAGAAGGATCCTAAAATGGCGGATTATGTACAGGGACATCCTTCTCTGAAAGGACGCGTCCTGTTTGTAAATGCACCTGCAGGAAAGCCCGAAGCAGCGATCATGATTATTAATGATGCAATTAAGGATCAGCAACTGATTCGTGAGATGGTAGGGAAAGGATATATTGTGCGTACAAGAGCCGATGGTGACACAAAGGAAGCGAGAACGAATGATTATACAAGGTATAAGGCAGCGTGTGAGTCTGGTGCGCAGATTATAACTACGGATTACTATATCAGAAGTACATTATTCCCTTCGGATTATATTGTGAACTTTGGTAATAATGTGTATAGCCGGAAAGATATCAGGTAAGTGCAGCCACCTGTTTTTGGGGTTTGTGCTTGCCCGCCGAAAAACGAGTTTTGCCAAAGGCGAAACTCGTTTTTTTTGCTATTGACCAAATACAAACCTTAATGTCAATCCCCCCGTTGTCGTCACCGTCGGACTCGACGTAGACAACACCGGTATGGTCTGTTTCCGCGTATAATAAAACTTAAGATTCATCCTTTTATTCAATACATAATCAATACTCGGTGCTATACTGATCACCTTCTGCCCCGAAGTAGGTGTCGATATCCCTCCGTCCAACTGATTATTCACCGACTTCTCATCCCTATAACTCAGATCCAGCCGCATATTCAGATCATTATCCAGCTTATGCGAGCCGTCCTTGCCAATAGCAAATGGCAGGTTAACCCCCTTCAACCTGTACCCACCACCTATGGTGATCTCCGACGTCCGCGCCTCCACCAGCTGATAATCCGTCAGACTCAAACTCAATGACCTCGTCCGCTTATAATCCATATGTAAATTCATATTATTCTTCAGCGTCATGTCCACACCTAACAAAGGTGATAACTGTTCTATCATCGTCACGTTTGGCACAGTATAATAAGGCACATAATTCCCCGATGTAGAATCAATAAAACTTGGATTCCCCAGCGAATTCCGGTCCATATAATTCGAAGACGTATTGTAAGAGTTCATACTCAGGTTACTCACATAGGAGTGATTCAACGTCAGCGTCTGCACATAATCGCTGAACGGGGCCAGCTTCGCCAGCCCATCATAGGTGATGCGCCAGTTAGGCAATGGAATGATATTCCTGAAAGGATTACTCCTGATCTTATCCAATCCATCTGTAGCAATCAACCCCACCTTATTAGGATCCTTGCCGGTATACGCCGCAATAAATGAAGAGATCAATACATTCTGCTCATACTTGCCATACCCATACATATAAGAGTTGTCGCTGGTATCATAAGTCGGCAATGAAGCATCCCTGGTATACGGGTTCTTAGACCAGTAGCGTTTTGACAGAATGGCCCGGTACCTCCTGAAGTTCGTAAAGGCCTGTGCCAGCCCACCATGCATAAATAACGTTTTCAGCATGATAGACGATACCTGGAATCCACCGGTTTCATATGCATCCAGGTGCTCAAAGTTCCCAACGCCGTACCTGTCTTTGAAGGTCTCTGAATGATTCTTGGTAAACGTCTTTGTCAGTGACAGATCAATCCTTAAATTCGGGATCGGCTCCAGTTGCGCCTGTACCTGCAGGTTCTGGCTAAACTGTTGCACCAGCTGGTTATTGAACAGCGTATCAGATGATATCAATCCCTTCGCCGCCTTCTTATCAAACCACTTTTTATCAGGCTGATAACCGAACACAAATGCCATTCCCGGTTCCATACTCCGCCAGTTCATCCCCAGGGCCTGTGTACTATCCATCCATCCCGGCAGACTGGTATAATTATTTTCAGAATAGTTGATATTAATACGTTTGATCGCTAAGATCGGTCTGAACAGTGACTTCACCAATGGGGAGATCTCCGGCAGCGTTTCTTCTTTCTTCGCCGGCTGATTCTTACCATTCGCAGCAGGTTTCGCAGGTTGCTGTTTGGTAGCCGTGATCGCCTTCAGGAACTTCGATTTATTATAGAGGTCTGTGAACTTGAATTCTCCCAGCACGGCTATTACCTGCGTATTCTCAATCGTATTTCCCTGTATCCTGTTGGAGAGGGAAGCCGCTGTCCATTTGTATTGTGCCGTATATTGCACGGCGAAGTTCGTCCAGCTCAGGATCGGCAGCTTTGAAACAGGCAGGGTGTAAGTCGCATTGAAGGTCTGGAAGTAGCTGGTATTTCGCCCCAGCTTCAGCAGGTTATTCCAAACCGTATCCCGCTTCGCTGAAGAATTTAATCTGCCAGTCGGTTCATCAATACGTGCATTGTTGGTAGCCGTCAGGTCAAGACTCAGGCTCCGTGTCAGATCCCACTTTAAACCGTAGTATCGGTCGAATGTAAAGTACTTGTTGTATGTCTCCGCCAGTTTGTAATTACTACCCACATTTCTGAGTTGCGTGGCACTGAATTGCCGGGTCAGGTCCGCCCGGAAACTGATCATTGAAGGTAGCGGATTCAGGTTGATGTCTTTGAACAACCGCATCCACGGCGATTTATTCCTGATTGTCTTCCTGAACGGCTCCCAGAATTTATTGTTGCCTGTAAAGTTATAACCCAGTACGCCCCTGTTCTTAGTCAACTCATAGTTCTCTGTAGTAGGGTTGTGCATCTTTGTACCCGTATACGCATAGGTAAGGTCAAAGTTCTCTATACTCCATGGCCGCAGCTTCTTTTTGCCATCACTCATCTTACGCACATTCGTTACGTTGAAACTGGTCGTAGTGGTCGCGTCTTCTGCCTGTGCCTTGATAGAGTCTCTTTCGTGTTTATTAGCCGCTAATTTCAGTTTTTCTTTCAGTTTGATGTCCAGGTCAAATGGATCCCATTCCGGCATGCTGGTGGTCTTAGATTGCCCTACATAGAGGGGCACCATGAGCTTCGCTCTCCTGGGCAGTAATTTGCCCATGTCCAGACTCAAAGACGCATCATAACTCACGAGGTTATCCTGGTAGCGTTCGTTCACACTCTGGTTTACGGCGCCGTATCCCGCAGTGTGCATGGTACTGGTTACAGCCAGTTGGCCGAGATCCGCCAGTTGCATATTCAATCTTCCCGTAGCGGCATACCCCCCTTTTTCATCCAGACCTGTCAGTCGCAGTTCATCAAACCAGACCTCCGCACTTCTGGTCAGGCCATCATCCAGTGGATTGTACACCGCTATCATCATACCTTCCACATCTCCTAAGTTAGGGTTACCAATCACCCCGATTACGTTCCCGTTTGCCAGTGTTTTTTCATATAGCGTGGCAGTAGAAGCACCGGCATTGTTACGGGTTTGTTTCAGGGTACTAAAGTCCGTGAGGGTGATATCAATATTGTTGGCAGTCGGCCAGATGGCGGCTTGTGAGGTAGCACCAAAGGCTGTCTTGGTAAGGGGAATACGATATTCGTAGAAGTTCTCGGTATAATCGCTACCAATACGGATCACCGCCTGCAGGTCTTTATCTTTTAAACTATTGTCGTCGTCTATGGCTTCTTCATGAACGAACATCTGGAGCTTCTTGTACCTGCGCAGGTCCATACCCAGTGTTTTGTACACGGCTCTTGACTTGCCATCCTGCAGATTATCCAGTTGTAAGGAGAGGGATTGCTCATTCATCAGCAGTGTGGTATTGCTGGTGCTCAATGTACTCTCACGCTGTAAGCCCGGAGGCAGTACATAGTTGATGGGTGTGCGGGAAGCGTTTTCTTCGATATTGACGGAGGTGGTATTGAATGTAGTGGCATCGTTTGTGGCCACGAGGTCGCCGGAGCCTGTCTGTAGTTCGTAGCTATACTGGCGCCATTGGTTCCTTACCAGTTGGAGCTTGCCGAAACGCAGTACCACGGAATCGGAGAAGTTCGTGAGGAACATACGCATGAACTGGATGGACTTGAAGTCCGCGATACCTCCAACCGCCGCATTATATTGCTCGATCGGGATCTTGAACTGGTACCAGGTTTCTGTACCGGTGCTGCCATTGGTATATGTTACGTTCGCATCTACCTTGTCAACGATGTAGTTCTGCCCGATAGTCATGTTAGGCGTTAAGTGCACCCTGTACTGAAAATAGGCTTCGGTTTCGTTCATGGTATTGTCGAAGTTCAGGTCTTCTGACTCCGGAATATTGGTAGCCGCGGAGGAATAGGTGGACCCGCTGGTGGTGGCAGGAGAGTTGCCATCCGACATGGAATACCGCTTATAACGAGCCAGGATGCCGTATTTCAACTTATCATAATCATCTCCTCTATAATGGTGATAGTTATCATTAGACGGGTCCGCAAGGGCCTGGGTATATACATCCGCGCTCACACCGAAGTTAGTTCGCAACTGGTTCAGGAAGTGTGTGCGATATTCCACTTCATCTGCCGTTCGCAACCCGTCGTAACCAACGTCCTGGTATTCTCTTACACTTTCGTCGTTGTCAAAGGCACGGGTCAGCTGTGTGGTATAGTTAGGGGTATGGCCCCAGGTACTGGAGTCGTAGTTGAGTGTGGTACCCGGTGCCTTCATCCCGTTTTCAAAAAACTTATAAGAGTCTTTCAGCACGTCTTCAGACACTGCCCCCAGGTTGAAGTACAGGTCACCACCCGTGCTGGTGGTATTTTTGATGAAAGGATCCTGTACCCAGAATTCAATATACTGGATGTTGGACGTTTCAAAGTCGGTATTATCCAGCGCACGCATAATACCGCCCCAGTGTTTCTTCGGGTTGTTTAGGGTACCATCTGCATTCACTTCGGTACGACTTGCTTCAAAGTTGTAAGGACCACGTTCCTTAGGATAATAGGCCAGGTCCAGCGTGGTGAGCTGTGTAGAAGTATAATCAGTGGAAAGGTTCGGGAAGACCTCTTTCTGGTATACGATACGGGTGCGTGGATCAGACTGATCTTCCCTGGTAATACCTGCCGGCTGACTGGATGTACTGTTTACCTGCAGTGTTGGTTCGATAATATACCAGGAGAGCAGGGACCTGTTCCTGCCATAATCTACAGAGTCACTCAAAGACGCTTCGGGAAACAGGATGTTGCCTGTACTATCCGTAGCACCTACAGGCGTGGAAGCCAGTGCCCAGCTACTACTGGGCGTTTTAAGATCATAGTTGCTTTCTGTACCTTCAAAGTCATCGATGTATACCTGTCCTTCGCTGGAACCAAATGCATTGATCAGTTTACTGTGACCGGGAAATAACCGGGCGACTTCACCTTGCAGACTCACGGCAGAAGCAGATTTGGTATTGTAGTTCGGCAACTTGTTTAACAGCCTGGTAAGCCCTTTCCATTCGGAGTTATAGTTACCATCTAAACCTACCACCGTATTGTTGATCGGGTCCTCTCCATAACTTACTTTGGTAGTATAAGGGCGTTCGTTCATGTGCACGATCGTAGAACCAAAGTTCAGCTTATTGTTCACTGCATAGTCAAAGCGTGTTCCTAAATAGTTACGTACCTGCTGACCATATAACCCGCTGTTTTCAAAAGATACATTGACGGTAGTACCAGAACTAAGAATACCATCATTGACGATCTTCACCCTACCCAGGTTGTAGTCAACTGTGTAGTCAATATTTTCTACGAGTGTTTTACCACCTGCAGTCACTGTCACTGAACCTGAAGGAATGTTATAGGCATTCAGTGATACTTCCGAGGAAGTACCTGCTTTATAACTTCCTTTGATGATAAACCTGTTGAGAGAAGAATACTGTTGTGCAGCGGTCTTCGTCGTATCATAGAGTTTTGTAAACAGGTATTGTTTTTCCAGCGCAGCGTCACCGCCAAAAGCTTTGGCAAGGTCTTTACCAAAAGGTTCCAGCACGGGGAAGATCAGTTTACCATTAGATACATCTACAGTATATCCGCTTACAAAGTCATACACACCATCGGGCTGCGGATCGTTGTTGGTATTCAGGTTGTCGAGGTTGAGAATGGTAATAATGGGTGCACCGCTATAAGCACCGACAGCATCCGGCAGATAGCGCCGGGGACTGGCAGCGCGGGTATCACTGCCGGGATCATTGTAGTATACATCAGCTGTGAAGTCAGCGCTGCTCAACTGGTATCCACCCGTGGAGTAGATATTTTTCATCATCAGGTCCCAGATAGGTAAAACAGGACGTGCAGCAGTGGCCTTCAGCATTTTCAGGAAGAGAATGCGGCTGTTGTTATTGTTAGTCGCATCTGGTGGTACATCTTGTGCAAAGTCGCCCACCTTGTAGGTACGGCCATTATAACTATATTCATAGGCTACCGCCAGCACCTGATCTGACTGTAATGCGCTATTCAGCGCGATGTAACCGAGTTTCTTGTTGATGGTATATTCCGTACTATCCAGTTTACGTGCGTATGTTTTTTCGTAGTCCTGTACGGCAGAGAGACCGTAGGATTGTAATTGCGAAATTACGGTACTCGGTTGCCTGGCGGCATCGTCTGCAGAGAGTTTGCTATAGAGATCGTTGATACCATTGTAAGGTAGTTTGCCACTGCTCACCACGTGAACGGAGTTGGTATTGTAAGGACTGTATTCAGCAAGGTCCATCAGGCCAACTACGTTGCGCGTGTTGGTAGTGGTACCTGTCTTGTTGGTCACCCATACTTCAATGCGGGTAATGTTTGCAAGAGAGCGGATACTGGGCAGATTACCCATCGCATAGTTGAAGGTGTCGCGAAAGAACTGTGCCAGCAGGAAGTTCTTATTCTCATCGTAAGCATCTGCTTTGATACTATAACTGGTAGTCTGATTACCGCCTTTTAAGGTGAGTGTCTGCTTTTGGGATTTTTGACTGGAAAGCACGCTGGTCATGGTTAGGCGGCCAAACTGCAACTGCGTCTTTACGCCAAAAAGAGACTGCATCCCACTTATCAAAGTAGTGGGAAGCGCAAAGCTCACGTTTCCCGCTTCGATCTTTTTAATGATCTCATCATCATACCCGGTGTATTCCAGTTTGATCTGATTTTCGAAATCATAAGTAGACTGGGAGTTATAGTTCGTAATGATCTTCAGTTTGTCGCCGATCTTGCCGGTAACATTCAGGTTGATGTTCATGTTCATGTCAAACCCGCCACTACGGCGTGCCGTCTCAGTCAGTACAGGATTGTTGATATACTGGCCGGCGTAGCCCATAGATACTTCAAGGTACCCCTGTGGCTTGATGTCTACTTTATTACCGCCAAATAATCTATCGAAGAGTGAGTTGGATTTTTTGAGTTCTATGCCATTGCTTCTATTCAGGTTTCCCAGCGTGGAAGCGCGTTTCATGAAGTAATCGTTCTCGCTTTTACGGGCCTGCATGTTATAGAAGTCCTGAAAGCTCATGGACGTAGGGTTCCTGTAATACTTATCACCAATCTTTTCAGAGATAATATATTCTTTTGTAGCAGGATCGTATTCCACATCCCGCTTTATTCCTTTGGGATCCTTTAAGTCAATAGCGTTCTGCACGGGCTCTACGAGCCCTGGGGAATGCCTGTCTTTGATGGGATATTTTAAAGTATCCACCGAATCTTTCACAGGAATAATGGAGTCATACGCAGCATGAAAAGGAGCAGTGCCGATTGGATAGTAACTAAGGCTCCGGGCTCCCCTTGCTGCAGAATCAACCATGAAAAAGGCCACTATGCTAAATACAGTTAGGACAGCATAGTGCTTTTTAAGACGTTTTCTAAGGGATTTCTTCACGCGTTCTTTCTATAGCAGCAATTCGTAAATACCAATAAATACCAGCCCGTATAGTTCGACTATACGAAATGCGGCTTCGCATCAAACGGGCGTTTTTACAGTACTATTGTTTGTTGGCTACAGACAGGAGAAATGCATAGATGAAATGGTAAAGTTGATAGCCGAAGGGCACGACAGCCCTGAATTTGCTGCAAGATAGGGGAATTTGCAGTTGTTATGCAGTAAATGCATTTTTTTACTACGAACAGCTAAAATGTATAGATGAAAAGCAAAAGTCCGCCTTCAAAAAAAATATGAAGGCGGACTTTTGAAAATTTCTTTCCGGGAAGGGAAAGGTAAGACGGAAGCTTTACTTCTTCCTGAAGTACAATACCAGACTTCCTGCTAATAAGATCAACATGATAATATAACTAACCAGCGACAATTTTACCCCTGCATAATAAGCTACCGGGGCAAAGATGAATGTAATTGTATGCTCACCCGCCGAAACGGACATCCCTCTTAAAGCGTAGTTTACACGGCAATAAGGCGCCTCTTTTCCATCGACGTATGCTTTCCATCCCTGCCGGTAATACACCTCGGAAAACACGGCAAATTGAGGCGTTGCTGCTTTCGAAGTATACGCGATGGTATCCAGGTGATTAAATTGTAATTTAATAGTGGCACTGGAATCAAACTGGAAATCAGTTTTCACCAGCGACTTGTATTGTTCATCGATCACCACAGTATCTTTCGGATGAAAATTGGTTAGCGCATTCATTTCTGCATCGGCATCCGGCACCCAACGAATAGCTTTTACAAACCACGCATTACCCAATGCATCCGGGTTCTGGTGAACCACCGGGCCTTCTGCGCCATTGGTAATGATGTATTTTGTATTCAGCATATTCAACACCTGCATGTTGTTCTGACTGATCTGTCTTTCAATCAGGTCCTGGTATAGTTGTAACTTAGCCGCGTGATACCCACCTATACTCTTATGAAAATAAGAGGTCATCGCATCCTGGAAAGGATTGCGTGTCAGGTTGAATACACGGTAGTAAGGGTCCTTATCCTGCAGGATCTGCTGATCGGCAGGAGAGGCCTGAAATGGCATGCTGTAAGCGCCTGCATCCATAAAACTATCTTCATTCAGATAACGCCTGTCTACCTGTATCAGGTCAATCATGATCAGGAGAGTAATAGCGATCGTCAGATAGCGCCCTTGTATTTTCCCTTTTAAAAAGAACCACATCAGTCCAAATGCAAGGGCTGCAAAGAAGATAGAGCGGAATACATCTTTTCTGTATAGATCTGCCCTGTCGGCCCGCGTAGCGGCCATCAGCTGATCTGCGATATCGGTATGGCCCTGTACCATTTGCTCCAGCTGACTATGAAACTGGTCGTCGCTATGTGGGTTGTTTTTATCGCCGGTAGCATTGGTATAACTTGCACTGGTAGAAGCCAGCAGTAGCAACACCAGCGCACCACCCATGATATAACCAGACCATTTCAGTTTCTTCAGTAAATCCTCTCTTTTGATGGCTGGATCCAACAGTTCCTGCAATGCCATCACCGCAAGTATTGCAAATGATAACTGTGGAATGATCAGTGCCTGTGAAGGAGCCCTGAATTTATCGTAGAAAGGAAAATGATCGAACATGAAATAATTGAACGCTGCAAAGTTGCTACCCCATGCCAGCAGAATACCCAGCACGGAGATGCCAATAAGCCACCACTTATGCCAGGAGCGGATGATAAACAAACCCAGCAACGCCAGCAGACATACTACCACGCCCAGGTAAACAGGACCGGAAGTACCGAGCAGGGACTGATCTCCCCAGTACAGGTTCCAGCCACTCACCAGTCTCTCTGCCTGGTTTGCAGGGACACCTATATTGGTCAATGTTTTATAAGTCTGAGAGTTTTCATCCAGTTTGCCATTGGAGCTGCCACCGTAAATGTCAGGCGCAATCAGCGTGAAGGTTTCAAATTTGCCATAACTCCACTGGAAAGCATATTCCTTTCCATCATGTTGTTCCGCTGTCTCTCCCGGCAAAGGACTCAGTGGGGACTTACCCCCTCTGTTACTTTCTTTTGAATATTGATAGGTTGTCCACAGGCTCACCGCATTGGATGCCAGTGCGAGCCCTACGGCCAGCCCTACTAATAGACTCCCAGTGATCAGGTGACGGAATGCTTTCTCCCTGATGCAGTACACCGCATAGGCAATGCCCACAATGGCGAGGATCAGGAAGAAATAATACGTCATCTGCAGGTGGTTGGCGGCAATGAGGTAGGAGAGGGACAATGCCATGATACCGGTACCAGCCAGGTAATTTCGTCTTGTAATTAATATCAGGCCGGCAATGACAGCAGGCAGGTAAGCCAGCGCAACCATCTTCGTATCATGCCCGGTGACAATGATAATAGGCGAGTAACTGGCATAGGTATAGGCTACGGCTCCGGCAAAACCGATCCATGGGCGTGCACCGATTACAACACAGAGTAAATAGAAACAAAGGGCGGAAAGAAACAATACGTTGATCGGCTTGGGCAATCCCAATGTCAGGATAGCGGGAATAGCACTATCGATGTGATAAGGCGATTCCATGGCCAGCTGGTAGGTAGGCATACCGCCGAACATACTGGTGGTCCATAGGGGAGGGATGCCATGTTCCTTTTTATAATCCATGGCTTCCCTGGCCATCGCCTGCCACTGTACGTTATCACTCTGACTGATGACTTTGTCTTCTAATACGGGTTTGCAATACAATACCGCGAGTAAAAGCAATGCCGCGACGGCTGCCAGGTGCGGTAGCAGGGATTTAAGCCAGCTGGGTTTCATAACAGTATTTTAGTGTTGTGTTATTCTTCGTCCTCCTTAGGATCGTTTTCAATGTTGCTGATATGCACCTTGGCAATACGGTGCTGATCCATTTTCACAACCTCCATTTTCAGGTTCTTCCATTCCAGGCTATCGCCACTCTGTGGAATCTTACCCAGCTTGTCGAGAATGAAACCTCCCAGGGTGACGAAGTTCGTCACGTTCACTCTTTGCTGGTCCGCATCCACACCAATGAGTTCCAGGAATTCCACGAAGGGCAGCTGACCGTCTACCAGCATACTACCATCTTCATGTCTGATCACTTCGTATTCAAATTCGTTTGTTTCGGAGATATCACCCACCAGGGCATCCACGATATCGTTGATAGTCACAAGACCCTTGATAGAGCCAAATTCATCTACCACCATAGCCTGATAGATACGTTCTCTTTTGAAGAGCTCCAGCAGCTGGTAAGTACGGTTATGCACGGTCACCACCAGTAGTTTGCGACTGAGGGAGGAGAGGTTATTGATAGCGGAGCTGAAGTTGTCGCTCAGCAGGTCTTTAGAATAAATAAAGCCGGTGGTATGATCCAGATCGCCGTTTGCCAGCGGATACATGGTATGTTTATGTTTCAGGATCTTGGCTTTGTTTATTTCCGGGCTATCCTGAATATCCAGCCAGATTACCTCATTTCGTGGAGTCATCAGGGTAGAAACATGGCGGTCCCCAAGGTTGAATACGTTTTGAATCAGGGCTTTTTCCGTTTCTTCGATCACGCCGCCCTGGTGGCTTTCTGCAATGATCACACGGAGTTCTTCTTCCGTGTGTATATCTTCATTTTCATGAACAGGTCTGATACCTATGGTACGGAGAATCACATTGGCAAGGCCATTCAGAATCCAGATGAAAGGGCGGAAAATAATGTAGAATAATTTCAGCGGCACAGCTACGGTAAAGGTAGTAGGCACTGGTTTGCGGATGGCAAGCGATTTGGGGGCCAGCTCACCAAATACGATGTGCATGATAGTGATAGCGAGGAATGCGCAGCCGATCGCTACCTTTTGTGCAAGACCTACATCCGGGCGGAAACCCAGGGAAGTAAATAAGTTAACAATCATTTCTGTCATCACCTTTTCGCCCACCCAACCAAGACCCAGGGAGGCGAGGGTGATACCTAATTGTGTGGCAGCCAGATAGCCGTCAAGGTTGTTCAGGATGTCTTTTGCAATCTTGGAGACTGTTTTGTTACGACCTGCGTTGACTTCTATCTGCGAGGATCGGACCTTTACGATAGCGAATTCCGCTGCAACGAAGAAACCGTTCAGCAATACCAGGAAAATGGTAAAAAATATTTCTATGCTCATTATTGCGTGTCTTAATTTTTAGATTGCTTGTTTAGGTCTATGCACATCACCCCATTCAGAAATAATCTGTAACATGGGCTGGAGTGAGGCTCCGTCTTTGGTGAGTTCATACTCAACCCTGGGTGGCACTTCCGCATATACAAGGCGATTGATCAGCCCGTCTTTTTCCAGTTCTCTCAACTGCAGGACGAGAATTCTTTCAGATACATCGGGAATAGATTTTTTCAGTTCACTGTAGCGTAGCTTGCCATTCAGCAGGCTCCAGAGGATAGTCGGTTTCCATCGGCCGCCTATAACGTCAAGCGTATACGCCATGCCGCAGTTGTTGCTGATGTTATTCCTGTTCAATGTATTAGTAGAGCTTTCTTTTCTCATTACTTACATTTTTGTCAGTACTCTAATAAAATATCAGTACCTCCAAAGTTAAGATTAAACAGTTAAAGGAAAAAACTATTATGAAAGGTACTGTGAGTCTAGTGTTTTGTACAAGTCACAGGCCAAATTATTGAAGTTAGTCTGGTTGATTGGTAGGAAATTCGTGTTTCAGCCAAATATGGAAGATCCAGCCGCGCTACCTTGTAATCGCACAACTGGCAGGCATCCTTAATGGAGGCTATATAGGCCAGATACTGATCGTGGTCACTTATCACTGTCCTGCAGGTGATAATGATCATCGGCACCCTGCCGTACCCCATAGCCACCCTGCTCAGCGCCACAGGCGATACCGCCGCCGGGCCTTCTCATCGACAATTGGTTAGTAAAAGTTGAAAAAAAGTAATAGCTTAACCAGCTAATTAACCATTTTACGTTATGATGAAACAGGTCGCAATAGCACTTATTGTATTTTGCTGCTTACCCGGTGCCCGTCTGTTGGCACAGGAACGATTTACCACCAGCACGGATCATTTACAACTGGATTTTGAAGTAGATGGCAAAGGACACCTATTACAAAAGTATTTTGGCCCAAAACTCGCAGACGGAGGGGACCAGCTGCGGCCCATAGAGCGTTGGGAAGCCTATACCCCCGCTGGTACCAACAATTTATTCGAACCAGCTATCCAGGTGACCCATTCGGATGGGAACCCGTCGCTGGAGCTGTTATACATCAGCCGCAATACTGTCAATACAGACGATAACATAACTGCTACTACCATCACCCTGCGTGATCCGAAATACCCTTTCACCGTATTGCTGCATGTGAATACGTATGGAAAGGAAGATGTGTTCAAAGTATGGACAGAAATCAGCCATAAAGAAAAAGGAGCGGTAGTACTGGCAAATTACGCATCCTCTATCCTACATTTCAATGCACATAAATACTACCTCACCAACTTCCATGGTGACTGGGCAGAAGAAATGAAAATGGATGAAAATGAACTGACCAGTGGGATCAAAATACTGGATTCTAAACTGGGTACCCGTGCCGACATGTACCAGATGCCATTTTACATGGTATCATTAGGTGAACCATCTACTGAAACACATGGTGCGGTAATGGCAGGAACACTGGCATGGACCGGCAACTTCCGCTTTGCCTTTGAAGTAGACGAACTGAATATGCTGCGGGTGATCTCCGGCATGAACACGTATGCTTCCCAATACAAACTGCAACCCGATCAGAACTTCGAAACACCCGCATTTATCTTTACCTACAGCGACAATGGCCGTGGTACTATCAGCCATAACTTCCATCGCTGGGGTACGAAATATGGAGTGATTGATGGCAGTACACCCCGCACCGTATTGCTGAACAACTGGGAAGCCACCGGCTTTGATTTCAACGAAGAAAAACTCTCCGGATTATTTGATGATGCACATAAATTAGGTGCTGATTTATTCCTGCTGGATGACGGCTGGTTTGGTAATAAATATCCACGTAACGCAGACAACGCAGGACTGGGCGACTGGCAGGAAATGAAGGCGAAGCTGCCGCACGGCCTGGGCTATCTCGTAAAAACAGCCGAAGAGAAAAAAGTGAAATTCGGTATCTGGCTGGAACCTGAAATGGTAAATCCTGCCAGTGACCTGTATCACCAGCACCCTGACTGGATACTGAAACTCCCGAATAGAAGTGAAGATTATTTCCGGAATCAGCTGGTATTGGACCTGGTAAATCCAAAGGTGCAGGACTTTGTATACAGCATCGTCGATAACATGATGACGGCCAATCCGGGCATAGCCTATATCAAGTGGGATTGTAACCGTATGATCACGAACGCCTATTCTCCGTATCTGAAAGACAATCAGTCTGCCCTGTATATAGAATACACCCGCAGCCTGTATCAGGTGCTGAAACGCATTCGTAGCAAATATCCACACCTGGCTATCATGCTGTGCTCCGGTGGCGGAGGAAGAGTGGATTATGGCGCCCTGCAATACTTCACGGAATTCTGGGCGAGTGATGATACTGATCCATTCGAGAGAGTATTTATACAATGGGGATATAGCTATTTCTTCCCTTCTTTTACCGTGGCAGACCACGTAACTTCCTGGGGTAAGCAATCCCTTAAATTCCGTACTGATGTAGCAATGATGGGTCGATTAGGCTATGATATCAACCTGGATAAATTTACCCCTGATGAATGGACATTCAGTCAGCAGGCAGTAGCCAATTATAAACGCCTGCAACCAGTACTGGCACATGGTGATCTGCATCGCCTCATTTCTCCTTACCAGGAAAACAGGGCTGTACTCATGTACGTGGACGCAGATAAAGCAAAGTCTGTATTATTCGCGTATAACCTGCATACCCGCTTTGGTGAAAACTTTGCACCGGTTAAATTACAAGGGCTGGATCCTAAAAGACAATATCGGGTGACAGAAATCAACCTGAAGCCCGGCGAAGAATCTCATTTATATGAACACAATAAAATATTTTCGGGCGATTATCTCATGAAAGCGGGTATAAATGTATCCGGGAATGAGCCATTATCCAGCAAAGTATTGGAAATTGTGGCTGAATGAAATTAAACCTTCTGATATTATTATTCTGTTACTGTACAAATCAGCTATTGGCACAAAACATAGTGCCGAATGCCAGTTTTGAAGAAGTAAATATCTGCACGGAATACATAGCGCCCTGTGCTCCCTGCGGGTGGATGGCTGTTGCTCCGGAGATGATCAAAATGAAGTATCTGTGCAATGGTGCCGCGCTGCAGGGGCAGCACTATGTATCCCTGTTGCAGGAAGGACCTGTCGAGAATCCGGATGCAAGGGTATACATACAAACCCGGATGTTATGTGCATTGCAAAAAGGGCAGGCATATCGGATCAAGGTGTATATGAATACAGAAAATTACCCTTTGCGAATCGGACTCCGGTTTGATACCGCGTTTATTTTTAGTGAAAATACCGGTTGTTTATCACAGCCGGTAAGCGTGGAACTGAATGAGAATGATCAGCAAAAGAAACTATGGCATACCAAAATGCCCTGGTATATCTTAGAGAAGACTTTTGTAGCCACTAACAATGCTACCCATCTGATAGTAGGAAACTTCAAGGCGCCTGTACGTAAAAATGGTTTTACTGGCTATACTAATGCACAACTTTTAATAGATAGTATCAGTATCACACCTGTCAATGAAAAGCAGGAGATGTGCGCGGATACTGCTGCTACCAGAGCGGCATTGTATGCAGAGCATCACAGGCACTCCATCCCGGAAAATCTCACAGGGGGTAAACCTGTTCTGCATACAGTGAATGGAAGTCATGAAGGCTGTGATACATTGATCCTGAAAGATGACCTGTTTAACCAGGATCGCACTACGATCAGTGAACGGTACAGGCAACCCATCAATGAAGCCTTGAAGAATTACAGGGGAGATACAACCATGCGGATTCAATTAGTCGGCCATGCCTGGCAAGCAGCTTCGGATGAGTACAATAAGATCATCTCATATGATAAGGCAAAGGCCGTGGCCACTTATCTTGTATACAATGAAGGGTATAGTTTTGATGATTTTCAGATAAGGGGAGAGGGCAAACGTAATCCAAGATATGACACCACTTCCGGTGATAATAACAGGGTGGAGATGATCCTTTGTCATGTGGCACCACCTGTGATTGTTTTGAAAAAGGTAGTGCCCCCGCCAGATACCCTGGTAATTCCGGATATCCTGTTCAAATTTAATAGCAGTGAATTGAACCCGGCATTACACGCAGCACTTGATAGTTTGATGAAGAAAATACCCCGTGATGGAAGTGTGCAATTACAGGTGACAGGGCACACAGATAATGCAGGCAATGATGATTATAATTATAATTTATCCTTACGTAGGGCGAATGCCGTAGCAGATTACATGCAGCGATATGGAGTGGGGAATGATATACGGCAGATCAATGGGGCAGGGGAATCCCAGCCGATAGCAGATAATAAGACGTTGGAAGGTAGAAGGAAGAACAGGAGAGTAGAGATCATCATATTCCACACAACAGATTAAACATCCGCATTTTTGCTTCCATGCCCAAAAGCGAACAAAAGCTTCCACCATCGGTGGAAGCTTTTGTTTGTAAAATATATTCCCTAAATTTAAAAAGAAACCAGAATCAATCCCCTAAAGGAAGATTTGTCTAACTCAATAATCTGTAACGCCTCATTGTTCACCTAAAACTCAGCTTATGCAATTCTTGTCATGGCTGGTGCTACTGTTATGCATCACCTCGATTTCCCTTGCACAGCAAGGAAAATCAATACACGGTACGGTCACCTCCGGAGATAATAAACAACCTTTGGAAAGAGTGGTCATTATTGAAAAGAGCACCCAGAATCATACTTACACGGATGCCTCCGGACACTACGCCATCACCTTAACAACGAATACTCCCACACTCATCTTTTCCTTTGTTGGCTACTCCACACAGGAGATCCCGGTCGGTGATCAGTCTGCTGTAGACGCTATGATGCAGACATCTCATAAGGACCTGAGTGAAGTGGTGGTGACGGCCTTTGGTGTAAAAAAAGAAAAGCGTGCACTGGGGTACACCATCCAGCAGGTAGATAATGCAGATCTGAATGTAAACCGTCAGCCCAATGTAGTCAATGCGCTGCAAGGTAAAGTAGCAGGTGTGCAGATCACCAGTACCGGTGGAGGTCCCGGTCAGAGCTCCCGTATCATTATCCGGGGTATCAATTCGCTCGCCGGCGACAGAAACAATCAACCCCTGTTCATTATAGATGGTGTAGAAATAGATAACAGCACATACACCACCGGTGATGCCGAAACCCGTGGCATGAGCAACCGTGCCTCCGACATCAACCCCGATGATATTGACAATATATCTGTGCTTAGAGGCGGTGCGGCCACTGCCCTGTATGGTATTCGTGCGGCGAATGGCGCTATCATCATTACCACAAAATCAGCCAAAGCTGGTAAGATCAAAGTATCATACAACGGTATGTACGGCTTTGATCAGGTCAACAAAATTCCCGAAGTACAATCTACTTATACACAGGGCTACCTGGGTGTATACGACCCTGCCAGCTTCTGGCCTACCTGGGGGCCAACCGTAGCAGCAGCCCGGCAGGAAGATCCTACGCACCCGGCTACACTATTTAATAATTATAAACAGGCCTTTCGTACCGGTATGCAAACCCGTCATACGGTGAGTGCCGGTGGGGGTACAGAAGCTGCACAGGTCATGGGGTCAGTTTCTTACTTTGACCAGAATGGAGTGATTCCCTTCAGTGACTACACCAGTTATAACGCCCGCCTGAATGCCACTTTCAAAGTGAGTGACAAAGTCACCGCTGGTGCTTCTCTCAATTATATCAATTCCGGTGGTAACAGGGTGAACTCCGATCGCTACGGCGAACAGATCATCTATTGGGCACCTCGCTGGAATATGAAAGATTATAAAAAGGCAGATGGCACACAACAAACTTATAGCAGTGGTACAAACAACCCCATTTACACGCTGTCGACCAACCGGTTCAAAGATAACGTGAACCGGGCCATTGCCAGCGCCTATATCACTTACAAACCTGTATCATGGCTGAATTTCTCCTATCGTTTTGGAAATGACTTTTATACAGATGGTCGCACGCACACCGCTCCCGGGCCACTAGGTGTGGTTGATGAAGCCCCCAACCTCGATGACAATGCTTACGGTTTTATTGATGAATATAACCTGCGTAGCAGAAACCTGACCTCCACATTCATCGCAAATTTTACAAAGACAATCCATGATAAATTCTCCATTGATTTCAAACTGGGGCATGACTTGCGTGATCAACGGGTACGCAGGAGCAGTGTAGAAGGAGATACGTTGGTGGTACCAGATCTGTTTTTATTAGGTAATGCCAAGCGGGTGAAAGGAGATTCTTACCTACTGGACTATCGTAATTACGGCTACTTTGGCGACCTGACCCTTGGCTGGAAAAACCTGCTCTTCCTGGAACTGACCGGTAGAAATGACCTGACATCCACCCTGTCCCGCGAGAACCGTAGCTACTTCTATCCAAGTGCCAGCCTGAGTTATATCTTCTCTGATATGTTCAGATTGCCAGCCTGGTGGAGCTATGGCAAACTGAAACTTTCCTACGCTCAAATAGGGAAAGATGGCGATGCCTACGCGATTACGAATGGCTTCGAAACAGGAGATCCAATTGGTACAACAGTTCCTTTTTATCAAAGCAGAACATTGGGGAATGCCAACCTTCGTCCGGAATTTACGAATACCAGTGAGATCGGTACAGAACTGCGTTTCCTGGATGACAGACTCGGGTTAGAGGTAAATGCCTATCAGCAAAAGAGCAAGGATCTGCTGGTACCTGTCTATGTATCAAACGCCACTGGCTATGATCGGGCTTATGTAAATGCCGGGGAAATTAATAACAAAGGGCTGGAAGTAACAGTAACGGCGATGCCGGTACGCACAAAATACTTCAGCTGGGATGTTAAAATCAATTTTTCCACAAATAGAAACAGGGTCATCAAATTAAATGAACAGCAGGGGGCTGAACTAAAAGAGATCGTTATCTCCAGCCAGTATGGTTATCTCAGTTCTACTGTTACCAGCAAGCTGGTACCGGGCATGGCCTACGGTTCTTTATACGGAAGGAGTTATAAACGCTACTATGCCAAAGGAGACGATGATGGTGTAACCCTGCGTAAAGACCTGCCATTACTCATTGGGGCAAATGGTTTTCCCGTACTGGATGACGTAACCAATCAGCGATATCTGGGTGGTACCTTACCCAAATGGATCGGTAGTACGTTACAGACATTCCGCTATAAAAACTTCACCCTTTCACTCCTGCTGGATGTAAGACAAGGGCAATATAAGTATAACCAGTTATCTAACTTCCTGGCAGCTTTTGGAGAGTCCAGGATTACAGAAAACAGGGATCAGACCATTGTATTTGATGGGGTACTGGCAGATGGATCTCAGAATCAGAAAGCTGTTTACCTGGGTCAAAGTAAAGGGCCTGATGGAGTAGACTATGGGGCAGGGTACTATCGTAATTACTACCGGGGTGCCAGCGAGAAATTTATAGAAAATGCTTCATGGGTAAGACTTAGATCCGCCGGCCTATCTTATACACTGCCTGCTGGCTGGTTGAAGCCGACACATACCCTTACAGGTGCCACTGTGTCTTTCACCGGCAATAACCTGTGGTTGCATACGAAGTATACCGGATTCGACCCGGAGACAAGTTCCTCAGCTGCCAGCAGCAATGGTGCGGATAGTTTTGCAGGGTTTACTTATCCTGCTACACGGAGCTTTTTGTTTAGTGTGAACCTTCAATTTTAATGGGGCCATATCCTGACAAATAACTCATTCTACTTCAGTGTAAACCTCTCAAAGCAAAAATGATGAAACGCATATATATTATCCTGATCTGCGCGCTCTCCGCCTGTTCCAAAGGCTACCTGGACGTGAATCAGACCAACCCGAATCAAACCACCAATCCGCCTATCAACGGGCTATTATCAGAAGTGACTTACCAAACCGGGGTCAATGTATTCAATGTAAGCAACATCACTTCTTATTATGTACAGCAGCTGGCTTCGCCAAATGCCTCCAGCAGCACAGATATATATGACGATATAGATGCCAGCTCCACCTGGAAGAACATTTACCTCACAATAGAAGATATCCGCCAGATGGAAGCGCTGGCAGTGACAAAGAATGCCTATCAGCACATGGGCGTGGGCCAGATTCTGGAAGCCTATAACATGAGCATGCTTATTGATCTTTGGGGAGATGCCCCATACTCGCAGGCATGGCAGGGCGCTACCTACCTTACACCCGCCTACGATCAGGGAGCCGCCATCTACGATAGTTGCCTCCTGCTAATAGAAAAAGGCATTGCCTCCCTCAAACAGGCAGATCCCCTCATTACCCTGGATGCTGAAAATGACCTGGTACATGCCGGATCTGCTGCGGGATGGATTAAAACCGCTTATACCCTGAAAGCCCGTTTACTGAACCGCCTTAGCAAGCAGGCAAACTACGATCCTGCGGCAGTGTTGGCAGCGCTTGATAGTGGATATACCAGCAATAGTGATGATGCGGCCATTACCCGTTTCGAAAGTCTGAGCTTATGGAATGAAACAGCCGTAGGCAATGCCAGCGGGAATTTGGACGGCTGGCTGAGTGCAACCTTTATCAATGCATTGAATGGCACAACCTATGGCATCTTTGATCCACGCCTGCCACTGATCACTGATACGACCAGGTATGGCGATTACAGGGGCACGGTGAACGGTGCGGGCCGCGTTGGTTCAGGAACAGACAAGGGGCAGTGCTACCTGTCTGTCAATGGCTTTTATTCCCGATCCGGTGCGCCCTTGTTACTCCTGACGTATGCGGAAGCAAGGTTCATTGCCGCTGAAGCGTATTATGGCATAGATCAGACAAAGGCATATCAGGCATACCTGGATGGCATAAGTGCCAATATGGATAAGGTAGGGGTATCCGCTGCAAATAAGGCGACCTATCTGGCTCAGTTGCCAGCGTTTTCAAAAGGATTAATATTCAAAGAGAAATATGTAGCGATGTTCTTACAGCCTGAATGCTGGACAGATGCCCGGAGGTATAATTATCAATATAAAGATTTTGCGCTGCCGGCAAATGCACTCTTAACCACATTTATCAGGAGGGTGAGCTATCCGGCTTCAGAAACGAGCAGGAATGCAGCCAATGTACCGGCGGTAACTTCCCTGGCAGATTTTCTCTGGTGGGATAATTAATTGGCAGAAAAAGGAAAGTAATTATTTGAAGATAAGGGCAGCGGGGTCACAGGCTCCGCTGTTTTTTATGCGGAGAGCCTTCCATCCGCTGCAGGATCAGCCATGGGGATAGTCGCAAAAAAGGTGGTTCCCTTTCCTAATACGCTCTCAAACCAAAGATCGCCATGCTGTAAAGACTGCAGCTCTTTACAAAGCACCAATCCCAGTCCGATTCCCTTTTCGTTATTCGTCCCAAAAGTGGACTGCGTCTTCAGCGAGAAAATCTCTTCTTTATGTGAGCTATCAATCCCGATTCCATTATCTGTCACCATCAGCTGGCAAATACCCTCTTTCACGAGAAGGCTGATGGTCACCTGCCCTTTATTAGGGGTGAACTTAATCGCATTATTGACAAGGTTCCTGATAATCAGTTCCAGCATATTATTATCCGCCATCACATACACAGCAGGGTCTATTTTTGAAGTCAGCGTCACATGCTTCTTATCCGCAAGTATCTGTTGAATAGCCAGCACCCTTTGCACGACTTCGTATACATGTACGGGCGATAATCTTACACCACGACCATCCATCTGCATCTTGGACCATGTAAGCAGGTTGGTGAGCATATTGGAGGTATTTTTGGTCATGGTCAGGAGTTCGTCGCCCAGCATTTTACGCTCCTCTTCGGACAATTCGTACTCTGCAATCAGGTGGAGGGTAGTAATAATCGAATTGAGGGGACTTTGCAGGTCGTGAGCGATAATGGAGAAGAGCTTATCCTTTTTCTGGTTCAGCTGCTCAAGATTGACATTCTGAATATCAATCTTATTAGCCCTGTCCTCTGCATTCTTTTTCTCCCTGTTGTAATTATTACGCAAATAATTGGTGATCAGGAAGGTACAGGTCAATGTTACAAAGTAACTCGATGCCAGGTCAATATACCGGTTCTGGGCACTCTGGTAACTATCTGCAATCCAGCTGGGCTGCAGGTACTCCTTCGTGAGCAGGGCAATGGGTATCAGGAGGTGCAGGGTGGCCCACAGCCAATGTTGCCGGCGGGGACTAAATGCAATCAGGAGATTGAAGGTCAGGAAAAACAACAGGAGCACGGGGCCATGGCTGCCGGAATTGAGGTAATAGGTGGCCGTCAGTGTGATATAACTGACAATCACATAGGCCAGCATACTCACATTGTAAATACGTTTATACCTGGAAAGCCAGAGGAAGAAAAGCTGTAAGATGAGGAGCACCAGCACAATGATCCATACTGCTGTAAGGCCCAGCCACATGTTGAAAGGTAGCAGTACAGTAAGTAGTGCCATCGTAATGACACTGATGGAGTTGAAAGCACGATTTTCCAGCGTAAACTCTGCTGGATCACCTACTAGCACTTCCCACAAATTTGTTAGTTTACGCAATACATTTCGCAAGTGTGAGTCTTTATTTGTTAGTCATTGTCCCTCGGTAGTGCCCTACAAAGGTCGTGGATGCAACTTAAATATGTTATAACACGAAAATGTGATAACCGGGGTAATACTCATAATTTGGTATCTTTTTCCCTGGCCATCATCTGTCAGGGTGCCTGGTAGCTCAACAATAGGGATCCTTCCCTGTATTCCTTCGGATGAAGCCCATTGGACGTATAAAAGCCAGTAGATGAAACGCCCATACCACTCACAATATATTTTATTGGAATGATATTCGCTGCTACTTGTATAAATAACATTTTATGAAAAATATTATAATAGCAGGCCTTGTGTCCCTTGCTATATCCCTGCCTGGCCTTACTTCTGCACAATCAAAAGGGGATGAGAAGAAAGCCGCCATCACTAACCTGATTAATAACCAGTCTTATGTATTTACGGCTCAGTCTTCGATGCCGCCGGGACCTTCCCCTGACAGGCAGCTGAATGGCAATTACGATCTGACGGTAACAAAGGATTCCGTGATCAGTTACCTGCCATATTTTGGCAGGGCCTATACGGCACCAATGGATCCAACGAAGGGTGGTATTCAGTTTACTTCTACAAAGTTTGATTATAAGGTAACGGAAAAAAAGAAAGGAGGATGGACAATCGTAATTAAGCCAAAAGATACACAGGAGGCAAGTCAGTTAATACTGAATGTTTCTACAGCAGGATATACGTCCTTACAGGTAATTGGAATTAACAGGCAGCCGATCATATTCAATGGTGTGATTGACGCCCGGAAGAGTAAGAAGTAGAATCGGGAATAAAATGAATACCGCAGTGAAATTAAAGAAACCTAAACAATAAGTTAAAATTATCTTAAGAAAGCCTGCATGCTGGCATAGCGGAATGGTTGTTGTTTTTTATAGGTTGAACCAAAAAACAGATACCATGTCTAAGAATAGCAAAGCAGGTGTAAAGCAATCCATTCAGGAGCTGGCCATGGGGAACTACAGAAGCTATCCCGAAGAGTTTAGTGAAGTATCAGTAGAAACAACTGAAAATGTTCAGTCGCTCGCAAATGGTTACTGGGACTCCAGGGATGACAAAGAAATTCAACGCGATGAGCGTTTAGGTATAGGCCTTGAAGATTATCAGGCGTGGACACAGGAAGCCTTTGTGGCACATGTTGAACATGAACATATGTTGAACTAGGAATACCTGATATAGTATTAAAACGCAGAAAGGGTTACGTCATGTAACCCTTTCTGCGTTTTTTTATATCTTTAGGCAAAGCACAACCTACTACGTCGTTATGAAAAAATTCTCCGCCAGCCGGACAGCCCAGTACATGGCCCTATTCAGGGCGCTCGAAACCCAACGGCCACATGATAAACTGGTGTATGATCCTTATGCCATCATTTTCCTCGACCGTCGTTATCAGTTAGCTACCCGTTTATCTGCACTGCCACCTTTCCGGCGGATGATTCAGCGTATTATTCAAAAGCGGATTCCCGGGGCATATTCTTCTGGTATCGCCCGAACCAGGTATATTGATGAATTGGTGCAACAAGCTGTGAATCAGGGTGTACAACAAGTAGTGATATTGGGTGCCGGCTTTGATACCAGGGCCCTCCGGCTGGACTTTTTGCGCTTACTGCCAGTGATTGAAATAGACCACCCCAATACTTCTGCTGTTAAAAAAGAAAAGCTGGGTAATTTACCCGCCCATGTGCAATATTTGCAGATTGATTTTAACGAACAGGGACTCGACGACCTGTTACTCAATACTTCGCTGCCAACTGTATTTATCTGGGAAGGAGTCACAAACTATTTGCAGGAAGAAGCTATCGCAGCTACATTCAGGTTCATTGCAAAATTTCCTGAAGGGTCCTTTGTGATCTTTACTTATGTGGATGAAAAAGTGTTGCGGGAACCGGGCGCTTACTATGGAGGAGAAAAGTTGCTGAATGATGTAGCAGGACTGGAGGAGAAGTGGACATTTGGCTGGAAACCAGGAAGTTTGAGAAAATACCTGCAACAGTTTGAATTGGAATTGCTGGAGGACAATAGTGCGGTGGAATACAGGCGGCAGTATATGCCGGCACGGACGGAAAAAGGGTATGAGTTTTATCGTGTAGCATTTGCCGTGAGAAAGTAATGTCCCGGATGGATGGCCGTGATTAAGCAGAATTTCATAAAAAAAATAGATACCCTTAATAAAGCAGTATCTTTTAGCGTAAGTTGTCAATTATATTCACATCACATAACCAGAACGACGTTTTATGAAAACTAAATTGTATTGTTTCCTGATCCTTTTTTGTACTATGACTACATTTTCATTTGCCCAATCTAAAGAAGAAAAGGCGGTTGCGACCCAGGTAGAATCCCTGCGAAAAGCCATGGTGGATGCTGATAAAGCGAACCTGGAAAAACTGACAGATGCAAAACTATCTTACGGACACTCCGGTGGGAAGATAGAAGACAAACCTACGTTTGTTGAGAATATTGTAAGCGGGCATTCTGACTTCGTATCCATAGACCTGACGGAACAGACCATTGTAATAAGCGGGAATACCGCCATCGTAAGGCATAATTTTGCTGCCGCTACGAACGACAATGGCAAACCCGGCAATGTACATCTGCATATATTATTGGTATGGGTGAAGGAAGGAGGGCAGTGGAAGCTGATTGCCAGACAGGCGGTAAAACAGCCGGTAGCCAACTCATGAGATTGAAATGGGCAGGTATGATTAAGTAAACTGTCGGACACAAATTCATGAAAACGATATCCTTTCATATCAAGTCTGAATTAATCCTATTGTAATTCCTACATCCTGCCAACCTGAATTCCTGAGCACGTCTCCTTAATTACCCAAACTGATGACAACCTTCCAGCTCTTGTTGCCTGATGATTTTATCACTTACCTCTCAAACCCTTATTACCAGCGGTTTTAATAGGATGGCATAGTTTTTCTATTGGTTATCACAAACATAAGGACCGGTTACGGTCTTATCTGTTAACCAATAAAAATGTATTTTATGCAAGCGACATTGGAAACCATAGAGATCCTGAATGATCTGGTACAAATCAACAATGACCGCATTGACGGTTATGAAAAAGCGTTAGGAGAATTGAAACAGGAAGATACTGATCTGAGGGCATTATTCTCCGCAATGATCAGCGAAAGCCACGAAATCAGACTGGCATTAGGTACAGAAGTCAACGCATTAGGTGGGGATATGGAAACATCTACAACCACCAGTGGTAAAATCTACCGCGCATGGATGGATGTAAAGGCTATTTTTACAGGCCACGATCGTCATACCGTGCTGGCAAATTGCGAACGCGGGGAAGATGCGGCCCAGCAAGCTTATAATACTGCTCTGGAAGAGGAAGAATTACCAGCTTACCTGCGGGAAATGATCACTGAACAACAGCAAACCCTGAAGCGCTCTCATGATAAAATTAAAGAGCTGCGCGATGCGTCTAAATGATAAGATGGGTCCTAATGATAAGTTGCGTCCAAATTTAAGGATGCATATAAATTCAGGGGATGCGTCTTAATAATATTTTTTAGGCTTCTCATTTAGTCTATTTTTTGCCGGACTTCCTCCCTTAAGGAGGAAGTCTTTTTTTGTCTCTTTAAATGCCCAATTTCTTCAAATCTTTTTCCATTTTCGGCTTAATCGCCTGAAAAATTCCCTTCAACTTCTCTACAAGTATCTCTACCTCTTCATTCCAATTCACCGCTTCCTCCAGCTTCGGAATAATCTCTTTTGCTCCCTTCACCTCCATGCTCAACACACTTGGCTTCAGCTTATGAATCGTCCTTTTCAGGTCATGCAATACCTTGGTCTCCTGCAGCAGTTGCAGGTCTTCGGTATATTCCGTCACAGAGTTAATGAAAAGGACAATCATCTTATGTATGAATGCGGGATTGTCTGATATTTTATAAAGGTAGTTATATGAATAAAGTGCATGATCCGGTCGCATATAGATTGTAGGTTAGTAACTCAGACTCAGGCGCCTTTAATCTCGCCAGTCTGCGACATTTTGTAAATAGTAGATTTGCCAATATCCAGTTTCTCCGCTACCAACAGCACATTGTCGTTGTAGCGTTTGAGATAGTTCCGGATAATAGTTTAGTAACTCAGACTCAGGCTCTTTCAATCTCGCGAGTCTGTAACATTTCAGACTCACGCGCCTTCAATCTCGCCAGTCTGTAGCATTTTGTAAATAGTGGATTTGCCAATATCCAGTTTCTCCGCTACCAACAGCACATTATCGTTGTACCGTTTGAGGTAGTTCCGGATAATCAGTCTTGTATATTCTCTGAGGGTTAACTCTGTATTCAGTACAGTGTCCACATCGTGGTTATTGCCGGAGAGAAAAGTAATATCATCCGGTTCGATTATGTTGTTCTCAGACATCACGGCTGCCAGTTCTACCACAGATTTCAGTTCCCTGATATTTCCCGGATAATTATAGCTCAGCAGTTTTTCGCGGCCGGCAGGGGAGACCTTGATTTCAGGAATCCTATTTTCCTTGCAATAGTTCGTGAGGAAGAACTGGGTAAGCAGGAGCAGGTCATCCTTCCTTTCCCTGAGAGGAGGGAGGGCAATCGGCAAACCGACGATACGGTAGTACAAGTCTTCCCTGAAGTTACCTTTCTTCACTTCATCCGCCAGATTCTTATGGGTAGCCACTACGAGGCGGAAATCCAGTTTGATCTTGCTGTTGCCCCCCAGGCGGATCAGTTCTTTCTCCTGCAACACACGAAGTAGTTTGCTTTGGATATTGAGGTCCATTTCCCCGATTTCGTCCAGGAAGAGGGTTCCGCCATTGGCTTCCTCAAAACGGCCGATTTTACGGTTCTGTGCCCCTGTAAACGCCCCTTTCTCGAATCCGAACAGTTCACTTTCCACCAGTTCCTTTGGAATCGCAGCCATATTCACCGCTACATAAGCATTTCCGCTACGGTTGGAATTGTAATGTACGGCTTTGGCCACCAGTTCTTTACCCGTACCTGTTTCTCCGGTGATGGATACATTGATCATGGAGCCGGCAGCCTTATCAATCAGCCGGAATACAGCCTGTAGGGCCGGACTTTTCCCAACGATAGAGGTGGAATAGTCGTACCTGGTTTTAAGTTCTGCTTTTAACTGTGTGATTTCGTTCTTTAAGGATTGATTTTCCCGTAGGCGGATGATGGCTTTCCAGAGTAATTGCTGGGTGTTCTCATCTTTTACAAGGTAATCTTCTGCACCCATTTTAAGGAGGTCGACAGCGGTCGTGATCTTTTCCTGGGCGCTGATGATGATGACAGGAACATTGGGTTGAGCCTGCTTTATCTTTTTGTATAGCTCTTCTCCGTTCATGTCGGGAAGACCGAAGTCGATAGTGATCAGGTCTGGTTTACGATGCAATTGGGCCAGGCATTCCTTACCTGAGCCGATTAGGGTTACTTCGTAATCGGGGTTCTGACTGAGGTAGTGTTGTAAGAGGTTACCGTACCATTTGTCGTCTTCAACTATAAATATCTTAAAATCGAGCATTCATGGAATTTTCCGTTAAATTAGGAAATTTTCCAATCATGATCGATTCAAGAGGTGACCAGTTTTAGTTCATTTTATATTGGTGGTTGTAAATCCTCGTGGTGATGCAGGCAAAAGCTTGTGTTAGTACAGGTAAAATTTTTGGTTAAAACCTTGAATTTTTATACAGATGTAATAATTCTTAATGCTCCTGGTTGGGAAATTGACCCATCCCTGGCCCCATTCCTTCGGACAAATACCTTAATCACATGGGGCCTGGATGAATCGGTTATGAAAAAAGCACGATAATTTGAATTAATTTCTTTTTTCTCGTCTATTCACGATTCCATCAGTGAATCATCTCCCGGCCCTTTCTGATTCCACCTGCCTGTTGCACAAGGGCCGGGATGATACATTCTCACAAGTTCACTAGTTTCTAAAAAGTTGCTAAAAAAATAGCTTTAAAAGAATTCCTCAAAAGTTTCCTGGAAGTTGCCTAAATGTTCTTTCAAAAGTACCTCAAAAGTTTCCTCAAAGTTCTTCCAAAAGTTCTAAACAGTTCCCTTAATAATTTTTTAAAATGACAAGCTCTATTATCGGCATAGGTGTTTTCAGTTCACCCTTTTGTTATAATTCTCTTTGGTTGGCTTAAAAACTCAATTGTTAGCATAGGTTATGATCTTCCACACCTGTTCGGTCTGCACTTTTCATTGTTCACTGTTTCAACAGCACTGGCAATAATTTCTTTCACGCTCACATTCATGATCTCTTGCACCTATCTTACGCACGCTCCTGAATCGTTTTCACTATTCCTTACTCCCTACACAAAATCTCTTCCCTTCACACCTCTTCACACCTCATCCTTCCAGCCACACAAAATCTCCTCACTTCACACATCATCCTCCCAACCTCCCCAAATCTCTTCCCTTCAAACCTCTTCACACATCATCCTCCCAACCTCCCAAAATCCCTTCCCTTCAAACCTCTTCACACCT
>Ga0182005_1000242_pt1 | contig 34928 bp, 30 predicted proteins | sample Sormic07211103_1_FD_123021 | JGI IMG/M metagenome (GOLD analysis project Ga0182005, IMG submission 123021) | Rhizosphere microbial communities from Sorghum bicolor, Mead, Nebraska, USA - 072115-103_1 MetaG | ecosystem: Host-associated > Plants > Roots > Rhizosphere | place: USA: Nebraska...
TCTGCTCCGGCCCCAATCGCAACCCCTTGCGCGCCGCTTGCGGTCGAAGTATTGCCTATCGAGACGGCCGAATCGCCTGACGCCAGCGCATCGCCGCCGATGGCGACTCCCACCCGGCCACTGGCATTGGCGCCGGAAGCGCCGGCAAACGAATTGTTGCCCTGCGCTGATGTACCGTTGCCGATAGCCGTACCATTGTTGTTTGCTGCCGACCCGCTGCCAATAGCCGTATTGCCGGCGACAAAACCCGTATTTCTCTGGGTGCTATCCGCTCTCCAGTTATCGATCAACGAACCAGCAACACTGGTAGCCCCGGCGGTGGCGGTATCGCCCAGGGCAACGCCACCTGCAGCAAGGGCCGATGTGGTATTGCCCAGCGCCACCGATCCCTGTCCAATCGCACTGTTGCTGTTGCCGATCGCAACGGCGCCGTTGGCGGCAACAGTCCCGGCGGCATTGCCTGCCGCGGTGTTGTTCGCCCCCATCGTGACGGCGCCCGTACCAAAAGACACATTCGGATCGCCGATTGCCACTGCGCCATTGCCATTGGCGACCTGGCCTTCGCCCAACGCTACCGCGCCGGTGCCGCCGGTTACCTGCGAATTATGGCCGCCGGCAATGGAGCCTGTACCGGCTGCGGCGGCGACGGTACTGCTGTCGCCAAAGGCGATGGTAGAAGCCGCTTGCGCCTTCGATGCACGACCGATCGCTATGGCGTTGGCAGCCGACGCATTGGCTCCCAAACCCATGCCGATGGAATAGATGCCCGATGCGCTTACGTCCGTACCGATGCCGACGGCCGACTCGGCCGACGCACCAGTCCCGGCAGTGCGGGCGCCCAGGTAGACTGCGTTGAGGGCCGACGCATAGGCTTGCCAGCCGACGGCCGTCCCGTGGGTTCCTCCACTCACAAGCGAGCCCGAGCCGAGAGCAACGGCATTGTTGGAGTTGACGACCTTGGTCACATAACCAATGGCGATGCTGTTGACCGAGTTCGCATCCACCGAGCTGCCGTTGGCAAAAGCAACGCTATTGGTGCTGGCGCTGATCGAACTAGATCCCACGGCAATCGCACCGCCACCCGAAGCAGTCACATCCGTGCCGATGCCGATCGCACCGCCGGCAAGCGCACCGGTGCCGGGAGCAGTACGTGCCCCCAGATAGATGGAATTGATGGCGTTGGTATAGGCTTGGAAGCCCAGGGATATCCCATTCTGCGCGTTGGAAAGAGCGTTGTAGCCCACTGCCAATCCGCCCAGCACGTTGGCGTGCGCAAGCGATCCTAGCGCGGTGGCTCCAACACCGGTGGCCGCGGACTGAAGCCCCATGCACGACGCCGTGCTGTTGTAGGAGTTGTAAGGCGCCACGGAGCAATCCACCGCTTGCGCCTGCACCAGCGAAGCCCATCCGAGCCAGCCCGACGCCACCAGCGCGGTCAACACCGCCGGGCTCCGGCTGCGCAACAATGCGCGCCGCCCGCCTTGTCCCGGTGAGCCGCCACGAGGGCAAGCGGCAATCTCCGAAGCGACCACGAACTGGTTCCGCGCGGGACTCCAGACCTTGCTGTGAATCTTGTTCATAACATCTCCTTGGTTTAGGGAATATGGGAAATAGCAACGGGCTCGACATGCTGGCGCGCAAAAGCTCTGGGCGCGGAGATCGGTATATTGAGCACGTTTTTTACAAAAAACTTGTCTTGCATCGGCTTGCTTATCGTGGCGAAGCACCGACGGTTTTTTTCGACAGCCCTCCCCTGCCTCTGCTGAAAACCAGCAGGGGCTCACGGAAAAACTGAACAATCTGTCTGAAAACGGGGCCGGCTAGCTATCGCTGCGACGATGAGATAAGCGGCTTAGAAACACGCGAGGGCGCGATTCAACCAGCGCCTGGCGGGGAGAAAAATCTGTCGTCAGAGCGGCGATTAAACGCAAAAGAATACGTTTTTTTGAAACAGTGATTAAAGAAATACATTGATCGTTCCCTCCTAGTTATCCCGATTTCGATACGTCAATCGGGTTGCAAGAATTTCACTGACGATGATGTTTTAACGCTGCCGCCGGACGAAGCCGAAATGTTTTAGTTGTTGCGAATTGTTACCTTCAGTGTCTCCACCCATCATCCATAAAACGTCCATAACCCGAGAAAAATACGGAAATTCAGATAGCGTTTTAATATTTTTAACAATGCTTAACAATCTGTGTCGCAATTGCAGCCAGGAAACAACATTTGAACGAGGGCCATGCAGGATGAGCTTGATGGAAACTCTATTTTTCATCGATAACAGCGTGGCCGTTTTTTGCAGCTGCTATCGGTTTTTCACCAGGAGGGATTAATTGAGACGTATATGACGCGTACATGACGCAAGCCGTCATCGATAGCCAGCCGCGGCTTGCAACGCATTTGGCTGAGCGATCTTTGCAAGTATCTGTTGCCGTTCTTCAAACGTTAACATGCTATACGCTACCTCTCGCACGAGCCTGTAACGAAACTGGAAATGGCCCGCTTCAGGCTTCTTCTCAATCAAGCCTGAAGCGACCAGCGTCTGGATCAATTGCTGGCATTTGCGGATGCTGACCGATTCGATTTCGGCCAGGACATGCAGCCCGAACTGGAAACCTATGCATGAGGCATGGCACAGCACCTGGCGTATCTCCCCAAGCATGTCTATCCTCTCCATCAAGAGGTTGCGCAACGACTTTGGACAGGTGAAATGAACTTCAGGATTCGGATTCTGGAGCAGCTTTTCAAGGAATAGCGGAATGCCGTCGGCCATTTTAAGCAGGTGCGATTGCCATGTCGGCGAGGCTTCGAGAAACTGGGGAAACTGCAGCGCCATGCTGGTCGCCTCAGCCATGCCAAGCGGCTGCATATCCATCGAAACGCCGGGGCTCAGGACTGGCCCTGGTATTTTGGGATGCTTCCGGCATGTCACTATCAAAAATATGCCCAAGGACCTTTCCCTCTCCCTGAGCCAGGCGATGAAGTCGAGCGAAACTCTATCCGCCCATTGGATATCTTCAAACACCAGTACGGTAAGAGAGCCTTTGTGATTTTTTTTCAGGCTGCCGACCAGCGAGGAAAACAGCTTTTCCCGTTCAAAGACCGGGTATCCGTGAATATTATTTTCATGCGCATTGAGGACATTGGATAGCAGGCTTGATCCATTGTCATCTGCGGAGACAGCTCCAGGAAGCACATTGGCTGATGCCGGCCCGATACTCTCGCCGGATCCGGTGCTTCCCAAGACTCCCCCCAGCGAGCGGACCAATGCAAGGATGGGATGCAACGGCGACAGCAGGTTTTCGATATGAAAACAAGCGCAATGTGCATTGGCGAACTGTGTTCTTTTTGCAGCAAGGAATTCCTGTATCAAACGCGACTTGCCAACTCCCGCTTCGCCGCTCAGCTGCACGCATATCCCGCCGTCGACGGTGGCCTTTGTCCACGCCAGGTCCAGCGTCTCGAGCTCATTCGCGCGGCCCACGAAAGTACAGCGATGCGATGGCGCGACGTCGCGCATTGCGTTGCAGGGCTCGCGCAGCGCATGCACCTCGACTGCCTTATGCGGGGCGCCATCAAGGGACTTCATGTCAAACAGCGACGCAATTCCATGCCGGGTCTCTGCCGATGCAACCAGCGTCCCCATCGGCGCCGACTCTGCCAGGTTGCGCGCAATCGTGGTGCATTCCCCCAGTATGTCAGGCAAGGTATATCCCGGGCCGGTCATCATCATATCGGCATGCACCGCGCTTCGGATCCCGACATGACGGAACTCTTCCGCAATGCATTGACGGATGGACAATCCGGCGGCCAGGGACCATTCGGTTATGAATTCGTTTGAAACCGGATAGCCGAAATAGGCGATGACGACAGAATGCGATTGCTGCCGGAAGGTGCCGCAATATTTCGACAGCAATTCGCGCAACCGCACGATGGCCGCCGTGCTCATGCGCAGCCATGCCTCCCGGTCACAATGGACAAGGGGAAACAGCTCGACATAGAGGGTGGAAACCAATCGATATTCTCGCCTTGTCCCGGGTGCGGAAAATTTTCCCGAGACAGGATTTGATCTTGCTGCCTGAATTGCCGGCAACGATTGATACGCCGATTTTTCGAAGAGCGAGGTGATCTCTTGGGGAGGAGAAGTCCCGAGGTGCTGCTGGGTCATGCTGCAGTAAGCATCGTATATATTGCGAGCCGCAACCTGGTTGCCCATCTCAAGGTACATGTGCATGAGGCGGGAGTGCGCCAGTTCATTCAAGAAATCTGCCGAGATGAGCTGTCGGCACCGCCGTTCCATGACATCGAATTCGCCTGCATTCGAATGCAAAACGACGGCATGCTCAAGCAGCGAAACATTTTTCTGTTCGCAGCGCGCCCGCCTGAGCTGCAGCCAGTTGGCAAGCCTCTCGCCGGCAGGAAAAATCCCGTCCAGCAACGGCCCCCTGTAAAGTGCAAGTTGCCGATCGGTTAATTTTATGCAGTCGATCTTTTCCCAATTCTCGAATTCGTCCGCGTCGATCCAAAAGCGTTCTGTTGAAAGGCGGACAATGCTGCGATCTGCATAGAGCAGCGATTTGTCCAGTCTGGCCCGCGCAAACGCCTGCTGCAGATTGAACAGCGCCCGGCGCAGATTGGCCTTGGCATCGTGCTCGCCCAATTCCGGCCACAACAAGTCGGCAAGTGATTCGCGCGTATGGGCGCGGGGTTCCAGTGCAAGATATGCCAGCAGCAAGGCAAGCTTGGTGTAGCCCAGTTTTATTTTCTGGTTGGTTTCAGCGCTGTAGAATTCGAGCGTACCTAACAAATTCAAACGAGCGCTAAACATGTAGAGATTCTCCGCACCGGCGTTGCCGCGCCTGTGGAACGATTGCAGTTATTGAATACAAATGCCTGACAGCAGTCTCTTCCAATAGCATTTTTCATGCCATGAAATCCATCGCGCGCGAAAACCATGACATCTGGGCCGCCCGGATTCCGGCGGGACCCGGCTCGGCATAAAGAGCCGAAGAGCCGCTTGCCGAGCCGCATTGCGGGCAGAGATGCCATGCCGGAGCGACGCCACGTTCGCGCTTTCCCGTGTCAGGGATTGGAAATTTTTGCAAAAGGAATGTGCAAGATCGAACGGATTGCCTCAGCCATTTCATTGCCGGAAAGTGCCGTTTTTTGGAAATTTCTGGCGAAATTTGTCTGAGGCTTTAACTGCACGGAACAGCGGTGATTTTGCAGGCAGGAGATGGGGAGGGAAACCGGTGTGATCGCCAGGCACCATGCCGAAATCCGAAATACTCCACTTTGCCGCATAATCTGCACGCGGAGCCGGCCCGCGCTCAAGACCCGATCTTGCTTGCCGCATTGCGTGAGGATAAGCAGCATCGGTCAGGAACGGAGCGCAATCCGGCCATGTAAAGTTTAACCACCTCAGAGGCGTCCATTGTCGAAACTGCAAAACCTACAGAGGCAGCCCGACCGTATTACCGGCATCCTGGGAACGGCAATCGTGCTCGCGTTGCTCTACTTCGGGCGCGATGTCCTCATCCCGATCACGCTCGCCATCATCCTGAGCCTGCTCATCACGCCGTTTATCCATCGCCTGCGGCAGATCGGCATAGGACCAACCGTTTCGGTCTGCGTCGCGGTCGTGATGCTGGCGCTTGCGCTGGGGGCGGTCGGACTGGCGATTGGATCGCAGGTCGTGCGGATTGGCGCAAGCCTGCCGCAATACGCCGACACGATACGCAGCAAGGTAGCCGTGCTCGATCAGCTGACCCTTGGCAAACTGGGAGAACTGAACGGAGAGGCCGGGCGCTGGATCGAACATCTGTCCGACCGGCAGCGAGGCGCCAGTCCTGACGCGGCGGCGCCAGGCAGCAGCAAGTCGCCGATTGCCGTCGAAATACATGAGCCGCCGCAACAGCCGCTGCAATTGCTGACGCGGATCGTCTCTTCCGTATGGCCTCCGCTGGAAATGGCGGGCATTGTCTTCGTCGTGCTGATTTTTGTGCTGCTGGAACACGAGGCATTGCGCGACCGCTTTATCCGCCTGGCCGGCGGCAACGATTTGCGCGCCACGACGGTCGCGGTCAACGACGCCGGCGAGCGCCTGTCGCGCTTTTTTGTGTCGCAGTTCGCCGTCAACATCGGCGTTGGCGTGCTGGTCTGGCTGGGACTGAGCATCCTTGGCCTGTCCCAGGCGCTGCTGTGGGGCGCCATGGCGGCCATCCTGCGTTTCATTCCCTATGTCGGGGTATGGATTGCCGCATTCTGCGCCACCTTGCTGGCGGCCGCCATTTCGCCGGGCTGGTCGCTGGCCGTCATGACGCTCATCCTGTTTCTTGTCATCGAGGTCGTGTTCGCCCAGGTGGTGGAACCCAAACTGTACGGCCACACGACCGGGCTGTCGCCGCTTTCGGTCGTGATCGCTGCGATCTTCTGGAGCTGGATCTGGGGGCCTGTCGGGCTGGTGCTGTCGACGCCGCTGACCTTGTGCCTGGTTGTCGCCGGCCGCTATTTCAGGACACTGAACATGTTCGAGATCTTGCTTGGAGAGATACCGGCGCTCACGCTGCCGCAGAATTTCTACCAGCGCGCACTTTCGGGCGATACCCAGGAAATCATCGCCAGCGCACGCCGGATACTGAAAAGAAAATCGTTCGCCGCCTATTGCGACTCCGTGCTGGTGCCCGCATTGCACCTGGCGCGGGCCGACCTCGATGCGGATGCCATCAGCAAAGGCGAGCAGCTGAAGGTGGCCAGCGCTATCGCCGCCGTCATCGAAGCGCTAGGCGAAAATCCGAAATGGTGGCGGCAATATACCCGCGTCTCCATGCTGGACGACGTCAACATCGGCCATCAGCTGCGGCGCCGGCGCGAGGCGGTGATCGGCAGCACGCAAGGCTCCTTCGATGTGCCGGCGGGCACCGTCGTCCTGGGCATCGGCGCCGGTTCGCTTGGCGATGAACTGGCGGCCGAAATCCTGGTGCGGATTTTGCGCAAACAGGGCGTGGACGGCCGCCACCTGACGCTTGACGAGTTGCTGAGAGAGGCTCCTCCTCCCGGCGCCAATCCGGAAATCGTTTCGGCATTTTGCCTGGTCAGCATCGAACCCATCAAGGAACAGGCGCAGATCGAATCCGCCCTGGCTCACCTGACGACCCGCCTGCCGCACGTCAAGCAGCTGGTACTGCTGATTGCCAACCCATTCGAACCGCCTCAACTGCAGGACAATGAAATTGAAGGCGCGCACCACGTCACGCATTCGTTTGAAGAAGCAGTCCAGGACTGCCTGGGGACGCTGCATGCCGGCAACAAGGATTAGATGTCATTAGCGGCAGCCTGGCTGGCTCGCGCTGTTTTTGTGCAAGCGCCAGGCCTACCACATCAAGTCGTCCGGGATCTGGAAGGCCGCATACGGATCGTCTGCATCGATTTCCGCGCTGGCCTTGTTCACCCGCACGACGAGCGAGGCATCGCGTTCCGCGATCTTGTCGGCGATTATCCTCGGCACCAGTTCCCTGGCGTCGCCCTGGCAGATGATCACCAGCCGCCCGGCCACCAGGTGCGCCTGGACCGCGGCCGACACATACAGCCGTTCGATCTTGTTGTTGTAGGTGAAATTGTAGGCGATGTCGCCGGCGCCCTTGCTTTGGCGATTCTTTTGCACCATCTGGACGATTTGCGCAGCGATCGCCTTTTCGGCGGCGGCGGCGTCGCGCTGGGCATTCAGTTCGCGGGCCCGCTCGGCATTCTTGCGTTGCGCTTCGAGTGCGGCCAGGCGTGTTTCATCGACACTGGCCGTACCGGTCCGGCGCTCGGCCTTCTTCTGCTTGTTCTTGTCCTGGTTGACCAGTTTGACTTTATTCTTGTCGACCAGGCCGGCTTTTAAAAATTGCTCCTGCAAAGAGGCCATATGTGCTGCTCCGTAAATGAGACTGCCGGCCCGGGCGTGGCACCGGCCGGCGGAAAGACGCTAGCATAGCAAATTTGTGAACGCGGCCACATATCCCTTGACCTTCCCACAGGGGGAACGCTGACAATGCGCTATCGAGATCAGTTTGCCGGCCAGGCACTGGAAAATTGCCGTTGCTTGACAATAAATATCGCCGCTGCTTACTATAAATAAAACAAAAACCTGAAGACAATGAAACTCTCCCGTCCATCCCGCCTGATCGCCGCGTTCATCGTGCTGGCCAGCATGCTGTTCATGCAGCTTGCCGTGGCGGGATACGCTTGCCCGGGTTTCAGCATCGGACAGGCCGGCGAGCAGGTATCGATGCCGATGGATGGCGACCAGGCGATGGCCGGATGCGCCGGCGCCGACAAGGTCCAGCCCAGCCTCTGCCACGCCAATGACCAGGCCGGCAACCAGTCGCTGGACAAGCCGTCCATGCCGCATGTGCAGCCTTTCATGGCTGCCGCATTGACGCTGGTATTCCGGAATGTCGAGCTTGTCGGCCATGCCGCCGACGCCCGGCCGAACTCCCTGCTCCTGGCGCGGACCACCGCGCCGCCGCTCTCCATACGCAACTGCTGTTTCCGAATTTGACCTCCCAGATCGCCTAGTCCGCCATCGCCGTGCCGCGTGCACGCCCGATGCTGTCTCTCGCTATCTGGAGGTTTCATGCCATCCCCTGCATTTTCTGCATTTGCCGCCCGCCATCCGGTGCGCAATGCGGTTCTTCGGTTTTCCGTAAGAACCGTTTTTGCCGCGCTGGCAGGGTCGCTTGTACTTGTCGCCAACGTCTACGCGGCCGAAGCGCCGTTGACGCTGGCCGAAGCCCAGCGCCGCGCCGTAGAGCGCTCGCGCCAACTCACCGCACAGGATTTCTCGGTTGCCGCGTCGCGCGACATGGCGGTTGCCGCCGGCCAGCTGCCCGATCCGGTATTGAAGGTCGGCATCGATAACCTGCCGGTCACCGGCCGCGACCGCGGCAGCCTCAACAACGATTTCATGACCATGCGCCGGGTCGGCGTCATGCAGGAAATCACGGGCGCCGACAAGCGCCGCCTGCGCTCCCAGCGCTTCGAGCTGGAAGCGCAAAAGACCCTGGCCGAAAAGGCCATGGCAACCGCCGCGATTGAACGCGATACCGCGCTGGCCTGGCTCGACCGCTATTACGCGGACGCGATGGCGGCGGTCGTGGCCGAGCAAGGTGAACAAGCCAGGCTCGAAATGCAATCGGCCGAAGGCGCCTACCGTGCCGGCCGCGGCAGCCAGGCGGATGTTTTTGCCGCTCAAAGCGCGCTGGCGGCATTTGACGACCGCGCCAGCGAAAGCCGGCGCCGTGTGCGCAACGCCAATACCATGCTGGCGCGCTGGATCGGCAATGCAGCCGATCTCGCCTTGGCCGAAAAACCTGCGACCGACGCGATCCGGCTGGACCCGGCGACGCTCGACAGCGCGCTTGCGCATCATCCGCAAATCGCCGTGCTGAGCAAGCAGGTCGCGGTGGCCGAGACGGACGCAAAACTGGCGAAGGCCAATGAAAAAGCCGATTGGACCGTGGAAATGGCGTTCCAGCAGCGCAGTGCGGCTTTTTCCAACATGGTGTCGGTCGGCCTGTCGATCCCGCTGCAGTGGGACCGGAAGAATCGCCAGGATCGCGAGCTCTCTTCCAAACTGGCGCTGGTGGAACAAGCCAGGGCCGAGCGCGAGGACATGTTGCGCGCCCATGCTGCGGAAACCCGCAGCATGATCGACGAATGGCAAAACGGCCGCGAGCGCTATGCCCGTTACCAGGATGAACTGATTCCGCTGGCCAATCAACGCACGCTGGCCGCGATCACGGCTTATCGCGGCGGCAAAGCGACCCTGGCCGACGTGCTGGCAGCGCGCCGCAACGTCATCGACGTCCGCGTCCAGGCCCTGCAGCTGGCGACCGAAACCGACCGCCTGTGGGCGCAACTCAATTTCCTGTTTCCGAGCGGCGACCTGATGGCGCAGTCGGGAATGGACAAGGACTCCCAATGAAGAACAAGAAACCATTCCTCGCCGCTGTTATTGCCGTTCTCCTTGCGGGAGCCGGTTATGGCCTGTATTGGGCCGGCATGGACCAGGGTAAAAAAATGGCGGCGCCCATGCCGGACGGGACGCCAGCCTCGGCAATCGGCGCGGCAAACACCGGCGGCTCCGGCAAGAAAGTGCTGTATTGGCACGACCCGATGGCGCCGGGCCAGAAATTCGACAAGCCGGGCAAGTCGCCGTTCATGGATATGCAATTGGTCCCGGTATATGCCAATGATGCCGACGATGCCGGCGATGGCGGCAAGGTCGATATCAGCCCGCGCGTGCAGCAGAATCTCGGCATCCGTACTGCCGAAGTTACCAGGGGCAATCTGGCGTCGGCGGTCGCGGCGGTCGGCAGCGTGGCTTACAATGAACGCGATGCCGCCCTGGTGCAGGCGCGCAGCAATGGCTTCGTCGAGCGGCTGTATGTACGCGCGCCGCTCGACCTGGTGCGCAAAGGACAGGCGCTGGCCGAACTGTATGTGCCGGAGTGGGTGGCGGCCCAGGAAGAATACCTGTCGGTCCGGCGCATGCAGGGCAGCGGCATGGACAGCCTGCTTGGCGGCGCGCGCCAGCGCATGCGCCTGGCCGGCATGACGGACGACCAGGTCCGGCTGGTGGAATCGAGCGGCAAGGTGCAGGCGCGCCTGACCGTTTTCGCGCCTGTCGGCGGCGTGGTCTCGGAACTGGCCGTGCGTGAAGGCATGACCGTGATGGCGGGCGCCCCGATGTTCAAGATCAACGGCCTCGGCACGATCTGGGTCAATGCCGATGTGCCGGAAAGCCTGGCGGCGCAGGTACGTCCGGGAAACATGGTCGAAGCGCGCACGCCGGCGCTGCAGGGAACGGTATTCAAAGGCAAGGTCAGCGCGATCCTGCCGGATGTGGATCCCGCAACCCGCACCCTCAAGGCGCGCATCGAACTGGCCAATCCGGCCGGCCGGCTGGTGCCGGGCATGTTTGCGACGATTGATTTTTCGTCGGTGGCGCGCAAGGATATCTTGCTGGTGCCGACCGAAGCGGTGATCCAGACGGGAACCCGCAGTGTCGTGATGGTGGCGCAAGGCAACGGCAAGTTCATCCCGGCCGAGGTTGAAACCGGCAGCGAAAGCAACGGCCAGACCGAAATCCGCAAGGGATTGGATGCCGGACAAAAAGTGGTCGTCTCCGGCCAGTTCCTGATCGATTCGGAAGCCAGCCTGACAGGCGCCGAAACACGCATGGCGGGCATGGCGGTGCCTGCGCCCGACAAGGCTGCCGGACCGGTGCACCGCGGCGAAGGCAAGGTCGAAAGCATCACCAGGGAAGAGATCACCATCTCGCATGGGCCTATTCCCAGCCTGCAATGGGGAGCGATGACGATGGGCTTCAAGCTGCCCGCCGCCGGCTTGCCAGGCAACATTGCGGTCGGCGGCAACGTCGTCTTCGAGATCCGTCCGCTCAAGGATGGCGCGTTCGAGATCTCCACGATTGCGCCGGCGGCCAGCGCGGCGAAGGGAGCCGCGCAATGATCGCCAAGCTGATCCGCTGGTCCGTCGCCAACCGCTTCCTGGTGCTGCTGGCGACGCTGATGGCGACCTCCTGGGGCATCTGGTCGCTGGCGCGCACGCCGCTGGATGCGATACCGGATTTATCGGATGTGCAAGTCATCATCCGCACCAGCTATCCCGGCCAGGCGCCGCAGATCGTCGAAAACCAGGTCACTTATCCGCTGACCACCACCATGCTATCGGTGCCGGGGGCAAAGACAGTGCGCGGTTATTCGTTTTTCGGCGATTCCTTCGTCTACATCCTGTTTGAAGACGGCACCGATCCGTACTGGGCCCGCTCGCGGGTGCTGGAATATCTGAACCAGGTGCAGTCGCGGCTGCCTCCGCAAGCGAAAACCGCGCTCGGGCCGGACGCGACCGGCGTCGGCTGGGTCTACGAATATGCGCTGGCCGACCGCAGCGGCAAGATGGATTTGTCGCAGCTGCGCGCCCTGCAGGACTGGTTTCTCAAGTATGAATTGAAAGCGGTGCCGAATGTATCGGAAGTCGCCAGCATCGGCGGCATGGTGCGGCAGTACCAGATCGTGCTCGATCCAGACAAGATGCGTGCTTACAACATCCCGCAAGGCAGGATCATCGGCGCCGTGCAGAAAGCCAACCAGGAAACCGGCGGCTCGGTGCTGGAGCTTGGCGAGGCCGAATACATGGTGCGTGCCTCCGGCTACCTGGAATCGCTGGACGATTTCCGCAAGATTCCGCTGATGACGACCGACGCCGGGGTCTCGGTGCGGCTGGGCGACGTCGCGCGCATCCAGGTCGGCCCGGAAATGCGGCGCGGCATCGCCGAATTGAATGGCGAAGGCGAAGTTGCCGGCGGCGTGATCATCATGCGGTCCGGCAAGAACGCGCTGGAGACCATCGATGCGGTGAAGGCCAAGCTGGAGAAACTGAAGGCGAGCCTGCCGCCGGGAGTAGAGATCGTCGCCACTTACGACCGTTCAAGCCTGATCAAGCGCGCCGTCGCCAACCTGAAAGAAAAGCTGGTCGAGGAATTCATCGTCGTCGCCGTGGTCTGCGCGCTCTTCCTGTTCCACGTGCGCTCGGCGCTGGTTGCCATCATCACGCTGCCGATCGGCATCCTGGTCGCCTTTATCGTCATGTACTACCAGGGAGTCAACGCCAATATCATGTCGCTGGGCGGGATTGCGATCGCCGTTGGCGCCATGGTCGACGCCGCCGTGGTGATGATCGAGAACGCCCACAAGCATATCGAAGCCTGGAACCACGCCCATCCTGGCGAAAAACTCGCAGGGGACGATCATTGGCGCGTCATCGGCGACGCCGCAGCCGAAGTAGGCCCGGCCTTGTTCTTCTCGCTGCTGATCATCGTGCTCTCGTTCATTCCGGTGTTCACGCTGGAGGCCCAGGAGGGACGCCTGTTTGCTCCCCTCGCCTTCACCAAGACCTATGCCATGGCGGCCGCCGCCGGCCTGGCGGTGACGCTGATCCCGGTCTTGATGGGTTACCTGATCCGGGGGCGGATTCCCGATGAACAGAGGAATCCGCTGAATCGCTTCCTGATCGCGCTGTACCGGCCTTTGCTCGATATCGTACTGCGCTTTCCCAAGATGACCCTGCTGGCGGCGGCGCTGGCGGCGATGCTGACGGTTTGGCCCATGGCCCGGCTCGGCGGCGAGTTCATGCCGCCGCTGGACGAAGGCGACCTGCTGTACATGCCGTCGGCGCTGCCTGGTTTATCGGCGGGCAAGGTGTCGCAATTGCTGCAGCAGACCGATCGCCTGATCAAGACCGTGCCGGAAGTGGAAAGCGTGTTCGGCAAGGCCGGCCGCGCCGAAAGCGCTACCGATCCGGCGCCGCTGGAAATGTTTGAAACCATGATCCAGTTCAAGCCGCGCGGCCAATGGCGGCCCGGCATGACGCCGGACAAGCTGGTGCAAGAGCTGGATCGCATCGTCAAGGTGCCCGGGCTGTCGAACATCTGGGTGCCGCCGATACGCAACCGGATCGACATGCTTGCCACCGGCATCAAAAGCCCGGTCGGCGTCAAGGTGGCGGGTGTCAACCTGCAGGAAATCGACCGCATTACCGGCGACATAGAGCGCGCCGTCAAGCACGTTCCCGGCGTCTCGTCGGCCTTGGCTGAACGCTTGAACGGCGGCCGCTATATCGATGTGAATATCGACCGCGATGCGGCGGCCCGCTACGGCTTGAATATCTCCGACGTGCAAAGCGTGGTGTCGGCCGCCATCGGCGGCGACAACATTGGCGAAACCGTGGAGAGATTGCAGCGCTTCCCGATCAATGTGCGTTATCCGCGCGAAGTGCGCGACTCGGTCGAGAAGCTGCGCCGGCTGCCGGTGCTGACCGAGCGCGGCGCCCAGATCCGGCTGGGCGATGTCGCCGCGATCCGCATCAACGATGGCCCGCCGATGCTGAAGAGCGAAAACGCGCGCCTGTCGGGCTGGGTCTACGTCGATATCCGCGATCGCGACCTGAGCTCGGCTGTGCATGACATGCAGCAAGCCGTGGCGAAGGAAGTCAAATTGCCGGCGGGTTACTCGATTGCCTGGTCAGGGCAGTTCGAATACCTGGAGCGCGCCACCGCCAAACTCAAGATCGTGGTGCCGGCCACCTTGCTGATCATCTTCGTCCTGCTTTACCTGACCTTCAAGCGTTTCGACGAGGCGGCATTGATCATGGGCACGCTGCCGTTTGCGCTGGCGGGAGGCATCTGGCTGCTGTGGCTGCTCGATTTCCACCTGTCGGTCGCCGGCGGCGTCGGTTTCATCGCGCTGGCCGGCGTATCGGCGGAGTTCGGCGTGATCATGTTGCTCTATCTCAAGCATGCCTGGGCAGAACGGCTGGCCGCCGGCAAGCACAGCGAAGCCGACCTGCTCGATGCGATCCGCGAAGGCGCGGTGCTGCGGGTGCGTCCGAAGGCGATGACGGTGGCGGTGATTATCGCCGGCCTGGTGCCGATCATGCTTGGCGCCGGCACCGGATCGGAAGTCATGCAGCGCATTGCGGCGCCGATGGTAGGCGGCATGATCACTGCGCCGCTGCTGTCGATGTTTGTGGTGCCGGCGGCGTATCTGCTGCTGCGCCGGCGCCAGGTGCGCGCGGCCGGCTAGGCGCGGCCGGCCTGGCGTTGCCGGCGGGGGCATAGATCGCAATGGCCATTGAAGCGCAAGGAAGTCGCCGCAAACGCGTGTGCAAGCAGGCGCGGCGCCCATCCCTCCAATGTCTGGCAAACGGATGGGCGCAATCTATTTCAAATCATTCTCTCAACTTGAAAAGGAAACAAGCATGAAATCGATCGCAACCCTGTCCCTGGTCCTGGCGCTGTCCGCATCCGGAGCGGTCTTCGCGCAGGCTGGCAACATGAAAAACATGGACATGAAGGACATGCCGATGGACAGCATGAATTCCGGCGCCATGGCGAAGACTGCCACTCACAAGGCCACCGGCGTGGTGAAGGCCGTCGACGCCACGAAAGGCACGGTGACGCTGGCCCACGGCCCCGTCAAAAGCCTGAACTGGCCGGCCATGACAATGACCTTCGTGGTGAAGGACAAGCTGTTCTTCGACCGGCTCGCCGCCGACAAGAAGGTGTCCATCGACTTCGCCAAGCAGGACGCAGGCTATGTCGTGACCGCCGTGAAATAACGATTACGCGGATGGGCGCTTCCTGTATGCCCATGTTGCCAGTCCAGGCACAAGCGCACGGAAGCGTCGCATCATGCGCATCCAAGATAGCCCTTGACATCCATAACCGTTTGGTTATGATTGATTCATGCGAGCCGCCAGTGTTCGCGGAAATGGATATGCCGTTCAATAGAAGAGGAATCGCAGTGCACGCCGAACCGACAGCCGTCCTGAAAACCTTGTCTGATCCAACCCGGCGTGCAATTTTCGAGCGCCTGAGCATGGGTGGCGAAATGACGGTGCATGCCTTGACCGATCCGTCAGGGGTATCGCAACCCGCCATTTCCAAGCACCTCGGGGCGCTCAAGCTGGCCGGCCTGGTGCGCGGCCGGCGCGACGGGCGCGAGACGTATTACAGCGTCGAACCGAAAGCACTGGCGCCGCTGATCGACTGGATCAGTTTTTATTCGACCTTTTGGAATAACCGATTCGACCGTTTGGAAACCCTATTGAAAAGGATGGACCAATGACGCAAGCTGACGATACCAAAACCCTGATTGTGGAGCGCGACCTGCCGCACCCTGCCGAGAAGATCTGGCGCGCTTTGACGCAAGCCCCCTTGATCGAGGAATGGCTGATGAAAAACGACTTCAAGCCGGTCGTCGGCCACCGCTTCGACTTGCGCGCCGACTGGGGCGTTGTCGATTGCCAGGTGCTGGCGGTCGAGCTGAACCAGACGCTGTCTTACGCATGGGAAGCCCTGGGCCTCAAGAGCGTCGTCACCTGGACCCTCACTCCCAGCGGCGGCGGGACCCGCCTGCGCATGGAGCAGTCGGGCTTCCGGCCGGATCAGGAGCAGGCTTACCAGGGCGCCAAGTACGGATGGCAGAAGTTCTTTACGAACCTGGAGTCGGTGGTCGCCAGGCTGGACTAGCGACATAGTGTCTTGCACATCCAATATATCTGGAACTTCCAGGGTGGAAACATGAAAAAACCGGACGCGAGCCAAGGTTTGTCGGCACCTGAGCTCATCTCGAAAAGAATCGCCGAACTCGGAGACTGGCGTGGGGACATCCTCGGCCGGATGCGCAAGCTGGTCAAGGAAACAGACCCGGAAGTGGTCGAGGAATGGAAGTGGATGGGCACGCCGGTCTGGTCGCGCGACGGCATCATCTGCACCGGCGAATCCTACAAGGATAAAATCAAGCTTACCTTCGCCAAGGGCGCCTCCCTGGAGGATCCGGCCGGTCTCTTCAATTCCAGCCTCGACGGCAACACGCGGCGCGCGATCGACATCCTCGAAGGAGAAGAAATCGACGAGCCGGCCTTCAAGACTCTCGTCCGCCAGGCGATCGCCCTCAACAGCGCCGGCAAGTCGAAACCTTCCAAAAAAGCCAAATCTTAAGGGATTCCTTCCCTGAACGGGCCTGGTGCCGCGGCGGCTGCCCCACTCTGCCGGCTGCGGCCTCCCATCGCGTTGTGGATCGCCTTCTGCCTGAAGCGATCCGCAGCCGCCTTGCATAGTTGCCAGCAGGCTACGCCCTCACAAGAAAAATGCTAGGATTTTGTGCTGCAGCAAGCAGGGAAAGCCACATTGGACGCAAGGTTGTTGTCCCATCCTTGACCTGCAAGCGACAGGGCATTCCGTAGTTCGCAACCGACACAATCCAACCTTCACAAGAAAGCCAATCAATGGACCACACTTCATTCCCGTTGCGTCACCTGCTGTCCAGCACCGCACTCGCCGTCTCCCTGGCGCTGGGCGCCGGCGCCGTCCCCACCGCCGTGTTCGCTGCCGCGCCCCAGGTCAAGACCCAGGCTCCAGGTTTCTACCGCGTGATGCTCGGCGATTTCGAGATCACCGCGCTGAGCGACGGCACCGTCGACCTGCCGGTCGACAAGCTGCTGGACGAGCCCGCCGCCAAGACCACGGCAGCGCTGCGCAAGTCTTTCCTGGATGTGCCCGCCGAGACCTCGGTCAACGGTTTTCTCATCAACACCGGCACGAAACTGGTGCTGATCGACACCGGCGCCGGCACACTGTTCGGCCCGACGCTGGGCAAGCTGGCAGCGAGCCTGCAAGCCGCGGGCTACAAGCCTGAACAGGTCGACGACATCTTCCTCACGCACATGCATCCTGACCACCTCGGCGGCCTGGTCGCGAACGGTGGGCTGGCGTTCCCCAACGCGACCGTCCACGCCGACAAGCGCGATGCCGACTTCTGGCTGTCCAAGGTCAAACTGGAGCAAGCGAGCGCCGACTCGAAGGGTTCCTTCCAGGGCGCAGTGGCGTCGCTCAACCCGTATATCGCGGCAGGTAAATTCCAGCCGTTCGATGGCAGCGGCGAGATCGTGCCGGGCGTCAAGGCTTGGTCGAGCTACGGCCACACCGCCGGCCATACGAGTTATGTCGTCGAAAGCAAGGGCCAAAAGCTGATCGTGACCGGCGACCTGATCCACGTTGGCGCCGTGCAGTTCGCGAACCCTGCGGTCACGATTGAATTCGACACGGACAAGAAAACCGCCGCCGTGGCGCGCGCCAAGGTCTTCACTGCAGCGGCAAAAGAAGGTGCGCTGATCGGCGCGGCCCACATCTCGTTTCCGGGCCTTGGGCATCTGCGCGCAGCCGGCAAGTCGTGGCAATGGATCCCGGTCAACTACACGACCGAGCTGAAATAACGCCGCCGGCAACCCGCATGCCAGGCGCAGCCGTCACGCTGACGGCGCCAGGCGCCCGGCATGCATTCCGGCTTCAGTCGCACGCAACAGCCAGCGCCTGTTTCAGGTACGGCGCGATATTCCGCATCGCGCGCGATACATACTCTTCTTTCTCTCCCACCGGGGCGACATAGTGCAGTGCACTTTCCGCCGCCTCGACGCCTTCCAGCCGGGCAATTATCCAGGCGGCGAGGTACGGCGACGCCAGGCACCCGCCTGCGGTAGCGACGTTATCCCGTGCAAAGAAAGGCTGGTTCAGCACCTCGACGCCGGCTTCCTGGACCCAGGGTTTGGTCGTCAGGTCGGTGCAGGCAGGAACACTCTCCAGCAGCCCGAGCTTGGCCAGCACCAGCGTGCCGGAGCATTGCGCAGCCAGCAATTGCTGCGACGGGTCGAGCTGCAGCTGCGCCATCAGCGCCTCGTCGGCGACGATTTCCCGTGTCCGTATGCCGCTGCCGACGATGACCGCATCGGCGGTGCTTGCCTCGCGCAGGGATGCCTGCGCTTCGATCACCAGCCCGTTCATCGACCGCACTCGCGCCGCAGGGCTCGCGATCGACACGCGCCAGCCAGGCTTCTTGATGCGGTTCAGGACACCGAGCGCGATCAGGGAGTCGAGTTCGTTGAAGCCTTCGAAGGTAAGGATAGCGATATGCATGGCGTCGTCTTCCGGTGCAGATGGGGTTGAGGAATCAGTATTGCTTGTAGGGGAGGAATTTGCCGCTCATGAGGATGCGCACGCGGTCGCCGTTAGGGTCGTTCTCGCGCTGCAGGTCCATCTTGAAATCGATGGCGCTCATGATGCCGTCGCCAAACTCTTCGTGGATAAGCGCTTTGAAAGTACTTCCGTATACATTGACCAGTTCGTAGAAGCGATAGATCAGCGGGTCGGTAGGAACTGACGTCGGCAACGAGCCTTTGTACGGCGTCACTGTCAGCCACTTGGCCTCTTCCGCGGTCAGGCTGAAAATTCCCGCGAGGACGCCCGCCTGTTCCGCGCTCAGCGTCATTTGCCCCAGGCACGCAGCGGTGACCCATTCCTTGCTAAGCCCGACCTTGGCCGCGACTTCCGACCACATGATGCCCGAGGACACTTTGGCGGCAATGATTTTTTCGGTAACTTCGAGGCGGTCCATAAAAGCTCCTTCAAGGAATGCGGGGTCAGGGTTGGGGTAGGGTTAAATATGCTGCCGTCTGCTTGCGTGAATCCGATTGCGTTGAATCAGTCCATGATCGGTCCATGGCAGTGCGGCTAACAGCCCGCAACACATTTCCCTTCCACGTTGAATTCCATGGTCTTGCCGCTAAGGGGAGCGTATACGGGGACTTTCACCGCGGTTTTAAATTCCAGGAATTTGCTGCCCGGCAGGAATTTCCCATCCTTGGTGGCCGCCTCATTCACGTGCGAAGCTATCACGGCGTTGGGGCGCACCAGGTCGTTGATCACATACGCGGCTTCCTGCGGACCGGTGGAAAAAATGCCGCCGATGTTCAGCACCGCCAGTTTGGGTTTATAGAAGCGCCGCACCACCAGGTCCTGGTCGGCAATGATGCCGGTGTCGCCAGACAGGTATACCGCCAGCCCGTTGGAAAAAGTCAGCACGAAACCGCCTGCGGGACCGACATAAGCCTTCACGCCGTTGGCCGACAGGCCTTCTGCAAGCGCTCCGCCCAGGAATTTTTCGTCCAGTCCGTTTGAATGCGCCGCCGGGACGCCGGCAATGCTGACGCCGCCGATTTTCCGCTGGCCTCCGAAGCGGACCAGCAGCACCTGGTCGGCGCTACCGCCGGCAGCCGTGATCCGGCGCGAGAAAAAATCTCCCATTTCGCCGCCAACGAACAATTTGGCTTTCTTCGCCAGGACTACCTCTTCGGTTACCGAAGACGGCGCGCTCTTTACCGAAAAATCCGGCGAGGCGCAGGTGCCGGCATTTGCCTCGGCCTGGTGCATGTCGCCCAGGTGATCGCTGTGCACATGGCTTAGCAATACGCCATCGATTTTACCCAGCCGGGGATCGCTGCCGCCGCGCACAGTGCGGCCGGCGTCATACAGAATCCGCGTTCCATCCGGGTCCTCGAAGATCAACGCACGGTCCTGCGCGCAGAATTCGCCATCGTGGCTGCCCAACGGCGTGATTTTGACTGTAGCGGCGCCGGCAGCGGTCGCCGCCGGCATGGCGCTGATGCAAAAAACAGAAAACAATAAACTCGCGATTACGGTCGTGTTTTTCATGAGGAGTTTCTCAAATATCGGGAATGGAAATCTGGTTCTGCGAGCGACGGGATGCATCCGTGCCTGCAATTGCCGCGCCTTCAAACCCGGGATTGCGCTTGAGCCAGACCCATGATAACCAGAAACCATGCCCAATGCTGAACCATCATGCTGTCGCGCAGCTTACGCTCGAAGCAGCGGCATTGCGAGACTCGGCGATGCGCCGAGACCGAAAGCCGGCCAGGATTGCGCTGCTGTCCGGGGAAAATTGACGATTTGCGCACAACGCGGCGGCGCCGCTCGGGCAAATTGTTCCGGTGTTATATTTTGCCATTCTGTTGTTCAGATTTAATTTCAAAAGGATACAGTCATGGCAAACATTGCTTTTCTCGGTACCGGGCTGCTCGGCGGCGCATTCGCTGAAGCCGCCGCAAAACGCGGTGATTCGGTAACCGCATGGAATCGCTCCATCGACAAGGTTCACGCCCTTGCCCAGTTCGGCGTGAAGGCTGCCGCAACGCCCGCCGAAGCGGTCCGAGGCGCCGCACGGGTGCATATCGTGGTGAAAGACGACGCGGTGGTCGAAGAGCTTATCGCGGCGGCGCGTGCTGGACTGTCGCCCGAAACAATCCTGATCGACCACACCACAACCTTGCCGGCGCTTACAGCCAAACGGGCCGAACGGCTGCATGCGGCCGGAGTGAAATACCTGCACTGTCCCGTCTTCATGGGACCGCCGGCCGCGCGCAATGCCCAGGGTACGATGATGGTCGCGGGCCCGAAGGCGCTGTTCGAATCCGTGCAGGCGGATCTTGCCAAGATGACAGGACGTCTCGAATACCTGGGCGAGCGCAGCGACCTTGCCGCGGCAAACAAATTGTTTGGAAACGCCGTGATCATCGGCCTCTCCGCGGTGGTGGCCGACATCCTCACCCTGGCGCAAGCGAGCGGCGTGGATGGCGAGGACGCCATCAAGCTGCTTGGGCTGCTTGATTTGAACGGGATGGTGACCGGCCGCGGACTGAACATGGCAAAGGGCAATTTCGCCCCGAGCTTTGAACTGGCGATGGCGCGCAAGGATGTGCGGCTGATGCTGGAAACGACCGGCAACCGGCCGATGGCAGCCCTGCCCGCGGTCGCGGCCAGGATGGACCAGCTCATCGCCGCGGGACACGGCGCCGCGGATGCCAGCGTGCTTGGCATCGACGCGGTGCAGCGGCCTTAAACGGCCAATCCTGGCCGCCAGGCCTCAGCGGGCGTTGCCGGCAGTTCAGTCAAACTGGACTGCCAGTTTCCCCGGCAACGGCACGTTCAGCCATTTTTGCACGATCGCGTTCAACTCATGGTTCTTCTTGGCCTGGGTCAACGCGGCATTCACCTTCGCCATCAGCGCCGGCTCCTCTTTGAGCAGGCCGACGTAACAGGCCGATTCCTGGATGATGTATTTCATTTGCGGCTTGTTGCTGGCGGCTTTTTCCGCCAGCGCAACGGCGACGAAATCGCCGGTGCCGACCAGCTGCACCTGGCCCGACAGGTAGGCCGAAATCATGCCGTTGTTGTCCTCGTAGCGTTTGATCACGGCGCTGGGCGGCGCGGTTTCTGTCAGCTGGCTGTCCTGGAACGTTCCGCGTGCGACACCGATGGTTTTTCCGGCGAGGTCGGCAGCGCCCGCAACTTTCAAGCTGGCGGGGCCGAAGACACTGTTGTTATAGGGTGAATACGGTTGCGAAAAGGCGATGACCTTTTCGCGTTCGGCGTTCTTGCCCAATGTGGAAATCGCCAGGTCGGCCTTGCGCGTCTGCAGATAGGCGATGCGGTTGGCGCTGCTGACCGGCACCAGCTCAAGTTTCAGCCCCATGTTCCTGGCGATCAGCGTTGCGACATCGATATCCAGTCCCTGCAGTTTCATGTCCGAGGTGACGGATCCGAACGGCGCAAAATCCTGCGGCACGGCGACGCGCAGGACGCCGCGCTTCTGGATATCGGCCAGGGCGTCGGCCCGCGCTTCTTGCACTGCCATGATGCACAGTCCGAGGGACAACAGCAGGAGTTTTGCGAATCTCATCTAGGCACCCTTACAAAGACGTTTATCTAAGCGCCATCCCGATGCTTGATGCACCGGAATTAGCGGACATGCACATTTTTTAGGCAATAAACATGCCATGCGCGAGGTAAAATCCGATCCAGACTATCCCGCCGCATGGAATAGAACAATAGGCTGCCGTTGCCACGCTAACATTTTATTCCTTCTGAAGCCATGACCATCACTATTAACGAAGACCTCCGCGCCTATATCGATCCGTTGACCGAAGACGAATTCGCCGCGCTGGAACGCAGCCTGCTGGCGGAAGGCTGCCGCGATGCGCTGGTGCTGTGGGGCGACCTGCTGGTGGACGGGCACAACCGCTACAGTATCTGCCAGAAGCATGGGATTGCGTTCAACACCATGCAGAACCACACGTTCCAATCCATCGAAGACGTGCACCTGTGGATGATCGACAACCACCTGGGGCGGCGCAGCGTATCGGATTTCCAGCGCGGCGTGCTCGCATTGCGCAAGAAAGAGATCGTGGCGGCGCGCCAGGAACAGGCCCGGCAATCGGCTGCGCAGCCCACCGCGACCGATGCCCCGGCCCAGACCGATGGCGAACCGCCATGGACCCGGGAAGCCGTTGCGCGTACCGCGCGGGTAAGCAGCGCGACCTTGGGGCAGATCGAAAGAATCCAGAAAACGGCTGCGCCTGAGCTGGTGGGCGCCGTGAAGTCAGGCCTGATTTCCATCAACGCCGCGGCCGCCGTAGCCTCCTTGCCGAGCGAGAAGCAGGTAGCGGCGGTCGCCGGCGGAAAAAAGGAATTGCGCCAGGCGGCAAGGCAGGTGCGCGAAGCCCGGCTACCGCCCAAGCCCGAACAGGATCCGCCGCCGATAGACGCCACGCCCGAACAAATCGAGATTCACCGCCTGCTGCAGCAGGTGGTTGAACTCACCCAGGAACGCGACCAGCTGAAAAAGAAAGTGCAGCACCTGACCATCGCGCTGGCGGAAGCGCGCAGCGGACAATAGTTCGCCGCGCATGCGGCCGGATTAGGTAGCCGCGCCAGGATTTACCTGAGAAAAAAACAGGCACATCAAGGCATCGCTCCGTTTGCGAATCAAGCGATTGCGCTTTACACGGCGGCAGCGGGCTGTGTCGTCGGCCCGCTGCGCTGAAGGCGCCAAAGCAGCATCAACGCTACCAGCGACGTGCCGACGACGACATAACCTACATCGTCGAAGTGCTGCAGTTTGCCATCCGCCCCGAGCGTGACGATATGGCCGGCGACGACCGAGGCAACACCGCCTGACAGCTGCTGGATCGAAGCGCTGATGGCGTTGAAGGAGCCGCGCTGGGTGCTGACCGGCACTGAAGACACCAGCGCCTGGAACGGAATCATGCGCGAGAATATCCCGACGAACATGAAAGCATTGACGACGATCAGCAGCGGCAGCGAGGTCGGCCCGAGGTGGGTATAGATCAGCACCATGGTGATCGACAGCGCCGTGCCGAGCATGAACACGCGGAATTTGCCGAATGCATCGGCGGCCTTGCCGATCATGGGGCCAAAGAAGATGGTGCACAGCCCCGTGACCAGGTAGACCGTCGGCAGGCTGTGCAGGTCGATGCCCAGGTTGCTCACCGCATATGCGCTGCTGAAGGGCATCAGCATGAAGCCGCCGGTGGTCAGCAACGCCGTCGTCGCGAAAGCCATCAGGTAGCGCGGCTCGGTGACCGTGTGGAACAGGTGCATCCACGGACTGTGTTCCTGGGGTATGGCAAGGTGGGCGGTGACAGGCTGCATGCGCCAGGTCACGAACAGGCCGCCGACCACCCCCAGGACCGCCATCGCCAGGAACGGCACATGCCAGTCCCAGCGGTTGGACAGGTACAGCCCGACCGGGATGCCCAGCACCTGGCTGGCGGCGAATGCGGTCTGGATCAGGCCCATCACGCGGCCGCGCATCTGCAGCGGGAACAGGTCAGTCGATATGGCCAGCACCACCGAACCGATGACGCCGCCGAACAGGCCCGTGACGATGCGCGCCAGCAGCAGGCTCTCGAAGCTTTGCGCCAGCCCGCACCACAATGTGCCGATGATGAAGCCGGCATAAAAGAACAGCAGGATCTTCTTGCGGTCGAAACGGTCGGCGAAGCCGGCTGTCAGCAATCCCGACAGGCCGGCGCTGAACGCGTACGCCGAGACCACCAGCCCGAACTGTTTCGGGCCGATGGCCAGTGCGGGCATGATCACCGCGCCCAGCGGCGACATGAGCATGAAATCGAGGATGACGGCAAACTGCAGGAACGCCAGCATGCCGACCACAAACTTCTGGTAACGGGAGAACTGCGATGGCGAGGGTGCGGCAGGAAGGTTCGTAGATTCGGTCATAAGCGGCTAAGGGTAATGGCATGTTCAGGGCACGCGCTGACGCACAGACCACATGCCCGGCACGCATCGGCGTTTGGCGTATAGGCGACCTGCATGCCGTGCACGCGCAATTTGAATTTCTGTAATGTACCAAGGTTTTGATAATCGCTGTCGTCGATGCGCCGGACCTGGAACACGTTTTCCGGGCATACCTCCACGCAGTCGCCCTTGCCTTCGCAGCGTTTCAGGTTGACCACCGGGACGATCGCTCCCGGTTCCTGTTTGCAGCTGGCGGTCGAGGTATTAGCCACGCTCATTCCTCGTTTTTTTTGCAAGAGGCTGAACGGCCTTTGCGGAACTGCTCGCGCTCTTCTGCCGTCATTGCTTGCCATTTCTGCCATTGCCGGCGGCCGTGCCATCCGCCGTGCCCGCGGAATCCGCCGAACAGGATCCGGCTCAGGACCAGCAGGCCGAGCGCATGCCAGTAGTCGATCTGGAGGATGCCGGCGAACAGGCCAGGCATCACCAGGTTCCACAGCACCATGACAGCGCCGCCAAGCACGGCGGCGACCGCCAGCACCATCAGCAATTTCCAAAAAAATCTCGCTTTCATCTTCCTGCTCCTTTGCATGTCAATTCACGTGCCAGTCCATAGGCACAATTCATGTGTCGACTTATTGAGAGTTTCATAAAACACGACAATGCCCTTGCCCGGTTTTGCTGCGCGATCAAGAAACGCAGCTAACTGGGGTCAGAGTGAACTTTCTGCGCGCTTTTTGCAGAAACTTCACTCTGACCCCACTTAGCGGGCCACGGAGTAGCTGCCTCATCGCTAAAAAAAACAAACCCGCGCTGTGCGCCCTGCCTTTCTCCGAATCCGTCATGTGAGGTCAGAGTCAAGTTTCGCGATGAAGCGCTGCGAAAGTCGACTCTGACCCCAGATGACTCCTGCCGTGGCGATGTCATGAATGGTGAAGCTCTCAATAAATGCCGAATTCGTCGTATGCCGCCTGCAGCCGGGCGCGCAGGTACAAGACCGCGTAGCGCTTGCGCGCCAGCAGGGTATTCACGGCGACGCCGCTTTGCGACGCCATTTCCTTGAAGCTGAGTCCGTCCAGTTCGTGTCCGACGAACACCTCGCGCTGGCTGGCCGGCAGTTCGTCGAGGGCTTGCTGCAGCTCCCTCAGCAAGACCGACCTGGCGTGCACCGCTTCCGGGCCGTCGGGCGCCGGCAGCGCCAGGTCGAGCCGGTACTCGCTGTCATCGCCGTCCGGATCGCCGCTCATTTCGCCGATCTCGTTTACCGACTGTTCTTTCTTCTTGCGGAAACGGTCGATGATGCGGTTGCGCGCAACCCGGAACAGCCAGGCACTGGCTTGTTCGATCGGAGCGGGAAGGCGGTAGGCCTGGACGAATTCCTGGAAGACATCCTGCAGGATATCGTCCGCTTCGTCCGGATCACGCACCCGGCGCAGGATGAAATTCCCGAGCCTGGCGCGCTCACGCAAGACAGTCGCAGTGATGTCTCGGTCTTGGTCGTTCATCGGCTGCGGGCTGTTCGGCGGGCTCATACCAATGAAGACGTTTCACAATAAGGAATATTGTGGCGGGGGTGAAAAAAATTTCTCAGGCGATCGCGGCATAGGAGCCGGTGCCGTCCGGCCAGGGCGTCAGCAGCTCAAAGCCGTCGGCCGTCACCGCGACCATGTGCTCCCACTGCGCCGACAGCGAATGATCCCGGGTGACCACGGTCCAGCCGTCGGCCAGTTCTTTCGTTTCGCGCTTGCCGGCATTGAGCATCGGCTCGATGGTAAACACCATGCCCGGCTCCAGGCGCAGCCCTTCGCCGCGGTTACCGTAGTGCAGCACCTGCAGGTCTTCGTGGTAAACCTGGCCTATGCCGTGCCCGCAGTATTCGCGCACGACGCTGAAGCGCTCGCGCTGGGCCACGGCCTGGATTGCATGTCCGACATCCCCAAGCGTCGCGCCGGGCCGTACTTGCAGGATGCCGGCCCGCATCGCTTCGTAGGTCGTATCCACCAGCCTGCGCGCCAGCGGGCTGGGTTCGCCCACAAAGTACATGCGGCTGGTGTCGCCGAACCAGCCGTCGGCGATGACGGCGACATCGATATTGATGATGTCGCCCTTCTTCAAGATCTTCTGCGGCGACGGGATGCCATGGCAAACCACGTGGTTGACCGAGACGCATATCGTCTTCGGGAAGCCGTGGTAGCCGATGTTGGCCGGTGTCGCTTGCTGCACGTGGACGATATGGTCATGGCACAGGCGGTCCAGCTCCTCGGTGCTGACGCCGGGTTTCACATGCTCCGCGATCATCCGCAGCACATCGGCGGCCAGGGCGCCGGCGACGCGCGCCTTGGCGATGCCGGCGGCCGACTTGATCCAGTCCGGCCGGCTCATCGCACGGCCTTCCGCGCCGCCTTCGCCGCGGCAGGCGCAGCCGCCGTTTCCTGCGTAAAAAACGCCAGGCTTTCGTCGCCCGCCTGCCTGGCGCGCATCAGCAGCTGGCAGATTTCGCCGTGGCACAACTCCGGATGCAGCTCGGACAGCATGCCGATGCGCATCCAGTGTTCAGCCTGGGCATTGATGGATCGGCTCAGCGCATCGCTTGCGGTGCGGAGGTTGTCATGCATTAGATCGGAGATTTTGACGATGCCCATGGCGTTATTCCAGTTATACGGTTCATATACGTTTCGTATATTATCATAAACGGCGCTTACCCGAGCCGTGCGTTTTTTTTAAAAAAATCCGGAAAAAAATGACCCTTTTTCCAGAGTCGAATGGCAATATCAGCAAGGTCAGCCACAAGCTGGCAAAACCCTTGTTGCAGACGAATCGAACTGAGGACATTAATGGCAATAAAATCCACCTTGACCTGTCTCTGGGTCTCACTGCTTGCGGCCGGCGCCGCCACGGCGCCGCACGCCGCGCCCGCGCCCGCAACCGCACCGTCGCCGGCCGCGGCATCCGCCTCCGGCTACAACCAGCCGCCCAAGGAAATCCTGGACGTCATGCGCGCGCCGTCGCCGCCGTTGCCGGTGCTGAGCCCGACGCGCGACCGGATGCTGCTGGTGTCCTGGCAGGAATACCCTTCGATTTCGCGAGTGGCGGCGCCGTTCCTGCGCCTGGCCGGGGTGCGCGTCGAACCGGGCAATCACAGCAAGCACGATACCCCTGGCGGCTACGGCATCACTCCCTGCGCCAGGAGCTTTGACCTGGTGCACATCGCCGACGGCGCCCAGTCCCCCATCGCGCTGCCGGCAGGCGCCTGCCCGGGCCGGCCGCTGTGGAGCGCCGACGGCAAGCGCTTTGCTTTTGAAAATATCGCCAAGGACTCGGTTGAACTCTGGATCGGCGACGCCAGCAGCGGCGTTGTACGCCGCGTCCAGGGCGCGCGCCTGAACCCGATGCTGGAAGACCAGCTGCAATGGATGCCCGACCAGAAAACGCTGCTGGTCAAGCTGGTGCCCCCGCGCATGGGTCCGCCGCCGCCCGAACCGGCCGTGCCCAATGGCCCGAGCATCCAGGAATCGGATGGCGGCAAAGGACAGAGCAGCACCTACGAAAACCGCGACACGCTCAACAGCAAACACGACGAAGACCTGTTCGACTACTACGCAGCTTCGCAGCTGGCGCTGGTCGACGCCGCCAGCGCGACGGTGACGCCGGTCGGGACGCCGGGCCGCTACGAATCGCTGGGACCGGCGCCGGATGGCCGGCACCTGCTGGTGACCTCGATCCGCAAACCCTATTCCTACGTGACTACCTTCGACCGCTTTCCGCAAGAGGTGGAAGTCTGGGATCTCGCCAAACGGCAAGACATGACGGTGCATCACATCGCCTCGCTGCCGCTGGCGGACCGGGTCCCGATCGGCGGCGTCGCACTCGGCCCGCGCGACTTCACCTGGCGCGCTACCGAGCCGGCGACGCTGGTCTGGGCTGAAGCGCTGGACGGCGGCGACTGGAAAACCAAGGTGCCGGCGCGCGACAAGCTGATGCTGCAGAAGGCGCCGTTCAGTTCGGCGGCGGTAGAAATCACGCGCACCGAACAGCGCTACATGGGCATCGCCTGGACCGAGCAACCCGGCCTGGCGCTGATGCACGAATACGATCGCACCCGCCATTGGCGGCGCAGTTTCCTGGTCAATGTCGACGATCCGCAGCAACAGCCGCGCTTGCTGTGGGACCTGTCGACCGACGAAAAATATGCCAATCCAGGCACCCCGGTGAAACGCCAGCTGCCGAACGGCGCCTGGGTGCTGCGCCAGGATGGCGATGCGATCTTCCTCAGCGGCGCCGGCGCCTCGCCTGGCGGCGACCGCCCGTTCCTGGACAAGCTCGACCTGAAGACGCTGAAACCGGAACGCCTGTTCCGCAGCGACAAGGCGTCCTACGAGCAATTCCTCGGTTTTGCCGGAGCGGATGCACGCACCTTCCTGACCTGGCGCCAGTCGGTGACCGAAGCGCCGAACGCCTTTGTCCGCACCCTCGGCGCTCCGCTTGACGCCGCCGCCGGCGAAGCCGCCTTCGCTTCGACCAGCGCCGCTGTCACCCGGATCGCGGATCCGACGCCGGTGGTGCGCCAGATCAAGAAGCGCCTGGTGAAATACAAACGCGCCGACGGCCTCGATTTGTCGTTTACCCTGTACACCCCGCCCGGCTACCAGGAAGGCACGCGCGTGCCGACCATCCTGTATGCCTACCCGCTCGATTACGCCGACGCCTCGCAGGCCGGCCAGACCACCGGCTCGCAAGAAACGTTCACGCGGCTGCGCAAGTACCAGCTGTTGCTGCTGGCCGGGTACGCCATCATCGATAACGCCGCCTTCCCCATCGTCGGCGACCCGAAAAAAGCCTACGACACCTACATGGAACAGCTGGTCGCCGACGCCACGGCCGCGGTGGGCGAAGCGGTCCGGCTGGGCGTGGCCGACCCCGACCGCATCGGCGTCACCGGCCACAGCCACGGCGCGCTGATGACCGCCAACCTGCTGGCGCACTCCGACCTGTTCCGCGCCGGCGTCGCCACCAGCGGCTCCTACAACAAGACGCTCACGCCGTTCGGATTCCAGAACGAGCAGCGTTCAGTGTGGGAAGCGCAGGATGTCTACCTGAAGGTATCGCCGTTCTTCTTCGCCGACAAGATGAAGACGCCGATCCTGATCGTGCATGGCGCGGACGACGCCAATCCGGGCACCACGCCGCTGCAGGCCAGCAAGCTCTACGAAGCGATCCGCGGCAACGGCGGCGTCACGCGGCTGGTGATGCTGCCGCATGAACCGCACTGGTACGCGGCGATGGAATCGAACGAACAGCTGGTCTATGAAATGCTGCGCTGGTTCGACCGCTATGTGAAGAACGCGCCGCCGCGGACGCCGGTGGCAGAAGCTCCGGCGACGGCAAAGTAACGATAACGGCAGGGATGTATTTCATGAACGCCAACCTTGAGCGGTTGGCGTTTTTTTTGCAAGAACCGCAACCGGAAGCCGCACCGGCGCCTCCGGCCAGATACGCCTTACAGGTTGTCGCTGAGGAAAGTCAGCGAATTGCCGTGCGCTTCCGCCGCGGCGCGCTGGTTGTAGCTGGAACGGTGCGAACAGTTGAAGCCATGTTCCGCGCCCGGATAAATGTGGACTTCGACATCCTCATTGTTTTCAAAACGCTCGGCGATGCTCTGCACGGCGTCCAGCGGAATATGGCTGTCGGCGCCGCCGAAATGCATCAGCAGCGGCACCTTGATGTCGCCGGCGCGCTGCAGCTGGTTCTGGATGCCGCCGCCGTAGTAGGCGATCGCCGCGTCGACCAGGCCGTCGGCCGCCGTGTTGTACGCCAGCATGCCGCCGAAGCAATAACCGATGACGGCCAGCTTGCCGTCCAGTTCAGGCCGGGCCTTCAGGGCGGCAACAGTCAGCGCGATATCCGACTGCGCCTTGGCGAAATCGGTGGCCTGCATCAGCTCGACCGCGCGTTTCCAGCCGGCGTCGTCGTAAATCAGTTCGATATGGCTGCCGCTGCGCCAGAACAGGTCCGGCACCAGCACCACATAACCGTCGGCGGCGTATTGCTCGGCAACCGAGCGGATGTGTTCGTTGACGCCGAAAATTTCCTGCAGCAATACGATGCCGGGGCCCTTGCCGGTGTGCGGGACGGCCAGGTATGCGCCGAACGTGCCGTCGGCGGCCTGGATGTCGATCCATTGGGTGGTAACGCTCATGAGTGTTCCTGTCAGTATCAAGAATAAATGTTGGGGATGTTGCAGGGAGGCCAAGCTTGCCGCCGCTGAATTCAGCGGCATCCAGTGCGAACGCCTGGATTAGGACAAGCCGGCGCCAGACAGGATGCTACCAGATGCCGGCGCAACGGGTTTGGGCGCCCGCAAAAACAAAAGGAATGGCGGCGGACATGGCCTTGCCCGCCGTGATGGAAGAGACGCCGCTAAGCGAACCACCCCGGTATCCACAACGAAAAACCGGGCACGAAAGTCACCAGCATCAAGGTGAACAGCAGCGCAAGATAAAACGGCCAGATGGTGCGCATGATTTCCCCCATGCGGATGCCGCCGATGGTGCAGCCGATGATTTGCGCCGCGCCGATCGGCGGCGCATTCAATCCCAGCGAACAATTGATCAGCAACATCATCCCGAACTGCACCGGCCCCATGCCGAAGTGCTCGCAGATCGGCAGGAAAATCGGCGTGCAGATCAGGATGTGCGCGGCCATGTCGAGGAACGTGCCGAACAGCAGCAAGGCCAGGTTGATCAGCAGGAAAATGACGATCGGGTTGCTGCTGACCGCCATCAGCGCGTCGCCCACCGTATCGGCCACGCTGTACAGGCTGATCAGGTAGCCGAAAGCGGATGAAATGCTGATCAGCATGAGTATCACGCCGGTGGTCTTGACCGATTTCACCGCCGCTTTCAGGAAATCGGCCCAGCTCAGGCTGCGGTACACCAGGGTGGTGAGGATCAGCGCATAAAACACCGCGATGGCGGCCGACTCGGTCGCCGTAAAGACGCCCGAAGTGATGCCGGCAATGATGATGATCACCACCATCAGCCCCGGCAGCGCGCGCAAGACGCTGCGCAACGCTACCGTCCAGCCGAGGAAGGTGCCGGCGGGATAACCGCGATGGACCGCCACCAGGTAGGCCACCGTAAGATTGGCCAGGGTCAGGATCAGGGCCGGCAGCAGCCCGGCCAGGATCAGGGTGGTGATCGACACGCCGCCGCCGGCGACCAGCGCATAGATGATGATGTTGTGCGAGGTCGGCATCAGCACGCCCACCAGCGACGAGTGGGTGGTGACGTTGACCGCGTAGTCGGTGTCGTAATTCTCGCGCTTCATCATCGGGATCATGACCGCCCCCATGGCGGAGATGTCCGCCACCGGCGAACCCGATACGCCGCCGAACAGGGTGCATGCCAGCACATTGGTCATGCCCAGCCCGCCGCGGATGTGGCCGACCACGCCGCGCGCGCACTGGATGATGCGGTCGGCGATGCCGCCGTACAGCATCAGCTCGCCGGCGAAGATGAAGAAGGGAATCGTGAGGAAGGAAAACACGCTCATGCCGGCCGTCATCCGCTGGAAGATCACGGCGATCGGCAAGCCTTCATAAAATATCGTGGCGATGGCCGACAGGCCGATCGAAAACGAAATCGGCACGCCGATCAGCAACAGCGCCAGGAAACTGAGCGACAGTAGAGTCAATGCCATGATGGGACAACCCTTGTACGTTGCAGCAATGCGATGATGTGTTCAATCGAGAACAGGACGATCAGGCTGCCGGACAGCATCAGCGGCCAGTAGGTCAAACCCTGCGAAACACCGAGGTTGGGGATCATGTAGTCGATGATCTGGCGGCCCAGGATCCAGCCGTTCCAGATCATCAGGACCGCAAACAGGATGACCAGCAGGTGGATGAAGATCTTCAGCGGCACCCTCACTTTCGGCGGCAGCGCGCCGGTCAGCAGTTCGACGCCCATGTGGCGGTCGTCGCGCACGCAGACGGCGACGCCGATATTGGTGACGTACAGCACCATGAGCAAGGCCAGCGCCTCGGTCCAGGACGGGCTGTTGTTGAGCACGTAGCGGCCGAAAATCTGGCCGAATACGGCAACCGCGATCAGCACCAGGCCGGCCACCGCCAGCCGCATGCACATCAGCGACAGCCAGGCGTTGCAGCGGGTGAGAAACGTGAACGGCGGCAGCAAGGCGACAGGCAGCTTGTCGTCAATCGCGTCGCCGGTTTTATTGACATGTGTCATGACCGGTTCCTTGATGGAGAAAGAAGGCGCGACCTTATTTGGTGTCCTGGATGCGCTTGAGCATGTCTTTCATGCCGGGCGTGGTGACGAATTTCGCATAGACCGGCGCCATGCTGGATTGAAATTCCGCCTTGTTCGCTGCCGTGATGTGGACCCCGGCCTTTTCGACGAGGGCGCGCGAGGAAATTTCTTTCTCGTCCCACAGCTTGCGCATGTAAGGCACCGACGCCTTGGCCGTCTGGCGGATCATGTTCTGGTCGTCGGCCGACAGCTTGTCGAAGATCACTTTCGACATCAGCAGGATTTCCGGCGTCATGTCGTGCTCATCCAGCAGCACGTACGGCGCGATCTCGAAATGGTGCGCGGTCTGGTAGGTAGGCCAGTTGTTTTCCGCGCCGTCGACGATGCCGCTCTTGATCCCGGTGTAGACCTCGGAAGTGGCCATCGGCGTCGCATTGGCGTGCAGCGCCTGCAGCATCGCCACCGACAGCTCGGACTGCGGAACGCGGATCTTCATGCCCTTCATGTCCGCCAGGTTCTTGATCTGCTTTTTTGTGTAGAAGAAACGCGCGCCTGAATCGTAGAACGCCAGGCCGACCAGGCCATGCGATTCGCAGGCGCGCAGGATTTCGTCGCCGATCGGCCCGTCCAGCACGTGCCGCATGTGTTCCTTGTCGCGGAACACGAACGGCAGCGAAGGCAGCATCGTTTCCGGGCAGATGGCGTTGAGCACGCTGGCGTGGGTGCGGGTAAATTCAATCGCCCCCAGCTTCACCTGTTCCACCGTGTCCGGCTCGCTGCCCAGCTGGCTGTTGGGATATACCTTGATGCTGTATTTGCCCTGGCTGCGCTGCTTCATCAGGCCGGACATGTAGTTGACGGCGGCAACCGTCGGGTAGTCGGCCGGCTGCACATCCGCATCGCGGAACTCCCTGGCGAAAGCGGACGGCGTGCACAGCATCAGCGACGCCGCGCCGGCCACGCAGAGCATGGATAGGCATTTCTTCATTTTTCTGTCTCCTGGTTTTTATTTATTTACAAAAAATCGTTGCCGGGTTTCGCCGCCGCCCGGGTCTGGAATTCGGTTTCCGGCAGTCCGGCCACGCCGGGCCGCAACGCGATGACTGCTCCGGCCCATTCATCGTCCGCGGCCTGGCCGGCGCTGATCGACGTCACCAGCAAGGTATCCAGCCCGGCGCCGCCAAATGCGCACATCGCAGGTTTTGCCATCGGCAAATCGATGCGCCGGTCCAGCTTGCCTTCGGGCGTAAAGCGCAGGATGCAGCCGCCGTCGTTGCCGCAGGTCCAGTAGCAGCCGTCGACATCGACCGCGGCGCCGTCCGGCCTGCCGGGATGCTGGTTCATGTCGGCGAAAATCCGTTGCGCGCTGGGTATGCCGTCGTCAATGTCGTAGTCGTAGGCCCAAATCAGCTGGCGCGACACATGCGAATCCGAGAGATACATGGTGCGGCCGTCGGGCGACCAGGCCAGGCCGTTCTGGACGATCAGCCTGGAGACCATCGGCAGCGACACGCCCTGTGGCGTATAGCGGTACAGGTGGCCGTCGGCCCGCGCTGCGGCCATGTCGAGGAACATGGTGCCGCTCCAGAAACGGCCCTGGCGGTCGCAGCGGCCGTCGTTGAAACGCATGCCTTCGCGCAGGCCGGGCGGGCTCGCCAGTTTTTCTGCCGCGGCGGCTTGCGCCTCGTCCAGGCGCAGGCTGAAAATCCCGGTTTCCATTCCGGCAACCAGGCCGCCGTCGTCTTTCAGCGCGATGCAGCCGACCATTTCCGGCAGCGTCCAGCTGCGCGCCGAACCTGATGCGGCATGCCAGCGCCAGACCGTCCTGGCAGGAATATCGACCCAGTACCAGGCGCCCTCTTCCGGGCTCCACAGCGGGCTTTCGCCGACGGCGCAGCGCAGGCCGCCGAGACGGTCGATATTGATCGTCGTTTTCTCGGTATTCACCTAATCTCCTGTTTTTGGCAGAACCGGCGCAGGTCTTGGCCTGCTTGCGAAATTTTTTGTTATCAGTCATCCTACAACTTGAATCGCAGTATAAGCAGCAAAAAATATTTTAGCAATCAGATTTATTTCCGCTTATTGTATGCATACGGAAGCAGTCCGGGGATGAAGATTTGTCA
>Ga0182005_1000243_pt1 | contig 34890 bp, 40 predicted proteins | sample Sormic07211103_1_FD_123021 | JGI IMG/M metagenome (GOLD analysis project Ga0182005, IMG submission 123021) | Rhizosphere microbial communities from Sorghum bicolor, Mead, Nebraska, USA - 072115-103_1 MetaG | ecosystem: Host-associated > Plants > Roots > Rhizosphere | place: USA: Nebraska...
CTCAACAGCCTCGAAGCCATGGTCCAAGACGCCGTCGCCGCCATCCCGGATGATGCCAGCGTGCAAATCATCGAAGCCGCTGGCAAAGCCGGCAGCGCCGAGGTCTACCGCCAACTGCTGGAGTACTGCCGTAGCGAAATCAACGTCGCCATGCTCGGGCAAAACCAGACCACCGAAAAAGACAGCAACCACGCCAGCGCAACAGCCGGCGCCGAAGTCACCAAAGACATCCGCGACGGCGACGCCGCCATCGTCGCCACCTCCTTAAATGCCTGCATACGCCAAGTCGTCGACATCAACTTCGGCACCGACGTCGTCGCACCGCTGTACGCGCTGTGGCAACAAGAAGAAATCGACAAAAGCCTGGCCCAGCGCGACAAAGCCCTGACCGACTCCGGCGTCAAATTCACCAACGCCTACTGGCAGCGCACCTACAACCTGAAAGACGGCGACCTGCAAGACGCACCAGCCACCGGCTCAGCCGAATTCTCCGAGCCGACCCTACGGCCGCTACTGGATCAACGTGCACTCGACCAAGCCATCGACAACCTGCCGGCCGAAGTACTCCAACAACACAGCGAACGAACCCTCAACGCAGTGTTGGCCGAAGCCTCGCCACAACACGAAAACCAGGCACCTGAGCAACCACTCGCCAACTGGCTGTTCATGGCCGACACCTGGGGCCGCTTGAGCGCCAATGCCGATCGGGAAGACTGACATGGCCCCCCCCGCGAAACGCCTCAACCCGGTAGACCTCAAAGCCATCTTCGGCCTCGAACCGGCCAACGCCATCGCCTACCTAAAACGCAAGGGTTACGCCATCACCTGGCACTGGCAAGACAGGCTCGACCAAGCCCACGACCAAGCCTTCACCGTCGCCAAAGCCATGCGCCTGGACCTGCTCTCCGACATTCGCGCCGCATTGGAAACAGCCCTCCAACAAGGCCAAACCCTCAAGCAATTCACCACCCACCTGCAACCCATCCTGCAAGCCCAAGGCTGGTGGGGCAAACAAGTCATCGTCGACAGCCAAGGCACCGGCGAACTCGTCCAACTCGGCAGCCCACGAAGGCTAAAAACCATCTACCAAACCAACCTGCAAAGCGCCTACATGGCGGGCCGCAAAGCCAGCATGGAAGCCACCGCCCAAACCCACCCGTACTGGATGTACATCGCCATCCTTGACGGCAAAACCCGCAGCAGCCACCGGGCCATGCACGGCCAGGTTTTCCGTCACAACGACCCCATCTGGTCATCCATCTTCCCGCCCAACGGTTTTAACTGTCGCTGCCGCGTCATCGCCTTGAGCGAAGCCGCCGTCAAACGTCGCGGGCTAACAGTCGTCTCCAGCGAAGAAAGGATGTTCGTAGAAACGGTAGAGACCGGCACCAACAAACGCACCGGGGAAATCCGCACGGCCTCGGTCACCGGCATTCGCATCACAAACGCCCAGGGCCGTGACGTCACATTCCGCACCGATCCGGGCTTCAATCACGCCCCCGGCACCGGCTTGGCTGAAGCGCTAAAACGCAAACAGACAAACACCATTCAAAGGACCTGAAATGCTCACCGTCGAGTTGGAGAACCAGCGCATCCAGAACGTGCTACGTGAAATAGAGCGAGCCGTTGGTGACCTTACGTCACTGATGCGTAGCGTGGCCGCCGAACTGGCCCAGCAAACCGAAGAAAACTTCGATAATGAAGGCCGCCCCGAATGGGCCGAACTGTCCGACACCACCACCGAGCGCAGGTCAAAAAACGGCCACTGGCCCGGCCAGATCCTGCAAGTCAGCGCCGCCGGCTTGGCTGCGTCAATCACCACCCTCGCCAGCCACAGCTCAGCACTGGTCGGCAGCAACAAACCCTATGCGGCGATGATGCAATTTGGTGGGGAACAGGCGGACTTTCCGTATCTGTGGGGTGACATACCGGAAAGGCCATATCTGCCTATGGATGCCGAGGGCAATCTGCAGCCAGAGGCCGAAGAGGCCGTATTGGAATTGGCAATCACTCATTTAGAGAGAGCGAACAGTCTTTAACGAACGGCAGCGTAAGCGATACATGAACGGCGATTGAACATTGCACTAATTACTCGTCATGTTAGGCGCTATTCCTAAAGCTATTGAAAGCAAGCATCCACGTCGATACCATAAGCACTGGGGCTCAGGACCCGCATTTCTGAGATGCATACGTCTCAGCTTGTAGTGCTTTTACCTTTGACGCTAACGCGTCGCGCCGCCGTGAAGTTCTCGCGGTTGTTGGGGTCCTGAGTTACCCTCCAAATTCTGTAGGAGCATGAACCTGCAATGGATGCGTTTTTTCCTTTTGATCCCTCGCCAAAATACAAGATAGCAAACAACAAAGAGTTAGCAGCGTTGTTAGGCATAACAACGGCTAAATTGACATACTATGCTTACCATTTAGCCGATAACGAGAAGTATAAAGCGTTTACTATCAAGAAGCGCACCGGAGGAGATCGGCTGATTGAAGCCCCAAACAAAGGGCTCAAGGATATACAAAAAACAATTGCGGGCATCTTGGAGCAAAGCTACAAGCCGCGAGCATGCGTATTCGCTTATGTTAAGGACAGAGGAATTGTCGAACATGCAGCAACCCATATTGGACAGCGCTGGTTGCTGCGCTTAGATCTCAAAGACTTCTTTCATACAATAAGCATTATTCGAGTTTCTGGAGTGCTTCGCCGTGCTCCGTACAACTTTGCAGAGTCGCCTGCAAACACTGTTGCTCGTTTATGCACAATAGGCAGACGATTACCTCAAGGCTCACCAGCTAGCCCAGTGCTCAGCAATATTCTTTGCAAAGGGTTGGACTACAAGCTAAAAGAACTTGCCGCATCGAATAAATGCTACTACACACGGTATGCGGACGATATATTCATTTCCAATAACGGTAGTGTATTCCCGCCTTCCATTGCAGCCCGCAGTGAGGATGGGGCAGCAGAGTTAAGTGACATCATCAAAAAAATTATCACCGATGCTGGGTTTAATATCAATCTTGACAAAACTATATTGCGTAAAAGATCTGAGCGCCAATTAGTTACTGGAGTAGTCGTAAATCGAAAATCCAACATCCCGAAGGAGTTTATTAAATCAATTCGTGCGGCACTGTACGCTTGGGAACAGCACGGACTTGAGGTTGCGGAAGACTATTGGAAACGCAAGATAGATAAAAGCAACCGATTTGATGGCGAATCACCTCAAATGAAATTGGTTCTTCGCGGGAAAATAACCCATGTAGGCCATGTTAAAGGCTATTCAGACGGCACATTTTTAACACTTGTAAAACGCCTGCAGGCGCTGGACAGCGACTACCACATAGATGAGCAAAAAATATTACGCACGATCACTGGCGAGATACATATTTATACGGAGGGCGTCACTGATACGAAACACTTCCAAGCGGCTCTGCGAGCATTTCAGAGGCGTGGTGAGTTTGCCGGGCTAAATCTAATATTTAGAAACTCGAAAAAAACTGGGAGCTCAGGCCTTAAAGCTTTATGTGAAAACCTCAGTGAAACGCTTCAAAGGCATCTTACCATATGTATTTTTGACCGAGACGAACGCCCTATAATTAACGAGATGAGCGGATCTCCAGGAAATTACAGGGATCACACTAATAACGTGTTTAGTCTAATAATACCTATACCTGAGTTCAGGGATCCAAGTGATCTCATTTGCATTGAGCATCTGTACCAAGACGCTCAGATTTACACCTCCGACAATCAAGGGAGGAGATTGTATTCCAAGGATGAATTTGATTCTTTAGGTTGCCATAAAAACGACCCTCAATTATTTTGCAGAGTCAGCAAGCAATCATTGATATACGATGATCAAGTCATCAACTTGCATGAAAAAAGAAATGTTGCCCTGCCTAAAAATAAATTCGCCGATTATATTTTCAATGGAGCGCCACCGTTCAGTAATGTTGACTTCAGCGGGTTTCGCGGTACTTTCACGCAAATCGTGGCAATTGCTGCTTCGTACAGCAGATGAGTTTGTATTCGAACGAACACGCGCAGTTGCTAAGCTGAATTTTTACATGTCGGTTTAGCTGCCGAAGTATATTACATATACCCCTTTAAGATTTTGGCGTCGATCGATTTGCTAAGCGAGTGGCCTGATCCTTCTGGACTGCATTTCCAAACCAATTGGGAACATTCATTCCGTCCCGAGCATAAAGACGTTCTGGAACATCCTGCCAAAACTTTATAATTGCATCCGAAAAATCTTGAAGTTGCGAATCTGAAACCTTGACATATGTGTAATCAAGAAAATCAATGCCGACAAGCAATGGATCAATCACAGCGCATGGGTATACTAGATAATAGGGGTATTTTTTCTTTAGCTCACTGAACGACCCTCCATTACCATGTTTGTACACATTAACTACGCAACGACATGCGTCAATTTGCTCAAAATATTGCCCACCTCGTATTGGCCAACCATAGCTTTCCATCAAATCAACAATATCGTTGAAATTTACTTTCCAAATTTGAGTAACAGCAGTATCACTTCCATAAGCATGTCTCACTTCTTTTGCCACCCAATCACGCAACTGCTTTTCCCACTCGTGAAACATTCCAGCGACGACACTAAGTCGAGTTTGGTCGCGCATATCACTTAAAAGTTGATGGTGTTCGATACCAGCCTCGTAAGAAGCCTCATAGTAAGACCCGACGTCGTGTCGGTCAGGGTCGAAATTCTTGCTGTGCTTATCCAACCACTCATCAGCAGCGCGCTCAGACTCTGCCTCAATATCCTCGAACTGTGAAAGCAAGCGTCTACGTGCTTGCTCCAAGAAAAAAAGTTGTTTGTCGATCAGAGACTGCTTAAACGATTCCCACATAAAAAAAACAACCTGGCTGTCACTCATCGCTCGTTCTCCCCAACCCATCGTGAAACGTGATTATCGAGAATTTTCCGAGGCATTATGTGGCCTCGGCTGACGCTGGGCTTTTTCAAGTATGTTCATTGTTTTGCCACAGCATCGTTCAAACAAATTATTACGCCACTCGATATTATTTAAAAAAGGATTATCATTGATTTCAAGTCCATTCATAAATCGACTCCCGTTGTGTATGACCCCAAAGCTAATTGCTGCCCCCACTTTGTAAAGTCCAACTAGTTGAGGTGGGCCACCACTATATGGATCCTTTCCGGACGCAAGCGCATCACAAAAAGCGCCAAATACGCTCCGACTTGTTCTTCCTCTTCCTTGAGGATCCTTGACTTTCGGTCCAGTCCACTCATCATATGAATGGTATAGTGAGGGTTTTCCGGATCCACTACTTGCAATAATCCCAGAGGTTTCTGGCAGCACACAATTTTCAACCATCACTCCCTTAGCACTTACTTTTATTATGGCAGCATGGAAGGTAGAACTCATTTTAGAGCCTACTCTTGAAGCATAGATGATTTCACACGCATCATGCTGAGAAATAGGCTGACTTCGATAACTATCGTTTATTTTGGTCCTAAGTTTCTCAAGCTTTACAGCAAAACCGTCATCAGCAACGAACAACAGACCGCTGTCGATAAGCTCAACTAATTGCCCTAAAATTTGAATTGGAAATGTGACTGATCCACAATACCCAAATATCTCAGGGCTAGTTTTTGATGCAAAAATTTTGCGACCAACGTTCCAGTATTTTCCACGGCCCCAAGAGATACGACTGTCGCTGGCAATATAGATTGAAGCAGGGCCGTGCGTATCGATACCTGTCCACGATAATAAAGTCGTCAACCTTTACACCTCATCAAAAATTCAATATTCTAGCCAACATCTTGGTTCTGTTGGAATCAAAAACGAGCAACCCCGGGCCCTTCCACCAATAAAACACTATGGGGGGGACAGGCAGAGAACATTCCCCCAGGTCACTGGGGGAGTCCCGGTCATCTGATACACCCATTATCTCCCCCTTTACTGAACACGTGACACGATCCCGTGCCCTTAGCTTAAGGTATCTCCTCCTACCAGCGCACACCAACATATTGACTGGGTTCCTAGTCAGTAACGAGTTCCCGCGTCATTCGCTCTTGGCTAGGTGGCAGTGGTGCAGTACGCGTCATGCTCGCAAATTTCGTGCAAGGCTCGTCAATTGAGACTGGCCGGGATGGCCATTAGCCTTTTTTACCTTCCTCTTTCCGAACTGAGATATTCTCTTGTTCTGGCCATGCCGCGCAGGTCAGAGGGAAAGGGGTTCAAAATGGAAAAAATTTACGCCTTTGTTGACGAGTCTGGAAACCATGACTTGGACACATCCAAATTGGGCAGTTCAAACTTCTTCGTAGTTTGTTCTGTAATCGTCGCCGAGAAAGAATTGGAAGAATGCTACGCGGGAGCGGAAGCGATTCGAGTTCAGCACTTTCAAAAGGGTGAGATAAAATCGAGCAATATCAAGATCAAAGACTCGATACGGCGACTTCGCATTCTAGATCAATTTTGTCAACTCCCTCTTAAACTATACATTACTGTCGTCGATAAAAGTCGTCTGTATCAGGATGGCGGCTTTCAACATAAAAAATCCTTCATTAAATATATGAACGGTCTTTTATATCAAAGACTTTTTCTGAATTTCGCTCACTTACAGGTGCTCGCAGACGAGCATGGCAGTGCGGAATTTCAAGAAAGCTTAAAAAGCTACCTTATGAGCAGGTATGCAAACGATTTATTCGGGCAGTCTGTTTTTGAAACGAAATGCAGCAAAGACGACGTCATGATTCAAGTGGCTGATTTTTTCGCGGGCACGATTGCTCAGATTTATGAAGGTAAAGCCACTGCGGATATAGTCGCAAAATATAAAAACATGCTTAGCAGCCTCAGCCTGGGCATTCTTGAGTGGCCTCCCCAGTATCAGTCACTCTTACCGCCTTCCTTGAGTGCCGTTGACTACGCTGATTACGAGGTTCATCGACATGCTCTGAATCAAGCTGACAATTTCATAGCAAAGGTCGGCCATGCAATGGATGAAGACGAACGCCTTCAACTGTGCATACTTAACTTCCTTCGTTTCAAGAGTGAATTTCTCGGAAACAAGGACTACATTTCCACTAGCGAAATCGAAGTTCACCTACGAGCTAATGGATTTGGCGACCTGACGGAGCAAAAAATCAGGTCTAGCGGAGTGGCAAAGCTTCGAGATCGAGATGTAATCATCGCAAGTGGTGCTAAAGGTTACAAAATTCCACAAACACGAGCAGACATTACTGATTTTCTAAGTCGGGCCTCTAGTCAAATTGTGCCGCTGCTGGATCGGATTAAGAAAGCTCGCGACGTTTATATGCTGGCAAGCCGAGGTGAATACGACATACTGAAAACGGCAGATCTTTCTGACCTTCAAAGACTGCTGGATTCGCTTGATCCTATAAAGAGCTCTAAGTGAACGCGATTTTGGCGCGCTTCTTGACGATCGTATAAACCATGAAGACCGGCTAGCCTCACATCGACTCACGCTGAAGCAAAAAGCTGGACGTAAACGCTTTATAAAGCCCCCAGCTCCTATGCAAACTGGTGCCTCAAGGTTTCAATCCCAATCATCGTCGTATTCGGGCTCATCCGGAATCCATTCCAGATCTTTTCCAATGACTTTTGAATCAGTCGGTGTGAATTTAACGGCCTCAATCTTGTGTAGAACCATAGTTTCTGGAATAAATTCAATACCAGAGGTTTTGGTAATTAGGCGCTGAGCCGTTAACCGTACGGCAGGATGTTCAACTGTCACTACATGAGTAAAAAGGACGATGTTCAACCCATCCTTTTTTTGCACTGATGAAAATATAACCCCGTCAATTCTCGGAGTGTGCTGTGTAGACAAATACTCCGCGATTACTTGTGTTGTTAAGTACTCTCGCTCCTGCTTTGGCAAAACCGGACTGCTTATTTTGCTGTGAAAAGTACGAAGAAACCTCCTTCGCTCTTGCTTAAGACGATATTCCGGGTCAAACATACTTATGGGAGCGTGCTCATAGGCCTCCTCGAGCACTTTGAAATCAAGAACTCGAACATCACGTGTCAATCGAAACTCTCCACTGATAACGCTCCCCCCAACTGGTGGCCTAAGCTCCGCTATACAGGTCTCCCTATCAAATGCTCCATAGAAAACGGGCACGCCCTCAGGATTCATTCGGCCTGCAGTAGCAAGATCTTTAGGGGGCGCAGACATCTGAGCAGAGGGATCCTCCAGAATGCGCGTAAGATCACCGGGAGAGTCGCATAGACGAGCTCGGAACAGTTTTTCACCATCACATTTTTTAATAGTGCGAACGGCATGCGAGAATGAGCCGGGCCGTCTATAGGTTTGAAAAGAATCGATATTTTTGAACAGCCATATGAGGAAATCTTTACCGCCTTGGTTAAAAAAACGACTTTTATGCATAATTCCGGTTCGAAATTCATTCCATTTACGTTCGGCTTGAACCGGTCTCAACTGCTTTACGGTAAAAAGGTCCTCATCGTTAAAGCGACTTTCTCCTCCGTTCTTCCGATCATAATACGAACAGGCAGTCAGCTCTGCGCAGACATCTTTTACAAGGCGGCAGTCCTCATCACATCCAAGAATATCAGCTACATGGTAATCAAGACCATCACCTCTATCATAGTTGTTGGAGGGGATTAAGAATTTTCTAATAAGCTCGGCAACTAAGTCAGCCAACCTGCTTATACCTATGACTTCGCATTTTCTATGACAGTAAGAGCATTCTCCCAATATCCTCTCATTTAGAATTAACTTTTCAAGGTGGGGATCCTCAAGGCATCCATAGCAAACCAACGCTTCCCGATCATCCATATACAACCTCTACGAGTGCTTTTGAGGGAATCGCCTCAGCCAGTGTGAATCATCGCACTGGCTCAATGCCACTCCAAGCGCTGTCTTCACAACTCCTTAAACCCAATTAAAAGTCCCACGCCATCCACCAACCCAAACTGGTGTAACACCACCACGCGGCCCACAATCATGAAACCCCTCCACATCTTCAAACCCGGCACCCACACCGCCATGTGCGGCACCAGCTTCAACTTCACCGAATCCGACCTAACCGCCACCGTCGCCGCCTACAACCCATCGCTCCACGAAGCCCCCATGGTCATCGGCCATCCACAGCACGACGCCCCAGCCGCCGGCTGGGTCAAATCCCTATCCGCCACCGCCCAAGGCCTAATCGCCGAACCCCAACAAGTCGACGCCACCTTCGCCGAGCAAATCGCCAAAGGCAGCTACAAAAAAATCTCCGCCTCCTTCTACCACCCAGACGCCGCCAACAACCCCGTGCCCGGCGTCTACTACCTGCGCCATGTCGGCTTCCTCGGCGCCCAGCCGCCGTCAGTAAAAGGCCTGCGCCCCATCGAACTGGCCGACGACGAACAAGGCGTCATCGAGTTCAGCGACCACGGCCACTACCTCAGCGCCGACCTCTGGCGCCGCTTCCGCGAATGGCTCATCGGCCAGTTCAACAAAGACACTGCCGACCAGGTCGCCCCGTCGTGGGCCATCGACAGCCTCGCCGAAACCGCCCGCCAGCCAGAACAGCCCCTGCAAACCGCCTTCTCAGAACCCACCCAAACCACACAGGTCACCCACATGCCCGAGCAAGATACCGCCGCCCTGGAGGCAGAAAACAAGCGCCTGAAAGCAGACATCGCCAAGCGTGATAACGCGGCTCGCATGGCCGCGCAAAGCGCCATTCACACCGCCAGCGTCGACTATGCCGAGAAGCTGGTGGCGGCAGGCATGAAGCCCGTTCACGCACCAGCAGTCATCGCTGCACTGGACTACGCCGAGTCCAGTCAATCGCCGTTGGAGTTCGGCGAAGACGACGCCCGCCAACCCTTGAGTGAAGGCCTCAAAGCCATCTTCAACGACCTGGCCGGCGGCATCAGCTTCGCCGAAGTCGCCACCAAATCCCGCGCTGACGACACCACCAAACCCGCCACCAACCCCTTACTCGCCGACGCCGAAGCCCGCGCCCAACGATAGGAACCCACCATGGCCACATTCACCCAACCCAAAGACCTGGGCGACTTGCTGCTGGTCGAAGTCAGCCCCGGCTGGACCCGATCCAAGGCCACGCTGCTGGCCGGCACGGACTACCCACTAGGGCAAGTGCTCGCCAAAGTCGCCGGCAAATACCAACAGCTCGATCCAGCAGGCACTGGCGCCGCCAAGAAAGCCGCCGCCGTACTGGCCGAACCCATCGACGCCACCGCAGGCGACCAACCCGGCATCGTCATCGCCCGCGGCGCCGTCTTGGCCCTGGCCGAACTTGCCTGGCCCGCCGGCATCACCGAAGCCCAAAAAACCACCGCCCTCGACGAACTCAACACCTTGGGCATCGTCGCCCGCGCCACCCTCTAATCAGGAGCCGTCCATGAACCTGCAAGACCTGTTCAGCGTCGCCAACCTTACCGCCGCCGTGAACAAACTCCCGGCCATCCCCGGCAAGGTCGGCGCCATGGGGCTGTTCGACGAAAAAGGCGTCACCAGCACCACCGTCATCATCGACGAACGCGAAGGCCGCCTGGTGCTCGTGCCCAACACCTCGCGCAACGACGACCCGGCGCCCATCAAAGGCAACAAACGCAAACGCCGCACCTTCGAAACCCTGCACCTGCCCATCAACCGGCCGCTGCTGCCCAGCCAGTTGCAAGGCATCGCCGCGTTCGGTCAGGAAAGCGCCACCGCGCCCATGGCCACCGTCATCAACGACCACCTGCAAGACCTCAAAAACAGCATCGAAGCCACCCGCGAGTTTCAGCGTGTCGGCGCACTGCGCGGTCAACTGCTCGACGCCGACGGCTCGCTGATGTTCGACCTGTTTGACGAATTCGACGTCAAACAGAAGAAGGTCACCGTGCTGCTCAGCAACCCAGACACCAACGTGCGCAAGGCCTGTCTCGACGCAAAACGCCACGCCGAATCTAAACTCGGCGGCGTCATGGTCACCGGCTTCCGCGCCTTCTGTGGGCCGGACTGGTTCGACGCCTTCACCGACCACGCCAACGTCAAAGCCGCGTTCGCCAACTACCAGGAAGCCCAAGACCGCCTCGGCGGCGACCTGCGCACTGGCTTCACCTTCGGCGGCATCGAGTTCATCGAATACGACGTCACCGTCAGCGGTCAGCGCTTCATTCCGGCAGACATCGCCCAGGTCTTTCCCATGGCCCGCGGCGTGTTCCGCCTGTTCAACGCCCCGGCCAACTACAACGAAACCGTCAACACCCTGGGCCAGCCGTTCTACAGCAAGGCCGAGCCGCGCAAGATGGGCAAAGGCTGGGACCTCGAAGCTCAGGCCAACCCATTGGCCATGTGCTTGTTCCCCGAAGCGCTGGTCGAATTGAAGGCGGGTTGACCCATGCGCTATTGCACCCGTGCCGACCTCAGCCACGCCATCCCGCAGATGACGCTAATTCAACTCTCCAACGACGACCCGGCCGCCACGCAGCCCAACGAAAGCGTCATCGACGACGGTGTGCGCCACGCGCAAGAGCTGGTCGATGGCTACCTGCGCGGGCGCTACCACCTGCCACTCGACCCAGTACCCACCATGTTGCGTGATGCCGTGGTCTACCTGGCGCGGCACTGGCTGTACCAGCGCCGCCCCGAAGGCGCATTGCCCGACGCCGTAAAAGACAGCCGCAAAGACACCCTCAAACTGCTGGAAAACATTCGCGACGGCGTTGTCACTTTAGGCCTGCCCACCGGCCACGCCGCGCCAGAACCGGGCGAGATCCGCGTGCGCTCACGCTCTCAACAATTCAGCGCCGACACGTGGGAACGCTACTGATGACCCAGGTGATGCCTAAAACCCAAACCGAGCAACTGATGGACGCCGTGCTCGCAAAACTGCAGCACGACGTCGGCCACGAACTGATGGTCGAGCTGTTCCCCGAAAACCCGCTGCAGTACCGCCTCAACCACCCGCGCGGGGCCGTCTTGCTCGCCTACGGCAAGTCCACCTTTGGCGTCTCGGAGAGCACCGATGCGACCTTTCAAGCGCGCAACGTGGTGTTGCGCCTCACGCTGATCTTTCGCCAGCTCAACGGCACCGCCGGTGTAATCAGCTACCTCGACCGCATCCGCGCCAGCCTCACGGGGTGGTATCCGCCAAACGCTGATCAGGCCTGCCGCCCTCTGTCCGAGCAGTTCATCGGCCACCAAAACGGCGTCTGGCAGTACACCCAGGACTTCGCCACCCGCGCCACGCAACTGCAATTCATGCCTCCCGAACACGGGCCGCTGCTCAAACACGCTGCATTCGAGGACCACCCATGAACCTGACCCGTTATCGCTACACCGGCCCGCAAAGTGCCGCCTCCCTGCACGTGGGCGATACCGCCGAGCCATTCGACGTTCAGCTGCTGCCAGGCAAGCCAGTCGAGCTGCCGGCCGATCACGAATACACCGTCGTGCTGCTAGCGCTCAAACACCTGACACCGCTACCGGCCCACACAAAGCCGGCCAACAAAACTGCTGTCGCGTCTCTAAAACCAGAGAAGGAATAAACGCCCATGCCAGCCAACTATCTACACGGCATAGAAACCACCGAAGTCGAGCGTGGGCCTCGTCCTGTTCGGGTAGTCAAATCGGCGGTCATCGCCCTGGTCGGCACCGCGCCGGTCGGGCCCGTCAATGAACTCACCTTGTGCCTGAACGACACCCACGCCGCCCAGTTCGGCGCGCACCAAAGCGGCTTCAGCATCCCCGAAGCGCTGCAAGGCATCTACGACTTCGGCGCCGGTACCGTGCTGGTCGTCAACGTGCTCGACCCAGCCATCCACAACGCCAAGGTCACCGACCAACCCCAACAGTTCGCCGACAACGACCTGCTACAGCTGGCGCACGGCGCGCTGCAAACCCTGCAACTAAAGTCCGCCGACGATTCGGTCACCCACGGGCTAGGCACCGACTACACCGTCAACATGCTCACCGGCCAAATCAGGCGCCTGGCCACCGGCAGCATCGTCGCCAACGCCCAGATCAAGGTTGATTACACTCACGCCGACCCCAGCCAAGTCACCCCGGCCGACATCATCGGCGGCATCACCCTCGCGGGGCGGCGCACCGGTTTGAAGGCCTTTCAAGACAGCTACAACCAGCTGGGTTTTTTCCCAAAAATCTTCATCGCCCCGGGTTTCAGCACCTTAAAGGCCGTCACGGCCGACCTGGCCATCTCGGCCGGCCAGGTCGGTGGCGTGGCCTACGTCGATGCCCCCATCGGCGCCACCGTGCAACAAGTGCTGGCTGGGCGTGGGCCGTCCGGCGCCATCAACTTCAACACCAGCAGCGACCGGGTCCGCCTGTGCTACCCACACGTCAAGGTGTACGACGCCGCCACCAACGGCGAGCGCCTGCAACCCTTGTCGATCCGCGCCGCCGGCCTGCGCGCCAAAGTCGACCACGACCACGGCTACTGGTGGAGCAGCTCCAACCAACCCCTGCTGGGCGTCATCGGCCTGGAACGGCCACTCACCGCACGCATCGACGACGCCACCAGCGAGGTCAACCTGCTCAACGAAAACGGCATCACAACCGTCTTCAACTCGTATGGCACCGGCCTGCGTTTATGGGGCAACCGCACCGCGGCCTGGCCCAGCGTCACCCACATGCGCAACTTCGAAAACGTGCGCCGCACCAAAGACGTCGTCGACGAATCCATCCGCTACAGCGCGCTGCAATTCGTCGACCAGCCCATCACCACCTCGCTCATCACCAGCATCACCGAAAGCGTCAACCTGTTCCTGCGCAAACTCATCGGCGACGGCGCCTTACTCGGCGGTGAATGCTGGTACGACCCAGCGCGCAACCCACAAACCGAACTGGAACAGGGCCACGCACTGTTCAACTACAAACTCACCGTGCCGCTGCCGTTTGAACGCGGCACCTTTGAAACCGAAATCACCGGGGATTACCTGGTCAACCTGGGGAACGCATAAATGGCAGGCTTTAGCGCGCATCGCATTTCCAATGCCAACGTGTATCTGGATGGCAGCAGCTTCTTTGGTAAGTGTGAAGAGATAGACCTGGGCACCATCAAGACCGTGATGAGCGACTTTCAAGGGTTGGGGATGGTTGGGCTGATTGAGCTGCCGGATGGCATCGACAAGCTGGAAGGGAAAATCACCTGGAATAGCTTTTATTTCGAGGCGGCTAAAAAGCTGGTGACGCCGTTCAAGAGCGTGCAGTTGCAGTGTCGATCGAACGTTCAGGTGTTCAACAATGGAGGGCTGGTGAATGAGATTCCGCTGGTGACGACCATGACCATTACTGGTAAGGAATATCAGCTAGGCACGCATAAACCGCGTGACCCGACGAAGTACGAGACGCCGTTTTCGGCTACCTACGTGCGGCAGATGATCAATGGGGAAGAAGTGGTGTTGCTGGATTATTTGGCGAATATTTTTCGGGTGGGTGGTGAGGATCAGTTGGCTAGGTACAACAAAAATCTTGGAATTTCCTGATATCCACTAACAGAAGGCCGCTCATGAAGTCGGCCTTTTGTCATGCAAAGCTAGTATTCAGAGCAGCTTTATGACTTCCTTTAAATAGCCACTCCTATGCAGAAGGGATAGCAACGTTAAGCGACCAGTTCAAACTTATTTTTGGAATGGTGCTGGATCGATGATGTACTCGTCGATACCCCCATGGGAGCCTTGGTAGTGAATGGGGAGAGGTTTTTCGGATGGTATGATTCCAAATTCCAGCTGGCTAGCATCCATGCCAGGAATGAATGGCGAGAAAAAAAGTACTCGGCTCGCGAACAGTGAAATGTCTCCATTTACGAGGGCTGGAATTTTTTTTCCAATTTGGGAGAATTTCTCTGGAGCACTGAACGCGATAGAGTACGAATTTATAAAATATCGCTCTCGGTAGAGATCCTCAGTATTGAATTTACTTTTGAGCGCCAATCCCCGCCGAAGAAAAATATCACTATCACTGATGCTATCACTGTTAGGGTGACTTTGTTTCCACTCTTCAATATGGCGATAGATCATTTGATCGTTGACCATCAAAATCATTCCAATATCTTCAGCTGCAATCAACGGCTCTAAATCTTCCGATAGGTCTTCAGCCTGAACAAACTGGGTTTCATTACCGACCAACAAACGCAGATAGTCATATATTGAACGTTTAAGTCGTCTGCATCGACCATCTAGTCGCTTGCTTTTGCCGTCAAGCCACTCTTCAGCGAGAACTTCGCAAAACAGCTTAAAAACACCATCTGGAAGCTTGCTCTCCAGCTCATTGGCAAACTCTTTACGGAAGGCCTCCTTGTTTTCCGTGAAATATTTCAACATATCTATTTCTAGTTCGCAGCTGTCTACAAGCTTAAATATTTCATTGTTTTGGCTACGCTCAATTGAATCGCCCTCGACGTGTGCAGCAATAAGAAAGCGCTCCATAAATGCTGCAGACATTTGGTATTGCGGCAGCAAAGATGTATCGAGAGCTGTAGTTGGCGATTCCATAATATTCCAATATTAAATGTTTTATTTTTGAGTTTCGCTGCAAAAATTTTCGACAATCGATCAACACTGACGAGTTATCTATTTGGCAGTTGGGCTTCCCATGTTCCGAGTAGATACAAAGAGAGAGAGCCTGCAAGATTCACCGCAAGCTCCGCATGGCGTGGCGCAGGTTTAACTCCAGCCTTACCAGTGCCATGTGAATCACTCAGACGATTTCGAAGTGCGCCAAGTCCTTCAACAACAGCTGTGCAGCCACCTAATATCTGCTTGAAAACCTGTTCCGTATGCTGTGAAGGTGCAAGGTTCAGCAACTCTGCTGTTTGACGATAGAGCTTATTCAGGTCAGGGCTGTCAGCATACTCAAGCCCAGCCGCTTCAAGGATGTGCTTGCAGACGGACTCTAAGAGGGTTCTAGCCATCGTAATAGCACCCTCGGGGTCAGTAGCTCGGCGCTCCAGTGATTTGGTCCAAGCTGCTCTTACATGCTCCGAATCGAACCGCTCAATAGCACCAGTGACGGCATGATCTGCCGGTGAAGCTCCACCTTTTTCGACGTAATCTAGCAACGGTCGGAACTCTTCCCAGATGTAGGTTCTGCGTTCGGCATATGTGCCGTACTTACCCTTTATGAACTGCCAAAACTGGCTGAGGCTCCTGCAAGTTCGTACAAAGCGCGGAACCATTGTGGCGAGGGTTGAATCAGCCATGACCACTTGACGCAGCTTCAGGTAAGCAACGTCGTCTTCGTTACCTCCTGTAGCCTGCGATACCAGGATTCCTTGCAGCGCTTCTGCTTCTTCGGAGAGAGGGTGCATTTCTGACCTACTGAGTGAGTTCGTGACCAGAGGACGGGCGTGTTCAACCAGATGCTAGCAGCATAGCGGCGAACCACCTCGTCGGGGGACTAGCCTTAGAAATCGAGATCGAGCGACCTCAATTTATCTATTCATCGATTACCAAACGACGACTTGAAGCACCGGATTTGCTAGTGCACTGCTTCATACAGCCCGAAGAGGGCGGCGTTTCAAGTCCTCATTCGTATAGCCGCATCCATAGTCATGTCAGATAGCTGCCGGCAAGTGAGGCTGCATTTACTTGCTTGGCTCATCGTGTCAATGTGCCATACCTCAGCAGTGGCATCTAGGCTGCACGGGCTCGGAAGATTCATTAACACAAGGAGCATGTTTTTGAAAAAAACAGCGTTGCACGCGTCTATTCAACAGCTACCTGTCGGTCAAGGCGGCTTCCTGATTGGTCAAATTAAGGATGACCATTCACGCGTGTTCACCTACGCGTTTGATTGCGGTTCAATCAACCGGGAACACTTTGAGCAAGGTTTGTCTTTTTGTACACCAGGTAAGATCGACATACTGTTCGTTTCTCACCTGGACGCTGACCATATCAATGGAATCGATGCGCTAGCTGCACATATGCAGATTGATACGGTGGTTCTTCCCTGCTTGGACGCGTTGCACATGACCATGATCGCTTGCGAGGCGATTGGAGAGGCAGGGATTCGAATGTCGGTACAGTCATTCCTAGCTGATTCCTCAGGTTGGCTAGCAGATCGAGGCGTCAAGCAGATCCTTCATGTACAGCGTGCTGACAGTGCAGCCGAGGCACAACCTTTCAATCTCGATTCTGAGCAGTCAAACGAAGGCGATGTAGTGTCGGACGGTGAAGAGGCTGACGCAGATCGCCCTTACACAGTCCGCTCTCAAGGTGTTAGTGAAACCAAAACTATACGATCAGGGACGGTTGTAGTACGAACGCTCAGCGAACACTCGTCAATTTCAGTTGGTGCAGGTGGAAAAACGGCATCCTGGTTGCTGGTTCCCTATGTTCACCCTTTCCCAAGTGAGGATGTAGCGTTATTTCGTAAGGCGGTAGGGAGTTTGTTCCCTTCCACGTTCGCCAATCGGACGGCCGCCTCAAAACCATTCGCGAGAAAATTGCTGGAGCTGCTCCGCGATGAAGATAGCCGTGAGACGCTGAAATCCTGCTATTTCATTCTTTCCAGTGATAACAACAAACCCTCATTGAGTCTGTATTCCGGGCCTCATCCACGGGTTACCGGAACAAGGCATATTATTAGATCCGAAGAGCGCCACTGGCCTTTTTATTCCTCTCCACATCTGAGGCTCGCACCTACAAGAGGACCGCACGCAAACAAAGGGGGGGCTTGGCTTTGTACTGGGGATGCGAACCTAAAGAGGGTTGGCACGAGAAAACCATGGCTCCAGAGATTCCAGAACTTGCTTGATGAGGTAGAGGTTTTTATTTTGCCGCACCACGGCAGCAATCGTAGTATTCATAACGATGTTATTAATCGCATGAAAGGTTCTATGATGGTTGCTTGTGCCGCAACCGGACGTGATAAGCACCCGCATCACCTTTTACTCGGCAGACTGCAGATGTATGACCAATGCGTTTGGCAGGTTTCGGAAGATATTGAAAGCGGTTACGCACTCAATGTAACTCTCACCAATTAAAGTGTTTAGCGTTGTTAGAAAATGTTCGCTATGGGGCCCTCGGCAGATTTTCTGGGGATTACTTGCCTCATAGCCTGGTGCAAGTCCAATACGTATCTCACACGCTCCTCCAGACAACCTATCAAGGGTCAGAACATGGTAGGGCTATAGACATTGAGCAGAGCATCAGTAGCTTTTTTTTGAAAGCCTTTAACACAAGGGGCCTACATCTTTTCGGCAAAATCAGGCCCACTAGCTAGCCTGAGCCGGGAGGTGCAGGATGAACCCCACCCATCAAACACTCGTCAAAAGACGGGTGCCAAGACAAACCCATAAGGAGCTTTAATACCGTGTCGAATTTTGATTACTACGTATCAGCCACTGACTACAACAGCGACGGTACGTATATCGCTAAATTGCGAGTGCACGAATTCGGAGCTGCCGGAAAACTCAAGGATCCCGTGGAGATGACTCGCCCTCAGGTGATTGAGTTGATCAACAAGAAAAAGACATTTAGTACGATGACAAAAGGCTCAGATGGAAATTGGAAAGCGGGAGCTAAGCTTGAAGTCATTTCGGTTACAACCGATTACCTTAAGACAAAAAAAGATGCGTCCACAAGAGACAACCTTGAGAATTTACCTTCGATCTAAGCTGTCTATTTTTTTGGTTAACTAATTGAGTGAGCCTCGTGTTAAGCGGCAGTCTTTGCTGCCGCTTAACACGACAAAGGCGGCTTAGGTTAGCGGCTACTCAAACTCCTACAGCTCAAAAATAGACTGTTGAGTAGTACACCTTCTGACAGACCAGCCTCGTAATAATGCGCTCCCTTCATCACAGAAGCTTCAGATCCGCTTGCAGTCCGACCAAGCGTGAGAGGTATGGCGTCACTCACCAGTCTTTTTCTCCACAATGATCTGGTCATTCGGGATATCCAACTGGCGTTGAAGTTCGCCATCCTTGAAAGCAATAACAGTCGTATTACCAAACCCTTTGAATTGGACAGTGACACCGGCATAAGCCTTGTAGCCTTCTGGTGCCTTGGCTTCTTTGACTACCAGAGCATCAGGCAACAGGGCGTTATAAGGCGCTTTAACATACACGGCGGCTTTCTCAATGCGAACCTGAGCCATGCGCATGGCGCCATCCATGAGTAGACCTGAAACACCACCCATCACTAATGGCAGCAGCATGACGACAGTGATGCTTACCAGATAAGCGCTTTTCTTCTTTCCGGCCTCACCCGAGCTCTGTAGCTCGTCCTTCTCGGGAGTGACGATCACAGAATTCAGTAGCCGTTCATGACGACGGTACTGGGATCCCGCTGACTTTGCTATGGAATAGAAAACGTAGAGCGCTATCGAAAGCACCGGCAAATTCCAGTAGGCCACGTTGTCATGTTGTCCAAATGCCCAGATCAGCACCACAGCCACCAGCGCGAAAGGAATGGACCCCCAATGGAACCGGGCCATTTCATACGCCATTTCTTTTTTCGGGTTAACTTTTTTCTGTATACGTGCAAATACGAAGTTAAAAATGGGTCGCGTCACAATCGACAAGCAAATGCCCAGCGAAACTAGGCAACCGACGAACATGGCATAAACAACACCAAAACAACTCGCGGCCAGCAGGAACAGCAGCCCGTCGCCCAAGGTCAGACCCTGGGGGAAATGACCAACCCGTAATGCATAGATGATCACGCAGGCACTGCCTAAGGCGATACTGAATTTGAGTGCAGCACCGGTTAGCTTCAAAAGACTTTCAGCGGTGGACTCAAGGGAGGAAATCACTGTTTTCATGAAGGCACATCTGTGGGGTGGATTTAGAAGTTTTTACAACTCTCCAGCATGGTATCGACGCGATCATTCATAGCATGAGCGCACAGAGTAATCAGCGGTTATCGATGACGTGGGCATGGTGAAACTTCGTGGAAAGTTTCGAGCGGCCACGCTCTCCGACGGCCAAAGATTTCCCCAATATTTTTCAAAGCCGTCACCCGCTGTAGGACAGCTATTCAGTGCACTCCGTGCGATCTCGTGCGGCTACAACCCCCAACGCTATTACCTACAAACACAACCGAATCGACCGGCAGACGCACCAAGTCGCCGTCGGTAAATTGTCTCCCGTCACCATTCGCAGTGACCGGGCGGAGCAGCCCGTAGCACGTTAAGTTGCACGCGCATCTTTTGTAAGGGACAGGCAGCTCCATGCCTGATTTTGATGGTAACTGTACGCCGGGTGCCCTCGGGCAACCCGGCATTGCAAAGCTCCTACTCGGTCCCATTACCGGCGTACAGTTACCATCTTTTTTCACCCCCCCGCACGGTTCCATTCAAGGGGAGCGCCGTAGCGATCAGCGTCGTCCCCATCAGCCGGTGACTAATCCGGCATCCGCCTACCAAAACTCTTCAAAAGCACCGCGTCGCCACGCGAGTCCGGCAGGTTTTAAAGCGGCCAGCGGCTAAGGTAGCGCCCCGGGAAAATGTCGGACGCATCCTCGATCGTTGGAAACCTTCACGCGTTTAACGTACGCGTTTTAGGCGCTCATCCTCGCGTACGCATTGCAGCCACGAACAACTCAGCTGAACTGGGAAGACCCGTGCTACCTTCCAGTCTCATTCATGACAAGGAGGTCGCCATGCGCACCCTTTATATCCCTATCATCCTGGCGGCAACTTTTTTGGTATCTGGTTGTAGCATCAAGCAAACCGTGACGCCTGCTGAGCTGTCTTCCGAGATGACGCCAGAGATCTGTCTGATCCCCGCCGAAGGACTACGAGAGGGGTTCAACACAGCCTATGAAAACCTGCTCAAAAACAAGGGATTCCATACGCGTCAGCTTCCGCCAGGCAGCAGCCCGTCCAGCTGTCCTCTTTCGACGACGTATATCGGTACCTGGTCGTGGGACCTAGCTATTTACATGAGCTATGCAGATATCCGCGTTTATCAGTACGGCCAGCAGGTGGGCCAAGCGGAATATGACTCGCGTTGGGGTGGCGGTCGGGTCATTGATAAATTCATTAATGCTGAGAAAAAAATCACAGAACTGACCAATCAGCTGTTTCCAAACGGTGCCGCAGGCTTAAAGGGCGTTAAGGAGTCAAAATCTGGCACCGGTGCCGCACTCCTGACAAAAGACGCTTACCAACAGCGACAGCTCAAACAGCTTGAACAGCAAGGCCTCCCCTATGAGGAATACCAGAAGCGCTACAAGCTGATCATGGCTGACTAGGCTTACGATGATGCGCATAAACACGTTTAAGGGTGCGCGTTTAAAGACACCCTCTGTTACGTCCTATCGGCTACAACGCCTTGCGTCGTTACCTACGCGTGCGCCAGAATCCGCTGGCTTGTGCGGCTGTGGGGCGGGCTATATCGTTTCCCTGTCACTGAAAAACAGTGATCGGGTTTGGTAGCCCGTTTTGAAAACATCCGCATGGCGACATCTTATGCAGTCTCTTTTTGGGACTCGGCTTTATATGGTGGTCATGCGTGGGGCTCCTTGTGAGCGCCGGGTTTCCCGTTTTCGACCGGTCTACCAACCCACGTATGGCCGCCACCCGCGTTTGGTAGCGAGGGTGATGGCTCCTCAATCTCAGTATTGAAAATGGGAGCTTCATCTATGTTCAAAGTTACGCCTAACCCCCCCAATACCGGTCCAGTACCCTACGACGCCTTTATTGATCTTGACCCCAAGAAAATGAAAGAGGCGGCCGACCGCGCACTCAGCTTCTACCTGAACCCCGGGGCGATGAAAACGCAGATACCGCCCCACAGGCCCAGCACCATTTTCACCATCGACGCAGCGGTGGATGACGAAACGTTGCTCGTCGAGGCTTGCGAGTCGTTGGCATCAGCCAGCGCCTTGGTCAACGATCTCGTCGACTTGACGGACGACCCACGACGCCAAACGATGCTGGTACTGCAACGGGTCATCATGTTGGGTGAGTTAGCGGTCAATCGCGTACTGGATAACCACAAGCCTGGGTAGTCGCCAGGCGGGTAGCGAGGGTGCGCTTGCGTCCTCGCTATTTAGCAGCATTCAAAAGTCGCTACCGCGACAAGCTTCTTTATTGTTTCTTGGTAATGCCACCGACGTAGAACCGCAGATGATGGCGCGCAGCGCTTTCAGCGCTCAGGCCACGCAGCTCTGTTGACCGCTGCTCCCCATTCGGTAAAAACACCGTTAACGTATCGCCCTGCACCCAGTAAGGGGCGGCGTACTGCGTACCTTCATGCTCGATTGTGACTTCGTCTTCCATCTACAACACCTTGTCCTTCTATGGAGTGATTGCCGCTCGATAACGATCCTCGATCGAGCCGCGAAATCCTCTCCTTAAACTCGATTAAAAGCCAGCGTCTGCGCCCAGCGCCACCATCAGGGCTATCAACCTGGAGCCCACACAATGGCCGACGCACTCAGCTTCACCCTCAAATTCCCCTTCAAAAGCGCCAGCGGCGACACCCTCAAAATCCTGTCCATCACGCGCCTCAAACGCAAAGACATCAGCGCCGCGCAAGCGGTGACCAAAGACGAAGGTGCCATGGAAGACCAACTGGTGGCCAAGATGCTGGGCATCACCCTCGAAGACCTCGGCGAGTTCGACATTGCCGACTCATCGTTAGCTACCGAGGTGTTGCGGGAAATGGCAGCCGGTAGAGCCATTGCTGCAGTCCTGGGACGAAGCACTGCTATTGGTGCTGCGCCTGCAGCCGTCTGAAATCGAACGGCTAGACATGGTGGATTACTGGCGCTGGGTAGCGGTATGTCAGCGCGAGATTAACCGCCGGCTCGAACTCGCCGAGCAATCGAGTAGCTGACCACCGTCACCAAGCCAACCACAAGCCCCGCCAGCAACGCGCCGCCCGCAGCAATAGGGGCGGCCGCCAGCGCCAGCAGTGGCAGCGCCAAGCAAAACACCAGCACCGCCGCCCACACCGGCAAGTGCACCAGGCACAGCCAGGCAAGCCAGATCACACCGGCGCCGATGGCCAGTGCATAGAGAATCTTGGCGGTGCGTAAAGCGGCTTTTTCAAACATGCCCAAAGCGTAGCAACTATGGCTAACGAAGTCCTCGTCGGGTTAAAAATTGGAGCAGTTGTCTCTGGCAGCTTGAACGCGGCATTCGGTTCGGCTAAATCGACCGTGCTGCAATTGGGTCGCGCCCTCCATGGCCTCACGGCCAAGCAACAGCAGATGGGCAACGAACTGTCGGCGTCGTTGGCCCGTGGCGGTACGGGTGTCGAACGCCTGCGCCGGCAATACGAAGCGGTGGGCAGCATCCTTGATCAGCTCAAAATCAAACAAGACCGCCTCACCGCCAGCATCGCCCGCGGTGAAACCCTAAAGACTAGACGTGGTGAATTACGCGGCCAGGCCATGGAAGTGGCCGGTACTGGGGCGGCGTTGGGTACGCCGATTTTTCAGTCGATGAAAACAGCCGTCGACTTCCAGGACCAGACTCGTGACATCGCCATTACCGGCGGCTTCGACCTGGCACAAGAAGCCGACCTCAGCCAGGTGATGCGCAAAGCGGCGCTACGGTGGAATCAGACGCAAACCGACGTTGCCAATGGCACCGCGATATTGATCGCGGGCGGTATTGCCAGCGCCAAAGAGCTGGCCGCCTACGCACCCGTCATGGCCAAAACAGCCACCGCCACCCGCGCCAGCATGAATGACCTGGGTTCGGTGGCCATCGCGCTCAACGACAACCTGGGCATTGGCGCCGCCGGCCTCGAGCGGTCCATGAACATGCTCGCGTTCGCGGGCAAAAGCGGCCAGTTCGAACTCGCCGACATGGCCAAATGGCTGCCGCAGTTAACACCTCAGTTTGCCGCCTTGGGCATTACCGGGGAGCGCGCCGTGGCAGAGATCGGCGCGTCGTTACAGATCGCCCGCCGTGGTGCCGGTAGCAATGACGAGGCCGCCAACAACTTCAAAAACTTTCTCTCAAAGATCACTGCGCCCGAGACGCTCAAGTCATTTGAAAAGGCTGGCATCGATCTCAAAGGCAGCATGAAGAACCTGGTCAGCGAAGGGTTTTCGCCTGCGGAATCGATGATCAAAATTCTCACCGCACACCTCGGCACAAAAGCACCGGCCGCAGCCGCCGAGTACGGCAAGGCGCTGGACATTAAGGACGAGCAAGAACGACACATCGCACTGGCTCGGTTGGATGAAGCCTACAAACTCGGCGCGTTGTTTGCCGACCAACAAGTCTTGTCATTTGTCCGCCCCGCATTGGCCAACCAAAAAGACCTGAGCGACATCAAGCAAGGCAGCAAAGACGCCGCGGATAAAGGCGTGCTGGATCAGGACTGGGGCAAGCGCATGGGCAGCTCCAAGGAACAACTCAAAGAGCTGCGCAACAACCTGACAGACATCGGCATCTCGGTAGGCAACGCGCTGCTCCCCGCGATTGTCGATGTCAGCCGTGCAGTGGTCCCGCTCATGCGGTCGTTCTCGGCATGGGCACAGCAAAACCCTGAACTCATCAGGGGTGTAGTGGGCCTGGTGGGCGGTCTGTTACTGGGCAAAATGGCCTTCATCGGCGTTGCTTATGGGGCCAACCTGGTGATGTCACCCTTTGTCGCCATGACCAGCAGCATCACCACACTCTCTGCCAAATGGACGCTGCTGCAGGGGATGTGGCAGATGGGCAAGTTCACGCCACTGATCACCGGCTTAAGCCGCGTCGGTCGTGGTATGCGCACGGTGGCCAGGTACGGTGGGTTGTTCTTGCGCGGCCTGACCACCGCCGTGGGCGCACCATTGATGATGATCGCTCGCGGAGGCCTGTTCCTGGGCAAGATCCTGGGCGGTACCTTGCTGTTCGGGTTGAAGCTCGCCGGGCAGGCTGTCCTCTGGCTCGGTAGGGCTTTGATGATGAACCCCATCAGCCTGTTGATCACCGGTATCGCGCTGGGCGCCTACCTGGTTTACCGCTACTGGGCACCGATCAAGACCTTCTTCACCGGCCTGTGGGACGAGGTAAAAGCCGGCTTCAACGGTGGTCTGTCCGGCATCGTCGGGTTGTTGGCTAACTTCTCGCCGCTGGGCCTGGTCTACCGAGCCTTTGCCGGCGTGATGAGCTACTTCGGCGTCGAACTGCCCGGCAAGTTCACCGAGTTCGGCGGCATGCTGATCACGGGGCTGGTCAATGGCATCAGCAACATGGCCGGGGCCCTCAAAGACAGCGTCGTGGGCATCGGGTCATCCGTTAAAGGCTGGTTTACCGAAACACTCGGCATACAGTCACCCAGCCGTGTGTTCATCGGCTACGGCGCCAACATCAGCGAAGGCGCCGCCCTTGGCATCCGTGCTCAGGCAGGTCTGGTACACAGGGCCGCACTCGATATGGCCGCGCAATCAAACGTCGACGTTGCCCCGCCAAACCCGGCGCAGGTTTCCAAGGCAAGCATGATGGGCAGCGCTTCGCGTATATCCCCAAGTGCAGGCCCTAGTGCGGTGGGCCCAGTGAATTTCCATTTCTCACCTCAAATCAACGTACCTGCTGGCGCGGACATGGGCCCAATCAATCAAGGGTTGCAGGCCAGCTACACCGAATGGATGCGCATGATGGAGCGCTACATCCACGACCAGCGTCGCCGCAGCTATGGCCCATCCCATCAGGGGGGCGTCTGATGTTTGCCATCTTGGGCGATATCGAATTCACCGTGGCCGGCGGCATCAGTGGCATGGAACAAAGCGGCTCGGCCGACTGGGCAGAGCACGCACGTATCCAGGGCAAGCCCTTGCTGGAATGGATCGGTGAAGGGCTCGATGAATGCACCCTGACCATCGAACTGCACCCGGTGCTGGGCAATCCAGAGCAGCGCTTGAGGGCGTTGCGCCAGGCCAAAAGTGAGCATCAACCGTTGGCGTTTGTGATGGGCAGCGGCGAATACCTGGGGGCCTACGTCATCACCCAAATGTCCAATGCCATCCGTCGCGCAACGGCCGTGGGCCAGATCAAGGCGGCCACGGTTCACCTGAGCCTTAAGGAATACACCGGGGCGTTTACGCGCAAAGTCGCCCGGCCGGGCCTGCTTGATTCTGCCGTGAACGGGACATCGGCTGCCGCCGCCGGTAAGCCCGGTCTGATCTCGCGCCTGATGCCCACGCCCAGTACCGTCCAAGCGGTGATCGGTCACGCAAAAACAGCCGGCAACATCCTCAAGGCTGGCCAGAATGTGTACCAGACAATCCAGAGCGGCAACGCCTCGATGGTCCTCGGCCAGGTTCCGCAATTGTTAGGCGTCACGGCCCGGGCCATCGCACCGCTGCAAGGGCTGAAGGCAGCCGCCGGGTTACTCGAAGACGGCGCCGACCTGTCGCAATTAGGTGAACGCGTATTGGGCAGTGTGATGGGCGCTCGAACAGCCCTTGATCCGGTCGACCTGGGCAACATCATCGACCGGTTCTCGGCATCTCACGAATCGCTCGACCAGGCGCTCACCACACTGCACAGCGCCCGTACCCGGCTGGCGGGCTTGGCAGGCCAAGTCTTGACGAGGAAGGCCTGATGTTTATCACCCATGTCACCACCGAAGGCGAACGGTGGGATCAGTTGGCCTGGCGTTATTACGGCGATGCTCATCGCTATTTACCGATGGTTCAAGCCAACCCTCATGTACCGATCACCGCCATCTTGCCGTCAGGTTTGACCTTGGCCATCCCCATCCTCGAACCCGTGACCTCCGCCCAGGACCTGCCACCATGGATGCGATAATCCCCGCCCAGGTACCGCAAGCGCGCTTCGTGCTGACCTACCAACAGCACAACATCACCCGTAACGTCAGCCAGCATTTGCTTTCGGTGTCCTATGACGACTACCTCACCGGCCAAGCCGACAGCCTGGCCGTCGAACTGGAAGACACCGACGGCAAATGGCGTGAACAGTGGTATCCAGGCCATGGCGACAGCCTCACCTTGTCCATGGGCTGGGAAGGCCAACCACTACGCGCCCTCGGCCGTTTCGAAATCGACGAAGTCGAACTCAATTGCCCACCCTCGACCATCACCATCCATGGCTTGGCCACCGGCATCAAAGCGGCGTTGCGCACACCCTCACACCACGCCTATGAAAACACCACGCTGCCGGCCATCGCCCAACAGATCGCCGCACGCCAGGGCCTGGAACTGATCGGCACCATCCAACCCATCCCACTCGATCGCCTGACCCAGCAAGACGCCGACCTGACCTTCCTGCGCAACCTCGCGGCCGAGTACGACTACGCCTTCAAAATCACCGGCCATCGCATGGTCTTCCATGCCATCAGCGCATTAGCCAAAGCGGCGCCAGTGGCAACCCTGGTACTCCAGGACCTAAGCAACGTGAACCTGCGCGACCAAATCAAAAACGTACCCCAGGCCGTCGAGATCAAACACAAAGACCCCGCCACAAAAACACTGGTGACCTACAAGATCGAAAACAACCAAACCGTCGCGGTACCCAGCAGCGTCAGCAAAACCACCACCAGCGGCGACACCCAAAAAAGCCGAAAACGCAGCGCCTCGACCGAAGAATCCAAAGCAAAAGCCCAAGCCCAACTGGCCAAAGCCAACCGCGAACGCACCACCGGCAATTGGTCAGCCATGGGCCGGTCCAACTTGGTCAGCGGCAACGTCGTCACCCTGGTCGCAGCAGGAAAACTCGGTGGCCACTACCTCATCACATCCTCACAACACCGCATGACCCGCACCGGCTACACCGTAAGCCAATCAGTCAGCCGCGTATCCGCGCCCTGACAACAGAGAGCCAAACAGATGGGTGTTGAACTTGAATACGGCGAAGTCAGCGCCGTGGACTATCTCACTTGCCGCATCCGCGTACGCCTGGATGACCGCGATGGCCTTCAGACCTACTGGCTCAACATGCCCCAGCGCAACACCCAAGGCACACAACGCCGACCGTTGATGCCCGAACTGGGTGAGCAAGTCGCGGTGCTGCTTGATGCTGATGGTGTGGGTGGCGTCTACCTCGGTGGCATCTACTCAACCGCCGAACCACCGCCGGTTGTCGATGAAGACACAGACTATGTGCGGTTCAGTGATGGGACGGTCTCAACCTACAACCGGGCGGCCGGGGTGATGACGCTGGATTGCGTGGGGGCTTTGCTAGTGAAGTGCGGGCGCAACATCACGGTTGAAGCGGATGAGCCGCTGGTGGTGAAAGCGCCTTCGGCGACGTTGGACATCCCACAGGTCATCTTGAATGGCGAACTGCTCGTGAAAGGCGGTCTGAAAGTGAATGGTGATATCGAAGCTACCGGTACGGTGATGGATATCGGCGGAAACTCAAACCACCATAGCCATTAAAAAGGCCCCGACTGGGGCCACTGGTTAAGGCTTTTTAGGTGGTGGAGAGACTGGCTTACTTTCACTGGTTGGCTTCGGAGAGTAACCATCGCGGAATTCTTGCCGTCCACCTGACTTCGATCCACCAGTACTTCCTTTGCTCCGATTATCCGTCACGTTCCGTGTCTTCCTTTATGTCTGGGATGAATTAAAAGTCTCTAACAAAGCCTGCTTACGGATTCTTGGGCGGCGGCGCTGGTGCCCGTTCGTTGGTAGGACTTGGGGTATAGCCACCTTTCACAGGGTTGGAGTCTTGCTTGCTCGGCTGATAACCATACTTTTCGGAATCGCCATTTCGTTTATTCGTCATTGCCACTCTCCCGCCTATTTCAGTTATCGAAAATTTCTTCCAGTGGAAGCTTTTGCATTACGGCTGTTTGGGTGGTGGCGCGACGGGTTTGGTCACGTTTTGTGGTGCGGGGCGCAGCGGTATATATCCGTTGGGAACTAGCACTGGCTTGCTGGTTTCAATCTTTTTGTCCGTCATGCCCATTTTTCCTTGCTAAGAAAACGCTGAGTCAATTTTTACGGGTTTTTAGGTGGGGGCGCCGGAGCCCTTTCGCTGGTAGGTGGCGGAGAGTAGCCGTCTTTTGTCGGACGAGAATCACCTTTGCTCGGCTGGTATCCGATTTTTCCGGAACTGTCATTTCTTCTATCAGTCATTTTCATCCTCCTGCGCATCATTGATATGAAACAGCTCGAGTGTAGCGATTTCTTTAGCGAGGATAATGATGCCGGCAGAATCACTTCTTACCCTTTCAAATCCTCCGCCTTCGCTCAATACCCAAGCTTCTTCAAGGTATATCTGCTCCGCTGCTGGGCTGCTTGAAGCGAAAGATTTCGAGTCGAAGCGTCCAGCCACTTGACGTCCGTCGCTCAGCGTAGCAATTACCCAATACCGGATCCGCTGGCCAAAGACGAAATCCCAGGGTTTTCCGGTCGGGTGCGCAATCGAGCGCTGGAGAAGCTGAGTTTTTCTCAACCATAAAAAAATCCAGGCCCACGCGATGGGTGCGACTAGCAGCACGACCACATAAAAAAGGATATAGAGCGTTGGGTAACTGGACCTGAGGTCTAGGTGTTCAACTGCGTAAATCGGCCCCAGCAGCAAGGCGTAATTGATGGAGCTGTAAGCAACGGCATCGACCAGTTGTTGGGAGGTGTCTTTTACCTGAGTCGGCTGAAGAAGCGCATATGTCTTTAGGCTGATGAAGCCAGGGACTACGAATGCGATGAATAAAAATAGCTTGTCGACTTCCCAAATGTCCATGCGAGTCCTTTAAGTACGTTTCAGCTGATGTTGCCCGTCTTCAACCTCGATTAAAAGCAGGCACTGGTTGCCCTGTAAACTCAAACCGTAAGCAGCAACGGACAAGTGACTGGAGTATCAACGCTAAGCTATAGGGTGAACTATGGATGCGGGGGAGGAATTCGAGTCATCACTCGCATTAACATGTGGCCGATCCCAGACAACTTGACCTTCCGCGTTCACCGGGAAGTCGGGATGTATTTCCTCCCGAACTACCCCTGAAGGCCCCGTGATTCGCAAGGCAGTAAGAACCGTACCTTCGACGTTCTCAAATCGAATCTCTTGTAGGAATTTTCCGTTTCGCGCGTAGGTGAAAATATTAAAGCTGTACCGATCCCGATTGCCTATTTCATTTTCACCAAGGGGAATGTTTGTACCATAGTGAATATCACCCAAATTATGCGTGGTAGCACAGTCTCGCGGGATATCTGGCTTGAAGGAGCGAAGCATATGTTCCAAATCAACAATCCTTACAGTGGCTTGATGCAGTGGATACTCACCACTGTGGCACGCGACCCACATGATTTTATTGCCCACCACATGGAGCGGTAAAAAGTAAAGATAGCTATCACCTCCTGTTATGTAGCTAATCATGTGCTGGGATTTAGTTTCCAGCTCGTCAACCAGATGATTAAGGCGTTTTTCAACAGTCCCAAGGCTTGCCTCGACACCAGCCTGTTTTCTTACTCTAAAAAATTGACCAGTCATCCAGCTGGCCAAAAAGAACGCTGGCCCAAAATTCGCGAGGGTGCTTTCAACCGAAAATTTCTGCCCCCAAACGACGTAGATGGTCCATCCAGTAGCCATCAGAAAGGGAATCCGAAATTCTTTAAATAGCTGAAGGGCTGTTTTATTTGAAATGCCAAACACTGAAGCGACTCCTTTCGATATTTTCAAGATTTTGCCTCATTGGCGACCCGAACAGCATCTTTAAACCCGATTAAAAGCTGCAATTGTCTGACTTCCGCACCATGGGCGCATGACGACGCCCATTCCCCATACCAGCATCACCGCCGCCCACTGGCAGCCCGCTCTCGGTACTTCTGGAGAGGTGGTCGAGGGCCTGCGCGATATAGACCAATCCATTCGCATCATCCTGAGTACGCCCAAGGGCAGCGATCCTCATCGCCCAGAATTTGGCAGCGACCTGCACCTGTACCTCGACTGGCCCACCAACCGCGTCACGCCGCATCTGGTGCGCGAGGCGTTCGATGCTATTCGCCACTGGGAACCCCGCGTCTCAGTGGCCCAGGTGAAAGTCCAGATCAACGCCGCGCAAATCATCGTGCAGGTGCATTGGCGCGTAGCCGGTGAAGTGTCCCAGCTGACCGAGGTGTCGTATGCGCGAGCTGCCTAAACCCGAATTCATCAAAATTGACCCGGCCGCGCTAGAAGCACAACTGATTGCCCGCTACGAACAGAAGTCGGGCAAAACCCTGTACCCGGCCCAGATCGAACGACTCTACATCGACCAAATTGCCTACGCGGTATCGCGGTTGCAGATGAGCATCCAGAACGCCGGCGAACAACTGCTGGTGCGTTTCGCCCGCGGCCCGATTCTCGACTACCTCGGCGAACTGGTCGCCACCCCCAGACTGCTGGCCCAAGCCGCCCGCTGTACCATGCGTTTCACCATGCCCGCGGCGGTAACCCAGCCATTGGTGATCCCGATCGGCACTCGGGTCAGCACCCAGGATGCCAAGCTCACCTTCATCACCAATCAGGACGTGGTGATGGTCGTCGGTCAAACCGACGTGACCGTCACCGCCACCTGCATGACCGCAGGTCAACAAGGCAACGGCTGGACTGTCGGACAGATCAGCGCCCTCGGCAACTCGCCAGCAGCAGGCCTGACCGCCAGCAATATCACACTCACCACCCAAGGTGCCGAGGATGAAGACGATGACCGCTACCGCGAGCGCATCATCCTGGCCCCCGAAGCCTTCAGCAACGCCGGCAGCCGCGCCGCCTATCGCTACCACACGCTGGCCGTGCACCAGTCCATCATCGACGTCGCCGTACATGGCCCCGATGAAGGCCAGCCGGACGGCCACGTCGCGCTGTACCCGCTGACCACCACTGGGCTGCCGACAGAAGATCTGCTGCAACGAATAGAGAATCAGGTCAGCGGCGAAAAACTCCGTCCGCTGTGCGACACGGTCAATGCGTTTTCGCCAACCGCAGTCGGCTATCGGATCAAGGCACACATCACCTTCTACGCCAACGCAGACCGCAGCACCGCCATGGCCGCCGCGCAAGCCGCCGCACACGCCTATGCAGTCGAATCTCGGGCCGGACTCGGGCGCGACTTGGTGCCGGAACAACTAACCGCGTTGCTTCAAGTTGCCGGTGTGTACCGTGCCAATCTGAAGCTACCGTCAGGCCTGCGCGAGTTGCAAAGCAATGAATGGGCGAACTGCTCATCCATCCATCTGAGCGATGCCGGGGTGGCCTATGGCTGATCAGCCACTGCCACCCGCGCTGGCCGGGGACGAGCGTTTTTCGCTGCTCTGTGAGCTGCTCGACCAGGCATTAGCCGACCTCGATCTCAACGTGATGCTGGTGTACCTGATTGACCTGGTGAAACCCTCGCTACTACCGGCGTTGGCCGATCAATTCTCGCTCCTCGACGAAGCGGCCTGGGAGCTGGCCGAATCCGAAGAAGCCAAACGCAACTTAATCAAAAACGCCGCCGAACTGCATCGTTTCAAGGGCACGCCGTGGGCCATCCGCGAGGTCATTCGATTACTCGGCTTTGGCGAAGTCACCCTCCAGGAAGGCTTAGACACTCAGCCTGATGCAGATCCTTCCACCTGGCCGCTGTATCGGGTCGTTCTTAAACGCGTCATCACCAACGATCAGGCGGTGCTACTGCGCCGCCTTCTACTTTCCGTCGCCCCGGCACGCTGCCGCCTGGTATCACTCGACTATCAGTCAGTGGCCATTCGCTACAACGCAGTCGCGCGCTACGACGGCCAATACAACCATGGGAGCAGCTAATGGCCGACCTACCCGAATCCCCCGACTGGGCGCCTGGCGTCTACCAACTCGAAACTTCTGACCCCGTGTTAGGTGGCCCCGACGGCGTCTCCAATCAACAAGCCAAACACCTCGCGAATCGAACAAGCTGGCTTAAGAAAAAAATAGATGCGTTTTTCGATGGCAGTGGCATGCCCTTTGCCAGTCAACGTGAAGCAGAAAAAGGAGCTGATACCAACAAACCGATGAGTGCGCTCAGAGTGTTCCAAGCCATCGGCGCCAAGGTCGTCCAGGCAACAACGAGTGCGCCAGGGATCGCAAGAATTGCAACTCAACTATTGGTCAAGGCGGGTACTGACGACCAAACGATCGTGACGCCGAAAGCGCTCGCGGCAACATTCCCGTTCCGAGGCATTAAAGTCTATTCGTCGGCTGGAGAGTTCACTTGGGAAGTACCACCTGGTGTCACTAAAGCTTGGGTGACTACTATCGGGGCCGGCGGTGGCGGAGCCCGGATTGCTGTTCTACCCGGTCCTTCTGGAGGATCAGGTGGGGGGATTTCCAAAAAGCTTGTCGACCTGACAGGAGTAACGTCAGTCGCTGTAAAGGTCGGTGCAGGTGGCATAGGAGGCAAGGTTAATGGCACGAATGGTACCGACGGCGGCAGCTCCGCATTTGGTGTAACACCGTGGGCAACAGGTGGCTATGGAGGTCGCATAGACGGAAAGGGACCGGAAGGGGGACATGGCGTTGATGGTGATGAAACCAGCACCATCGGTGGAGGCTACCTTCCAGTTGGCACTGCCTCCAACGATGCTTTTATTGGTGGCGCTGGCGGCGGTGGAGTATCTGGATCCGCAGGAGTCGGCGACCACCGTCCGCGAAGTCCGGGACACGGTGGTGGTGGGCGAAACGGTGGCCCGGCACCTGATGGCGCAGATGGACAAGTGACCATCCAATGGTAAGCAATCGAAAGGCTTCTTAAAGGAGGCACATGACAAGGGGGCTGATCATGCAGGAAATACGCTGTGGCGAGTGCCACCGCAAACTCGCCGCTGTCAGCGGTTTCATCGAACTACAAATCAAGTGCCCGCGCTGCCGGACACTCAATCACCTGAAGGCCCCGAGCCTCCTATCCGAATGCCCTGAGCATCTGCCCATAGAAGCGCAGAAATGCCCCAGCCCACCATTGGAAGCCTGTTCGCAGGCATAGGAGGTTTTGATGTCGGATTCGAAAATGCAGGCTACCGCACCGCCTGGCAAGTGGAACTCAACCCCATCAACCGGGCTGTCCTTACCGATCGATTTCCACACGCCGTCCAGTTCGAAGACGTCCGCCACTGCGGCGCACACAACCTCCGTCCCGTCGACGTCATCACCGGTGGCTTTCCCTGCCAAGACATCAGCCTTGCCGGCGCCAGACCCAGCAACAAAGAAACCCGAGGCCTGCGTGGCCAACGCAGCGGCCTATTCTGGGAAGTCATACGAATCCTCAAAGAGACACAACCTCGCTGGGTGGTGCTTGAGAATGTCGTTAACCTGCTCGCTATCAACGATAGCCAAGACTTTGAAACAGTCATCCGGGCCCTTGCGGAATGCGGGTATGTGGGATTCTGGCGAGTGCTTAATGCTCAATATTTCGGAGTCCCCCAGCAACGTCGTCGCGTATTCCTGGTCGCAGGTCATCGACGAATGCCCCCCATGGAGCTGCTGGCTGACGCTGCGCCAGTGGAAGCAATACCTCCAGCGTCTAGCAAGATCACGTGGCCACGCCCCGCGGATGCATGGGCTGCCAATACTCTATTGGCAAACAAAGCAGGCTCCCAAATCACTATGGGCTGTACCACTTTCATCGCTCAACCGAACGGATGGGATCAGATGGCTGAGCGGCAGCGAACGTCTGAAGATGATGGGCTTTGCCTCGGACTGGATGCGGCCAACTTTGCAGAGGCTTTCGCTGCCGGAAACGCCGTCGTTACGCAAATCGCGCAATGGATTGCCGAAAAACTAATTAAGGCACACTAAAAACAAAGGCAGCAGAGACCACCATCTCCGCTGCCTAACCCCAACACCTCAGTTTCCGAAATTCCCTTGCACCACACGCAACAAACCTAAACTCCATTTACCTCGCACCAAGCCCTGAGTTTTGCGCGCTCGGCATCAGCATGAAAATCGGCTCCCTTTCCCCCTCTCCCCTGTGGGGAGAGGGCTGGGGTGAGGGGTGGATTTTGAAGTTCACACCGGTTGCAACGGCATAGTCAGTTCGACTCGCAATCCGTCCGGCC